>OKTO01000589.1_pt1 | contig 12322 bp, 10 predicted proteins | sample 1606101 | NCBI WGS metagenome assembly OKTO01 (sample SAMEA3879513, study PRJEB24766) | human gut metagenome | biome: human-associated habitat; feature: feces | place: USA | collected 1985/1987
AACCCCACGGCGGCCCATAGGAGGGTGTCGCCGTGTCCATCTTACTTTCTCACAATTCCCATGACCTTCACCAGCTAAAAAAAGCGTAGCTCCCCCTCCGGGACAGTCTGGCTATGAAGGTACAATATATCAGTACAATTATGATAATGTAATTTCATGCGTCTGCATAGCGTCATGCTGTGCGGGCGTTTTTATATGCCTGCACCTTGGGACAATTTGTCCCAAAGCAGCCAGCCCCGGCTGCCGATCCCCGCCGTTCCTCCATTCTGTTCACCCACCCACACATGAACCGAATGGAGGAAATACAAATGACGACCATCAATCTGAAGGACTTTTACGCTTGGTACACCCATGATGAATACATCGAAGTTTCCGACGAAGTGGCCGCCGAGCTGAAGGCGGACAAGCTGTATGAGGCAGCCCATCAGCGGCGCACGACCCGCAACAAGGCGCAGTATTCCCTCGACTGTGACGATGGGATCGAATACTCGGCCTGCCTGCATGAGCCGACGCCGCAGGAGCTTCTGGATCGTATGGAGCTGTTCGTCCACCTGTGGAACGCCCTCAACTCTCTGCCAGAGGTGCAGGGCGTCCGGGTGGAGGCGCATCTGATTCTCGGCAAGAGCTACCGCCAGATTGCCCGGGAACAGGATGTGGACAAGAGCGTTGTCCGGCGCTCGGTGAAGCGCGGCATGACTGCTATGAAAAAATATTTGAAAAAAGTTCTGTGAGCGAGGCTCCATTTGCCCGATTTTTGTCCTTGGTATATGAGAGGTAGTTTTCACCTCTCCGCAGCAAGGTAGTTGATGCTCCGTCACGGATCGTCGCTGTCCGCTGTGAGGGAGCGCCGCATTGAATATGAGCTGTCTTATGACAGGCCAACAGGAGCGGGTGCGGCGCTCCCGCCTTTCAAAAACACCTTGGGGCATTTCGTCCCAAGGTCATAAGTCACAGGCCAGCGCTTTTATGAGGCGCTAGCCTTTCCCTGTTGCCGAGAATTGAAAAGGAGGTCTTTATGCAGCAGAGAAAACAACATACCGCATTTGCTGTGGATGGCTACGCCATCACCGCCAGCTTCGCAGACTGCAAAAATGCGGCAGCACTCCATCATGTAAAGCAGATTCTACTATCTTCTTTTGCCAACAATACGGCAAAAAATAGCTCCGGCGACATCCTTGCAATCCCTCCCGAACAGAGGGATAATAATAGTGGGGGTAGTCCCTATGCACCTTGAAAACTTCATATTCCCCGCGTATTGATTGCGTTTTTTCATTGACCCATCGACAAATAAAAGGACGGATCAATATGATGATGGAAAACAGAATGATGACAGGTAATCGAGTCGATTGCCTATACCGCGTGTCCACCGACAAGCAGGTGGACTACAATGACAAAAGCCAAGCCGACATTCCCATGCAGCGCAGAGAGTGCCATCGTTTCTGTGAAAAAATGGGCTGGACGATTGTTCACGAGGAACAGGAGGACGGTGTGTCCGGGCATAAGGTTAGAGCCGAAAACCGGGACAAGCTGCAAATCATCAAGGAACGAGCCAAGCAGGGAAAATTCGATATTCTGCTTGTGTTCATGTTTGACCGCATCGGGCGTATCGCTGACGAAACGCCTTTTGTGGTGGAATGGTTTGTCAAGAACGGCATCCGGGTCTGGAGTACGCAGGAGGGTGAGCAGCGTTTTGATAATCACACGGACAAGCTCACCAACTACATCCGCTTCTGGCAGGCTGACGGCGAAAGCGAAAAGACTTCAATTCGCACAAAAACCGCTCTCGGCCAGCTTGTCGAGGATGGCGGTTTCAAGGGCGGTCTTGCTCCTTATGGGTATGACCTTGTAAAGAGCGGACGCTTCAATAAACGCAAGCACGAGGTTTTTGAGCTGGCTATCAATGAAGCCGAGGCCGCTGTGGTACGGATTATCTTTGACAAATATGTGCATGAGGGTTTCGGTGCTCAACGGATCGCCACCTACTTAAATAACCTCGGCTATCGGGCGAGAACGGGTAAAATGTGGCATCACGCCAGCATCCGCGGTATCATTTGCAATCTGACATATACTGGGGTACTTCGCAGCGGCAAAAGCCGCTCCCAAACGCTGCCCCACTTGCAGATTATAGAACAGGAGCTGTTCGAGGCTGCACAGCACATTCGTACCTCCCGTGCCAACTCCGCCGAACAGGAACGGCGTGTACCGCTGAATACCCGTGGCCAGTCCTTGCTGGCCGGGAATGTCTTTTGCGGGCATTGTGGCTCCCGGCTGGCGCTCACCACCAACGGCAAGGCTTATCCGTGCAAGGAAGATGCTCACCGCATTGTAAAGCGTGTGCGGTATATCTGCTACGGCAAGACACGCAAGCAAACCGAATGTGACGGGCAGACTGGCTACACAGCGCATATTCTTGACGGTATCATTGATAAAGTGGTCCGGCAGATCTTCGAGCGAATGAAAGCAATCCCTAAAAGTGAGATCGTCAATATCCGCTATCGTGAAAAGATGGAAGAACGGAAAGCGCTTCTCAAAAGCGCAAAATCCGACTATGCCAAGGCTGCCGCCGAGCTTGATACGCTCCGGGCAGAGGTCATTAAAGCCCTCCGGGGCGAAAGTGCTTTTTCGCAGGAATTGCTCAGTTCCTTAATTGCGGACGGTGAGAAAAAATGTCTCACCATTCAGCATACTATGGAGGCGGCGCAGGCGGCCTACGATGAGGGGCAGGTCATGCTGGATGCCTTAAACGCTCAGTACGATGACATTATCTCATGGGCGGATATGTACGACAGCGCCAGCATGGAGTCAAAGAAAATGATTGTGAGCTGCCTGATCCGGCGTGTGGAAGTGTATCGAGACTATCGGCTGCATATCGACTTCAACATTGACTTTGAGCAGTTCAGCGCTGGGCTGGACATTTCGGCAATCGCCGCATAAGAAAAGCCCGCTTCAAAAGAGAAGTGGGCATAAAACAAAAAACTTGCTTTTTTTCAAAGCAAGCATTTATTAAGAATACTCAGCGCACCCGATTGGTGGAGATAAGCGGGATCGAACCGCTGACCTCTTGACTGCCAGTCAAGCGCTCTCCCAGCTGAGCTATACCCCCGTATAAGGGGTGCGCTGAGTAATTTCTTATTCAATTAGTGCGGGGGTTGTTTACCGCTTCAACCGGGCTCCCAGCTGAGCTATACCCCCATCGGCGGAATTATTCTATCAGATCTTTTCGGAAATTGCAAGTCTTTTTTTCGGATTTTTGAAAAAATCTGCGTGGGCGGGCGGAGGCTATGTATGGTCGGCGTTTTCGAGCAGCTGGAGGACGCGGGCCTCGGCGGAAAACAGGGTGTAGAGATCAGCTTCTGTGTTCTCGGAGCAGACGAGCAGGTGCGCTGTTTCGGACGCGGCGGCGTCCGCCGCAGAGACGGGGGAGGACGGCGCGTGGAAGACGCAGTAGCTGTCTGGAGCCTCTGCCTCGGCGGGCAGGAGCGCGAGAAGCGTTTTCTGGCAGGTGAGGGCGCAGAGCGCGTCGTTTGCGCGCGTGAGCGCGTCGGAGAGATCCTCATCGTCTTCTCCTGCTGTGATGCCAATGGAGTGGCCTGCGGCGAGCAGCTCAAAGACCAGCGACGGGTCGGCGAGAATTTCTGCCTCCGTCAGGAAGAACGTTCCGTGCAGCTTGTAGGTTTCCAGCGCAGCCATACTGGCGCGCATGGTCTCGCTGCCGGTGAAGGCGAGGTAGACGGTTGCCGGCTTTTTTTCCGCGGCGGACGGCTCCTGCGTGCCCTGCGAGCCGCTGTTGGGGCGGTCGGTGGGCCTTTCCGGGGACTGCGAGCCGCTCTGGTTCTGCCGGACGCGGTAGGCGATCAGATTTTCGGCCTTTTCTACAAACAGCGAATCGTCATAGACCTCGCTGCCGTCGGTGAAGCGCAGGATCTGATAGCCGCCTGCGGATTCGAGCATTGTGGTCTTGAGGCCGAAATGCGAGGCGCAGAACGTGAGCGGCAGATAGAGAATGCCGCCGCGGTACAGCACGTTCGCGGTCGAGACGCTGCCGCTTTCGTCGCTGACGGTCCCGGCAGCCAGATCGAAGATCATCTGCCGGGTGCGGCTGAGCAGAACATAGGTCTGCTTGGCCTGATTGTACGACGGCGTAACGCCGCACGGCTGGCTGTCGAAGACCTGATAGGGCACGTAGAGCGTGCCGCCGGAGTAGGTCGGGAAGACGCTCAGCGTCAGGGGAATGGTGTCGTTGACGGCGACGAAGAACAGCTCGCTGTCGGCCAGCGCAGGCGCGCACAGGCACACGGTCAGCACAAGACACAACAGAAAACAGATCCATCTGCGCAGCTTCATTCCCTCGCCGCCTTTCCTCCTGAGATTCCTACACAGTATACCATAAATCGCGGATAAGAGCAAGGATTTCAGTTGCTCCGGAAAAAAGAGTATGATATACTAATCAGAAACCAGAACATTCGGGAGGGACGCGCCATGGAACGGATCGTAAAGGAGAATTATTATCTGGACATCGCCGAGACGGTGCTCGAACGCTCGACGTGCCTGCGCCGGCAATACGGCGCGATCATCGTCCGCAACGACGAGATCGTCGCGACCGGATATAACGGCGCGCCGCGCGGACGAAAAAACTGCTCCGATCTCGGCTATTGCGTGCGCGAACAGATGCGCGTGCCGCGCGGGGAGCGGTATGAGCTGTGCCGCAGCGTCCATGCCGAGGCGAACGCCATTATTTCCGCCTCCCGCAACGAGTGCATCGGGGGCGACATTTATCTCGTCGGCCACGACGCGAAGACAGGCGCGATCTTGTCCGACGCGACCTCCTGCTCGATGTGCAGGCGCATGATCATTAACGCGGGACTGCGGCGTGTGGTCATCCGCAACACAGAGACAGAATTTACGGTCGTTCCGGTACAGGACTGGATCGATCAGGACGATACCTTGGAACTGTAAGCATGAAACTGGGAAATTTGGAAATCATGGGCGATCTGGTGCTTGCGCCGATGGCGGGGGTAACGGATCTGGCGTTCCGCACGATCTGCGCGGAATTGGGCGCGGCGGTGACGGTGACGGAAATGGTCTCGTCCCGTGCGCTGATCTATCAGGATAAAAAGAGCAGAAGTCTGCTGCACAAAACGCCGCTCGGCGTCTGCGGCGCGCAGATCTTCGGCAATGACCCGTCCGTCATGGCGGACGGCGCGGCGCTGGCGCTGGAGGCGTCGGGCGCGGATTTTATCGATATCAACATGGGCTGCCCCATGCCGAAGATCGCGAACAACGGCGACGGGAGCGCGCTGATGAAGGACCCGGAAAAGGCTGCGCGGATTGTCGAGGCCGTTGTGAAAGCCGTGCCGGTGCCGGTCACGGTCAAGATGCGCAAGGGCTGGGACGCCGACCACATCACCGCCGTGGAGTGCGCCAAGGCCTGCGAGCAGGCGGGCGCGGCACTGGTAGCGGTGCACGCCCGCACCCGGGAGCAGATGTACACCCCGGGCATCGACCCGGAGATCATCGCCCGGGTAAAGGATGCGGTAAAGGTGCCGGTGCTGGGCAACGGCGATATCCACTGCGCCGAGGACGCGCTGCGCATGGTGCGGGAGACAAACTGCGACGGCGTGATGATCGCCCGGAGCGCACTGGGCGACCCGTGGCTGTTTGAGCGAGTGAACGCTGCACTGGAGGGTCTGCCCGCCCCCAAGGAGCCAAACCTGCAGGCGCGGATGAACGCGCTGCGCCGTCAGGTGGAGGAGATGGTAGAGCAGAAGGGCGAGTTTGTGGCCATGCCGCAGGCACGCGCCCAGACCATGCACTACATGAAGGGGCTGAAGGGCGCTGCCGCCCTGCGCCGCTACTGCTGCACCCTGACCCATTTAGAGGACTTGGACGAGCTGATCGCCGCCGTGTTTGAAGAGCAGCGCAAAGCCGGGCTGGACCCTGACGATGTGCGGGAAGTACCGTTCCCGTAATTTGACCCGAAGCAGAGCAATGCCGGGTAGCCTGTGGGCTGTCCGGCATTGTATTTTTTTACGGCTTCGTCAGCTCGTCCAGATTCTGGGTGTAGCAGGGCAGACAGTGCTCCAAAAACCAGTCGGCCTCCGGGCATTGCATGGCCTGCAGCGCGGCGCGCTGCTGCGTGAGCGCGGCATCAAATTCGTGGTTGCCGCTGCGCTGCTCCTCGGTGCATTTGATGAGGGCGCTCAGCCGGTCGGCAGCCTTGAGCAGACGATGCTCCTCTGCCGTCAGGACGCTGCCGTCCATGCAGGGGGTCAGCTCTGCAGCCAGTTCTGCGGGCAGCAGAGCCGCCATGGAGCGCACGCTCTCGGTCTCCAGCGCCTTGTAGGCGTCCCGCAGCGCTGGGGAGTGGTACTTGACCGGCGTTGGCATATCCCCGGTGATGATCTCCGGGGCGTCGTGGTACAGCGCCGCCACTGCCACCACCTCGGGGCGGCAGGGCGTGCCGGTGTAGTGCTTGGCGATGAGGCACAGCAAATGCGCCAGCAGCGCGGTGTCGCAGGTGTGCTCGCTGAGGGATTCCGCCCGGGTGGAGTGCATCAGGCTCCACCGGGTAATATACTTCATGCGCGCCAGCAGGGCGCTGAAGGGATACAGCATGGCAATACGCCTCCTTTTCTTCACCATACCCGCCCCGCGTGCGCTTGTCAAGCCCTTTTTTCTTGCGCGCCGCCGTGCTATACTACAAGGTGACATCAAATCCACTTCCGCGCCGGTGCGCGGAGAAAGAGGAACGCTATGGAAAAGTTCAAAAAACCACGGCTGCTCACCCCAAGGGGGCAGAGCCATAAAAAATTCTGGCAGGCAGCAGGGCTGTGTGCCCTGACGGCGGCGGTATTCTTTCTGCCGTTCTATCTCCTTGACGGCGGCTTTTTCCACTATGCCGGCGATTTCAACAGCCAGCAGATCACCTTTTACCGGTATATGAACGGCTTCGTCAAGGGCGCAGGTTACCCGGACAGCGCCTTTGCAGGTGCGCCGCACAATACCTTTTCGTGGGCGACCGACCTTGGCAGCGGGGTGATGAACGCCTACTCCTTCTACCTGTACGGCTCGCCGTTCTTCTGGCTGTCGGTGCTGCTGCCGCAGAGCTGGCTGCCCTATATGATGGTGCCGCTGCTGGTGCTCAAGTTCGGCGTGGCGGGCGGCGGCGCGTTCCTGTATCTGCGCCGCTACGTCAAAAACGAGAACTACGCGGTGCTGGGTGCCTGCCTGTACGCGCTTTCCGGCTTTGCGGTGTACAACGTGTTCTTCAACCACTTTGTGGATGTGGTGGCGCTGTTCCCCTATCTGCTCTGGGCGCTGGACGAGGCCATTTATGAAAACCGTCACGGCCTGTTCGCCTTCTGGGTGGCGGTGAACCTGCTGAACAACTACTTCTTCTTTGTGGGACAGGTCATTTTCCTGTGTATCTACTTTGTGTGCAAACTGACTGCCAAGGACTTCCGGCTGACCGGGCGCAAGTTCGGGCATCTCTTGTGGGAGAGCGTGCTGGGCGTTGCCATAGGTTGTCTGCTGCTGTTCCCGGCAGTGCTTAGCCTGCTGCAGAACCCGCGCACCATTGACCTTTCCTCCGGCTGGGGCTTTCTGACCTACGCCAAGGTGCAGCAGTATCTGGCTATCCTGCTCAGCTGGATCCTGCCGCCGGACTCCCCTTACCTCACCTCGGTGTGGTCGGAGGGCGTGATCAAGTGGACGAGCATGACGGCCTACCTGCCCCTGTGCAGTCTGGCTGGTGCCATGGCCTACTGGCGCAGCCGCAAGGCCGACAGCAAAAAGCGTATCGTGGCAGTATGCGCCGTGTGCGCGCTGGTGCCGGTGCTGAACAGTGCCTTCTACGCGCTCAACTCCAGCTACTACGCACGCTGGTACTATATGCCCTCCCTTATCCTTGCCGCCATGACCGTGAACGCGCTGGAGGACCCGGATGTTGATCTGGACGCCCCCGCCCGGGGCATCGGCTGGATCATGCTGGCTACGCTGGTGTTTGCGGTGGTGCCCGTGCGGGACGATACCACCGGGACATGGTCCTTCGGCGTGCTGAAGAACCCGGAACAGTTCTTTGTCGTGCTGGGCTTTGGCCTGCTGGGGCTTGCACTGTACCGCTACCTCTGCGGCATATGGCGGCAGAACAGCCGCTTTGCCCAGCGCATGACGGCGGCGGTGCTGGTGTTTGCCTGCGTGTTCAGCATGGTGCACATCGGCATTGGCAAGTTCGGCCAGTGGCACACCGACAGCGACCTTGTGGAACAGGATACCAATGCCCTGCAGCTGAAAAACGACCTGCCGGAGGGCGACTACCGCATCGACACCTACAAGATCCACGACAACATCGGGATGTGGCTGGATAAGAGCTGCCTGCAATACTTCGGCAGCACGGCGGCTCCCAGCATCCTCAGCTTTTACCCGGGGCTGGGGGTCAAGCGGGACGTGCGCAGCGAGCCGGAGATCGCAAACTACGCTTTGCGCGGCCTGTTGAGCGTGGAGTACCTCATTACCACCCCGGAAAAGCGCGAAAGCTTTGAGGACGAGGCAGACGCGGGCTGGACCTATCTTGCCGACGTGGACGGCTACACGCTGTACCACAACGATAACTACGTTCCCATGGGCTTTACCTACGACTACTATGTGACCAAGGCCACCTATGAGGCCTCGGTCAAGACCCTGCGCTCCAACCTGCTGCTGCGGGCGCTGGTGCTGGAGGACGAGGACGTAAAGGCATACGGTCAGTACCTGACCGAGCTGCCGGACGCGATGCTGGACGATCTGCACTACGACAGCTACACGCAGGACTGCGCCGACCGCCGCGCCCACAGCTGCTCGGTGTTCCAGATGAACAACGCGGGCTTCCATGCCGAGATCACGCTGGACAAGACGAACCTCGTCTTTTTCTCTGTGCCCTACGATGACGGCTTTACCGCCTATGTCAACGGCGAAAAGGCCGACATCCTGCGTGTGGACGAGGGACTGATGGCGGTGCTCTGCCCGGCGGGCGCAAGCAGCATCGACTTTGTGTATCAGGCCGCCGGGCTTTCTGCCAGCCGGGTGGTGACCGCAGTGGCCATCCCGGTGTGGGTGGTGTACGTTGCCTACTTTGTGCGCCGCAAGCGCCGCAGCACCGGTGCCCCGGCAGAAGAATGACTTTGACCGGGCCAAAAAATAAAAATTTAAAAATCCCTCTTGACTTTACGAAGATAAAGTGTATAATGCAATCAAACCGATGAGGCGGAAGAGAACCTGCACAGCGCATCTGCAGTGAGCCCGGACAGTGCAAACGGGTGAAAGCGGGGCAGAGTTTCGTGGGCCGCCGAGGGCCGGGCAAACGGGCACAAACCCCAGTAGCTTTGGACGGAAGTCTCCGTTACAGGACAGGGGAGTGTTGGCTCTCCGTGAGTGGCTCTGCTGTATTGGATGCAGAGCAAGCAAGGTGGCACCGCAGAATCGTATTTACCGATCCTGTCCTTGTGGATAACACACAGGGACAGGGTCGTTTTGTTTTAAGACCCGTCCCGCAAAGGGAGCGGGTCTTTTGATTTGCCGCCCGCTCCGGGAAAGGAGTTACCACTATGAAAAACCTGAACATGATCTCCCGCCGCAGCTTCCTGAAGGCCGCTCTGGCCGCTTCTGCTGTTTCTGCCATGGCACTGACCGGCTGCGGCGGCGCTGCTTCCGGCTCTGCCTCCAGTGCAGCAGTCTCCTCCTCCGCAGCGGCTTCCGGCAGCGCCGCTGCCGCTGGCGAGACCTTCAAGGTGGGCATCGTCAACTATGTGGACCACGCTTCCCTCAACCAGATCGTAGAATCTGTGGAGAGCCGTCTGGATGCCATCGGCAAGGAGAAGGGCGTCACCTTTGACTACGCCGATTACTACGCCAACGCACAGGCCGACCAGTCCAACCTGAACCAGATCGGCGCAGACCTTGTGGCCGACGGCGTGGACGTGATCGTGGCCGTGGCCACCCCCACCGCTGCTACCATGCTGGCTGCCGTGGAGGATACCGACATCCCGGTGGTCTACTCCGCTGTGACCGATCCCGCCGCCGCAGGCTTTGACGGTGAGGAGAACATCACCGGCACCTCCGATGCCTTGAACACCGACGCCATCATGAACCTGATCGTGGCGGCAAACCCCGGCATTGATACCATCGGTCTGCTGTATGACCTGAGTCAGGATGCCTCCACCCAGGCCATTGCGGACGCCAAGGCCTTCTGCGAGAAGAACGGCATCAAGGTGGTGGAAAAGAACGGCACCACCACCGCCGAGGTGCAGATGGCTGCCGAGGCACTGGTAGCCGCCGGGGTCAAGGCCGTGTTCACTCCCACCGATAACACCATCATGACCGCCGAGCTGTCCATCTACGAAAGCTTCATCGAGGCCGGTGTGCAGCACTACACCGGTGCCGACAGCTTTGCGCTGAACGGTGCACTGGTGGGCTACGGCGTGGACTACGTCCAGCTGGGCGAAGCTACCGCCGATATGGTCAGCCAGCTGCTGTGCGACGGCAAGACCCCCGCAGACCTGCCCTACCAGACCTTTGATAACGGCATCGTCACCATCAATACCGAGACCGCCGAGGCTCTGGGCTTGGATCTTGCCGCCCTGAAGGAGGCCTTTAAGCCCTACTGCACTGAGATCACCGAGGTGACCACCGCAGAGAACTTCTCCTGAACCCCGCTCAGCCAGAACCTGACGGTTTTTCCGGCTCTCCCGCAAGGGAGAGCTTTTGGCGGTTCTGGGGAAAGTGGTTTCCCTCTCCCGTGAAAATACGTTTGTCGCACTCCGCAGAGCAATGCGGTGCGCATTCAAAATAACATAAAAGGAGCATACACCATGCTGGCGAGTATCTTTTCCCTCAACGTTTTGCAGACAGCGCTGGAGCTGGGCTGCATCTACGGACTGGTGGCGTTGGCGCTGTTTCTGAGCTACTCCATCCTGAATATTGCCGACCTTTCCACCGACGGCTGCTTTACGCTGGGCTGCGCCGTGGCCTGTCAGGTAGCACTGACCGGCCACCCCATCCTTGCGCTGGCGGCAGCCATGGCTGCGGGGGTGTGCTCCGGCTTTGTCACCGCTTTTTTGCAGACAAGGCTCGGGGTGGAAAGCATCATGGCCGGTATCATCGTCAACACCGGCCTGTACACCATCAATCTGGCGGTGATGGGCTTCTCCTCCACCATGTCACTGGTCAAGACCCCTACCATCTTCTCCATGGCAAAAACTTCGCTGGGCTTTCTGGGCAGCTGGTACAAGCTGGCGCTGGCGGCAGTTGTCATTGCCATCGCCTGCGCGGCGATGCTGGGTTTTCTGGGCACGCGGCTGGGGCTTTCCATCCGCGCCACCGGCGATAGCGCCGCCATGGTGCGTGCTTCCAGCATCAACCCCGCCTTTACCATCACGGTGGGTCTGTGCGTATCCGGTGCGTTGTGTGCGCTGTCCGGCGGGCTGCTGGCACAGTACCAGAAAAGCTGTGATATCAACGTGGGCACCGGCATGGTGACCATTGCACTGGCTTCCCTCATCATCGGCGAGACGCTGGTGGGCAAGCGCACCATGCTGCGCCGCATTCTGGGCGTGGTGTTCGGCAGCTGCCTGTACCGCTTTATCGTAGCCGTGGCGCTGCGGTTCAACGTGCCCGCCGCCGCCATGAAGCTGGTTTCTGCCATCATTGTGGCAGTGGCCATCTCCATGCCCGCCATCCGGGAGCACTTCGCCTTTGAAAAGCGCCGGCACGCTGCCCGTGCCCGCCGCACCGTGACCAACAGGGAGGGACAGTAACATGGAAATGCTGCAGCTGAACGACCTGCACAAAACCTTTAACCCCGGCACCGTCAACGAAAAAGTGGCGCTGAACGGCGTAAGCCTGCAAATGGAGGCCGGAGATTTTGCCACCATCGTGGGCTCCAACGGCGCGGGCAAATCCACCCTGTTCAATGCCATCACCGGCGGCTTTATTGCCGATGAGGGCAGCATTCTGCTGGGCGGGCAGGACATCACCTTTGCGCCGGAGCACCAGCGCAGCAAGGTCATCGGACATCTGTTCCAGGACCCGCTCAAGGGCACCGCGCCCAACATGACCATTGAGGAAAATCTGGCGCTGGCCTACCTGCGGGCAGGCACTGCGCCCAACGCCATCTTCTCCCGCATCTCCCGCAAGGATAAGGCGCTCTTCCGTGAAAAGCTGGCGTTGCTGGACATGGGGCTGGAGGACCGCATGAAGCAGCCGGTGGGGCTGCTCTCCGGCGGGCAGCGGCAGGCGCTTACCCTGCTCATGGCTACCCTTGTCACCCCCAAGCTGCTGCTGCTGGACG
>OKTO01000592.1_pt1 | contig 12302 bp, 10 predicted proteins | sample 1606101 | NCBI WGS metagenome assembly OKTO01 (sample SAMEA3879513, study PRJEB24766) | human gut metagenome | biome: human-associated habitat; feature: feces | place: USA | collected 1985/1987
CCGATATTGTGGAACGCCCAAAATCGCAAGCAAAAAATTCTCCAAAATCGTATATAGGAACGGCCCCGTCAGTACAACAAAAATATTTTCACAATACATGGCTAAAAAGAAGCCCATTGTCATCACCAAAACGCCGATCAGGCCTCTGAAAACAGAGAGCGTCACTGCGTAAACTACAGGGTACTCCGAATAGGTGTTTTCAAAAATGCGATTTCCCATATTGAGGGCATCCAGATGAGGATCAATGCGTAAGGCCGTAACTGCCGAGAGAATGTACGGAATTGTGATGATGCAAAATGCGCTGATTGCATAAACCATCCACTTGACCCAGAGGTATTTCCTCATAGGCACACGGGGCTGCACATAGACGAGAAAATTGTTTTTTCGTTCCTGATGCAGATTCCAGCATACAGGCAGAACCACAAACAGAGGATATAGCAGAGAAAGATACTCTGTTCCAACCTCCCATGCATCCAATGTGTAGGTGAGCGAATAATCCGGATACATCGTGGCCGTCATAGTACACGCTGCCACGGTAACGACAATCAAAGTCAGCAGCACCGGTATCCATATCTTTTTCCATTCATTTTTCATAAGTCGAAACATTGAAATCGTCCCCTCCTTTGTTTGCGTGTATTATACGCAATCCTCTTTCTGACTACAACCCTATGGAAACGAAAAATGGTTTTGTGGGAATAAAACGAATTTCATTCCCACAAAACCCTTGTTCATACCGCATATTCATGAAAACCGAACGCCGAACACCACATAATTCCGATCACTCCGAATTTCGTTCCGGGTCAGAATCTTGCCGCGATAGTGTTCGGTGATCCGCATAAGCTGATACAGCCCATATCCGCGAGAGCTCCCCACCTTTGTGGAACGCCTTTCGCGAACAGACGCATAAACTCTGTCCCGGACAGAGGCGGATGCGGATTGCATACCCAAAGCTCCGTAACATTTTCCGCCTGGCAGCTTTCAAGATAAATGGTATCTCCCTGTTTGGATGCCTCTAAGGCATTATCCAGTAGAATTCCAATCAGTTCGATCCATACCGTTTCAGGAATGCTTGCCTTCTTAAAACTGGTAGAAATTTGAAGGCGGATGTCCAAACCGGAAATTTCCGCCTGCTTGATCTTCCCGAAAACAAAACCGGAAATGATTTTGCTGTCACAGGCCAGCAGCATGCTGTCGTTCGCGCTCAGCACAAGCCCCTTTGTCAGTAACGCAACAGCTTCCTGTGCTTCTGGCAGGCTTTCTGCCGAAGAAACAGCTGCCTCGATGGCCATCATTCGGTTATTAAATTCATGCTGCCTTGCCCGAACCTGTGAAATCAGTTCCTCTACAATCGGAACATACTGCTCCGTCATTCTGATTTGTTTCCGCTGTTCCTCCTGTCGGGTGTTTATCATCCATAAAACGATGTCCAGAAAAAGAAGTGGCAGAAGCAAAAAGGCGATGAACTTCTAATGCGCCATAAAACGGATCGGGTCAAAGGATGTGCACGCACAGACAGCCGTAAAAAATAAAGTAACATTGATTGAGAGTACCTGCACCAGAAAGGAGCCTGTTCGCAGTGCGCTGCGAAGCCCCTGAAACCAGGGCAGGCACACCACGAAGATACATAGCAGCAAGGTAACAACGCTGCTTACAACAGCGATACCGGAGCTTGTCAAGTTAAAAAAGATCGTAAAGATAACTGCACAGAAGTGGCATAACAAATAAAGAGAAAAGGCGGCCATTGTACCACAAAATGTGCGCCCGCCATCCTGCGTATTCAACAGAGTGCTGGTCAGCAATAAAAGCCCCATCAGCAGAATCAGCAGGATTGGGAAATTGTCTGCCGGAGCCAGGAAAAAGCCCTGCGTGAGATGAAAACCGGGAGATGCCCCCCCATAGCTGGATCTGGCTATGAGCAGACAAAGAGAAACTGAAGGAACAAGAATGAAATCTCTTTTCCTCAAATCCTTTTGATCTCTGAACACGGCCAGAATACAGCACGAAAGAGCGATTGATTCCACCAACATGGAAAGAAAATATAAAAACGTATTCTGCATGGACATTACCAGAGTGCGGACTGATACTTGTTGCCCACCGGCAGCCTTTCCGCAGAGCCTTTCAGTATGATTTCTTTTCCTGCTTTATCGATTCGATCAATGTATGCAGTATTGACCAGAATACTTTTATGGCACTGCACAACTTTCGGATCATCAATCAGCTGTAAAAAGCGAATCAATGTATAACCTGAAATAACATCTTCCTTCATTCCGGAAAGAGCATTTCGGGTATGAATGGTAAGTTTTTTCCCCAATGCCTCCACATATACGATTTCTGACACAGGATAGTCCAGAATAAACTGCTTTTGCTCAATCTGAATATGTTTTTCCTCCTGATGCAGATGAGCGGAAAGTCCCAGAGCATCACAAAGGACAGCGCGAAATTCTGCTTCGGTATAAGGCTTAATCAAGAATCCGTAGCACTTCACCTCCCGGTAAGCAGACAGTTCTTCTCCAGCCAAAGCACTTTCAAAAATAATCGGCGTGTATTTATATTCCGGCAAACCGCGCAGTTGGGCGGCCAGACTGGTTCCCTTATAGTCCTTCAATTGAATGTCCAGAATGAACAAATCCACTTTTTGCTTTTGCGCAAGAATATAAGCCGCACCAGCCTCCTTGCAAGTCAGAAGTTCAAGAGCAGTATCTATATTTTCTATAAACTGTCTGATTTTTACAACGGCGGCATGATTATCTTCTACAAGCAAAATTTTGGGCACTGTACCACACCCTTCCACTTTTATTCTCTGTCGTAACCATCAATAGCTGACAACAATGTTGTCAGGCAGAAAACAACAATAGGCTTTCATATTTTGCGTTTTATTATATCATAACCCTGCAAAAAAAAACAGAAACATTTCTCAAAAGTCGGTCTTTCAATATAAATCGCAAATTGCAAGTGCAAGTTACAGAAAAAATTATTATACCATATTTCTACCTGAAAGTACAGAAAAACTTATCATTTTTCAAACAATTTCCAAAGTATTTACGGCCTTATGTGCCTTGGGCTGGTCAATGCTTACCCCATCCATGAGCCAACGGTATTGCTGAGGTGTCAGGGCTTTGACTTCTGTTTCAGACCGTGGCCATTGGAAAGAACCGGACTCAAGCCGCTTGTAAAGCAGCACAAATCCGTCGCCTTCCCAGTACAGCGCCTTGATCCGGTCCCGACGTCTGCCACAGAAAAGAAACAGGGTATTGCTAAAGGGGTCCAGTTCAAACTGTTGCTGTACAATAGATGCCAGGTCGTCAATTCCTCTGCGTAAATCGGTAAAACCAGTGGCTAAAAACACCCTGTCAGCTCCGTTAAAATCGTTCAGCATGATTTCAGCAACCGTAGCACCATACCGACGGTTTCCTCATCTGCTCCGCTGTGAATAGCTACCTCTGTCCCTGCGATTCGGACAGTAACTGCTGCTTTACCGGAACATACACGGGCAGGGGGTTATCTCAGCAAAACGAGACTGTTCCTGCTGCACTTTGACGATCCCGTACAGCTTTCTCTGCCACCGGTAATAGGTCTGCTCGCAGATATCATTTTCCTTACACCAGTCCCTTACGCTTAGATCACTGCTCCGGCAGGCCGATACACGCTCCGTCCAAAGTGCCAGTTTATTCTGACCGTTCATTGTCTGCAATTCGCTGCCCATGAAAAATACCCCCATATGTCGGATCCGCCAGATTACTACGACTATATGCTAGTCGCATATACTATCAAAAAGCCGAGAATATTCAGAGTATTCCACAGAATTGTATAATGAAAATGGTGTTTTACCATTTTGAATGCAGCTTTCCGGAACTTTCTCCCAAAAGTGTTGTTTTACCCCAAAAATCATTTTCGGCCCAAAAGTTAGAAAAACACTGTCCACCACTGGCGTAAACCCCAAATAAACCCCAAGTCGTAGGGCCTGTAACTTTTGTAACCACCAAAAAGTTAGAAAAACATACGTTTTCTGGTGAAAACGGCTGTTTTTTATGGTTGCGGAGGCAGGACTCGAACCTACGACCTCCGGGTTATGAGGGCATTTTTGAGGTTCTAAAAGTTTGCATTTACCGGTAAATATTGTGATTAACTTAAAATAACGATAGTCAAATGTTGAGAAACTGAAACCACGGGGATAGAACTTAAAATAAACTATCCCCCAAACTATCCCCCCATGAAATTTGCAAAAAAGTTTGGAAATATACACACTTGACTATTTGGTATCTAACAGCTTTTGCACAAGACAGGATATTGGCTGGGGGTACTACCGGGATTTCTTTTATCTGCCGCTGTGTTTTCGACTGCACTCTCTGCAAATTCCCATATTGGCGCTGTGTCTCCCTCCATAACTGGCCATTTCATCACTGGGCTTGATTTCGTGGCAGCGTGTACACATTAACCACCTGACATGAAACTGATCAAAGACAGGGTCATCAGAAGGACGTTCCATCCTTTTCAGGATCTCTTGTTTGCCAAGGTACTTTCTTTCCTCAACAGATAGAGCAGACTCTTGAAACATTGTCGGGTTGTACTGCTTGTTATTACGCTGATTCCGGCATAATGACTGTTCTCTATCATTTTGCATTTGAGCAATCAATAGATGCCGCTCATCGTTTTCTTTTTGCATTTTTTGAATACTTTCCATTCGCTGCTCAATGGGGAGCTTGATATCTCGCAGATGTTGGATTCCATTCATTGCCAGGCATTTGCACTTTGGAACTAAGGTATAATTAAATGCACACCTACTACAGTCTTCTGGTCGAGCATAGTATCTTCCTTCTCGCTCTCGCTTATGAATGGGACATTCATAAGCAGTCCCCCAAGAAGCAGGCATCGTTTGTGGAGGCGTTACGGCATTTTCCTGTAAACGATACTGCCAGCGGGCTTCTCTTGCATTATGTATCCAGGTCTTTCCCTGTATATTTCCTTGCACTCCGAGCCGCATGAGATCTGGATTTATTGATTTTTGTTCAGTAATCCTGGGGAATGAAATAGAAAGACAATCCCACCCTTTTTCGCAAGCTTCCTGTTTCAACAAAACAATATCATCTTCTGTGTAGTACTTCCCAAATAATAGAATAATACGTGTCGGAGTACTGTCCAGCTCCGCAACAAGCAAAGGTGGGTACTGTTCAGGATCACATTGATAGTAAACTTCACCCACACGGGCATCCCAATTATTCTTCGCTATCTCTGTTCTGTTTCCTATCTTCACTGGAACCTCAGGAGCTTCAATCGTCTGATATGAAGCGAAAACCATCTTAACAAAGAGATATATAGCAATTTCATTCGCATAGACACACTCATAGTTTGACTGGTGTGCAAAATGATGCTTGTTCTTCTCGCCCTTTCGCGCAATGAAGTCTCCATTACATGCAGCGCACTTGCAATTACAATTCAGGCCACGGGAACGGACGTCGTCGATACCAACTACTTCTCCGGTTGCTTTATCGATACCCCAATATAGATGTGAACGGTTAGAATGTTTTATGTTAATCTCACTTCTATACATGTATCTTCCCTCCTGAAAAATATTCCTCATATCCGACGCATTACAAATTCCCAATAGCTCGATTCTCTAGTCATCAAACAGTATGACCGGGACCTTTTCCAAGCGATACCGCCCCTTGTCTTTTTTCATTTTGTATAGGTTGATTCTGCATTCTTCGCAGTGTTCTCGTACTGCCTTCTCAAATTCTGGTTTTGCCATACAGCCCAAAATAATTGAGCTGGGGCGAATCATTTCAAGTAATGCGCCTTTTTTCTCTGCATCCCATTTGTTTCCGCAAGCACCATCATCCCGGATAATACGCCATTCTTTTTCGTAACTCCATTCAGGCGATTTTGACGTCAGGCTTTCAATAAAAATCCCTTGGATATCCTTTTCAAGAGTATTTGGATCGAGCGTATGAATGCACACTCTATCATCGGAGTATATAATTGGTACGGGTGAAAAACCTAATTGTCTATTGATTTCAAGCAGCTCATATTCCACACATATCCCACAATGATTATTGGCATAATGTGCCCACATTAATAAAGAATCATCCGATTCACTCAGGCATGAGATCCCCACTCGGGATTTCAATATGTCGTAGCTTGACTGAAATGTCCGAATCTGCTGACGGCAAGTTTTCAAAAGGTCTCTCCATATGGGACTTCCCTCACGTATCCCTCTTTTATCAGGATACATCTGCAATATACTCTGAAAGATTCCTTCCTCATCCATTGACATATCGCAATCAAACACGTCATTAAAATTACACGGTGCAGAATACCACATCTTGTTATGCTTTACAGTCTCGAGCTTTTCTTGTCTATCACTGTAGTATTTATACAGTGAGCTTGGTGCACAACACATGTAGTAATAACCGACTTCTGTATAAACTTGAATGTTTTCTTGTGGATTCCCGGAGAAAGCAGAGATGAACGCTGAACGTAATTTCTCTTTCCAATCGTCGGCGTTTTCTTTATTTAACTCAGTCATATTTTCACCTCATTCCACTGCAATAAAATCCATACAACTTCATAAGTAATATGTGTCATTTGCATCCAGCACTTTTTTTCTCTCCTTCCAGTCTGGCATAAGCATGGAAAGAAACGCGTAGAAATGTTTGGAATGATTTGGATGGATAAAATGACACAACTCGTGCATCACCACATACTCAATGCAGTTTCGCGGTGCTTCCAGGAGCCGTTTGTTGAGCGTAATGACGCCTTTGCCCGGTAAACAAGAACCCCAGCGTGTATCCATGCTTCGAATCCGAAGAGAAGGAACTGCAACTCCGTATTTCTGGAACACAGGGTATAGTTCCTCAACAATTTCTCCAAAAACCTCCTTGCATTGCCGGTCAAAGAATCTCATAACCATTCGCTCTTTTTTTGAAAAATCCTGTGGATCTTTGACCTCAAGGAATAAATGGACCCCATCAGAATACAACTGTTCCTTGCTGGCTCGTATTACTTTCAAACGCAACGCTCGGCCCTGAAGATAAAAGGTCTCACCGCTGACATACTGCTTCGGCTGTGGTTTATACTGTTCCTGCAGCGCAAATTTCTTTTGTGCATTCAGGATAAACTCCGCTTTGCTTACCAAAAATGCATCTATCTTTTCTGCCGGAACCGCCATATTGGCAGATACATATACACTTCCGTTTTTTCGCACATGGAGGTTTATGTTTTTCACATCCTTCCGTTCCAACGAATATATCAGCGGTTTTTCGTCTATCTGGATTGTCCTCAATGTGATATCTTCAGGCATGATTAAAACCTCCGCAGGGCAACGGTTTTCACATTCTCAATGACTTTATCAATCAAATCAAATGACAATACCAGTCCCCGGTTCTTTTCATACGCATAGAACAAATCATCGATATCCTGGGAAATCCGATTGTGGATTGTCTGGTTATTGGTCCAGTCTACACGGCTGTGTTTTGCAATGATGGCCGTGATTTCCTCGGCTATCTCGGCTGCAAAATCAGGCGTCATTCCCTCTATTTGAGCATCATCAAATAATGCTGTTATCACGCCATAAAAAGCCTGTGCGTGGATATTGCATTTAATCCGTTCCGGATAGCTGACAGAGCTCTTTCCAGAATGATAATCTTCCATGATGCTCCTCATCTTTGCCAGATATTCCGCTTCGCTGATAACCTTTTCCTTGTACTGATCCAGTGCATCCTTAATCCGCTTGGAGAAGCTATCATAATATGCAGGATTCTCCTCGTACTTTGCGCTGATACTTTTGGATAGTCTGCTGGTGATTGCATCCGCTTTCGCCCGCAGAGAACCCAGTTCTTCCAATTCCCGCTCAAAGTCATCCTTATTCAGGATATCGACCGGATTGGTAATCTGCTTCAGACCAGCTACGGACAAATGCATATCCAAAAGATTCTGCATCAGCGGTTCATACTCCTTGTTGTCAATAGCATCACAATAGCGAATTTTTACACTGCGCCGCACTTTTGAGAAGAACAAAAAACGATTCTGGTACTTCTTGCGTTCTTCTCCGGGAAGCGCAGCATAGGCCTGTTCAGAATTCAGAACAAGGTCAAGCGCTCTGCCGAAAGCACACAGCAAGTTGTAGAACTGTTCCCGCTTCTTTTCGTCAGCCAGAGAAACCTCTACCGCTTCCGTGTCGCTCAAATCCTTAACATCTGCGAACAGGTCTATAAGATTGGTATATGCCGTTCTCAACTGCCCCAGTGCTTCCAGCACATCGATGACAACGCCCCTCAGGTCTCTGCCTTCAAAGTTTTCCAGTCCGGCACCGCTGTACATATCCATGGCGGCATCCAATTTCTGAATCAGGCCGCGATAGTCCACAATAAGGCCATACTCTTTACCATCGTGGAGCCGGTTGGTTCTGGCAATCGCCTGCAGCAGGCCATGCTCTTTGAGCTCCTTATCGATATAAAGTACCTGACAAACAGGAGCGTCAAAACCAGTTAGAAGCTTGCTGCACACAATGAGGATGTCAATCTCTCCGTCGCAGAATTTGTTTTTCATGGCTTCTTCGTAGGTATCGGCATCTCCATACTGCTTCATCATCTTTTCCCAGTATTCGATAACCATATTATCGGTGCCTTCATCTACATCATCCACACTTTCCCGTATATCCGGAGGAGAAATGACGACCGCACAATTCAGATCACCAAACTGTTCAAAGCACTTCAGATAACGAATGGCATCCCGCTTATAGTTGGTGGCCAGCATGGCCTTGAAGCCGGTATCCTTGAAGCCGAGGAGGAAATGGTTATTAATATCCAATGCAATGCGTTTGATTCTGGCATCTGTAGAAGTCAATCGGCGGATACTGCTCCATTTCCGGCGCAGATCCTCCTTCTGGGGATCGGTCAGCCGTTTTGTGGTCTGTTGGAACCACATATCAATATTTTCTTCATCCACCTTCTGCTCCACAAACCGTCCCTCGTAAATCAGAGGAACAATCGCGCCATCTTCCACCCCGTCCTGAATCGTGTACTTGTGGATGAGCTTACCAAATTTGGTCAGGGTATTCTTTTCGCGCTTCATCAGCGGTGTTCCTGTGAAGCCAATATAGCAGGCGTTAGGAAATACTGTGCGCATTTTGGCAGCCATGGAGCCGTAGTTGGAGCGGTGACTTTCGTCAATGAGAACGAACACGTCTCTGGAATTGTTTTTCGCTTCCAAACGTTCTGCGGTGTTGAATTTATTGATAATGGTAGTAATCACATCTGCTTTGCCGTTGGTCACCAGTTCCACCAGATGCCGTCCGCTGGTTGCCCGGGCAGGATTCAGTCGGGTATGGGCAAAGGTTGCTGCAATCTGACCATCCAGCTCTTTTCGGTCTGTTACAATGACCACACGGGGATTACAGGCTGCAAGCTCCATCAGAATGTATTTGGCCAGCATCACCATAGTCAGACTCTTGCCGCTGCCCTGAGTGTGCCAAATCACGCCGCTCTGGCGGTTCCCTTTGCTGTCTCGCTGCGCGATGGTTTTGATGATCTCCCGAATGGCAAAATACTGCTGATACCGGCAGATTTTCTTTACGTTGGCATCAAACAGAACAAAATAGCGAGACAGCTCCATCAAGCGCTCCCGGCCAAACAAGGAAATCATATTACGATCCTGTTCGGTAGGGGCTCTGTCTGCCACCAGCTGTGCCAATCTGGAATCAAGGAATTCCGTATCCTGCTCTTTCCATACGCTCCAGAACTTCTTTGGGGTGCCTGCTGTGGCGTATTTCACGACGTTTTTGTTGGTTGCCATGACGATTTGGGCATACTTGAAAAGCTGGGGGATATAGTCTGCCTGTTGGTTGCGAATCATCTGCTCCACGGCCTGCTTCACGGAAATATAGGGTGCCTTGCACTCGATCACCGCGAAAGGAATGCCGTTGATAAACAGAACAATGTCCGGACGGGCATTGTGAAGCTTATCCTGGCTTTCTACAGCGAATTCTTCCGTCACATGGAACAGGTTGTTCTCCGGATGCTCCCAGTCGATGTATTTCAGATTGAAGCTGAGGGACTTTCCGCCGCCCACAGTTTCCGGGTAGCTTTTGCCCAGCAGCAGAGCGTCATAGATCTTTTCGCTGGTGCGCACCAGACCATCGGTTAAAGGTTCGTCCAGTTCCTCCATGGCCCGCTCGATGTTTGCGGCAGAGAACTCGTTTTCCGCGCCGGCATAGCTGTAGCGGTTCAGCCTGCGCAGCTGTCCCCGGAGGATGTCTTTCAGGAGCACATGGTAGCGGCTGCCCCGCTGCTTTTCACAGTCCTCGGGGGAAATATAGGTGTACCCCATGGACTGGAGAAGCGCAATAGCCGGTTTCTGGCTGGCATTCACTTCCAGATAAGCGTTTTGGTCCATGGTTCAGCCTCCTTTCGGTCTTATTTCAAAAAGCACGAATAGCGGGGCGGGATAGACCAATCCCCGTCAGCAGAAGCTGCATCAGAGCTTTTTTCTTTTTCTTTTCTTCTTCCAGCTTACGCTGATGAAGGGTGATAAGGTTGTCGAGGACTGAAAAGAACGCTGAAATACTTTCCTGCTCAATGCGGGAAGGAAAACATACCGGACCTTTCAAGGCGTTCTCAGCGGATACTTTCATATCATTCTTTGCACCCTTATTGACCAATGGATGCATATAGTTATTCATTCGTGCGTGCTGCTCAAAATACACTTGAATGAAGTCCGAAAAAGCATTTTCCTTCGGATGATAAACGGCATACAAAGTTGAAACAATGCCTGGTTTTCCTTTGTTTGTCTTGATTATTCCATACGGATTAGAGTTAAGAGGCGACTTTGTATATACTACATTACCCGTCTGAACAACACCGTAATTTGATACTGATGCACCAGCGAAAGAACGACCTTGAAACTCAATCTGATTAACTATTCCATAGTCGCCTGAAACGGACAAAACATCAGACCTACCATATATGTTGCCAGTGTTCTTTTCGGCGGAAACAGTAAGGTAATCTTCTAACTTACGCTGTTCCCAAACGCCCGTAAATCCCTTGAATCGAATTTCTGGCACAGCCTGACCTTTCTTTGGAAACATTTTTCCAAGGAAAAACTGCTTTACCTTCAGGATTTCATCGATTCTCTGTCGCTCCAGTTCAATCGCCTTATCTTGCGTGGTAAGGATTTCAGCGATCTTTTTGCGTTCCTCTAACGGAGGTAGTGCAAGCGAAAACTCCAAAAAATCAGAAAAATGAACGCGCTGCTTTTCAATCAACGAACCAGTTGAGACCTTGTTGTAGTAGGTAATCATCGGGCCACAGGTCAAGAAGCTATCCATGAAAACAAGGTCACTTTTGTGAACAGTAGTGAAAATGTCATAATAACCAGACACAGCAACAGGTATATCTCCCTTATGGCGCGCAACTGCTCCGAACCGGATGTTCATAGGGTTATACGCATAGTCGTTGGGGCGAACCACCTTATAGGAATTATCCTTCTTCACAAGGTGGCTCCGTTCGTAGCGTTCCGTTTTGGCGGTAATCCCGTCTTCAATTGTAAGACTATATAAGGGATACTGATGCAGATTGTCCGTATAGTCACTCGTGCTAGTAAAGAGTGTTGAAAAAGGGATTTCATCCCACTCCCCAGGTACAATACCGAGTTTTCCTTTCTTATACCCCTCCGGCACGATGCCGTTCCGGATTTGGTCTATTCTCTTTTTTACTTCTGGTGTCACAGAATCACCTTCTTAAATTCGAGAGGGATCAATCGTGTATCCTTGTCTGCTTAATTCTCGAATCAGATTCAGAGATACCTCATCCACCTTATTTTGGAAGGGAATATAGATAAGTCCCTGGATGTCGGACGGGCGCTCAAAATCAGTAGCCTCCTTTAGAAGGATCGCCACTCTTTCTCTGCCCAATTTCGCAAGGAACATTCCCAGTTCCAATACCACATTCTGACGAACTCTCGACTTCGTTGCTGTCTCAGACTTAGCTTTCCCCTCATCGTCCGGGGTCGCCAGCACAATGGCATAGCCAACATTTGCAGTGTACTCTTCCAGCTTTTCAATGATTGTCTGACCAGCAGATGCCTGCTGGTCAAGGATAATGGGTTCCAAATCCCATCTTCTCAGAAGCGCCTCTAGCTGAGTCCTTGCAATTTCGTCGTGTCCGTATACAACAAAAATCCTTCGGTTAGCATATACCGCATTTCCTTCGAGGATTGCCTTAACAGCATCCTGGTTCTTACCCTGAACAGAATACTTACCAGAGGAAAAACAGTTCACCTTACCTCCGTTGCTCAAAGAAATGCACTTT
>OKTO01000600.1_pt1 | contig 12257 bp, 11 predicted proteins | sample 1606101 | NCBI WGS metagenome assembly OKTO01 (sample SAMEA3879513, study PRJEB24766) | human gut metagenome | biome: human-associated habitat; feature: feces | place: USA | collected 1985/1987
GGCTCGATCTTTAAAAGATAAGCCGAGATGTGGGTCGCCCCGCCTTTTTCAATCAGCTCCAGTGTCTCGTCAAATTCGGCCTGTGTATAATGGGGCAGCGCCAGCATGATGTCACCGCTGATATTCTCGAACCCGGCGCGCCGGGCGGCGGCAAAGGCTGCCCGCGCCTGCTTAGCGCTGTGGGGACGGCCAAGGGTGCGCAGCTGGGTGTCCCGGGCAGACTGCACCCCGAAGGAGATGCGGTTCACCCCCGCCGCCCGGAAGCCCCGCAGGCTCTCCTCGGTGACAGTCTCAGGGTTTGCTTCCAAGGTGATCTCTGCACCGGGCACGGGGTCTGCTGCCCGGATGAGCCGTTCTGCCTGCGCCGGGGTGAGCAGGCTGGGCGTGCCGCCGCCGAAATAGAGGGTGTCCGGCCGCAGGGGCGCGTCCGGCGCAAAGCGGTGCAGCTCCCGTAGCAGCGCGTCCACATAGGCGTCCGGTACGCCCCGCTCTCCGGGGTGGGAATAAAAATCGCAGTACCGACATTTGGAAAAACAGTAGGGAATATGCAGATAAAGTCCAAGGGACATACAATATCACAGCCTTTTTCATGAAACGTTCATTTCTATGCAGTATACTATATTCCGTAGACCGGAGCAAGAGAGAAATGCTCCGCAGAATAGACTGGAGGAACCCAGATGAGTTATAACAATTACAACCGTGGCTATGCAGAGCCTACAATGACCTCGGCTGATTATATGACCCGCACCTACCGCTGGATGGCGCTGGGACTGCTGATCACCTTTGCGGCAGCGTTTGTAACCGCCACCACCCCGCTGTTCTATGTGGTCAATTCGCTGTACCTGCTGTTCACCATTGCCGAGCTGGCGCTGGTGTTCGTGCTGAGCGCTCGGGTGCAGAATATGTCCGTGGGCGCGGCAAGAGGGGTGTTCTTAGGCTACGCCCTACTCAACGGCATGGTGCTGAGCTACTATTTCCTTGCCTTTGATCTGGGCACACTGGTGCTGGCTTTCCTTGCCACCTCGCTGTACTTCGGTCTGATGGCAGTCTACGGCACCACCACCCACAAAGATCTGTCCGGCTGGGGCCCCAAACTGATGATGGCACTGTTTGCGCTGATTATCACCGGCTTCGTCGGTGTGCTGTTTGGCATGGGCTTTATGGGCACGGTGCTGTACTCCGGCATCGGTCTGGTGGTGTTCATGTTGCTGACCGCCTACGACACCCAGAAGCTGAGCCAGATGTACTCCTACTACGCAGGGGACAGCGAGCTGGCGGAAAAGGCTTCCATCTACGGCGCACTGACGCTGTATCTGGACTTCATCAACATCTTCCTGTATGTGGTGCGTCTGCTGGGTCTTAACAGCCGCCGCCGCGACTAAGCGTACAGCGCTGCAACATCATTGATAAGCTGGAAATCGGTCAGGCCTGCGGGTCTGACCGATTTTTTTGCGTAAAAAAGGGATAACGGAGCATCCCCGGATGCTCCGTTATCCCTAAAATTTTAGTTCGATGCTCAAAGCATCTTTACAGCCAGCGCCTCGGTGGTGTGCTCCTGCGCTTCGGTGCTGCCGGGCTTGTCGTCCAGAATGTACCGCAGCACCAGCACCTCGGCCACATACAGCACCGCCACCTTGATGGGGATGCTGCCGGAGTCCAGCGGGCTTTCCTGTGCACCGCACAGCAGCACGATGTCTGCCAGCTTTGCGCCGGGGGAGTCCTCGTAGTGGGTGATCAGGATGATCTTTGCGCCGTTGGCCTTGGCGGTGCGCAGGGTCTCCATCAGGTCGCGGGTAGCGCCGGAGTAAGAGACGAACAGCACCACGTCCTGATCGGTCATCAGGCTGGCAGCCATGATCTGCATGTGGCTGTCGGCAACGGCGCGGAACTTGTTGGTGATGCAGGCGAACCGGGCACAGATCTCTTTGGCGGCGGCCATGCTGCCGCCCTGTCCCATGCAGAACACCTGCCGGGCGCTGTGCAGCAGCGCCACAGCCTGATCCACCGCCTGCGGTGAAAGGGCATTCTGGGTGCCGTTGATGGCGGTCATGAACAGCGCCGAGGCGTGCTCGCACAGGGTGGCGGTGTCGGCGTCTGGGGCAGGCTCCTGCTGGTTTACCAGCACACCGGTGGCATTGGCCTGCGCCAGCGCAATGCGCATTTCGTGGTAGCCCTCAAAGCCCAGTGCCCGGCAGAACCGGAACACCGTGGCTTCGGCCACCTGACACTCTCTGGCCAGCGATGATATGGACAGATACTGTGCCTCCGCAGCGTGCTGCACCAGATATTCGGCCACCGTGCGGCCGGATTTTGTCAGGTCGCCCTGATGCTGCTGCAGCAGCTCCCAAAAATTTGTAGACATTCTTCCCTCTCCTGACTTAGGCCGCCGGCGGGTGCCGGTGCCGTGTTCGTGCTTACCTTCTTATATAAAAGTATAAGAGAAACCGCGCCGCTGTGCAAGAGGCGTAATGAACACATTTTACCCGCCAGTTCTGTGCAGAGGGCACAGTTTTGAAGGAAAAAACGGCCCAAATGGTGAAAATGCTTTTCATTTTTACAATTTCAAAGCTGAAAGTGATTTTCAGAGCAACCGGGGGAAAGTGTACTGTTTTGTAACTATTTTGACAAGTAAAGTGGATGAAAATATTGTGTTTTTTCTGATATCCCACAATTTTGTGCAGACTGCCGGGTTTAAAAATGAAAATTTATGAAAAGAACGAATAGACAAAATGAAAATAATTTTCTATAATTAGGCTACAAACAACGGCTGCGGACACGAGCAGCCGCTACGAGCAAAACGGAGTACGATCCCCCGATGGGTCGAAGAAGATGAACAAGGAGAATCTACCATGAAAAACTGCATTTCCCGCCGTTCCTTCCTGAAGGCTGCCGGTATTCTGGGCGCTGCCGGTGCACTGGCCGCCTGCGGCGGTTCCTCCTCCACCAGCACTGCTGCTTCCTCCACCGCTTCCTCTGCTGCTGCAAGTGCAGCCAGCACCGGCGCAAGCATCAAGCTGTGGACATACCCCATCGGCGGCTGGGGCAATGACGAGACTGTCCAGAACCTGGTCTCCAGCTTCAACGCAAAGTATCCCGATATCAAGGTGACCGTGGAGTATCTGGACTACACCAACGGCGACGATCAGGTGAACACCGCCATCGAGGGCGGCAGCGCACCCGATCTGGTCATGGAAGGCCCCGAGCGTCTGGTGGCCAACTGGGGTGCCAAGGGCGTTATGGCTCCGCTGAACGACCTGTGGACCGACGACGCCAAGAAGGACATCTACGCTTCTGTGGAGTCTGCCTGCCACAACGAGAAGGGCGACTACTACGAGTACCCCCTGTGCATGACCGCACACTGCATGGCCGTGAACATGACCAAGGTCAAGGAAGTGGGCGCGGACAAGTACATTGATACCGACAAGCACACTTGGAGCACCGAGGGCTTCCTGAACACTGTGGACGCACTGTACAAGGGCGGCTACGAGAACGTGGCAGCCATCTACTGCAGCGGTCAGGGCGGCGACCAGGGCACCCGCGCCATCATCAACAATATGTACGGCGGCACCTTTACCGATGCAGCCCACACCAAGTACACCGCCGACTCTGCCGAGAACATCAAGGCCATTCAGACTCTGTACGATGCAAAGGGCGTCAACTTCGATCCCTCCATCAACGGCGGCGAGGAGATCACCCTGTTCCGCAACGGCACCCTGCAGATGGCTTTCTGCTGGAACATTGCACAGCAGCTGAACGCTGACACCGCTGCCGCAGGCCAGACCATCAGCGGCGACGAGATCTTCCCCATGGCATTCCCCACCGAAAGCGGCGACCCGAAGCTGTGCGGCGGCATCTGGGGCTTCGGCATCTTTGATAACGGCGACGAGGCCAAGATCAAGGCTGCAAAGACCTTTATCGAGTTCATCGCTGCCGATCCCTCTCAGGTCAAGGACAGCGTGCTGGCTTCCACCTACTTCCCCGTCCGCACCAGCGTGGGCGACATCTACGCCGGCAACGAGGTCATGAGCGAGTACAGCAAGTTCATGGGCTATCTGGGCGACTACTACCAGATCACCCCGGGCTGGACCACTGCCCGTACCGAGTGGTGGAACATGCTGCAGCGCGTGGGCTCCGGCGAGGCCGTCGAGACTGCCGTCAAGACCTTTGTGGACAACGCAAACGCAGCCGCTGCTGCCGAGGCATAAGCGCTACTTTTTCTGAACTGCATCACAGCTGAACCGCATGGCCCCTTCCTCCGGGTGAGGGAGGGGCCCTTTTACGGAAAAAACACTCTCAAACGAAAGGTCTGGTGATCCTCTTGGCTGCAAAGACGGCAATGAAAGAGCCCAAACGCAGCAGTGCGCTGGTACGGCGCGAAACCTTCGCCTCCTACTGCTTCCTGCTGCCCAGCCTGATCTTCTTTCTGGGCTTCGTCATCTACCCCATGATCCTCTGCGTGGTGACCAGCTTCTTTGACTCCACCATGAACCGCGCGGATATCTTTGTGGGGATGGCAAACTACAAGACCCTGTTTGCCGACCCCATCTTCCTTGGCGCATTAAAGAACACCTTCGTCATCGTTATCGTGTCGGTGCCCATCACCTGCATCTTCTCGCTGTGGGTGTCCTCCGCCATCGTAGACCTGCCGGAGTGGGCCACCAGCCTTTTCCGCTGCGTGTTCTACCTGCCCGTGGTCACCGGCTCTGTCGCTGTTACCGTGGTGTGGAAGTGGATGTACAACAACTACTATGGCATCTTCAACTATCTGGGCAAGAGCCTTGGTATTCTGGACAAGAACATCAACTGGCTGGGTGACGAGCGGTTTGCACTGGGCTGTATCATCCTGATTTTGCTCACTACCTCCGTGGGTCAGCCCATCGTGCTGTACGTTTCGGCACTGGGCAACGTGGATCAGTCCATCGTGGAGGCTGCCGAAGTGGACGGCGCGACCGACTTCCAGTGCTTCTGGAAGATCAAGTGGCCGGCCATTATGCCCACCACCCTATACATTCTGGTCATCACCACCATCAACTCCTTCCAGTGCTTTGCACTGATCCAGCTGCTGACCTCCGGCGGCCCCAACCACAAGACCGATACCATTATGTACTACATCTACTACACCGCTTTCAAGCAGTACAAGTACGGCTACGGCAACGCCATGGGCGTGGTGCTGGCGGTGATCATCGCCATTCTGTCTGCTGTCCAGTTCAAGCTGGGCAACAAGGATAATTAAGGAGGTGCGGAACAATGCGTGCAACTGCTGCAAAAAAGCAAAAACCGTTGGAGCGCCATCCCAGTAAACTGAAAAAGATGAGCGCCTACGCCATTCTGGCCATCATCCTCATCAGCATTATGGCGGTGCTGTTCGCCTTCCCGCTGTACTGGATCATCACCGGCTCCTTCAAGACCGGTGCCGCCATCAACGCCACTACCCCCGAGTGGTGGCCCAGCCAGTGGGTGCTGACCAACTACCAGAAGCTGTTTGCCGGCAAGCGTGCCCCGCTGTGGCAGCTGGCCGTGCCCTTCGGCTCCAAGTTCAGCGCCAACGGCGAGCCCGTCTACTTCTCGGTAGGCCCCATGGCTCCCGCCGCCATCCGCTGGATGATCAACACTGTGTTCATGGCCGTTATGTCCATGATCCTTACCTGCCTGACCGCCGCCATGGCCGGTTATGCGCTGGCCAAAAAGCGCTTTGTGGGCCGCAAGCTGCTGTTCACCCTCATCGTCTGCGCCATGGCACTGCCCAAGCAGGTCATCCTGATCCCCCTGCTGCGCGAGATGAGCGCACTGAACCTGTACAATACCATCTGGGCGGTCATCTTCCCCATCGTGGGCTGGCCGTTCGGCGTGTTCCTGATGAAGCAGTTCAGTGAGGGCATCCCCACAGAAATGCTGGAAGCTGCCCGCATCGACGGTGCCAGCGAGGCACGCACCTTTGTCAAGATCGTGCTGCCCATGGTCAAGCCCGGTATCGGCGCACTGGCCATCTTTACCTTCATCAACAGCTGGAACGACTACTTCATGCAGTTGATCATGCTGTCCAGCACCAGCAACCTGACCATTTCGCTGGGCATTGCAAAACTGCAGGCGGAGAACAGCACCGACTTCGGCCTGATCATGGCCGGTGCCGCACTGGCTGCTGTGCCGATCATCATCATCTTCCTCATCTTCCAGAAGTACTTCACCAAGGGCATCGCAATGGGTGCGGTTAAAGGCTAAAAATTACAGAAAGAAGGGCTTGAAACATGAAAGATATCAAAAAATATCAGGGTGTCATCCCTGCCTTTTACGCCTGCTATGACGCAGAGGGCAACATTTCGGTGGAGGGGGTCAAGGCGCTGACCCGTCACCTGATCGCCAAGGGCGTCAAGGGCGTGTATGTGGGCGGCTCCTCCGGCGAGTGCATCTACCAGCACGTCGAGGAGCGTAAGACGGTGCTGGAGGCCGTGATGAGCGAAGCCAAGGGCAAGCTGACCGTGATTGCCCACGTTGGCTGTAACAACACCGCCGACAGCATGGAGCTGGCACGCCACGCCGAGAGCGTGGGCGTGGACGCCATTGCCTCCATCCCGCCCATCTACTTCCACCTGCCGGAGTACGCCATTGCCAAGTACTGGAACGATATGTCCGCAGCAGCACCCAACACCGAGTTCGTCATCTACAACATCCCGCAGCTGGCTGGCACGGCGCTGACCATGAGCCTGCTGAACGAGATGCTGAAGAACCCCAACGTGGTGGCCGTGAAAAACAGCTCCATGCCCACGCAGGACATCCAGATGTTCAAGGATGCCGGCATTGCCGCCCGCGGCGAGGGCAACTTTGTGGTGTTCAATGGCCCGGACGAGCAGTTCGTTTCCGGCCGCGTCATCGGCGCAGATGGCGGCATCGGCGGCACCTACGCCGTGATGCCGGAGCTGTATCTGGCTATGAACGCCCATCTGGAAAAGGGTGAGATCGCAAAGGCCCGCGCCATCCAGTACGAGGCCAACCGCATTATCTACAAGATGTGCTCTGCCCACGGCAATCTGTATGCGGTGCAAAAGGAGATTTTGCGCCGGATGTACGGCTTGGAACTGGGCAGCGTGCGCGCCCCGATGCCCGGCCTGATCCCCGAGGATGAGGCCATCGTGGCCGAGGCACAGGCCATGATCGAAGCTGCCATCGCAAAGCTGTAACAGGATAAAAGCGCCCCTCTCCGTCTCTTTTTCAGAGGGGAGGCGGGCGCTTCTTTTATTGGAGGAAACGCGAATGATCTGCGATACCTTGCAGCATCTGGGCCGGTACAGGGGGCTGCACCCCAACTTAGATACCGCCATTGACTACCTGCTGACCCACGACCTTGCCGCCCTGCCGCTGGGACGCACCGAGGTGGACGGCGATAAGGTGTTCATCAACCTGATGGATGCCACATTGCACCCGGACGCGGGCTACCACCCGGAGTACCACAAGCTTTATGCTGATTTACAGGTAGACCTTACCGGCAGCGAGGGCTGGGGCTACACCAATCTGCCCGGCGCGGAGATCGGGGAGTTTACCGGGGACTGCGGCTTTCAGGACAGTGCCAGCGTAGTGACCGGTGCACTGGGCGAAGGACGCTTTGTACTGTTCTTTCCGGAGGAACTGCATAAACCCGGCCTTGTACAGCACGGCTGTGTCAGCGTGCGCAAGGCCGTTGTCAAGATCAGAATGGAGGAGTAAGACCATGGATAAGGAAAAGCTGTTTGCACAGATCAAGGGCGGACTCATCGTGTCCTGTCAGGCATTGGAGCACGAGCCGCTGTATACCAAGGAGGGCGGCGTGATGCCCCTGATGGCCAAGGCTGCCGCCATGAGCGGGGCTGTGGGCATCCGTGCCAACACCGTGCGGGACATTACCCAGATCAAGCAGGTGGTGGACCTGCCGGTCATCGGCATCATCAAAAAGGATTACCCCGGCACGCCCATGTACATCACCGTCACCATGAAGGAAGTGGACGAGCTGGTGGCCTGCGGGGTGGATATCCTTGCCGTGCAGGGCACCGGTGCGCTGCGCCCGGACGGCTCTACCTCCGCGCAGTTCATCCGCGCCATCAAGGCAAAGTACCCCGAACAGCTGGTGATGGCTGACTGCGATAACCTTGAAAATGCCATGCTCTGCGCCGAGGCAGGTGCCGACTTTGTAGGCACCACCATGCGCGGCTACACCCCCGAGACCACCGGCATTGATGATATCGACTTTGACTTCATCCGCAAGCTGTCCGCAGAGTGCCCGGCAAAGATCATTGCCGAAGGTCACATCCACTACCCGGAACAGGCGGTCAAGGCACTGGAAGCCGGTGCGTTTGCACTGGTGGTGGGCGGCGCCATTACCCGCCCGGCAGAGATCACCGCACGCTTTACCGGTGCCATCAACGCCGCAAAGAAATAACACAGGGGAGTGCCTGCTATGAAACACTATCTTGGTATCGACATCGGCGGCACCGCCGTCAAGCTGGGCATCGTGGACGAGACTGGCGCGGTGCTGGCGAAAGCCGAAGAGAGCGTAAGCTTTGACGGCTACCGCACCCCCATCCTGACCACGGTGCTCAAAGCCGCACAAGCTTTCCTTGCCGCGCAGAGCGTCCCGGCGGAAAGCCTTGCGGGCATCGGCGTTTCTGCCACCGGGCAGATCGACAGCCGCAAGGGCATCGTGGCGGGTACCTGCGGCAATCTGCCCAACTACATCGGCGCACCCATCAAGGCGGAGCTGGAAAAGACCTTTGGCCTGTCGGTCACGGTAGCCAACGATGCCAACTGCATGACGCTGGGCGAGGTGTGGGTCGGCGGCGCACAGGGCTATACGGACGTCATCGGCGTGACGCTGGGCACCGGCGTGGGCGGCGGCATCCTGACCGGAGGCCGTCTGCTGGAAGGTGCGCGGGGTCTGGGCGGCGAGCTGGGACACTACCGCACCCACGCGCTGGACGGCGTGGACTGCACCTGCGGCGCAAAGGGCTGCTGGGAGCGCTACGCTGCCACCACTGCTCTGGTGCGCGCCGCGCAGGAGGAAAACCCGGCATGGAAGGATGGCCGCGCCATCTTTGCCGCCGCAGAAGCGGGCAACGAGACCGTGCTGGCGCTGCTGGACGCATGGACGGACGAGATCGCGCAGGGGCTTGCAGGCATGGTGCATATCTTCAACCCGCAGCTGATTTTGATCGGCGGCGGCGTGTCCGCCCAGCAGAAGCTGCTCATCGAGCCTATCGCTGAAAAGGTGAAAGCATCCGTCATGCCCGCCTTTGCCGAAGGGCTGGAAATTCGTGCCGCACAGCTGCACAACGATGCCGGGATGGTGGGCGCTGTGTACTACTTCCGGCAGACGATGGAAAAGGAGTGATTTGGTTATGAAAAAGCATATTCTCTGTCTGGGTGATTCCAACACCCACGGCTATTGCGCCGACCCCAACGACTGCGCCGACCACGGCATCCGCTTCAACGAGGACGAGCGCTGGACCTGCCGCCTGCAAAAGGCGCTGGGCGAGGAGTATCTGGTCACCGAGGAAGGTCTTTCCGGCCGCACCACCGTGTTCGTGGACCCGCTGCATGAGTCTATGGATGCGCTGAGCGTGGCTTACGCCCTGCTCAAGAGCCACGAGGTCATCGACCTGCTCATCATCATGCTGGGCACGAATGACGTCAAGGAGCGCTTTGGCGCAAACGCCGCCTGCATCGGCGCGGGCATGGAGCGGCTGCTGCTCAAGGTGAAAAGCGTGGACTGCTGGGGCGGCAAGGCACCTAACATTCTGGTGGTGGCACCGCCCTGCATCAAGGACGGCTTCCACGATGCCGTCATGGGCGCAGGCTGCGTGGAAAAATCCCGCGGGGTCGCCGAGCAGCTGCGCATCGTAGCCGAGCGGCAGGGCGTGCACTTTATGGACGCCGCCGAGTGCGAGTTCAACGAGGTGGACTTTATGCACCTGACTTGCAAGGGTCACGCCCGGCTGGCAGAGCTGCTGACCGCAGCGGTGCCAAAGCTGGTCTGAGAAAAAGATGCTAGAGCGATCCCGGAGGGTCTGCGGACTTTCCGGGATCGCATTTTCATGCAAGCAGGGGAGAAAACTCGATTTCCGGGACAGCATGGAAAAGGCGCGCGGTAAGAGCTGCTTTTTTCTGCCATACTGCCGCCTTTTTTGTTGACAAGGCACCGGCTTGCTATTATAATAGTGTAGTCAAAATGGCATTCCTGTGCGGCTTTGTGGCTGCGCGAAAGAAATACAGCTAATAACAAGGAGAGATTCTCAAATGGCACAAGAGATCAAGATGTCCGCTGCCGGTCTGAAGGCAATGCAGGAGGAACTGGAATACCTCAAAACCGTCCGCCGCAAGGAGCTGGCTGAAGAGATCAAGGAAGCCCGCAGCCACGGCGACCTGTCTGAGAACAGCGAGTACGACGAGGCCAAGAATACGCAGGGTCTGGTGGAGAACCGCATCACCGAACTGGAGCAGACCATCAAGAACGCAGTTATAATCGACGAGAGCGAGCTGAGCGTGGATAACGTTTCCGTTGGTACCCACGTTACCATCCGCGAGACCGGCGAGGACGAAGCCGAGGAATACGATATCGTGGGCCGCACCGAGGCTGATGCCTTCAACGGCAAGATCAGCGATGAGAGCCCCGTGGGCCACGCCCTGATGGGCAAGGCTGTGGGCGAAAAGGTCGAAGTGCTGCTGCCCACCGGCCAGACCGTGGAGTACACCGTGCTGGCCATCACCCATTCTGCAAACTAAGTAGGAGTAACCATGGAAGAGCAAAAGAGAAACCCCGCTGCGGGTCTGTCCGAGAGCGAGCAGGTACAGGTGCGCCGCCAGAAGCTGGCCGACCTGCAGGCCGCCGGCAACGACCCCTTTACCCTGACCAAGTTCCCGCAGGACGCGTATTCTGCCGACCTGAAGGAAGAATTTAAGGAGCTGCCCAACGAGACCGACAGCGGCAAGCTGGTGGCACTGGCAGGCCGTATGATGTCCAAGCGCGTCATGGGCAAGGCAAGCTTTGCCCACCTGCGCGATGACAAGGGCGATATCCAGCTTTACGTCCGCCGCGATGAGCTGGGCGACGAGCCCTACGCCGCTTTTAAGAAGCTGGATGTGGGTGACATTATCGGCGTGAAGGGCGAGGTGTTCCGCACCAAGACCGGCGAGCTGAGTGTGCGCGCCACCGAGCTGACCCTGCTGGCAAAGAGCCTGCGCCCCCTGCCCGAGAAGTTCCACGGCCTGACCGATACCGAGATGCGTTACCGTCAGCGCTATGTGGACCTGATCGCAAACCCGGAGGTGAAGGACACCTTCATCAAGCGCAGCCGCATCCTGAAGGAGATCCGCGCTTATCTGGACGAGAAGGGCTTTTTGGAGGTGGATACCCCCATCCTGACCCCGTTCGAGATCGGTGCTTCCGCGCGCCCCTTCTACACCCATCACAACACCCTGAACATGGACATGGTGCTGCGCATCGAGACCGAGCTGTACCTCAAGCGCCTGATCGTGGGCGGCATGGATCGCGTGTACGAGGTGGGCCGTATCTTCCGCAACGAGGGCATGGACCCCAAGCACAACCCGGAGTTCACCACCATTGAGCTGTATCAGGCCTTTACCGATTTCCATGGCATGATGGATCTGGTGGAGGAGCTGTACAAGCGCCTTGCCCTCAAGATCTGCGGCAGTCTGGTCATTCCGTATCAGGGCAAGCAGATCGATATGAGCCACTGGGAGCGCCTGACCATGGTGGAAGCCGTGAAGAAGTATTCCGGTGTGGACTTCAACGACTGGCAGACCGATGCGGACGCCATCGCTGCCGCCAAGGCGCACAACGTGGAACTGCCCGAGGTGCCTACCAAGGGCGCCATTCTGGCCGAGTTCTTCGACGCCTTTGTGGAGGACAAGCTGATCCAGCCCACCTTCATCTACGATTACCCTGTGGAGATCAGCCCGCTGGCCAAGCGCAAGCCGGATGATCCCGCCTTCACCGAGCGCTTCGAGTATTTCATCGACTGCACCGAGTACGGCAACGCCTTCAGCGAGCTGAACGACCCCATCGACCAGAAGGGCCGCTTCGAGCGTCAGGTCGCCGAGCGCAAGGCCATCGAGCCCGACTGCAAGGCACAGGTGGACTACGACTACGTCAACGCACTGGAGTACGGTCTGCCCCCCACGGGCGGTCTGGGCTTCGGCGTAGACCGTCTGGTGATGCTGCTCACCGATAGTGCCTCTATCCGTGATGTGCTGCTGTTCCCCACGATGAAGCC
>OKTO01000606.1_pt1 | contig 12174 bp, 8 predicted proteins | sample 1606101 | NCBI WGS metagenome assembly OKTO01 (sample SAMEA3879513, study PRJEB24766) | human gut metagenome | biome: human-associated habitat; feature: feces | place: USA | collected 1985/1987
CCATGCCATTAATATATCAGGTGCCTCAATCGATCAGTTCTGCCAATATGTTGAGAATGGGCAGCCTGTTATTGTCTGGGCAACTATGAATATGGAGTCCACTGATTATGGTTCTTCTGTATGGATTGCTAAGGATGGTCAGCTTGTTATCTGGCCCGGTATGGAACACTGCCTTGTTATGATTGGATTTGATTCTGCCAAAAATGAAGTATATATGGCGGATCCCCTTAACGAAAATGTAACAACCTATAATTTTTCTGTATTTTATCAAAGATGGCTTGAACTTGGCTGTCAGGGAGTAATTGTTGACAGATAAGTAAAAAATCTCCGGACCTTTATTACACACGGTCCGGAGATTTTTATTTTCTTATAATATTAGATTCCAAGAATCTTCTTAACTTCATCACACATCTTATCAGAATCGCATACAGTATCATGAAGAACTGGTGCTGTTCTGATTTCTTCAATTGCATTAGGAACTTTGACATTGCTTATCTTGCTAAGCTCATCTACAAGTTCGAAGTCTCCCATTGAATCATATTTGGAATCAATAGCATTCATAACGCTTCTTGTAAACTTATATGGGCTTGCTGTTGAAGCAATAACTGTCTTAGTTGTATCGCCAGTTTCTTTTCTGTACTTATCATATACAGTTGCAGCAACTGATGTATGTGTATCGATTACGTATCCACAATCTTCATATATCTTCTTGATTGTAGCAGCATCCTCTGCCTCTGTAGCATAATTGCCATAGAAGTCAGCTAACTGTGCTTTCATATCATCTGTAATCTTGTACTTTCCTTCTGACTTTAATGATGCCATAAGTTCTGCATTCTTAGCTGCATTATTACCGGCAATTCTGTATATAAGTCTCTCAAGATTACTAGAGATAAGGATATCCATAGATGGTGATTCCGTCAGATAAAACTCGCGATTGATGTCATACACGCCTGTTTCGAAAAAATCTGTAAGTACCTTATTTTCATTGGAAGCACAAATCAGCTGTCCAAGGGGAACACCGATTTCTTTTGCCATCCACCCGGCCAGAATATTTCCAAAATTTCCTGTAGGAACTACCACATTAAACCGCTCATTTTCTCCAATCGAATGGTTCTTTCTCAACTGAAGCCAGATCCATACATAATAGATGATCTGCGGCAACAACCGGCCAATATTAATCGAATTAGCACTGGAAAACAAAACACCCTTTTCTGATGCTTCTTCTCTCAAGCCACTCATAAAAATGCGTTTTAATGCACTCTGGGCATCATCAAAATTACCATCAATACCTGCCACCCTTACATTATTACCGGACTGCTTCTGCATCTGATCCTTTTGAAGAGGGCTCACTCCATCAGACGGATAAAATACCATAATATTGATATCGGGAATGTCACGAAATCCCTCTAACGCTGCTTTCCCTGTATCACCTGAAGTAGCCGTTAAGATTAAAATCTGCTTTCCATCATTTTCCTGCGCCTTTGCCCATACAAGCAGATAAGGGAACAAAGAAAGCGCCAGATCCTTAAAAGCACAAGTCCTGCCATAAAACATTTCCGCCACAGAAAAAGCATCTGTCATACGTTTTACGGGCACAATTTCTTTTGCGTCAAATGTTCCCGTATAGGCCGCATCTGTAAGTTTCTTCAAATCATTTTCAGGAATATCTGTCAAAAAACGTTTAAGAACAAAGCTGGCCAATTCCTTATATGACAAATCCCTTAAAGAATTATATTCAATAAAAGGCGCCGGCAGCATTTCAGGAACATAGAGCCCGCCATCTTTTGCCAATCCCTGAAGCAATGCCTGGGGCGCAGAAATTTTTTCTTCACTTCGTGTACTTCTGTATCTCATACCGCACCTCTTCCGAAATATTTTTTATATTCTATCATACCTGCTGCATAAATGCAGAAAGACCCCTTCCTTCGCAAATCCCTCCGCAGCAATTATCAACTTTGCCAAAACCTTTTACAAAGATATTAAAAACTCCAACAAATTATGAAAAAACAAAAACCCGAAGCCATCATAACCTCGGGTATCATGTCTGGTGGATCATCAGGGGTTCGAACCCCGGACACCCTGATTAAGAGTCAGGTGCTCTACCAACTGAGCTAATGATCCGTCAACGAAAAACATTATATCATCACGATTATATCCTGTCAAACGCTTTTCTTCAAGTATTCCGGCATTATCCGAAATTGTAAAATAATCATCAATAGTAGATTCCATACTTCTTTTTCAGTTCACCAATATCTCCGCGCATATCACGGCTGCACTCATTCAGCACCATTTTTTAATGAGTGCCTTTACGCTTTATAAACAGCATCCTTTTAGCACTTGCCATCCTATAAACATGAGCTAATTCCCGTTTATAAGCACTCATCAATTCTTCCGATATTCCCCCTCCAAATAAGTTCTTGCGGTAGCATCAAAAGAAATATTTTCCGATCCATTCAATTTTAGCGCCACGCAATTGAGCAAACTCAGCGAATATGCTATAATGTCTTTCGTCAGGCGCCTATAGCTCAGGGGATAGAGCACTGGTCTCCGGAACCAGGTGCGAGGGTTCGAATCCCTCTAGGCGCTCCATTTATTTTAAAACATTCTCGTTATAATCATAAAGTTGCACAAAACGCTAAAATGTCGGCATATAGCACATAAAGAAGGTCGTAAATTAATAATGCGCCTTCTTTTTTATTTCATCAATCAGTATTTATAATCATTTTTCATCAATAAATATCCGTGGAATCCGTCTTAGCCCACAAAGAATTTCATAATGAATTGTACCGGCCAGTTCTGCCAGCTCATCCACTTTAATTTCTTCATCCCCCTGTTTTCCGATAAGAACGACTTCATCACCAGGCATTACGGTATCATCAACAGCCGCCATAAGCTGATCCATACAGATACGCCCCACGATAGGACAGCGTTTCTCTCCAATAAGAACTGCTCCTTTATTAGAAAGTGCACGGGGATATCCGTCTGCATATCCGATAGGAATCGTAGCGATTCTCATATCCTTTCCTGCTGTATATGTAGCACCATACCCTACGGTTTCTCCCTTATGCACCACCTGCACATGGGTAATATGGCTTACTACAGTCATCATATACTTTAAATCCAGATAATTCAGCATTGTATTTGAGGGAGAAGGCCCGTACTGGATAATCCCCGGGCGCACCAGATTGTACCAGCTTTCAGGAATATCCACGACCCCTGCGCTGCTTGCTGCGGAAATAACCAAATTCTCCAATGACGGCATAGCGGAAAGGGCCTCTTCAAATTCTGCCAGTTGTTTATACGTTTTACTCTTATTTTTTGCATCAGCTGTTGCCAAGTGGGTAAACAACCCATGAATATGCAGGTGGGGATATCTTTTTAATTTTTCCAGAAAGGCAGATAAATCTTTTGCATGTGTACCGATTCGATTCATTCCCGTATCAATAGGAAGCATCACTTCCACCATTTTTTTTAAAGTGGACGCGGCTGTCTCCAACGCCTCCAAATTAGTCGTATCATCAACAGGAAGAATAAGTTCTTCATTAACACCCACGGACATTTCTTCCGGAAGCGGCAGCCCAAGGACATAAACCGGACAATCAAAACCGGATGCCCTAACGACACGGCCTTCTTCCACTCGGGCTACTGCAGCACCGACGCAGCCTTCCTCTAAAGCTGCACGCAGGCACTCTACCGCCCCATGTCCATAAGCATTTGCTTTGATCACAGCAAGCGCCGGTACGTTTTTTAAATGGCTGCGGATAACCCGCAGATTGTGACGAAACGCTTTTAAATCAATTTCCATGTATGATACCGGCATGTGGCTCCCTCCTTTTTAGTAAGTTCTTTTTATTTTAATGCAACAACTGTAAAAAGTAAAAACATTTACAAAATAAAACTGATAGGGATATTTCCCTGCCAACAGATTCAATCCAAAAGAAATTGTTCAAACACATAATTTCCAAGTGCCGCCCCTTTATAGGTCATTTGAATGTTCCCATTATTCAGGAAAATCATCTTTTCTTTTACCAGCTTTTTCACCACACTGCCATAAACTTCCATTATTTCTTTCCCATACCGCTGATAAAATTCTCTGCCATTGATGCCTTCTTTCATACGAAGTCCAAGAAATGCAAATTCTTCCATTTCTTCTTTTGGGGAAAGAGAAATTTTTTCTTCCACAGGCTCGTCTGCCGCCAACCGCTCTTCATACAGCCTTAAGTTAGAAATATTTTCCCACCGTTCATGCCCAATGCGGGAACAGGCAGAGGGCCCCAACCCTAAATAGTCTTCTAATTTCCAATACTTCCTGTTATGGGCAGATTGAAACCCTGTCCGCGCAAAACTGGAAATTTCATACCGCTTAAATCCGTAATGAGGAAGTATCCGACACATCGCCTGATACATTGCCCAACTGTCATTTTCTGACGGACGCGCCAGAATACCGCGCGACGCCATTTGGGAAAATCTCGTTCCTTCCTCCAAAATCAAACTATATACCGACATATGAGTAACCGGCAAGTGAACAGCATACTTTAATGTCTTTTCAAAATCATCCACTGTCTGCCCGGGAAGTTCGCACATTAAATCAATGCTGATATTTCTAAAACCGAGTTTGAATGCCCGATTGACAGCTTTCTCCGCCTCAGCAGCCGTATGGCGGCGCCCAATTTTTACAAGAAGTTCATCACGATTAGTCTGTACCCCCACAGAAATACGATTGACCCCCTGTACCAAAGCATTTTTTAAATATGATTCCGTCATATCGCAAGGATTCATTTCCATCGTAATTTCTGCATTCTCATAGATATGAAAATATCGGTGCAATGCTTCTATAATGCTTTTTAATTGATTTCCGGACAACACGGAGGGTGTCCCTCCGCCTAAATAAACCGTATCACAAAGTTTATCCTCAAAAAGTTTGCTTTTATTTTCCATTTCCTGCGCCAATGCATCAAGGAAACTATCTGTCAATTTGCTGACTACAGAATAAAAGCCGCAATAATGACAGCGGCTTCGGCAGAATGGAATATGTAAGTAAAGGCCAAGCGTTTTGGAATCAGTCATCTTTTAATACCGCCATGAAGGCTTCCTGGGGAATTTCTACGCTTCCCACCTGTTTCATACGCTTTTTCCCCTCCTTCTGTTTTTCCAGAAGCTTTTTCTTCCGGCTTACGTCACCGCCATAGCATTTGGCGAGGACATCTTTCTTATAAGCTTTAATCGTTTCTCTTGCAATAATCTTACTTCCTACCGCTGCCTGGATCGGCACCTCAAACTGCTGGCGCGGAATAATGTCTTTCAAGCGGAGCGCCAATACTCTGCCACGGGATGCTGCATTGCTTTTGTGGACAATAATAGACAGCGCGTCAATAAGATCCCCGTTCAGTAGAATGTCCAGTTTAACGGCATCTGTTTTTTGGTAACCGGAAATCTGGTAGTCCAAAGAAGCGTATCCCTTCGTTGCCGACTTCAACTTATCAAAGAAATCAAAAATAATTTCCGCCAACGGAATTTTATAAGATAAATCCACACGTGTTTCATCCAGATAAGTCATCGTCTGAAATTCACCACGACGATTTTGCACCAATTCCATTACATTCCCCACCATGTCAGACGGCACAAGTATTTCTACCTTGGCAATCGGTTCTTCTATATGCTCAATTTTTGTCATAGGCGGCAATTCCGCCGGATTATCCACGGCTATCATCTCCCCGTCTGTCTTGAATACATGATAGATAACCGACGGTGCCGTTGTAATCAATTTTAAATTATATTCCCGTTCCAGACGTTCCTGGATAACATCCATATGGAGCAGCCCGAGGAAACCGCAACGAAATCCGAAACCAAGTGCCTGTGACGTCTCCGGCACATATTCAAGCGCTGCATCATTGAGCTGCAACTTTTCCAATGCCATCTTCAGCTGATCATAATCTTTACTTTCAATAGGATAGAGGCCGCAGAAAACCATAGGCAGCGCCTTACGGTATCCGGGAAGAGGTTCTTTGGCACCATTTTCAGCAGATGTAATCGTGTCACCTACTGCACAGTCTCCTACATTTTTTATGCTCGCCGCTACATATCCCACAGATCCACAAGTCAAAACAGTAGTAACTTTGGGAAGAGGCGTAAAGTATCCTACTTCTGTAACTGTATACACTTTCCCTGAAGACATCATCTTTATTTCCATACCTGGCCGGATTTCCCCATCCATAATACGGACATAAGCAATAGCACCTTTGTAAGGATCAAAGATGGAATCAAAAATCAGACAGCGGAGCGGTTTATCGGAACGATCTTCCGGCGGCGGAACTAATTCCACAATCCGCTCCAGCACATTCTCTACATTAAGACCGGTTTTAGCACTTACCGGAACCGCTTCTGACATATCCAGCCCGATAACATTTTCCACTTCTTTCTTTACCCGTTCCACATCGGCGCTGGGTAAATCAATTTTATTAACAACCGGGATAATTTCCAAATTATTATCAAGGGCCAGATATACATTGGCCAAAGTCTGCGCCTGTACGCCCTGTGTCGCATCAATGATAAGAATGGCTCCCTCACAGGCAGAAAGGCTTCGAGACACTTCATAGTTGAAGTCTACATGCCCCGGAGTATCAATGAGATTCAGCTCATACATTTCTCCATTTTTATATTTGTACATTAAACGGGCAGACTGCTCTTTAATCGTGATACCTCTTTCCCGTTCCAGTTCCATTGTATCCAGTATCTGCGCTTCCATATCGCGCTTCTGCACGGTTCCCGTCATCTCAATAAGACGGTCCGCCAGTGTAGACTTGCCGTGATCAATGTGGGCAATAATAGAAAAATTCCTGATATGGTTCGTATCCATAGTCTCTCCTGCATGGTTATTTATCGACAATTATTCGTATTTCATTCAGTACACATTATAGCAGAACCTCAAAGCGGGGAAAACTAATTTCCATGCCATTTTCTCATGACCGGCATAAGAATAGCAAGTAAAACCATAATGATCCCTGTTCCTTCAAACAAACCGAACGTCGTTCCAAAAAGGAAATAGGATGCGATGACAGAAACGGCCGGTTCCACGGTCGCGGTCACTGATGTCTGCTCTTCAGTCAACCATGCAAGTCCGACATTATAGCAAATGAAAGCGATAACCGTACCGCAAATAATAATCATGAATATATCAAAAAGTACATCATCATGAAAAAACGTGCCTAAATCAGTAACAGGATCAGCCATATACCCCATTATACCGCCGAAAAGCATGCCAAACATAAGAAGAAATGAATTATCCAGTGTCATCATCAATTGCTTTGGATAAATGGAACAAAAAGCATAAAATACGGCGGACAAAATACTGTAATAGATACATTCCGCAGGAACAGACAATGTCCGGGGATCTCCCCCTGTCGCCAGAAGAAATACACCTCCTACCGCCAGCACTACAGCAAACATGTCACCCATCCCCGGTACCTTTTTTCTTCGCAGAGCCACCCAGCAGATAACAAGTGCGGGGCATATATACTGAATCACTGTAGCCACAGCCGCGTTTCCCGCACCAATTCCCGCAAAATAAGTATGCTGCATAAGCATGAGCCCCAGACCGTAAAAAATAAGTTTGATCCATAATGTAGGATATTCCTTAAGTATCCGCATAGACCGCCCCAAGGTTCCCCGCATAAAAGCAATCACGAAAATAATAAGTGCCGTAGAAATCATACGGAAAACAGTCAGGTCCATAGCGGTATGATCATTATGTGCAAGAAAATGCTGGGCCGCAAGCCCGCTTCCCGCCCACATGGTTCCGGCAATTACCACTAAAAAAACTGCAAAGAATTTCATAGCGTCTCCTTGCGTATTAAACATACACGCACAAACTTATTTTTAAATTTATTCTTTAATTTTAACAAAAAACTGTTCCCCTGCAAGGATGTCAGGAAAACAGTTTTGTTTAGTACTATTTCATTGGCTATTATTAGACAAAATACCTTTGACATTTTTCTGAAAAAGATTTCATATAGGTTTCCGCCTTTTCCAAATCCACCTTATTCGGATGCCCCACCGCTTGAGCCGCGCATTTTTCCATTTCTGGCCCACAATGGGGAGTAGTTATCCCCATGGTTCTCATTGTTTCCAACAATGCAGGATTGATTTCACCTTGTAAAGCAAAAACACCAATTACTGTATTTCCTTCAGGCAAAACCATGGCTGCATTGGCAAATCCTATAATAGCATGCTCCGATTCAGGGTCTGCCCCCATTGTTTCAAAAAGGACAATCTTCTTTTTATGCAATGTACGCAGATATTTCTTCATCTTTTCATCAACACCGCCCCTATCTAACCAGTACCCTGCAAAAATCACATCAAATCCATCAGCATCTCCCGCCTCTTCTATGGAATGAATTTCGCTTCCTATTGGTGCAACCCGTGCCAAAGCCTCTGCCACCTTTTTTGTATTCCCTGTTTTACTGGAATATACAATCAAAAACTTCATATTCCCTCCTACTTCATATTAATCATGCCGTGCCAATCTGCTTTCTTGGTATTTTCTGGTAATCCAAAACACATGTAATCCGCTGCACGGAGTATAAGACGTGTCATTGTACGATACCAATATCTTCCGGGTGATGTCATTCTCCATTGATTTTCTATCAGTTCCAAAAGCCCCCAAACTTCCCAAGTTTGGAAAAGCGGCATCAATAATTTTGCAACAGGCAATCCAAACATTTCTTCTAAAGCAGATAAATCAATAATTCCCCGGTTTCCTGCTGATTGAAGTGCGGAAAAGAAAGCATGGTATTTCCCTTCTTTTTCTGCTGCCATAGGGCAATACATTCCCATCTTAACCACAGAATGATACATAGCATCAGGAATAGGTTTCATAAAACTGACCCCTCCGATTCGTCCGCCGCAGGCCATTCCAATCGCAAAAAGATCATCACTGCCAGAAGCAATTGTATTGTACAAATTTCTTTCGGATTGTTTCATCCGCCAATGAGAACAGGAAATATTCTCTGCCCCGATCGCATTCAATTCTTCTTCCGCTACCTGAAAGAAGACCTGTACTTCCGATTCTATCAAACACTTTCCTGCTGCTGCAAAAGATTTCCCCAAAGGAGAATCAGGAAGAAGCTGAAGCTTGTATAAATCTAATCCAGCAATGCCGCAAGCAGCGGCATCCCGAATATCCTGACGCATCGTTTCTTCTGTTTCATAGGGCAAACCATAAATTAGATCAATAATGATATCTGCTTTTTTCTTTGAGTAAATGGAAAGCTGTTTCAGCACCTCTTCTCGTGAATAAGGCCGACCAACTGTATTTCTTACCTGGCTGTTAAATGACTGTATTCCAAAGCTGAAACGGGTTACCCCACCAGCTATGGCCACGTCCATCTTTTCTTCTGTCATATCCGACAAACTTGATTCCATGGTGACTTCCGCATCCTCTGCCAAAAGGAACGTTTTCTTTATAGCGCAAAGTATATCCGCCATATCTCCTGCTGAAAGGATGCCCGGTGTACCACCACCAAAAAAGACGGCAGATATTTTTGATTTTTTAATATAAGGCTTATCGGACAGTGATTCCAGTTCTTTCAGTAAAAGCTCCACATATTCATGCTGTGCCTTATTATCTCCCTTCTTTTTGAAAAAAGAACAATAGGTACATGATAAACGACAAAAAGGAATATGGATGTAAACTGCTGCCCTTTGCGTAGGTGTACCATTAAATAAAACTTCCTTCATTGCTCCCAGTACCTTTAACCGGGACAAAGGTCTTGTATCCCGCTCTTTATAGGGAACATCGTTCCATTCGATCTTCCATGGACTTGCTGCAGTACCACCTCCTTCAGGAATCGTATCATACCATTCAGCAATATATTCTTCAAAATGGTTCATTCCAAATCCCCCTCATATGCAAGATTTGCCATTATTTCCAATGCTTCCGGATAATGAATTCCAGGACTGGACAAAAATAAATTCTGTGGCAGAAAATATACCCTTCCCGTTTGCACCGCTTTTAAACCTGCCCAGGCAGGCTGTTCAAAAAAAACTTTAAAAGCTTCTTCCTCTTTTCCCGGCAGCATCATTGTTGTTAAAAAAATGATATCTGGGTTCTTTTCTACCAATGCCTCTAAGTTAAAAGGCACCATATTAGTACCATCTATAAACATACCAGCAAAAACATTACTGATATGGAGACGTTTTGCAGTCTCTCCTGCAATTGTCTCTTCCCCCTCAAATGTTAACGATCGCGCCGTTCCATGAAGAATTGCACAGGTAAGTCCTTTATCAGGCATTTTCTTTTCCGTTATCGCCATACGTTCTCGAATCGCAGTAACCACTTTTATCCCTTTCTCATGATGTCCTGTACTATCTGCAAGTACTTGTATCGCATTTTCCACATCTTCATAACGCGAAAGAGACAAAAGCAGAAAAGGTATGTTATTGGTCTTGAAGACAGCTTCCAATTTATTATGGAGTCCGACCAGCCCAACCACAAGATCCGGGTTCATTGCAACAACAGATTCTATGTTGATATCGTACACATATCCTACTGTCTTTTTTCCCCTTGCCCATGCAGGTTCTTTTATACTCGGATTATTAGCCCATGCTTCAAAATCACCATCTACAGCAAGAAGAATTTCCGGAAAAGCAGTCGCCAAAAGCACTACCCGTTTTGGCTTCTTTTCCAATTCCACTGTACGCCCCGCGCTGTCAACTACTTGATAAAAAGCCGTAGTTTTGGGAATTTCCTGCTGGGTTCCACAGCCACTGGATAAAATAACCTCAGCCACTATAAAAAAGTTAAATAGAAAATTTCTTTTCATCAAAAAGTATGCTCCCATCCTATCGACCAAAAACGTCCATCCAAGTCACAGTTTGTGTCTTTCTTTCCAAAAACATTTTGTACCGTGCCATAAATGCGAGTATCTTTGTTAATTTTCCTTGTAAGCGCAAAACTGGTCAAACTATAACTCTTTTTATCATCAGGCATACCATCACCATTTGCATCTGTTACAAATTTATAATCAAACTGATTCCAAAGCATCGCACTCCATCCCTTATCTTTATGGTCATCATAAATAAACTGGTACACTTGAGATAATTTTGCCCTCTGTGTCAAATCAATATGCTTTGTCGTATCTTTGGCATTCAACCATGTAGAGGTCACTTTAAATTCCAATACATCATTAAATTTATATCCCAACGTGCTTTCCACACCTTTGATACGGGCAGTATTCACATTTTCATAACGATACAGGCGATGTCCATTATTTTCTATTTTTACAAATCGGCTATTAATCAGATTATCCACATCACTGTCAAAGTATGTAATTGAACCATACCCTTTTCCAAACTTTGCTTCAATCCCCAAATCCCAACTGGTAGACTCTTCTGGCTTCAAATTTGAATTACCAGTAAGATGCACCCATGTCGTTCCCATCATTCTGTCCAAATCATAGAAAAGCTGGAATACCGTGGGCGCCTTAAACCCTTTGCCATAATTGGCTTTCACACGAAAATTTTCATTTGCGCTGTAAGTCACCCCTAATTTCGGAGATGCGTGACTGCCATAAATACTGTGATGATCATAGCGAATTGCAGGAACAATAAACCATTTCCCATATTCCATTTCATCTTGGATATAGCCGGCATATGTAGAAAAAGATTTTCTGGAACGATTCTTCGTTATTCCATTTTCAGTCAACTCACTGATACCATCTCCATTAACCCCTAAATCGGTACCAGATATATTCTCGCGAACATATTCCGAACCAAAAGTCAAACGATGGTGCTCATTCAAAGAAATCGTGTTTCTCCCATCTATAGCCCATATATTATGAAAATTATAATTAAAATCATATGTATTATACTGCTTTTTTAAAACAGCTCCATAAGCCATTTTAGACAACCTATCAGCACCAGGAATTGCCTTGATTACTTTTTGATTTCTTTTGCTATCCCAATCAAACTTGCTCATATATGCGCGCAATTGCCAATCATTCCGATCTGTTTTCCCGTTCCAGCTGATTCCATAATTCTGCTGTTTATACCTTTTCATCCCATCACCAGAAATCATCGCTTGTCCGGAAAGTTTCTTCATTCCCATATATACAGGGAATTCCCTTAACATCGGATTTCCGCTGTCGCTTTCTAAATTCTGACTATAATAATCAACCC
>OKTO01000607.1_pt1 | contig 12170 bp, 15 predicted proteins | sample 1606101 | NCBI WGS metagenome assembly OKTO01 (sample SAMEA3879513, study PRJEB24766) | human gut metagenome | biome: human-associated habitat; feature: feces | place: USA | collected 1985/1987
ATAAACTCGTCTTTCAGTCTAAGTTGCTTATACTTTAAAGTATTATAACATACAGTAACATCATCAATGAGTGCCTCGATGTCATCAACTTTGCAAAATGGGAATTTAACAATAATATCAGTCATAAATATCTCCTTTTAGTTAACAGAGGGGTTTTCTTCACATTGATCGGCTATAGCATTATATGCGTCTTCATTAGCAGCAAACAATCTGAACTCAAGCCCATTCCACGCAAAATTATAATCTTTACTTACAACAATGTTCATGTAAGCAGTTTCGCTCATGTATATTAATACTTCTTCAAAAGTAGGATTTGTATAACGAATTTCATCTATACCAAAAGCTACTGGTGAAGAATGGTACCAATAAAAAGTATTCAAAAATTCAGAAAAGTTTTCTTGAAGCACTTTGGTACACCATTCCTTTTTGGCATTATACAAGTCATACTTAGCTTGCTGAACACAACCTTTTAGTTTATCAATAGCATCATGCAATTCTTCAAGCGTATTCATTATTACTCCACTATATGAACATTAACAGTTTTTGAAAAGTCCATCAAGTCTTCTATCGAGGTAAATGCTAAAAATTTATCGAATGATTTTTCAAAATAAACACCTTCCTTGATTTGTATTTTTATATAAGGAACTTCCTCCATATAGTCAAACAATGTTCTTATATAAGGAGGAGCTTCTTCTGATAGTCCAGAAAAATAAAGCAAATGTTCATCGCCGGTGTAATCCGGAACGAACCACTTCCATTTTATATTTTTAACAATTTCTTCGAAATTTTCTTTGAAAACTCTTGTGCAATAGTCTTTAATAACATCTTCGCAGCATTCTTGTATATGATCAACTTCATCAAGAAGTTCATCAATATGCCTCAGCATTCCATCATAATTATTTTTCATTGCTATCCTCATAATCAAGAATATTTGATAATTCTCGAAACTCTTCATCGACATCTTTTTTATGATTTTTTACAGCATCAAAAAGCTTTTTAAGAGCTTCTCTCTCACTTAAACAATCATCGGAATAAAAATTAGTTTCGTTTCCGAAAGCTTCATATGAATATGTAAGCAAGTTACCTTTAACACCACAAACCGCCCTTTTCTGGATTTTGAAAGACCCAACATAGTATTCATCAATCAAATAACCTGTATTCACTAATCTTCAAGCTCCCATTCTTTAAGATTTAAGGATGTAATTCCAACTTCGTATAACTGCTTTCTAAGATTATTTAAAGAATATGTAAGTCGTTTACAAGATTCTTCTTTCAATTTAGCAAGAAACTCTTCAATAAGTTCTTTTGTTACTTTCTCTCCCTTTTTTAAAGTAAAACGATATTCACCTCTAGTATCAGTGAAGAAATCAGAATAATTACAAGCTTCTATACTGTCTGCATAATTATAAATATAACCATCACATTTCGTAAATATATCAGTTGATTCAGGAATAGTGAATAGAGTTGCAACATGTTCTTCTATATAATATGTTTTGGATAGAAAATCAAAACTCAAAATGTTAAGAGTGTAAGTCATTTCAGTGTCCATGTTTCTTTCTCCTTTTGTCCTTTCTTTATTGCTCTGATCTTAATATAAACTTCTTTGGAAAAATGTCAAGCTCTAAAAATAAAAAAAATAGAGAAAATCAATGTTTCCATCAAAGTTCTCTATTTTTAATTTTAAGCGATTTTAAGAGGCACTTAGACAAATCGTATATAATCTATCTAAGAAACTCCTAATTACCTACAAAGTTACTCTAAATTGAGCAAAAAAGAGACTTTTTCTTTTTTAAAAGATGTCGCAAGCTCTCTCGTACAAGACTTCAAGTCGTCAGTATAAAAATAATCAGAAAAGTTGACTAATTCTACAAAAGGAACGTTCTTATAATAAGATACAAATGCCATACCATGCTTCCAATTAGAGGTATAAGCAGAATTATACCCTTGCTCCTTACGAGCTAAGCACCCAACTGAATATACATCTCTAAAGATTGCAGGTCTATGAGTGTGTCCCATTACTTTCGTAGATGTAGTAAATGTTTTTGCAATTTTATCATAAACATCTCTTCCAGACTGTCCTACCATCTTGTCTGAGCCATGTACAAACGTAACATCTCCATAAATATAAGGAGCATTAGCATCGGAACAATTTACTTGTGCTCCAGTGACTTTGTAAATACTATTTTCAATGCTTTTAAATAAATTTGCTAAAGATGGATATTTCCTTGCAAATCTATTATAGAAATCTTCATGGTTTCCCTTCAAGACTATTTTTTTACTAAAACATGAAAATTGCCTAAGAAAAAAAGTGAGTTTTTTGTACTCGTCTGATATACATGAAAATACGGGCTCCCCCTTACTTAAAATATGAGGATTAACACCTCTACCATCAAGCAAATCGCCTAAGAAAATAATACCATCTTCGTACCCAGTAAGTTGACTAAGAGCAATAGCAAATGCTTTAAGATTAATAAATGGAAGATGTGCATCTGCAATTACTGCAAATTTTTCATCTACTTTAGTTGTAGTTCCATTACTTGAAACAATAATGCCATTAGAGCAAAAACAATATTCCTTTTCTATCTTTTTAATACGAATAGGCTTCACTAAAGTTTTTCCATTTTTCACTGCAAGCAAAAAGCAGCCATTCTGCCAATATGCAAGGTTTTCTTTCATTTTGCGATATTTTGAGAATGTATTGGCATAGCATTCTTTGACCTTATACCCATCAGTAAAGTCAAGTTGCTTGATAGTTTCTGCTACAAACGGTTCAGCAAGAGTCCCTGTGCTTGCAATGAATACATCATTCATTGAGTTCTTTTGAAAATATTCATGTCTAGTCAAATTTACAATAGTGTTCTCTTTATATACATACTGATCTAATGTATTAATTGACTGCTTCGAGTATGAGGAAATCTGTTCCTGATTTCTGCAAACTACATTGCCAATTTTAACAAAGTCTTGAACAATACTAAATTGATAGGCACTCTTATTTTTATGAAGAGTTTCAAGTTCTTCTGGCTTTCCTACAAAGATCAATCGATCCTTAAAATATTTCCAATTATAACTGAGCTCACCATCATCATCAAGAGCATGTCCCAAGTGAATAATTTTATTAAAAGAAGCACGCCCTTCAAAGCTTATGTATTTATCAAATGCTTTCAGAAGATCAAACATTTTGGTTTTGCAATGCTTCCCAAAAGAATCCCCAATTACTAAATATACTCCATCTTCATCAAAAGTAAGACTGGAAGTTTCAAGTCTACCTTTATCACAAAGTTGAGAAGTAGCATAAGAAATTACTTTCTGATAAAGCTCATCGGAACCTTTGTATGAAGTTTTTGTTTCGAACTCTTCTTTTGTAAGAGCAGAAAGCCTATTGTAATCATATCTGACAATCTTTAGAATAATATCAGATAGATGCTTGATCAGAGTTTCATTTTCATAGTCATTAACTATTTTGCTATAAATAGTTTGTGCATTAACTACCTCATTTAAAGGAAAGGTCTTCTCAAGATCATCAACTCTATAAACATTCTTATGCTTCTTTTTTAGCTTGCAACAATCTTTACAAAAATTTCTGCGCTCATGCTTTTTTGTTTTTTCATTGTACCCTCTGAAACTAAATTCAGTAATAGGCTTAATTTTCAAACAGCAACGACACTTCTTAGTTGACTCTTGTGACATGTGATCTCCTTGTCTTTTAGTTATAGAGGCACATCAGCTCACCAAATGTGCCAAATTATTTTTCTAAGAATATAATCTACTTGTTTACTTTTGGCATTTCAGAATTTTCTGTATCACCAGACATCGATGATAATGCCGATGCTAAATAATACAAATTATTGTTAAGTATTGATAATTGATAATTTAATCTCGACAAAAGTAATGATTGCGTATCACCTGCGGTTATGCTTTCAAGCTTATCTATAATATCTAAATAAGTTTCATCATTTTGTCTTTCTACAGGAAGTTTTATAGCCATAGACAACCTCCGAGTAATAAACTAATACCTATTGTCCAACTAACAATAAGTGTTTTTATAATTGTATTAAAAGCATCAGAATCATCTACAATCGAAGTAGCAATGTCCCACCATTTTTTATTAGTTAATACCAATAACAACGCTTTACATGCAACTGGATCGTATGTCTTACTGTTTACCGGTGCAACCATACAGTTTGGACAAACATTTTCACCTTGCTTAGAAAAGAATTTACGTTTGCATTGAACACACGTCCTTCTATATTTTGTTGCTCTAGGTTTATTAACAAATTCTAGAACTTTATCTTTCCTATAAAAATTCTTGTAAACTCTGCCGTCGTAGATTTTAACAGCAAATGGATTTTCATTGTCAGTATTTTCTAAAAATAAATACTTCAACTTATTGTTTGTCGCTCTGATGGATTTACCAAGTACATCTGATGCTTCATTTGTACTATAATAGTTATCCATACCCATTCGTGTTAATTCCTTGATTTTATTAAATTTTCGTATTTAATTGTATCCTACAAATGATTATTATCCTTTTCAAGCAATTCTCGAACAAATTTAATTTCTTTTTCCATAGAAACTATCCTTTCTTCAAGTTTTGAAATTCTAACTTCGTTTTCATGAATTTTATTATCTGTTCTGCTATAATAAATCAAGGCATATACTGCAATAAAAATAATCATTCCACCAAGAAATGCAGACAAAATAGACAAAAAATGTTTTATTGTAACATTACTGTCTTTCCTGATTTCTCGTATGTCGTCTTTTTGACTAATTTCATTCGCAAACTGTTTCATTTCTTTAAGTGACATAAAATTCTCCTTATGTTATAGTGGGCTATATAAATCAATATAGCACCAAAAAGAAATATTTCAAGCCATTTACAAAATAATTTTAAATATTTTTGTGTAGAGAAACTTTATCAACTCCTCTACACAAAAATCATAACACTATCTAATTGATGTTAAATTAACATCAGAAGTTTCAATATATGTTTCACTGGTAACATCTCTACAACTTGTAATAATAAAAATAGTAAGTACTGCACAAGTGATTTGGAATAATCTATGCATAATATTACTCCTTTTTATTTGAATTTTCTTGTTCAGTAGAGTTTTTACTACTGAAAATTTCTATTATAGCCTTACATTTGGAAATAACTAAACAGTCTAAAACAGAAATAATACCTCTTGCAGAATAACCGGCTAAAGCTATTGCAATTTCTCTGAAATTAACAGAAATTGCACATTCTTTAAAAAACCAGTTCACAATAAGACCAGCAAAAATAGCAATAAGCACTTCTCCAATAGCTTTTCTAAATCTGCACTTATCTACTATAGACCGAGTAAAGCCTCCAAAACCAGCTAACAGAATTACTAATGGTAAATCTTTAAGTGCATTTTGCATTTTTATTCTCCGATAAAAGATTCATTGTGTAAGTATAAGCATGTTCTATCAAACCAAAATCTTTAGACCATTCTAGCAAATTTGCTTCATATGGAGTTGGATGAATAACAGTAACATTAGGAAGTTCATCCCATGCATCTTCATAGATTTGTGTTACTTCTCGTTCCATAGTAGCTAAAGCTGCTCTGTACGCTCTTTCAATTCTACTATATTCACGATTAGTTTCCACATCGTCAACACAAAGAATAATGTAGATATGCTTATAATTACCAATATCTTTTATTGGAGGAGTTGGAATCATATTCTTCACTCCACCATCTACAAAGTAAGCATCCCCTATTTTCACAGGTTCAAAAACTACAGGTATAGCAGCAGAAGCCATACAAGTTATCGGAGTAGCATCACACATCATCGGTTCAAAATTTGGCAGCTTGGTTACTGCAACTCTCACATTATTTCTTGCCTTTTCATTAACATATTTCTTTAATATATTATACATTCCATCAGCAGTCATCAAATGATCTACAGTAGCTCCAAATAGTGATTCTACTTGATGAAGAATACATGGTTTGAACAATTCATCCGCAGGAGTTGATTTAATCAACTTTTCAAGCTCTCTTCCAGATAAACCAGAAGCATGTAAAGCAGCAATACAAGCCCCTGCACTACTACCAGTATACTTATCAATAGTGATATTGTTATCTTCCATTGCTTTAAATATACCTGTAGCGCATTCTATTTGAGCACAACCGCCACCTTCTACAACTGCTAACACTGGTTTATTCACAATTTCACCTTTACTTACTTTATTAGAATTGGTTTTAATCTTAGTGTCATTTTGCCACATAAATCCTCCCAAAGATTAAACATTATAATACTAATAATATACATTATAGTTGCTAAAATTAGCAATCTTAGCAACTATAAATCTTAAAACATATAAATTTATATGTAGTGCAAGTTAATTTTAATTACGACCTTATTAGTACTATAATAAAATTTCTTAAGCTACTGAAGCTCTACTATTGTGCTAAAGCTACTAATGTGGCTTCTTCGTTCAGTTCGCGAATGGTATAAGGAGGCACATTTGACGAATCCGGTGCGAGATTGATCGCTGCCAGCGCGTTGGCATCAGCTGCGATTGTATCTTTGACCTGATAGTAGGCAGCCCAGAGCGCCAGAACCCACGACTGCACCGCTGCACCTTTGGCGCTGCCTTTTGCTGCGCAGACGACCGCCAGCGTCAGGTCCTCCGGGTCGACGTACTTCTGCTGGTGGGCCTTGTAGTTGCCCCAGAGCGTCGCGACGGCGGCGATTTTGCGTTCGTCGAGGGAGGGTTGCGTCGGGTCCGCCAGCTCCGGCAGACCGTCCGCGCCGGTCACGATCCGCTTTCCAGCCGCCTGTCCGTCGAGCAGCGTGTGGTAGAGTTCTTCGGTGATTTCAGTATATCCATCCGGGACGGTGTATTCCCCCGTCTCCGGATCAAGCTCGAAATGGATTTCGTCGATATAAAAGCCATCTTTCCAATAGTATTTCATGGTATTTCTCCTCCTTAATATCCGATGGCGATCCAGTAAACTGCGAAGCTCCCTGAGCTGGGATAACCTTTTACAATCACATTCAGTTTACTGTTCCCATCAAACACCGTCGATGCGATCAATCCCGAACCGGTGGCGGTGGCAGTGGCTACGAACGCTGAATTCGGGAATGCAATCGGTAAAGTGACACTCGTTGTTCCGTCAGCGGTTATATTCAACACAGCTCCCCACTGTACAATCATTCCACCGGGCAATTTAAAGTAGCCGGGACGGGCTTTGAATTCTTTGATGTCAGTATCGATAAGCGGCCGCCGCCATGCCGAAAACGTACGCTCGCTTGAATCACTTAAAACATTCAAACAACTACGAATGAATGCTTTATTTATATTCAGAGGAATGAACGTTTGTGTCAGATAATTACCATTTCTGATTACCTGCAAGGTCCCGCCGTTTTGTTGATACGTTTCAGGGTAGTTCAGGTGCGGTGTATCTCCACCGATGAAATACATCCCGTGGCCGATTACTTCATTAAAATCGACCGCTCCATATTTTACTACCGCACTCGGATAAATTCCGCGTGCGGAGCATCACACTTCGGAAGATGGATTCGTCGGCGGTTTGTTTTCAATCCCAATTGCCATCCAGTGCAATACGATTTTTTCGAGGGTGTCGGACAGGCCGACGATGGGACCGGAGAATACAACGCTGATTGTATTAGGCGCGTAAAGCGAGATCGCGAAGGGAGCGTTGGTCAGATTGTCTATCTCCACGGAAGCTGTAACACTCAGCGGTTTGTCGACAAATGAACGGGGAAACACGATCGAACCGGAAACGAAGGCTTCGGGCGTGAGGACTTCCTTGCTTCCGAACTGCATGATCAGCCCGCCGGGAAATCGGATATATCCGGAGTTTTCTGTTCCGGATTTTTCTGTATAGTTGGTGAATGTGTCCAGCTTCAGCTTGTCTGCCGCCGCCATCAGCCCGGCCGCGCCGGAAGTGGCCTGCGGAAGGACCAATGCGCCGGAGTCATCCGGAGTCAATCCGTTCACCGAAGATACCTTTCCCGCCAGCGTGGTCGCCAGTCCGGCCACATCGGCGGCGGCATGTGTGTGTCCGACCGCGGCCTTGCCATCGAGGAGGCTTTGCAGTCCGGTCACATCGGCAACCGCATGTCCATGCGCGGAAGCCGCCTTGCTGTTGAGCATCGTCTGCAGATCGGTCACATTCGCGATGGTATGAGAGTGCGCCGCGGGCGGAAACGTCGACGGCTTATCGGCCAGTTCCGTCCAGCTGGAAACTCCGCCTACGGCAGTACCGCCATAGGCCAGTTTGCCGCCTGTCTCGCTGATTTTATCCAATGCCGCTTTGTTGGCGTGTTCGTGAGCTTTATTCACGGTGGCCTGCAAATCGGTCACATTTGCAATGGTATGGGTGTGCGCCGCGGGCGGAAAGGTCGACGGCTTCCCGGCCAGATCGGAATATTGGCCGCTGAAAGCTTCGGATTTCTTCTGGTAAGCGGCAAGTTCGCTCTGGTTTACCTTGCCGGTCAATGCGGCGGTCAATTCGCTCTTCATCGCCAGCTCGGACTTGTTGAACTTGCCCCATTCTCCGACCGTCTGCGGCTTGGAGTAAGGCGCATCAGGTACCGCAATGCTCGTGCCGGTCCACTGAGTGATCTCATCATCAGGGATGTACTGCAAGCGGACCTCGTCGACCAGTCCGCTGAACGTGCGTTCCGTGCTTCCTGCAGCATACGTTCCGGCGAAACCGCCGATTGCAAGCGTTGAACAGAAGTTCGCCCGCTGCTGTGCTGAAATCTCGTTCAGGAACGCACCGTTCAAATAGAAGCGGAGGCCCCCCGAATATTTCACGATTGCCAGCCAATGCCACGTACCAGACGCCGGTGGCGTATCCATATAAAACAGCGGCCCGTCCGATTCTCCGTAACGCCCGGTTGAATCAAAGGAGAATCCATGCGTATTCTGGTCATCCATAGAAAGCCATACCGGATAACTCACGCCATGATTATTTTCATCAGGATTGAACCAGCCGGATACAACCCAATTGTTTGCGTTCAGTTCATCCAGATTCGTCGCAACGGTCATACTGCCAGTGACGTATTTGGCACATTTGCCCCATTTACCACCCTCGACGACGGTAATTGTTCCCGTTTTTTTCGTAATCGTGACCGGGGCGGCATTCCCGGCGGCTTCGTCCTTGATTTCGTCCGCGTCGAAATGCAGCAGGATTTTGGTGTTCGCGTCGTTACCGCCGCCGATGGTGGCCGTTGCGTCGAAGCAGGGAATATCACCGTTGGCGGGATTCTCGGGCAGTAGGCGGGATTCGTCAATTCCAGCTGCACTGAGCATGTCTTTAAGTTCACTGTCTGTCGCTACTTCGTAACCAGCACCGGCCAGAATTCCGGGCTGATAAGCCGGAGTGGTAAACGCCCCATCGTAAGCCGCGTAGTTCAGAACGTCCAGCGACGTCAAATAGACTGTACCAGCCTCTGAGTAGCTGGAGCCGGTCCACGATGCACCAAGACCGAAAATCTGGCGAGTCAGCGAATTTGTAAACGTCGCAGAATTGTAGACTTCACCGTTAACGTAAATCGTCAGAACACCGCTCTTGCGGACAACCGCGACGTGATACCAGACGCCGGATTGCAGCGCAAACGGCGTATCGGTTCCGTATGATGTGATGTTGCCGTCTGAATAAATGTACAAACGCCCTTCTGTCGTACAGAGCAGCGCAAATGTATCAGCATCCGTCTGATTCCCACGTCTTGTTGAAAAAATTGTATGGGAACTGGAACCGGAACTGATTGCCGGAGCCATCATCCAGAGGCGGACGGTAAAATCCGATGTGCCAAACTGTGCCGGTAACGTTCCGTGCAAGCAGGAGCTGCCGTTGAAAAACGCCGAGCCTCCGGGACTTGACGGAGCATTGCTTACAATGTTGACCGTTCCGTAGACTTCGGTGGCAACATCGTAGGTGGAGCGATCGTGCGTGTCTTCGTTGAGCGGTAGGCATAGCCAGTAAGTGTTATCAATTCGGCTGATTGCTTTGAAGATGACTGGATTTCCGGCACTGTCGGATGACACCGATCCAGTTTCAGGCAGCAGCCGGGATTCATCTACTGAACCACCAATATCACTTATTGCTCCAGATTCATCAATCTTTTTAATATTACCATCGGTATCCACTCCTAAAGAAATTCCACCTTCAAGAGCAACTTTACCTGATAAATTTTGCTTTTTTAAATCAATTAAATAATCCATATCTTATCCTTACTTTAAGATAACATTGACTGAGTACTTCCAGAAAACCAACAAAATCCAACAACTTCTGAACTATCTCTATCTGAAAAATCTAATACAACTGAATTTTCATTAAAAGTTGTACTTCTTGGAGTAATAGAACAACCCCATCCAAATAATAATTTATTTCCTAAATTATGATTAATTGTCACTTTTCCTTCTGAAACATTAGATGCTGTAAAGTTAATCGCTTCACTTGTAATACCACTTGATAAATCAACAGCTTCCCATCCATCTGCTGTTTTAGCAACAACTTGTCCAACAGAAATAGATGATGGAATTGGAACTTTCCCATTTAAAGAAGTTGTAAGAGCATCATTAGTTGGTAAAGCATCCAATTTAGTTTTATCATTACTTGACATTAAGCCATTTTGTGAAGTAGTAGCAACAGTATATGTAGTATCAGTTGCACTTAAAGTTCCATCAGCAGCAATTGTTACATTAGTACCCTGCTTGACACCTCCAAGCGTTGAAGAAGTTGCAACAGGAAGGACGTAACCACTACCACCAGAAGAAGCCGCATGTAAAGTACCGTCTTCATCAATAGTAAAGTCAGAACTAATTTTAATACCACCTAATGTTGATGATGAGGCAATTGGAAGTTCATATTGAGAAGCATTTGCACTTAATACGCCCTCACCAGTAATAGATAAATTAGCACCTACTTTAATACCACCAAGTGTATCAGAAGATGCTACTGGAAACTCGTAACCACTACCTGCATTTACACCTGTATCAGTATCACCAATAAACCAGTTTCCATTTTCACCAATATGAGGAGTAACACCATCTTTTCCTTCTGCAACAATACCAGTATCCTGAGTACCTATAACCCAATGTTTGTTATCAGCATTAATAGAAGGAGTTAGACCATCTGTACCAGCAGGACCAGTTGCATTTACACCTGTATCAGTATCACCAAGCATCCAATGATTATTAGAGGAATTAATAGATGGTGTAGTTCCTGTATCTCCTTTTGGACCAACAACCATAGCAATTGGATCGCCATACTCTGATCCAGAATTTTTAATGCGCTGACGATAATATCTATCAGCATCAGTTTGAGTATCATGCCATTCTGATTTATCTACAGAAAATTGGTATTCAAAAGGACTTCTATAAAAAGAAAGTACCCAAGATTTAGTAGCAACTTCATCTGGACCAGCTGCTGGAACATAAGAATCGTTTTCAAATTCAAGCACATTCCTGATGACAAATTCATATTCAAATGTTCTTACTACTTCTCCCTCTGAAATAATTTTATGCTGCATTGTAGCTGAAATACTTGATGTATTGCTGTAATCAAGTAGTTCAATAAGTTTATGTGATAGAGCATATAGTTTGAATACGAAAATACCTTGAGAAGCCCTGCTGTCATCAATATCATCCCCTTCTGCTTTCATAATAAGAGCTTCTGGTACTCTTACAGTAGAGCCAGCAGGATAAGCTTGATCTAAGCTTACAGAAACAGTAAAAGTATAGGCTCCATTAGCATAAGAAACTGCTGTATAAGGGACACCTAAACGTTCACCTGCACCATCAATTAATACAATAGTGCCAGTAGGATTTATAGTAGTAGAAGCTGCTGTGACTTTGATAGATGAAACGGTACCAATAGAGAGCTCTTCCGCAAGAACTCCTTTTATAGCATGTTGCATATTATTATCAACAGCTACAGAAGAAGCAACTGTAACATCAGTTAAACCAGTCCACGGGGGAAATGAGGTGGGATCATCAGTTTGAGAACCATCCAGTGCAACATAATGAATTTCTAAATTCATATGATTGTTTAGAAATATATCAAGTATTCTATTTCCAAATAGATTGCCTGCCTCATCATAAAGATCATTGGATAAAATATCATAATATAAAATAGTATTTTCCATGTTACCTCTTTATTGTTTTTGTTGTC
>OKTO01000608.1_pt1 | contig 12159 bp, 8 predicted proteins | sample 1606101 | NCBI WGS metagenome assembly OKTO01 (sample SAMEA3879513, study PRJEB24766) | human gut metagenome | biome: human-associated habitat; feature: feces | place: USA | collected 1985/1987
ATTTTACTTTATAAGGAGGTATAACCGTGTGATACAAACGCGGGTCACGGTCACGAAATACCGCATACATGTCCTTATTTCCATGGTAGCCCGATCCGTCAGCCAAAATCGGCTTGCCATTCTTCATCAAATAAAGATCTACCGTATTCTGGTTCATCTCCACATAGTGTGAAGAAGTATGTTCAATATAACTCATGCCCATAGGATTTATATCCTTCACATAAGATTTATAGAGAATGATACCTGGAACTTGTCCCAAATCCTCTGTTGTCCACATTTCACCATATCCGGCACCGGGTTGACCGTCTGTTCCTGTGTAAAGAGTAGGATAAGCGGCCATTAATAACTCGGATGCGCGTACACACTCTTGCAGATATTTTTCAGCATCACCCAATTCATGATATTTCCTCCATGTACCTTCACGTAATCCGAAACGCGAAATAACGGCACGTACACAATCTTGGTTAATCGTATTGTCCCCATCCTGTGATGTGAAATTTCCAATATTCTGTTCCGCCCATTGCAGACGTTCCAATACCTTGTCGGCTACGGTTTTTCTATCCACACGAGGTCCATAAGCTTCGGGAGAATCTTCCTGCAATACCTGGTCCACCCAAGGCACATCGCCAAAACGATCTATCAATTCCATATACCAAAAAGAATGAAAAAAATATCCTACTGCACGCCAATGGTCTTTCTGAGCCTCTGTCATACTAGAATTATCAATGTGTGAAAGCATGATATTGACACGGCGGATAAATGATTTAAAATCCCAGCCATTACCGGATGCTACACTGGCAACTGTCTGATAAGCAAATTCATTGTAGCCACTTTCATATTTTTGCTGAAAGTATCCTGCTGCCATATCGCCCTTATACTGTCCGTCTTGTCCGAATCCTTGTAAGGAAGTGCGAATAGTATTATTTGTAAACATCTCATAACAAGGCCACATAAAAGCCTTGAAGTTATCGTAGGAATTGAATGCATTATTCTCCGTCAAGTCTGTAACAGGAGTCTTTTCCAAGAAACTATCATTACAACTAGAGAGGCTGATTCCTGCGAGAATTGCTAAACTTATAAATAATCTTTTCATATACTCGTACTAATTTAAGGTTTATAATGTAAGATTAAGCCCAAAGGATACTGTGCGGAATGCGGGATAATCCCATTTCAGCGTTTCCGGGTCGATACCCTTTGGCAATGATGAGAGCGTTGCCAGATTTTCTACACTGACAAAAGCACGTAACTGCGACAAAGATATTTTGGTAATCCATGCTTTGGGGAATGTATATCCTATTTGTATATTCTTTACTCGTAAGAAACTAGCATTACGGACCCAATAATCAGAAGTTTGAAGATTAGTGTCATTCATATTCAAAGTTTCCAATCGAGGATATTCAGCCCATTTATCAGGATTTTCTTCCTTCCAACAAGATTCAGCCTGCCATCTCTGTATCTGTCCACCGTTGTAGAATGCATAAGCCATATAAGATCCTATCAAACGCTTATGACCTCCTAACCCTTGTAACAAAGCTGAAAAATCAAAACCTTTATAAGAAGCGGAAAGATTCAAACCATAATAAAACTTCGGGGTAGTACTTCCCAATACGGTACGATCATATTGCGCATCCACCTTACCATCGGGAACCCCGTCAGGACCACTAATATCTTTGTATTTCACATAACCAGGTTTCAATCCTGACTTACTTACCAATTGCTCAGGAGCCGCATCTATTTCCGCTTGGTCTACAAACAGTCCATCAGTTTCATATCCATATATAATACCTATCGGTTGCCCTACAATTCTGTTATTATTAATTTCTTCGGTAGCTCCGTTCGCCAATTTCTCAACTGCATTTTTTACCCATGTAAAATTAGGAGAAATACTAAACCGGAAATCACGTCCTATTTGTCCGTTATAAGTCAGATTTATTTCAATTCCTTTGTTCGAAACAGCTCCAACATTAGATTGTCCGACTTCACGTCCCATAATACTAGACACCTCAACTGGTGCTAAAATGTCCGAAGTATATTTATAAAAATAATCCAATGTTCCACTAAAACGTCCATTCAATAAACTAAAATCTAAACCAATATCCGTTATAGCCGTCTTTTCCCAAGTAATTTCCGGATTATTATAGGTTTTCATGTAAGCCCCAGACTGAAGAGTTGCCGGATTTCCAAAAGGATAATCATGTCCAAGTTCATAAATCTGTTGGTAAGGATAAACACCTATATTTTGATTACCAAGTACACCATAGGAAGCACGCAATTTCAAATTATCAACTACAGCTGAAACTGCCGCATTCTTCCAAAAATCCTCCTCAGAAATTCTCCACCCTGCAGAAACTGACGGGAAAAGTCCCCAACGATGACCGTCCGCAAAACGTGACGATCCATCATAGCGCAAATTAGCCTCTAATAAATAACGATCTTTCCATGCATAATTTATACGCCCGAAAAAAGAAAGCAACGCATATTCCTCCAATGAACTATCATTAGTAGCTGTTGATTTATCTCCAGAACCTAATTCATACAAATAATTATTAGGAAACGTATTTCTATAACCTTTATTATTAGATTGCTCCACAGAAGTACCCGCCAATAACTTAAAAGTATGATTTTTAATTTGTTTTTCATAAGTAGCTAATGCTTCAAAGGTAGTATACGTATTATTTGCAGTCCATACATTTAAAGTAGCGGGCCCCACTGTCTTACTATCATCAAAATAAGTATCAGCCCGGTACGCTTTATCATATTTAGTCCAGTAATTCACCCCAGCTTTACCTATAAAAGAAAGTCCGTCTACAGGAGTATTCCATGTCAATTGTCCGGAAGCACTTATATTTCTACTCACATTCTGCACAAAAGATTCACTCGCCAACCACGCTTCCGGACTATAATTATCCTGATATCCAAAACTTCCATCCGACTTTTGCCCGGCATAAATAGGTCCCTGACGAACAGCATATCCTATCATTCCATCAATACTTTGTGGTTCGCCATTAGGAGCATTATATTTATTATTATAAGCATTAATATTCAAATTAAGCATCAGCCCTTTGGCGATTTCACTTTTCATAGTAAACAGTGCAGTCATTCTTTCATTAGACGTTTTTGCCGTCATACCTTCCTGATTTCTATAACCTACTGATAAATTATAACTTGTCGTAGCATTTCCTCCTTGTATGCTGAGATTATGTTGGTGTTGAAAACCAGAACCAGATTCCAACAGCCATTTTAAGTGATTTACATTCGGATAATTATCCGGATCAGATCCATCTCTATACTTTTGAATCTGTTCAGGTAAATAAGCTTCCTGCTTACCCATATTCCGCATAGCCATATTATAATATTCCGCATATTCCCATGATGGTAAAAAATCAGGCAATTCCGTAGGCCGTTGCCAACCAAAAGAATTACTATATGTAATAGTCGTTTTACCTTGTGCACCCTTCTTTGTTTCAATCAAGATCACCCCATTAGCAGCACGATTACCATAAATAGAAGCAGAAGCTGCATCTTTCAAAAAAGAAATGCTCTGAATATCATTAGGATCTACATCATCAATGTTACCTGATAAACCATCAATCAAAACCAATGGATCTGTTCCAGCTTTTGAAAATGTACCAGTTCCACGAATTTTAACAGTTGCTCCTTGTCCGGGACGACCTGAAGTTTGCAATACACTTAAACCTGGAGCCAAACCTGCCAGTGCTTGAGCAGTACTCATAACAGGCTTACTAGCCAAGTCTTCAGCTGAAACAGCAGATACGGCTCCTGTTAAATTCACCTTTTTCTGTGTTCCATATCCAACTACAACTACTTCTTCCAACTTTTTTGTATCTTCTTCCATTATAATACGAAGTAACTTGTTACTTTCAACCTTTATTTCTTGCGAAATATAACCTACATAACTTATCTGGAGCATGTTTCCCATTTCAGCAGACAGAGAAAATTTGCCATCCAAATCAGTAACAGTTCCATTGGAAGTACCTTTAACCAAGATACTGACCCCAATTAACGGCTCACCGGAAAAATCAGTAACCAAACCATTGACATTACTCTGTGTCTGTGCCCAAGTAGTATAGCTCAGGCAACACATCAACAAGACCACCAAGAATCTTATTGGCTGCATACATTCTAATCTGTTTCTCATTATTCTATTGATTATTGGGTTAATTTTCAAGACATAACAAGGGCTTACCGACCTAAAAAAGCCGATAAATAAACCTACTTTATGCTATATTCACTTCTTTATCTTAAATACGGGAGCAATCTTATTCAACTGTACATCAGGCATATCAATAACAACTCCTTGCGCTGTACGAGTAAAAGATACCTTTCCATAACCTAACAATTCAATTTTAGTAATTTTATCAGGATACAACTCACTTCCCGTTGCCAGCGATTGAATGACAACTTGCTTTTCTTCCGGCCATGCAAGGACTGTAGCATAGAGATATTTCTTGGTTTGAGTAAAACGGATTTCAGATGCAGTGGCTTTAGTGTAAGCACCTTCATTGAAACCTTGGGCATTAATCTTGATATCAGCATTGGCTATCGGACCTTCTCCGAAGACTTTCCACGGGCGTGTATCATAAATAGCCTCTTTATTCATACTCATCCAGTTACCAAATTCATTTAAAATGGCTTCTTCCTTTTCATCGAAAGTTCCGTCAGCCCGAAGAGGAACACTAAGCAACAAATTACCGTTCTTACTGACCACATCCACTAATAGTTTCACTACATCGGAAGCACTTTTATACCAGCCGTTCTCCGCCAATCTGGTATCATAATGCCAACCGCCTAAACAAGAACAAGTCTGCCATGGCTCTTCATAAATACTATTGGGAGATCCCCTTTCCACATCCCATACCAAAGCTTTACGTTGCTCATCGGTAAGAATTTTACCAAACATAACAGCACTGAAATCCCCCTTACGAACAACCATGTTGTGATTATAAAAATGTGCGGCAATCTTCAAACCCGCATCACTGATAGGATAAAACGGTACACCAGTCACATCAAAATAAATCAAATCGGGATTATAACGGTTTATTGCATCGACTGTACGATCATAAAAGTTTGTCACATATTCTTGAGTAGGAATACAAACACCATTTCCCCATGCCCATTGACGGTGAATCATACCGTCAGCCCAACTTCCAGCGCTTAACGGGTGATTCTGTGCATAAAGTTTTTGAGGATCGTAGCCTTCCCACCACTTACCCTTACCATCTTCTTTAGTCAAACATCCATCGTAGGGTACACCTGCCTTCTCGCCATGACGGTCGTATCGTTGAGCCGGTTCATACCAGCTCCACGCATGGTCCGCATGGAAACTGATACCAAATGGAAGACCGTTTTTCTTAGCTGCTTCAGCCCAGCCCGCCAATATATCCTTCTTAGGGCCTATATTCACGGAATTCCATTCCTGATATTGGCTATCCCATAAATCATAATTATCATGGTGATTACCTAAAGCGAAGAAATACTGGGCACCAATCTTCTTATAAAAGGAAACCAATTTGTCCGGATCCCATTTCTCGGCTTTAAACAAAGGCAATATATCCTTGAAGCCCACTTCAGAGGGATGGCCATAATGTTCCACATGGTGCTTATACTCGCGCGAACCTTCCAAATAGAGAGAACGCGCCATCCAGTCGCCGGACCCTTCCACACATTGCGGTCCCCAATGTGCCCAAATACCAAATTTGGCATTTCTAAACCATTCAGGAACTTTATAGTTCTGCAATGATTCCCAAGTAGGTTCGAACTCTCCCTCCTGCATTTTTTCATTTTTCTCTGAAACAGGTACCTGGTAAGTCTGAGCCTCCAAAACTCCCGTCCAAAGCAACAAAGCCGAAGCCAAAAGAAAATGTTTTGCTTTCATAGTATAATTGCTTTATATGTTTTTCAATTATCAATAGTGCAAATATACAGAGTTGAAACCAATTTATATTATCCAAATGCGCCATTATGTAGGATAATATCGACTTTTACCTGAAATAATTCAAAAACAAATACCAAAACAGGTGATTTGATATGAAAATATCGATTTCCCATTGGATTATATATATACTTTTGCTTACTTTGTACGAAACTGAATCTTTCATTCTAATAACTTAAGGAATATGACACAATCAATCGACCAATTACATTTACTTATATTAAATGTAGGACTAGCCATTCACAATGCAGACTGGAACTGGAAAAACGTAAGCAGCCCTTTTACCCGACTCTATTATATAATGGAAGGAACCGCCCAAATAATATTTCCCGATGGAATGCAGGAACTAAAACCACATCATCTATATCTGGTGCCATCATTCACTACCCATAGTTATCAGTGCAATTCTCATTTCACTCATTATTATCTCCATATATATGAAGACCATCAATCGGAATCCGGCATTCTGGAAGATTGGAATTTCCCGATAGAAATACCTGCGGGCAACCTGGAATTACCACTTATTAAAAGGTTATGTGAAATAAATCCTACCATGCAGCTTCCTCAATCCGACCCGACAAGCTATGACAACAACCCCACATTAATCAGAAACATCATTAAAAATAAACAGCGTACCTTCTGTGACAAAGTCGAATCCAGAGGTATAGTATATCAACTTATTGCCCGCTTTTTAAAAGACGCCAAACCTAAAGTGGAAGTCAACGATAACCGTATCCAAAAAGTTTTGTCCCACATCCGAAAAAATATCTATAAAACAGTAGATATAGACTCATTGGCAGCAATCTCATGCCTCTCAAAAGATCATTTTATCCGTCTTTTCAAAAAAGAAGTCGGTACCACACCGCTACAATATATTAATCAGAAAAAAATAGAGAAAGCCCAATTAATTCTGATTACAGAGGATATTCCCGTAAAAAACATAGCCTATCTCCTTGCTTATGAAGACCATTCTTATTTCAACCGCCTATTCAAAAAAATCACAGACGTTACTCCACAGCAATATAGAGAACTATATAAAAAGTAACCGTCTTATTATTTTTACGCAAAGGTTTACGTACTTTTTTCAACCTCTTCCACCATATACCTAAAGGTTATTCCTCTATTTTTGATGCCGGAAATAAATCTGAAAATAAATAGAGCTATGAATTACAATGAAATCGGGAAAACCGGTATGCGGGTTTCCAATCTTAGTTTCGGCGCATCTTCATTAGGAGGAGTTTTTCATGATATCCGCGAAGCAGAGGGTATCAAAGCTGTTTACACAGCAGTAGAGAATGGAATGAATTTTATTGATGTATCTCCCTACTACGGGCACTACAAGGCCGAAACCGTATTAGGCAAAGCATTGAAAGAAATACCACGTGACAAATATTATCTCTCTACCAAAGTGGGACGCTATGGAAAAGATGGAGTCAACACATGGGATTATTCCGGAAAACGTGCAACGGAAAGTGTGTATGAAAGCTTGGACAGACTCCACATTGAATATATCGATCTGATTAATGTACACGATGTAGAGTTTTCAGACATGAATCAGGTAGTCAACGAAACATTACCTGCACTGGTAGAACTTAAAAAGAAAGGTATTGTGGGACATGTAGGTATCACAGACTTGCAATTAGAAAACTTAAAATGGATCATTGATCACTCGGAACCGGGAACAGTAGAAAGCGTACTTAACTTCTGCCATTATTGTCTGAATGACGAGAAACTGACTGATTATCTGGATTATTTTGAATCAAAGAATATCGGCATTATCAATGCCTCCCCCCTTTCAATGGGCTTACTCTCCCAACGTGGGGTTCCTGCATGGCATCCGGCCCCCCAATCACTGGTAGAAGCCTGTCGGAAAGCTGTTCAACACTGCCTGTCCAAAAATTATCCTATAGAGAAACTGGCTATTCAATATTCTGTCAGCAATCCACGTATCGCCACCACTTTGTTCAGTTCGGCCAATCCGGATAATGTATTGAAAAATATAACATATGCCGAAGAACCCATTGATTGGAACCTTGTAAAGGAAGTGCAAGAAATTATCGGAGAACAAATGCGTGTCAGTTGGGCTAATTCATAATACAAAGGAAAATAATGATGGATTTTAACATAATAGATGCACACTCCCATCTTTGGCTACGGCAAGATACGGAAGTCAACGGATTGCCTATCCGTACTTTAACCAACGGACGTTCGTTATTTATGGGGGAAGAACGTCAGATGGTTCCGCCCTTTATGATTGACGGGCGGAATAGTGCCGAGGTTTTTCTCTCGAACATGGACTATGCACAAGTATCGGCTGCCGTAGTCACTCAGGAATTTATTGATGGCATCCAAAATGAATACCTCGCAAAAGTGTCCCATAAATACCCAGACCGTTTCTTTGTATGCGGTATGTGCGAATTTCGTAAACCCGGTTATCTGCAACAGGCCAAGGAATTAATAAGTTCCGGTTTCAAAGCAATAAAAATCCCGGCACACCGCCTTTTTCTAAAAGAAGGAAGAGTCATGCTGAACAGTGACGAAATGATGGAAATGTTCCATTACATGCAAGAAAAAGACATTATCCTTTCCATTGATTTAGCCGATGGGGATACACAAGTACAGGAAATGAAAGAAATCATTCAGGAATATCCGCAGCTTCGAATCGCTATCGGACATTTCGGCATGGTCACCACACCTCATTGGCAAGAACAAATAAAGTTGGCCCGCCATAAAAATGTCATGATAGAATCCGGGGGGATCACCTGGTTGTTCAACAGTGAATTCTATCCGTTTCACGGAGCGGTCAAAGCCATTAAAGAAGCAGCAGATCTGGTAGGTATGGACAAACTGATGTGGGGATCGGATTACCCTCGGACCATTACGGCCATTACTTACAAGATGTCTTACGATTTCATCCTTAAAACGACTGAAATGACACAAGAAGAGAAAGCACTTTTTTTAGGTAAAAACGCCGAAAGATTTTATGGTTTCAAAAATCTCATATCTCTTCCTTACATAAAAAACATGTCAGAATAATCAACTGACACTTATAAATCCATACCATGAAAAATAAGAACTATTATGTACCATTGATGCTCATATTCTGCCTGTTTTTCCTATGGGCTATCAGCAGCAATCTGCTACCTACTATGATAAGACAGCTGATGAAAACCTGTGAGTTAAACGCTTTCGAAGCATCATTCACAGAAACAGCCTACTGGCTTGCCTATTTCATCTGTCCCATTCCCATCGCTATGTTCATGAAAAAATACAGCTACAAATCGGGAATTATTTTCGGGTTATTACTGGCGGCATGTGGTGGGTTACTGTTCTTCCCCGCTGCCATGCTGAAAGAATATTGGGCATATCTATGCATATTCTTTATCATTGCCACCGGAATGTGTTTTTTAGAAACGGCAGCCAATCCTTATGTAACCGCTTTGGGAGATCCGAAAAGTGCGCCCCGTCGATTGAATCTGGCACAATCATTCAATGGGCTGGGAGCTTTTATAGCTGCCATGTTTCTCAGCAAACTGATTCTGAGTGGCAACCACTATACCCGCGACACCCTGCCCACTTCTTTTCCCGGTGGCTGGGAAGGTTACATTCAAACAGAAACAGACGCCATGAAACTTCCTTATCTGCTGCTAGCTATGCTACTCATTGTTATTGCCATCATCTTTATCTTCTCCAAATTACCTAAAATCAAAGAAGGAAATACGATGGAAGGAGTAGAATATAAAGGAGAAAAATTAATTGATTTCGGAGTCTTAAAACGTTCTCATCTTCGTTGGGGAGTTATTGCACAATTCTTCTACAATGGTGGTCAGACAGCCATTAACAGTTTATTTCTAGTCTACTGTTGTACCTATGCAGAACTACCTGAAAATACAGCCACCACCTTTTTCGGCCTTTATATGCTGGCTTTTTTGGCAGGAAGATGGACAGGCACACTACTCATGGTAAAATTCCGTCCACAAGACATGCTATTGGTATATGCGCTGATTAATGTCTTGCTATGTATTGTTGTGGTTTGTTTTGGCGGTTGGACAGGTCTTTATGCCATGCTGGGCATCTCTTTTTTCATGTCTATCATGTATCCCACTCAGTTCTCGCTCGCTTTGACTGATTTAGGCAACAACACCAAAAGTGGCTCGGCATTTCTAGTTATGGCCATCGTTGGAAATGCTTGCTTACCCCAACTCACAGCTTATATGATGCATCTGAACGAACATATCTATCATATAGCCTATACTATCCCTATGATTTGTTTCCTGTTTTGCGCCTATTATGGCTGGAAAGGATACAAAGTGATTGATTAAACTGATTAAAAATAAATAAAAAATGAAAGCAATTCAAATTACCGCTCCTTCCGAAATGAAGGTAGTAGACATCGAGAAACCGGTCTTGGAACCGGGAGAAGTTCTTGTGAAAATTAAATACGTCGGTTTTTGCGGCTCGGACTTGAATACATTCTTAGGCCGTAACCCAATGGTAAAGTTGCCCGTTATTCCTGGACATGAAGTAGGAGCTGTCATAGAAGCTGTGGGCAAGGATGTGCCGGATTCTTTAAAACCCGGCATGAGCGTTACAGTTAATCCCTATACCAATTGCGGTAAATGTGCTTCCTGTCGTAACGGCAGAGTAAATGCCTGTGAACATAATGAAACTTTAGGGGTTCAGCGCAACGGAGCCATGTGTGAATATATCGCATTGCCTTGGAGTAAAATAATCCCGGCCCATCGAATTCCTCCTCGTGACTGTGCACTGATCGAACCGATGAGCGTAGGCTTTCATGCGGTTTCCAGGGCACAAGTTACAGATATTGATATAGTGATGGTCATTGGTTGCGGAATGATCGGTATGGGAGCTATTGTACGTTCAGCTCTTCGCGGAGCTACCGTTATCGCTGTAGACCTGGACGACGAGAAATTGGAACTTGCCAAACGGATAGGTGCTCACCATACCATCAATTCCATGACAGAAAATGTACATGAATGCCTGACAAAGATTACGGAAGGACTCGGTCCTGATGTAGTCATTGAAGCTGTCGGCAGTCCTGCAACCTATGTTATGGCCGTCAATGAAGTCGGATTTACCGGGAGAGTGGTATGTATAGGGTATGCAAAATCAGAAGTTTCTTTTCAAACTAAATATTTTGTCCAGAAAGAACTTGATATCCGCGGATCACGTAATGCATTGCCCACAGATTTCAGAGCAGTTATCCGCTACATGGAACAAGGTACTTGCCCAAAAGATGAATTGATCAGCAAAGTAGTCAAGCCCGAAGCAGCAATACAGGCCATGAAAGAATGGGCGGCAGCTCCCGGAAAAGTATTCCGTATACTAGTCGAATTTGACTAACCACATCTATACAATTACCCAAAATGTGCTCAAAGTGATCGTTTTCTACTTCGAGCACATTCTCTTTTTTGATTAAATCCTACTTGATTGGATAATATCAATTAATATCGGACGGAACCCGCTAACGAAACACTCTACTGCTATTACCATCAGAATAAGTCCCATCAAGCGCATCATCACGTTATTTCCAGTTTCACCAAGAATAGAAACCAACCGGGTAGAAGCCCGCAATATAAGATAGGTGATAAAATAAATCAAACCAATTATTCCGATCAGAATTCCCTTCATGGTCCAAGTATTTGCATCATCCATTAACATTATTCCGTTAGCTATAGCACCGGGACCGCAAAGCATAGGAATAGATAACGGGGTAATTGAAATATCATTGGCATACGTTTTAATTTCTTCATCTTTCAACTTCGTATTAGTAAAACGTGCCTGCAACATATCATACCCAATCTTCAAAATAATAAAACCGGCAGCAATACGAAAGCCATTGGTCGATATTCCAAAGAATTTGAATAAAAATTGCCCGGAAAAAGTAAAAGCCAGAAGTGTAATAAAGGAAATGATAGTAGCACGTTTCACAATATGACGCCGTTCTTCATCATCCATTCCTTTAGTCATAGTCAAAAATACAGGCATGGTTCCCAACGGGTTGGTTAATGTGAAAAAAGAAGTAAAGCATAGTAATGCAAATGGTAATAATGTATCCATTGACGTATTATTTTTAGGTTATGGGCAAAAGTAATCCATAATTGGGAGATGAGCAATAGTAGAGGTCACATTTCACACGTGCGTATACAAAAAAAAGCCTCCGGAACTTCTTCAAGTCCGGAGGC
>OKTO01000622.1_pt1 | contig 12037 bp, 9 predicted proteins | sample 1606101 | NCBI WGS metagenome assembly OKTO01 (sample SAMEA3879513, study PRJEB24766) | human gut metagenome | biome: human-associated habitat; feature: feces | place: USA | collected 1985/1987
AATAATAATTGTAAATTTTCAAGGAGGTAAAATGAGTACATTAATTTGTCTAATTCGCCATGGTCAAACGGATTGGAATCAACAATTTCTCATCCAAGGTCGTTTTGATATTCCTCTCAACAATGAAGGAAAAAAACAAATCAATCAAACCATTTGTCGTTTAAATGCCTATAACATACATTGGGATCTTTTTTTAAGTAGCCCTCTTTTAAGGGCAAAAGAAACTTGTCAAATCATTAAAGAACATCTAGGTTATCAAAAAGAAGAAATCATTATTCGTGATCAATTGATTGAAAGAGAATTTGGCGAAGCAGATGGTCTTAAAATTACTGATACTGTTTATGAAAGAATTTTAAATGATGATTATCAAGGAATGGAAAAATCTACTATAATTAGAAAAAGGGCATATGATGAAATGTTAGCCCTTGACCACATCTATCCTAATAAGAAAATTTTGATAGTTACTCATTCTCACTTTATCAAAGCCCTTTTTACCCAACTTGATCAAAAGATAACTTTTAAATCTTCCTTGGCAAACGGATCTTTAAATTTTGTGGAAATAGACAAGGGGAAAATTATTCACTTCAAATTTAATCAATAATTTTAATAAACAATTTATTCCTATTTAAATTGGTATAAAAAGCATTTTTAATTTTCATAAAAATGCTTTTTTTATTTCTAACTTATCCTACAATTTTACTACTTAATCTTTCATCCAACTTTCATCATGGGGGTTTAATTTCCATTTCAACAGTTTCTCTTTGGCAACATGATCAATATAATTGAATGACACTGCTACTTCTAACAGTTCATCATAATTGGTGAGAACCGAAACAGGACATTTTATCTTCTCAAAATTAACTTTTGCTACTTCTAAATTGTAACTAAAAATAGCAACAACCCCTATAACAATTAATCCTGCCTCCTCTAACGTCTTTACAACCTCAATACTGCTACCACCTGTTGAAATTAAATCCTCAATAACAACAACCTTTTGACCCTTTTCATATTTGCCTTCAATTTGATTTTCTCTACCATGAGATTTAGCACGACTACGAACATAACCCATCGGTAAATCTAAAAGAGCACTAATATATGCAGCATGGGGAATTCCTGCAGTTGAGGTTCCCATTAAAATTTCAACTTGAGAATATGTTTCTTTGATTATTTTAGCCATTTCTTGTTCAATTTTTTTTCTAATAACGGGATAAGAAAGGGTTAAGCGATTATCACAATAAATGGGTGATTGAATACCACTTGCCCAAGTAAACGGCTTAGAAGGCGACAAAAAGACCGCCTTGATATCTAATAAGTCTTTTGCAATTTCTTTCATTTTATTCACCTAAAAATTCTTTCTTAATATTCATATATGCTTCTTTAGGGTTTTGTGCTTTTGTGATAGGCCTTCCTACAACAATAAAATCACATCCCATTTTTTTAGCCATTTGTGGTGTTGTGATTCGTACTTGATCATTGGCTTGTGTTGAAGTTGGTCTAATACCAGGAGTTACTGTAATAAAAACTTCCTTCACTTTTTGCGCTTCTAAAGGACTACAAACAACACCATCCAATCCTGCTATTTTAGCATTTTGAGCATATTGAACAACCGTATCAACTACTTCGCCATTGATTCCTAATTCTTGATTCATCATCTGTTTACTTGTTGAGGTCAGTTGCGTGACAGCAATCACAAGAGGTCTTTTAGCAAGGTTCTTTTGAGCTGAAACTTCCATCACTCCTTCTAAACATGCTTTCATCATTTGTATACCGCCTGCCGCATGACAATTTATGATATCTACATCAAGATTAGCAAGACATTTTGACGCATGATATACAGTGTTAGGAATATCATGCAACTTTAAATCAAGAAACACTTTATGACCCTTCGTTTTGATTGCTTTAATTACTTCTATCCCTTCTTGATAAAATAACTCCATACCCACCTTAACATAGATAGGGGTTTCAAAAAGATTTAAAAATTCTTCTACTTTTTGATAATTTTCAAAATCTAATGCTACAATTACCATATTTCCTCCTTATTTGTGTGCATAACCAATTGCTTCATTGACATCATGAAAGCCATATTTTTCTAGTACATTTGGCAATGTCTCTATTATTTTTTTACAAATATATGGATCGACTAAATTCATCGTACCAATTGCTACAGCACTTGCTCCAGCATATAAAAATTCTAAAACATCATAAGCATTGGCAATACCTCCCATTCCAATAATAGGAATTTTAACTGCTTCATATACTTGATAAACCATTCTAAGGGCTACCGGCTTAATGGCTGGACCCGAAAACCCTCCCATCTTATTACCTAAAAGAGGTTTACCGGTTTTTAAGTCAATTTTCATTCCCAAAAGTGTATTGATTAAGGATAACCCATCAGCACCTCCTTGTTCAGCAGCTACCGCAATTTCGACAATGTTAGTTACATTAGGACTTAATTTGATATAGACAGGTTTGAAGGAAACTGCTTTGATTTTTTTGGTTAATTCATATACAAATTTAGGATCGGTGCCAAAAGTCATTCCCCCTTTTGTAACATTCGGACAACTAATATTAATTTCTAAAGCACCAACGTTTGCAACTTTTGACAATTCTTTTGCGACTAAAACATATTCATCTAAATTTGCCCCCGCAACGTTTGCAATAATTGGTAAATCATATTGAGCAAGAAACGGAAGTTTATCTTTAATAACCACATCTAAACCAGGATTTTGTAAACCAATAGAATTTAACATACCCGCAGTTGTTTCCGCAATCCTTACTCCATTATTTCCCCTTTTTACTTTCTCAGTCGTTGCCTTAATCATTATTGAACCTAGAATATTTAAATCATAATAATTAGCAAATTCTTCACCAAAACCGAAAGTACCGCTTGCGGGAATAATCGGGTTCTTTAAATCAAGACCAGGTAATTTTACTTTAAGATTCATATTTCAATACCCCCAAAGGAAAAATAGGTCCATCTTTACAAACTCGTACATAACCACTATCAACGGTTGCCTTTACAACGCATCCATAACAAGCGCCAATCCCACAAGCCATCCTTTCTTCATAAGAAAGATATCCTTCTTTTTTTTGATAATATTTTTCATCTAATTTTTGTAATAAAACTTTAGGACCACAAGCAAAAAAGACATCAAAAGCAACTGCATGATTATCTAAAAATTCTAATGGATTCTTTTGATAACCACAACTACCATCATCGGTTAAAAGATGAACTTGACCATATTTTTTAAATTCTTCTTGTAAATATAATTCATCTTGATTACGAGCAGCTAAAATAATTTGTAATACATTTTCTTTGTACGCCCTTTTAGCAACCTCAAGTAGCGGAAAAATACCACATCCACCACCAATTAATAATAATTTACGCTTTTTTATCAAAGGAAATCCATTACCAAGCGGTCCGATTACTTCAATTGTATCGTTCACTTTTTTTTCGCTTATCTTTTTAGTTCCTTTTCCAATTATTTTAAAACATACAATAATATTATTCCCCTTAATTTCACAGATGGATATAGGTCTTTTTAAAAGCATCGTATCATCTGAGGTTGATATGTTTACAAATTGTCCAGGAAGAGCCAATTGAGCTATGTTTTTACTTTCAAATGTGAGTTTGACCACATCTTTAGTAATAAATTCTTTTGCAACAATTCTACACATTAAATCATTCCTACTTTCATTGTAATTTCATCTAACACATTAAGTAAAGCTCCAACTGTATATAAAGAAGTGAAGAGAGGAACATTATTTTCAATGGCAACTCTCCTAATCAAATATCCATCAGTATGAATTGTTTCATCAATACCAGGTGTATTAATCACATAAGCAATATGTCCTTTACGAAGAGAATCAAGAATTTCCGTGCTACCTTGATTTAACTTTTTCTTAATCCTAGTTCTAATTCCGTGTTCTTTTAAAAATTTACCAGTTCCACTTGTTGCTTCAATATTAAATCCTAAATCATAAAATCTTTTAATCAAAGGCAATGCCTCCTCTTTCGTCATATCAGACAAAGTTACAAAAATTGTACCATAATTTACAACCCTCATATTTGATGCAATCAAAGCTTTATATAAAGCTTTATTTAGAAAATGATCATACCCAATAGCCTCACCCGTTGATTTCATTTCAGGAGATAATACCAAATCCATTCCTGAAAGTTTACTAAAACTAAAGGTTGGTGCTTTTACATAATATTTATTTCGCCTCGGTAATAAGCCTGTTTGATAGCCTAAATCTTTAAGCGATTTACCCAAGATTACTTTTGTAGCCAGATTGGCGAGATTTACTTTAGTAGCTTTGGAAATGAAAGGAATTGTTCTGCTACTTCTCGGATTCACTTCAATAATATAAACCTCTTCTTTACTATCAACAATAAATTGAATATTATATAAACCAATAATACCAATCTCTTTTCCTAATTGAATTGTATACTCGACCATTTTATCTATTACTTTTGAACTTAAAGTCATAGGTGGGTAAACACTAATAGAATCACCTGAATGAATGCCCGTTCCTTCCACTAATTCCATTACACCAGGAATCACCACATCATTACCATCACAAACGGCATCAATCTCACATTCTTTTCCTATAATATATTTATCAATTAAAACCGGCTGTTTATATGATGCCAAAAAAGCATTATGCAAATATTTTTTAAGACTTTTATCATTATAAACAACTTGCATAGCTCTTCCTCCTAAAACATATGAAGGTCTAACCAAAACAGGATAACCAAGCGTTTGAGCAACCTCTAATCCTTCGGTTAAAGAAAGCACAGTTTTTCCGGCCGGACGTAAGATATTCAACTTTTTTAAAAGTTCTTCAAATAGTTCGCGATTCTCAGCCCTAGCAATAGCATCTTTTCCAGTTCCAATAATAGGTACTTCTAAAGCATCTAATCTTTCACAAAGATTAATGGCAGTTTGTCCTCCTAATTCCACAATAACACCAATGGGTTTTTCAAGATGCACAATATTCATTACATCTTCAATTGTTAAAGGTTCAAAATATAATTTATCTGTAATTAAATAATCTGTTGATACCGTTTCAGGATTATTATTGATTACAATTGCTTCATAGCCCATCTCCTTGATGGCCCAAATAGCATGAACAGTTGAATAATCAAATTCAACTCCTTGTCCAATTCGAATTGGACCCGAACCTAAAACAATAATTTTGGGTTTATCACTAACAATCGATTCATTTTCCTCTTCATAACTTGAATAAAAATAAGGAATATAGCTAGCAAATTCTCCTGCACAAGTATCTATCATTTTATAAACAGGAAAAATATGATGCTTGAAACGATATTTATAAAATTCACATTCATTCATCCCCAAAAGTTTGCCTAAATAGCTATCACTAAACCCTTTTCTTTTAGCCTTTTTTATATGATCAAGATGACAATTTTTTTTCAGTTGATTTTCTAATTCAATAATACTTCTTATCCTATATAAAAAGTATTTATCAATTTTTGTTAACTGATATATTTCATCAATTGTTACATTTCTTCTCAATAATTCCGCAATAGCAAAAATTCTTTCATCTGTTGCTTCTACAATATAATTTTTAAGAAAAGTAGCATCAAGATTGTCAAACTTTTCAAGATAAATATGATCCACCCCTATTTCTAGTGATCGAATTGCTTTCAAAAAACTTTCTTCAAACGTTCTTCCAATACTCATCACTTCGCCAGTTGCTTTCATTTGCGTTGATAAAGTTTTATTGGCTGTTACAAATTTATCAAAAGGAAATCTTGCAATCTTAGTAACAACATAATCCAAAGCAGGTTCAAAAGCGGCAATTGTATTCGCAATTCTAATTTCATCTAAATTTAGTCCAATAGCAATTTTGGCACTGACTCTTGCAATCGGATATCCTGATGCTTTAGATGCAAGAGCTGATGATCTAGATACTCTAGGATTCACCTCAATTACATAATAAGTAAACGAATGGGGATCAAGAGCAAATTGAACATTGCAACCCCCTTTAATGTTTAGTGCTCTAACAATTTTCAAAGCTGCATTTCTCAACATCTGACATTCTTTATTGGTTAGAGTTTGTGTTGGACATACTACCATTGAATCACCAGTATGAATCCCGACTGGATCAATATTTTCCATATTGCATATAGCAATGGCAGTATCGTTGGCATCTCTCATCACTTCGTATTCAATTTCTTTATACCCTTTGATTGATTTTTCAATTAAAATTTGATTCACCGGTGATAATTCTAAAGCATGTTTGGCTAGTGACAAGACCTCTTCATCCGAATTAGCAAAACCACCGCCAGTACCACCAAGAGTAAAAGCTGGTCTTACAATAATGGGATAACCTATATCATTTGCAACACCTAAAACATCCTCAAGTTTTGAGACTGTTTTACTTTCTAAAATGGGTTCTTCAATTTGTTGACACAATTCTTTAAATAATTCGCGATCTTCTGCTTGTTTGATTGAAGCAAAGTCTGTGCCTAAAATTTCAGTTTGACATTCTTCTAAAATTCCTTTTTCCGCCAATTGAACTGCCAAATTTAAAGCCGTTTGCCCGCCAAGTGTACAAACAATACCATCAGGCCTTTCCATTCTAATTACTCTTGAAACAAATTCTAAATTTAAAGGTTCCATATATACTTTATCAGCTATGGCATAATCAGTCATAATAGTGGCAGGATTTGAATTAATTAAAACTACTTCATATCCTTCTTCTTTGATAGCAAGACAAGCCTGTGTTCCCGCATAATCAAATTCTGCTGCCTGACCAATAACAATTGGTCCCGAACCAATAACTAAAATTTTTTGAATATCTTTTCTTTTAGGCATTTTTTTCTCCTTTGAATTTTTCCATATAATGAATAAATTTAGAAAATAAATATTCACTATCCTCAGGACCAGAACTGGCCTCTGGATGATATTGAACACTAAAAATCATTTTATCCCTATTCTCAAGTCCTTCTATTGTATCATCAAGCAAATTGATATGAGTTATCTTCAAATCAGTTTTTTCTAGTGATTGCTTTTCGACCGCAAACGAATGATTTTGTGGTGTAATTTCAATTTTTTGAGTTTCTAAATTTTTAACTGGATGATTGGCCCCACGATGACCAAATCTTAGTTTATAAGTAGTTGCTCCACTAGCAAGACTAATAATTTGATGACCTAAACATATACCAAAGATGGGCAATTTTCCTTTTAAATTTTTAACCACTTCAATTGCCACTTTATTATCCATCGGATCACCTGGTCCATTTGACAAGAAAAGACCATCTGGTTGATACTTTAATATTTCTTGGTATACTGTATCATAAGGTACAACAATAACCTTACACTTGAAAGCATTCAATTTTCGGATAATATTATATTTACAACCAAAATCAATACAGACAACTACATATTTATAATCTAAAACATCATATGTGATAACTTCTGTATGAGAAACACTACTCACTTGATTTCTTTGATACTTATACTCTTGAAGTTTTTGAAAACATATATCATTTGGAGTCAACGCATCTGTAATAAGAGCAGGCATAGAACCTTTTTCACGAATGATCCTAACCATTTTTCTAGTATCAACATCGCTAATAAGCGGAACATTGTTTTCTTTTAGCAACTTCTGCAATTCTTTTTGACTTCTAAAGTTAGAAGGATAATCGTTATAATCCCTAATAACAAGACCGCTTAAAAAAACTCGACGCGATTCAATATCATCTTGATTGACTCCATAATTGCCAATCAAAGGATAACTCATAACTACAATTTGATTATAATATGAAGGATCAGTTACTATTTCTTGATAACCAACCATTGAGGTATTAAAAACAATTTCAGCTATCGTTTCAACATCACTAGCATAACCCATTCCATAAAAAATTTCACCACTTGCTAATACTAATTTTTTATTTTTCATATACTATTTCTCCCTTTGATATCGTTTTTTCAATCACGCCATATAGTGTTTTCCCCTCAAAAATAGAAGATTTTCCCTTACTAAGAAACTCACTTGAATCTACAATAAATTTTTGTTCTAAATCAATAATGACAATTGAAGCTTCATTGCCCACTCTAATTTGACTATCCTTGATAGGAAAACAATCACTAACTTTTTTGCTCATTAAATCTAACAACAATTCTAACGGCATTTTTTTGGTTTTAACAAAATAGGTATACATTGCCGCAAACGATGTTTCTAACCCAACAATACCAAATAAACTATGATCAAGGCCACCACTTTTTTCTAAAACACTATGGGGAGCATGGTCAGTAGCGATAAAATCAATAGTACCATCAAGCACCCCATTGAATAAAGCTTTTTGATCTTCTTCATCACCAAGAGGAGGATTCATTTTGAATCGTCCATCATTTTCTAAATCACAAATTGTACATATTAAATGATGAGGGGTTACCTCAGCACTAACTTTACAACCCATCTTTTTAAATTGTTGAATTGCCCAAACGGTATACCTACTAGAAATATGACATAGATGAATTCTAGTATTTAAAACATAAGCAATTTCCATATTTCTAATAGCCTCAAGCGTTTCACTTAAGGGGTTAATTGGTCGATGATGATGCAATTTTGCATAATCCGATTCTCTAATCACTCCTTCATTTACTAAAGTCAAATCTTCACAATGACATATCATTACACTTTTGGCTCCTTTTAACTTAGAAAGGCCATCATATATAATTTTACTATTTTGAATTCCACTTCCATCATCACTAAAACCAATTACTTCATCTTTTAAAATTGCAAAATTTACCAAGGTTTTACCTAAACGCTTTTTTGTAATAGTTGCAAGAGGATAACATTCAATTAAACTATCTTTTTGACAAATTTCTTTCATTTTTTTAATTTTATTTAACGTATCCGGAGCTGGATTTAGATTTGGCATCATCATTACTTTGGTATATCCACCTTTAGCAGCTGCCATACTACCAGTTTTAATCGTTTCTTTATATTCAAAACCTGGTTCTCTAAAATGAGCATGTGCTTCAATAAAAGCTGGAGCTATTAATTTGTTTGTACAATCCATTATTTTTCCTTCTTCTAAATTTGAACCAACCTTTATGATTTTGCTTCCTTCAATTACAATATCTATTTCCACTAACGATGATTGATAATACACCAATCCATTTTTTAACGTTGTTTTATTCATCTGCAAAAGTCCTTTTCAAAATACTTTGGCGAACAAAAACACCATTAGTCATTTGGGCAAAAATTCTTGATTTCTCACATTCAACCACCTCATCCGTAAGTTCTACTCCTCTATTAAAAGGAGCCGGATGCATGATAATAGCTTGTTCTTTCATCAGCGCAACTTTTTCCATATTCAATCCATATAGTCTATTATATTCTTCATTTGTAATCTTATTTTTTTCTTGATGTCTTTCATTTTGTACCCTTAGAAGCATAATAATATCCATATCTTTTATGCTATCATTTAAATTAACATAGGGGTAACCTAAAGTTTCGTCTTTATATTCATCAGGACTTGCAATATAACAATTCATTCCAAGGCGTTTCATAATGTCAAGGCCTCCATGAGCAACTCTTGAATGTAAAATATCTCCCACAATCAAAATATTAAGATTTTGAAAATGTTTAAATTCTTTATAAATGGTGTATAAATCTAAAAGTGTTTGACTTGGATGATCACCGGTTCCATCTCCCGCATTAATAATCGGAATATTAAGATCTTGTAATTCATCATAATACCGATTTTGGACATGACGAATAACACAAGCATCAACCCCAAAGGAGGCAAAAGTTTTAACTGTGTCATAAAAACTCTCTCCTTTACTTAAAGAAGAACCAACTGGATTAAAATTTATACTTTGCATTTTTAATTTCGCTTGTGCAACTTGAAAAGAATACTGCGTTCTTGTTGAGGGCTCAAAAAAAAGATTAGCAATCATTTTATGGGATAAATCATATTGTAAACCATTTTCAAAAGCCATGGCATCATCTAAAATACTTTTGATTTCTTCATTTGATAATTCACGTAAATTGAATAAACTTTTCATCTTCTTACCTCCTAATTAAAATAAAAAATAACTTGAAAAATCAAGTTATTTTAAAATCATTTGAATGCTAAAAAATGAGAAAAAGAAAACAAACTTATCATATCCATGATGTAATGAAAATCCAGTTGTTCCCTTTTTATTCATAGCACTACCTCTTAAATTATTTTATATTCTCAAATATTATACCAAAATTTTTTATATTTAGCACATAATTTGCAAATATTTTTGCTTTAGAATAATCCATAAATTTTTCCATCTTCATCAACATCAATTTTCTCAGCAGCAGGAACTTTTGGAAGTCCTGGCATTGTCATAATTTTACCTGTTAAAACGACAATAAACCCTGCTCCAGCACTAATCTTCACATTTCTAACTGTAACAGTAAAATCACTAGGAGCACCAAGAGCAGTCGCATCATCTGAAAAACTATATTGAGTTTTAGCAATACAAATAGGCAAGTTACCAAATCCTAATTCTTCAAGTCTTTTTATTTGTTCTTTAGCACGATGCAAGATTTTAACTTTGCTACCACCATATATTTTAGTAACAACAGCTTCAATTTTTTCTTCAATAGATATATTTGTCTCATAACTAAAATGAAAATCATTTTTTTCTTCACAAAGTTCGACAACCTCTTTTGCTAATGCTATACCGCCCTGTCCACCATTTTCCCAAACAGTTGATAAAACAACATTCACGCCAAGTTCTTGACATTTTTGTATGATTAGAGCAACTTCTTGGTCGGTATCGGTAGGAAAGCGATTGATTGCAACTACAGATGGTAATTGATACACATTTTTAATATTAGAAACATGCCTTAAAAGATTAGGTAACCCTTTTTCTAAAGCGGATAAATCCTCTTTTGCTAAAAGTTCCTTAGGCATCCCACCATGCATTTTTAAAGCTCTAATTGTCGCAACAATTACCACAGCATCAGGTCTTAATCCAGCTACCCGACATTTGATATCTAAAAATTTTTCTGCTCCTAAATCAGCACCAAAACCAGCCTCTGTAACAACATAGTCGCCTAATTTTAAAGCAAGTTTGGTTGCTACTACTGAATTGCAACCATGAGCAATATTGGCAAATGGGCCACCATGCACAAGTGCTGGTGTATGTTCTAAAGTTTGGACTAAGTTTGGTTTTAAAGCATCTTTTAAAAGGGCAGCCATAGCCCCCTCTGCTTTTAAATCATGAGCAGTAATTGGCTTATCCTCACTTGTATATCCAACAATTATCCGACCAAGACGTTCTTTTAAATCACTAATAGAACTTGCTAAACACAAAACAGCCATAATTTCAGAAGCAACCGTGATGTCATAACTATCTTGTCTTTCTACTCCATTCAATTTGCCTCCCTGCCCATCGGTAATGAAACGCAATTGGCGATCATTCATATCAACACATCGGTGCCATGTTATTTTATTTAAATCAATGCCTAATTCATTTCCTTGATAAATATGATTATCAAGCATTGCGGCAAGTAAATTATTGGCTGCTCCTATTGCATGAAAATCACCAGTAAAATGCAGATTAATATCTTCCATTGGTACTACTTGAGCATATCCACCACCAGCAGCTCCACCTTTGATTCCAAAAACCGGTCCAAGAGAGGGTTCTCTTAAAGCTACCATTACATTCTTGCCTATTTTCTTTAATCCATCAGCAAGACCAATTGTTGTAGTAGTCTTCCCCTCACCAGCAGGAGTTGGGGTAATTGCGGTAACAAGAATCAATTTAGAATGTTCCTTTTTTAAATCTTTCATAATTGAAAGGTCAACCTTAGCCTTATAATTCCCATATTGTTCTAAATATTTTTCATCAATTCCTGCATTTCTAGCAATTGCTTTGATATTCTTAGGTTGAATTGATTGCGCAATTTCAATATCAGTTAACATAGTTCCTCCTTATAAATTGAATTTTCACTATTACTATTCTAACATTTATTATAAATTTTATTTACTAATATACAACAATAATTTTTAAAA
>OKTO01000634.1_pt1 | contig 11815 bp, 10 predicted proteins | sample 1606101 | NCBI WGS metagenome assembly OKTO01 (sample SAMEA3879513, study PRJEB24766) | human gut metagenome | biome: human-associated habitat; feature: feces | place: USA | collected 1985/1987
TAAATTTACAACTGAACTTCCATTACAGTAAAGTTTACAGTTATCTCTTGTATCATTTAAGTAGTATTGGTCATACTTCTCTTTTGTAACATCATCTGTATTTTGTACAACAAATGTGTAGTCTTTACGTTTTAGATTTTCTACTACAGTACCAAAAAGGTTATTTAACAAGTCCCTGTTAATAGCTGTTATAGATAAATTTTGACGTTCTTTAAACTCTAAAGACATAGTTACTGGAACAGGTCTACGTTGGTAAACTAAAGACTCTCCTATAATATACACGTTTTTCTCGTAGAGTTTTGTAAAACGTAAAACGTGTCTCATTAAATCTCTTTCTTCAAAAACTTCATTTTCATCAAAAATTGGAACTGACTCGGTGTAGCCTAAGCGTTTTCCATTATCAAAGTAAATCTTGATTTGTTCTTTTAAGTTATCTGTCTTATCAAATGGTACTTTAACTAGTTGATTGTATTTATCTCCCTCTTCAGGTCGGTCATTTACTATACAGTACCCTCTATCAATAAAGGCTGACTTATCGTTACCAATAAGAGATTTACTAACATTCTTAGAACATGGTAAACAAATGCGAAGTTGGAATTGTTCTAGGATGTCCTCTGATACAGTTCCTTCCATGTTTTGTGAAGCAAATAACATATGAACACCTGCTGAACGCCCTATCTTAGATAAAGATTTTAATTTCGCTTTAATAATAGCAGGTGCATCCCCTTGAATTAAAAACATTTCGGCAAACTCGTCAATAACAAAGAGTATTCGAGGTAGGATTGGATACTTTCTATTCTTTGTCATACTCTGAATTAAAGTTTTACCGTTTTTACTATTCATAAGTGTTTGTAATTTTTTGTTAGATGTATCCGTTATTTTATCCCATACTGTCTTTTTATCAAGTTTTGAGTACTCTTCATAATCTTTTACACCTAAAATATCCTGATACATCTTGTTTCGTGCTTCCATTTCGCCTTGTAAATCATCAAAGATAGAAATAACGTAATTAGGGTCATGTGTTGCACTTACAACTCTAAAATGTGGCATAGCATAAGGTTTGCCATAAAGTAGTAACTCTGTACCTTTAAAGTCTAAACCGATTATTTGAACGTAATCAGGTGAATATTGGTGACATATACTCATAATAATGTTATTTAAGGCTACAGATTTACCTGAACCTGAACGACCTGCTATAAGTCCATGAGGTGTAGCATTGTCGAGTTTAATTAGCACAGGTTTATCCTTTTCACCATTTAAGTTACCCATCTGTATGTCAATACCTTGTGTCGGTATTTTATTCCACATTTTATTGTAATTTCTTTCTCGATGTTCACTTAACATTAAGGCTTTTGGTTTCTTAGCTTCTAATTCTTTACCTAAACCATCCATTACACTAACAATTTTATCTTTATCTAATTGAATTGGAATGAAGGTTGTATTAGGTTGTAACTGTATACCATGTATTAAAGTATTCTTTCCAAATTGAAGTTGTTTTTCGTGTTTACTAATCACTTGCAACAAAGCCTGTCTATCTTTCTCTTGTGTCTGTTCTTGGAATAAACTTGCGTCAATTAGATTAATTACAATAATACCACAGCTACTTGCTTGTTTAACGAGTGCCTGATGTTTTACATCAAGTAATTGTTCTTTTGTAGTGTTTAAGTTTATAATAATCTCATAACCTAGTAAGTTTGCATCTTGACTAAACATGACTTTGTTATATTCTTCAATAGTTGTATACTTTCTAAGAACTTCTAAGTTACGATTTTGGACTTCATTTACAGCATTAGTTAGGCAATCTCCGATTTCTGCAGGTGTTGTGTATTTATTTGTAAGACGTTCATTATTTACAATCATGTCTTTCACATCTACACAGAAATCCCTTGAATCCATAAAGTGTAACTTAACGAGTCCAGGTTCACAATGCACAATATTCTGAAGTAATAGATATTTTAAGAAGTTTAAAGCATTGTATCTATCTCCATCCTCGTATATAATTGCCAAACTCTCTGTTAGATTGCGTTGTACATAGGGGTATTTAAAGTCAAGACGAGTGTCATAAATACTTCCCCAATGTATATGTTCAGGAAGGGTTCCTTTGCCCTGGTAGGTATCTAGTATATGCAGGCAGTCCTCATGGTACTGTCTTAGTTTTGTAAGGTTTTTTTCGATACTTTCCCCTATAAATTTCAATTTTGTTCGGAGTTCTCCTTCCTCTTTTTTCCTTGTTTCAAGTAGGTCTTTAAATTGCAGGTTAACTTGGTCTTCTAAAGACTGTCTTAAGGCAGAAGAGTCGATAATTGTTCGGTCTATCTGATTTAATTTTTGTAATTTAGCAAGTTCTTCGTTGTAAGCAGAGTTAATTGTTTCAGTTCTTGTACGTTTAAAGTTGTCTAACTCAGGTTGGTAGTCTCAACAAAATGTTTTCATAAGCATCCCTAATTTCCTGTTCATGATTTGCAATTTGAAAATAGGTTTTACAATGTGTCTGCATTAAACTAAAGCTTTTAAAGCGTTTAAAGAATACATAACCCATAGGTAACGTAATAAGTGGTACGATATACATACCATAATTGATAGATGCCCAAATGCCACCTGCAATTGTCCCTAACTCAATTAACCACCTATATTCTCCACCTACTGCATCTACTAGCATATCAATAGGTTTCAACAGAGCTGTTAGCTTATCTGCATGATGTAAAACAGATACATTTGAAATATACTGTAAGTTAGTAACTGCACTAATTTGTCTATTCAGACGTACAAGGTCTTGAAAACTTTCTAACTTAGGAAGTTCACATTGACTAAAATTTGAACTTGCAGGTATTTCCATAATGCGTTGACCGATTTCTCCTTTTACAGATTTAAAATCATTTAAAGGATTGAAAACGGATTGTTGTTGGCTTAAGTATTCTGCTTTAGCTTTTTCAATCTTTTCATCAATACTAGCTAACCCTTTAGCTTTAGCATCGTCTAACTTTTTCACTTCAGAATGGAAAGAATCTTCTTTTGCCTTGATAGCATTGTCAGCATCAGTCTTTAGTTTAGTTTCATAAGCTTCAACTTGAGAATCTACGCTATTAAGTAAAGTTTCTTCTTTTACTTTGTAATCAGCATCAAGTTGCTTTAACTGTTTTGTTACTGTATCTCTATCTTGTATAAGATGTTCTACTGTATCTTTAACTTGTGCGATATCTTTGAGTTCCATTATTTCCCTCCTAACTTTTCATTTAGTTTCTATGAATCTGAAGCAACAAAGATTGTTTCTTGTGGATAATAAAAAAGGTTAGGGTATCAAACCCTAACCTTCTGTTTCTCCGAATAACTCTCTAGCACATAGTTCTAAGTTATAGTTATCTTGTTTCGTATAATGAGGTTCTGCGTCATAAACTAAGTAATAGCAATCGTTGAAATAAGTTGTCGCACTATCTTGCACAAACTTAACAAGTAATTGATTGTAATTATATTCCCCACCAAAACCTGTATAAATACCGTTTAATTCGATATAACCTCCTAATCTAATGTACTCTGAAAGTTTAACAGGTTTTGCAGATAATGGAATCTGTCCATCGTATAAGATTTTAGACTTTTCTAAGCTATTTAATTGATTTGCTACTTTATATACAAAGTGATTATGTTTCTGTTGATAGTCCTTTGGTGATTCAGGAACTTTAAAGATTATGTCACTCATAAGATTACCTCCCATTTTGTTCTTTTAACGTCTTACGATGAAGTTATCACTACTAATGTTTAAGAAGTTTCCATCAGCATACATCGGTGCTTCATTTTTAAGGAATAAGGTATGGAATGGAATGTCTGTCTTTTTACTATTTTGTTTAAAAGCAACGTGTGCATATTTAACACCTTCAATTTCACGAATAATAAGTGAATTGAGTAAGTTGTTTTCCATAAGATAAGCAAGTGAAGCTTTATCTAAAATAATCGGTTGACTAAGTTGGTTATTAACATAAATCAAGTGGTTCTTATCTTGACATGGTATAAGCTGTGTAGCATCTGTATTTAAGACAGGATAATAATACCCTTCACTTCTTAACATATCTGCTAAACTGTCAAACTTTCTTTCAACTAAGCATCTGCCCTTTAAAGAGTTGTAAAGAAGTGGATTTACACGATAAAGGTTGTGTAAAGATTTGTACTGTTTCAAATGTCTATCCAACAAAAAGCGTGTGCTTGGTGGTAATACCTCATTAGTTTTATAACCAAATAAAATGTAAAGCATTTCGATAATAATCGTTTTTGTATTAACAGTTGGAATGACTGTATCTAATTCATCTTTTAAATGAAGTTTTTGATTTCTTAAGATAGCATCAGCCTGTTTGTCTTTATAAATATCTCCAAACTCAATGCTTAGTGTATTGCTAATCTGTTTGTAGAGTTCAGGTAAGTCTATGTCGATATTTGCTAAAGTACCTTTCTCTTGTAGGTAGTTCGTAAGTAATCTACCGATAGGAAGTTGACTACTTGTGAAAATAGCTTCAAATACATTAGCTGTCATAGAGTAAAGAGTGTTTAAATGTTTTTGGTTTATATAACGAACAGGTTTATCTAAGTAATTGTAGTAGTTGGCATCAATTAAAAGCTGTTCTACAGAACATTCTTTCTTCTTAGCTAAATTAACTAATCGGCTGTAAAATGGTGCATCTTTAAGGTTCTTTAATGAATCGTATGCCAATAAATGACCACATATAAGATAAGTTAACTCTTCTCCTAACTGACCTTGTGGCTTTACTTTAAGTACGGAATAAATATAATCATTAACACCTTTTTCTTCGCCTGTCGAACCTTTGCGTCTTGAAATAACAAGGTTGTATATTTTAGGTTTATTTGTTTTTAAACCATCCATACCACCATGATTATCTAAGTAATTCATTAGCATATCTACAATGTATTGATTACTAACTGCCATATTATTACCTCCTATTTGAATAATAGATTTTCTCTAATTTGATTGTTATATACATAATAGTTGGTATTAGTCAAGTTTATATCGCATTTTAACCCACTCTTGTTAGAATTGAATACGCTTTTTACTTCTTTAATTTGCTTATTAACATTAAATACTGTAATGAAGCGTCTTTTCTTTAACCAATACCATAGTAAATCTTCACCAAAATATCTTGCATACTCCGAATTTGAATAAGTTGGTCTTTCTAGCCAATACTCTCCTTTTGCAACTTGTTGTTGATGTTCTTGTAATAGTTCATAGTAAATAAAGTCCACTAAGAATGAAACTTGATTTTGACAAAGGTTGAATTCCCATTGCAGATTATAGGCATCTGTTCTCTCATAAAGAGGTAAAGGTTTTGAACCTCCTATCCACTTTGAATGATACATGAAAAGTCGTGGAATGTGATTCGGTACGGCATATGTTTCATAATCTAAATTCATACCACCTATACAAATAATACACTCTACACCATTTGCCATAAGTTTGTCAAAATAGTTATTCAACAAAGTCTGAATGTTCTCTTTAGTGGTCTGTGCTAACCTTGACTGTGTTCGGACAGGTGGAATAAAAACGCAATAACTAGAAAACTTACCTAACCCAGTAGGTTCAGGTGGAGGTGGTGGTGTTTCTTCTACTAACCCACTATCGTCAAAATCTTCAAAACTCTCTAGCCCTTCAAAGTCAAAATCTAAGTCAAAATCAGGCATGATATCACTCCTTTAATCTGTTTGGGTATAAGTAAAGTTAAGAGGAAAAACTCCTCTTAACTTCTATTGAGGTATAGGGAACACTCTTTGGATACCTAAGTGGTCCATTGAGTCTTTTGTAAATTCAACGTGAACAGTTGGTGGGAACTCGTAATGATGTTGTTGATATTCATTTTTGAAAGACTCAACGTCTAAAACACCAAAGTACTCAAATAAAATCTGTAAGCCAATCGGCGTACTTAATGTACGATATTCAAGTTCTGCACCAGGTTTTACCCACGTGATGAAGTTAAACAAAGCAAGTTTGCTTATCCACAATACTTGACCAAAAGTTTCATCTTTCTTAATGAGTTTCCCTGTTGTAGGATTGTAGAAGAGGATAGGTTCTTCTTTAAATCCAACTTTTAATGGTGTAGCTTCAACCATATGCTTAAGTTTAGATAGGAACTCACTATTTTCAGAATTATTTAAAATCATAAAAGGAATATAGCCTGATGTTAGATTTAAATATTCATTTGAAGTATAGCCTGAATTAACTTTACCATTTTTCTCCCTTGCTAATTCAGCTTGGTATAATCGTTTAAGTCTGTAAGTTTCCATGTATGCTATGTATTGCTTAAACACGCTATTTGGATTAGAACGCTGTTCAGCGTTCATGGCATTACTTCTAATGAAGAATACAGATGTACATGGGTCTAAACTGTAAGACTTTAAACCATCTAAGCTAATCGGTCTATCAGGATTTCTCCTGTTAGGAAGTTGAATAACACGGTATTCAGACATAACTTGTGTTAGTTCATCAATACTTCCCCATTTTCTAAGTGTATAACTTCCATCCACTTCTACTAACTCATAAAAGTTACCCTCTTTATCTACTCTTGCAATTCGAGGATTGACCGTAAAGTCAACAAAGATGTCAAACATTTCAATATAAGATTGTTTTGCAGTAGCACTAATTTCGGTTAAAATTCTATGTGTTTCATCATTACCAATTTCTGCACTAAATAAACTCATTGGAAATCCCTCCTACTAAAATTTATCGAATGTGATAGTGAGTATGTCATTATTTAATTTAAACTGAAAGAATTGACCTCCCTCGAATACTTCGTCAGGGAAGTTAGCAACAAACATACTACGGATGTAGTTTAAGCGTAGTTTAAATAACTCACGTTGTACATTGTAAGTGCTAATAATCATATTTAGCATATTCATGTATGTTCCTAAATTTTCGTAATTCTTGTACTGTATAATATAATTGAGTAGTAAATCGACACTTGATTTTACACAAGGTTTCAATTTATATGTGAATGATGCAAGTGATTCTAGTTCTGTTTCCGTTTTATCGAATAATGAAGCCACATTTGTTACACCAATTTGCTTTAAAGCCTGATTAATGCTTGGTAAACTCTTGATTCCCTCAATGTGGAAAGTTACACCCTTGTATTTTGTTTCATCCTCACTAATGTATTTTGCTTTATAAACATCTTCTTCTTCATCGTAATCGTAAGCAAAGAAGTCAGGATTTTGTACTTTTAACTGTGTTTTAATCTCTTTTAATGCTTTTGATACCATTGTAACTACATTTAGTCGATTAACGCAGTCTAGGATATAACCTGTATCCATAACTAAATGTGAGTCTGCATTAACGATAGGAAGTTGAGTTAAATCAAAGGTACAATACATTAAGTTAGTTTGAGTATCTAAGTCAATATCTAACTTCATATCTCCTAAATCTTCTAAAATACTGTTTAAAGAAAGACTTGAGATATGTGCAACTGTTTGGTTTCTTAAAGTTTCAAGTGCAAGTTCGCTACAAATGAAAGTAATTGTTCTTCTTTTTAATTTGTTATTCTTAATAATCGGAATTGTTACCCAACGTTTAGCATCGAGAATAGCTTCTTCATCCTCTCCACCCTCGATTGTACCTTCAATAAGTTGGTGAATACTGCAATTAGCGTGTTTTTGACTATATAGTAAGTTTTTAGCTTTTGTAAAATAAGTTTTCTCTTTATCTCTAAAGTTATCATCTACTTTATAGTCACTTCTTGTTGTTAAGATTAAGGCATCTGTCCTACTGAGTTTGAATAAGAAATTCCATAAATCATCTGTTGGAGGTATAATCGGTTCTAACATTGATGATGGTAAATTTACCACTTGTAGTTTTTCTTTTAATACTAAACTGTTGTTCTCTACAACAAAGTTGGAACATTCTGTTTTATGCTTCATATAAAGTGACATTAATTCTTCTTCACTATATACTTCTATCTTCCTGTTTGGTAATAAATCGGATAAATTATCAACATCAATACTTTCTACATAGTAGAAGTAATCATGTCTTATATAATCTGTTATTTTAATTAAACTTGTTACACTATATAACATATCTATCACTCTCCATTTGAAGGTCCATTTGTGAAGTAGTATTTTCCTCCTGCAACTTCACTTAGGATACTTTTAAATTCTTTTAAAGTTGTTGTTACAATATTATCTCCATCCTCGTCTAACTTCGCAAGTTTCTTTAGTATATCATCAGATATAGGCTTAAATACTTTTTCTACTATATCTTGTGGTAGGCTAGTATCTGTACAAAATGTTTTTACAATAATAAAAGAAGAAGTCCTGTCACTTTCCCACGGAATATCCATATGATTTGAAAGTGATTTAGCTTCATTCTCCGTCAAAACAATACCTATGTATTTACTTTGTGTTATATTAGGTACTTCTTGACGTAATAAAGATAAAATATTACTTACAGTAGCTACATTAACGTTAAGTGGTAAATTTTCATCAAGGATACTACCTGTATTAGAATCTCCTACTAACTCTCCTATTGCATTTTGCACTTTAGCTAATTCATCCTGTAAGAGAATCTCTTGTTCAATTTCATAATTCATACTAGGTTTATAGCTTGCATCAACCCAGTAAGCTATATCACCTGTACCACCTATACCTCCACTAGCACAACCTGTTAATAAAGGTATTGACAACAAAACGAGTGCCATAGGTTTCATAACCTTATCACCTCTCTATACTCTTTTAGTTTTATCATGTGTTGCTGTAACTCTTTTTCACAATCTTTTGAAATCCAACTTTCAGCTATTATATCAATATTTCCTTTTATATGTTCAGCAGAAACCATAAATTGTAAGTTAGTTATCCAATTAGATTTTGGACACATGATAACATTTAATGCACATAAAGAACTTCTATCTGTGTAAACCATTAATCTTATAGGTGTTTGGTCTGAAAATTCAGTTGAGGTGAGCGAATTATTTATTATAGAAGCAATAGCATCCAAATTTTCGTGTCTGAATTGATAGTACATATTCTGAGACTCTCCTTTCTACTATTCTTATTATATCACTTTTTGAGAAGTATAATACTGAAAATGTTTTACATAATATAAGTAAAGGGGATACTAAATAGTATCCCCTTTTTGTGGTTAGTTAATTTTAATTAATGACTTACCGTGGTCTCTAACTGAACCTGTTGAATCGGACAAATCGCTAACAAGTGTGTGAATGTGGTTTACTTCTCCTGAAATCATATCTGCCTGATGTAAAATACAACTTTCTATTGAATTGTAAGGAACAGGACTTCCTTTCTCTCTATCACCATGATGTGTAGCTATAAGGTGTAAAATATTATTTAGTATTTTATCGCTAATTCTACACTCTAACGCATAACGTGTTATTAGAGAAGTTCCAATAATGATGTGACCTAATGCATTTCCAACGTGAGTGTAATTCATTGTGCCATCGCTTGGTAACTCGAAAGTTTTTCCAATATCATGCAACAAAGCACCTGCAATAACTAAATCTTTGTTCACTCCCTTTGATACATAATAATCACATAGTCCTATTGAAATTTCAGCTACTTCTACAACGTGTTCAAGTAATCCACCTTTACAAGCATGATGATAAGTTACACCACCTGGGTACTTTGAATACTTTGTAATGAAGTCTTTCTCTATTAAAACATATTTAAGGAGTTTCTTAATATCAGAATCTTGCATATCTTGGATAATCTGTAAAACTTTACTTGCAAGTTCTTTTGCGTCGCTAACGCTACTTGGATTAAATAAATCTACTGATAAGTCAAAGTTTGCACAAGACTCCTCTTTAAGTGGTCCTATCATATCAATATTGACATAATCATAGGATTGATAGTTATCCCATGAACCATCAATTAAGACAATTTTGCCTACTAGCTTCTTAGCTTCCTCAACTGTCAACTTTGTATTAAATTGCCTTCCTGTAAAGGTTTTTCCGTTTGTATCTTTAAACTTGCAATTTAAAAATTGTCCGTTCTTCTGAGGTTTTACAGCTACTTCTACACAGTAAGTAATAGCGTTTTTTAATACGCTAGGTGATTTTTCTTTAAACTTAATTAAGTTATCCTGAATTTGTTTGAATTTATCTGAAGTTGCTTTAGGTTTAGGTTGTTGTAATGTAGGATTGGTACTTCCGTTTTGTAGCATGTGTTTAGAAATATCTAAGTTTTCTTCTTCAACAGGTTGTGTTGTTGGGAATTGTGGAATGTCACCTGTGTGCTGTACTTGTTGTGGTGTAGGAGGTAATTGTGGTACAATAACAGGTTCTTCTATAATAGGCTGTTCATCCAACAAACCGTTAAACTGTAAATCGAAATCATCTTCTCCAAGTACAGCACCCTCCATGCCATCCATTAACCCCTCAAACTCCATAAGATTATCGTCTGATGAACTTATAGCTTGCATAGGTTCAGGACAGTTTTCTTGCTTTACAATATCCATTAAATTACAAAAAGTCCTATATTTATCTTCGTAATCATCTATACTTACGAGTAAATTATCGGGTATAAGTGTCACAAGTCTATCCTCTGCTAAAGCATCATCTACTTCACTTTTTGGTAATTGATACACATAATACAAAGCTTGTATTAAATTAACTGTAAAATCATCTAGCATAGAACCTTCACTTGCATTGTAGTATACGCAGTAGGCTTTATCTAAATTACTCACCAAGTTCATTAACTCTTCACTCATATTTCTATCTCCTTTACTTCCATTAGTATTATTATATGTAGTTATGATACCATTATACCCTAAAAGGATGTCAATAAAAAGCTGATTAGAGAAAGTTTTCCCTAATCAGCTTTAAGGTTATAAAGTGTCGTACGTCTCTTTTTTACCTCTTAATTCTTCGTAAACATAGAGGGTTGAGTCCCAATAAATAAGTGCAATTGTTACTCCTATAAGTAATAAGCCTATAAAATAATCTTTTGTAAATGTCCTTCCATCCCTCATAATGGATAAGACGTTGAGAACTAAGTCTACTCCACAAACGCTTATTACACCTATGAAATAACGCTTGAACTTTATTTTATACAGACCAAAGCAGTATAGTCCTGCTATAAACAACAAAAGCATGGTAATGTGTTTTAGTGGATTAAGTACAGGTTTGAAATATTTAGTCTGCATTTCTGTTACAATCTTTGCATAGGGGTGTGACATCCAATACCAATATGTAAAGATGTAACTTATTAGAATAAAGCGTTGAGTCCAACTCCACTTGCTAATATGATAATCAAGCATATCTGCACCTCCTTAAATATAAAGCATTATTGGAGGTTATTATCAGAATTGTCCTCAACAGTTTGTTCAGTTTGTTCTGTTTTTGTCTTAACTCTGTCATTATAATCTTCAATAAACTTGTTAATTAAGATTACAGCATAGTTTGTTAATTCTTTTTGAGAGTTATAATCTAATTCAAACTGAGGAAGTGAAATTTCTACAGGAAGTGTTTGCTTTAATTTCTTACGACAAATGCCGTCAACTGTATCTGAAATCATTTTTAACTTTGCTTCATTATCAAGTAAGTTTAAATCTATAGATTTAATATCTTGAAGATATTTCAAACCATTATCCCTTTCAGACTTGGCTACTGGTTTATTCTCAGAAGTAATTGTTTCTTTATCTGTTTCAAGTTGAGGTTTATCATCTAAATAGTTCTTAGGTGGTTCATAATTTGAGTTATGATATGAATAGCCTAAACATTGAACTTCCACCAAATCAGGAAATACATCAAATAAATGGTCAATCTGTTTGCAATTTAATGAGATTAAGATTTTCTTAAGTACAGTTGGGTTGTCTGTA
>OKTO01000635.1_pt1 | contig 11813 bp, 9 predicted proteins | sample 1606101 | NCBI WGS metagenome assembly OKTO01 (sample SAMEA3879513, study PRJEB24766) | human gut metagenome | biome: human-associated habitat; feature: feces | place: USA | collected 1985/1987
CCCTGAATATTAGGAGAGAGTAAGTCCTTGAACTTAGCCTCGCCCAGTGTATACTATCCACCTCCCCGAATATCGGGGTAGAAGTGCTTCTTGAATTGATACTCAGTGCCGTCCTTATCGACATAGGTGGCTTGTGCCACGGCTGAAGTGCCGAGGGCGAGCATAGCAGATGCAATGATAAACTTATAATTTTTCATGTCTGATAAGTTTAAAACTGATTATTAATTGCTTTTTATGGGAGCTGTAATGAGTTTCTTGCTCTGGTTGTCTTCTGGATTGATTGTTACAGCATTTTTGGGAAGTACAGTTACTACTAAAGCTCGAGCTGTGTCATTCTTTCCATCTATGTAGTCAACAATAACAGAATCATTAGGAAGCATTACTCCATTGTTGTAACGAACCTCGTTGAGATTAAATACGATAGAATCTTCTCCGTCCATAACGGTAAGGTTCTTTAGGGTATCATCATCAATGCGAACATTTTTCACGATGCCTCTTATCTTTTTAAGTTCAGGCTTTCCACAACTGCTGATTCCTAGAACCAGCAATAAGGTGAAAACAACCATATAAAAAAATGATTTTCTCATCTTCTTCTTTCCTTATTGTTTAAAAATAAGAGGGAAACGTTCAGATGAACGTCCCCCTCAGTATTATAGTAATGTTCTAGAATCTAACCGATTCTTGTTGTCGCAATAATTACTTAGAAGCAGGACGCTTGATAGTAACCTTGAATGACTGTGGTACCTCATGACCATAAGCATCAACAACAACGAACTCCAAGTTTTCTGTGTGATCAACTGTTGGAGCGTTCTCTGCCTGAATACCTGTCTGAGTAAAAATAAACTGACCGTTAGTGGCATCAACTTCAACCGTGAAGTATGGGTCAGCCTGACCTTCATATGTCAAGTGAGCTGAACCAGCCTTAACCTCCAGATACTTGTTAGTCAAGAGCTGCGCAAATGTACCACCGAAGAAATCATTGTTATATGTATTCTTAACAGCAATGTTCTTGATGTCTGTCTTGATTACATTTGCAGTAGCCTTCCACTGGAGTGCTGGCTGTTCTTTCCAAGAATAGCTGCTTGCAGAATGCCAGCAAGCGAATGTAACTGACAGACTCTTACCGTAGTCTACAGAGCAAGGCTTCTTTTCCCACTGGCCAGTCTTATTATTCTTAACAAGACTAATCTCGCCATAGTTGTACTTAGCTGTAACAGCATGCTTGGTCGTTGAGTTAATGAAGTCTTTAGCTGCAACTTTCGCAACAAAATTGTTGGCCTTGTCTGCCCTAACACTTGTCAACTTGTCATTTGCATCCTTAGCTGCGTCTGCGATTTCGAAACTAACGTTATCGTCGAGATTATAGAATACGTTATTCAAGTCTACAGAACCATATACGCTCTTATTGGTTACTGTGTAGCCATTTTCTGGCGTCATGTAAGCGATGAAGTAACCAGTACCCTTACCTGTTTCCTGTGCTGGACGGAATGTGATGTCAGCAGGGAATGCCTTAGGAAGAACCTTGGTGTACGTAGCTATTACGGTACCTACCTCATAGAAGTTGTTATCAGTATACTTCCTCAAAGTTGACTTCAATGAAACTGTTGCACCATCAGCGATGAGGGCTGGGTTGTTAACCTTGAAGGCAATCTTTGTAACCTCAGACATGTTTGTTGTCTCATTTCCATCCTTGTCGTAATAAACAGCAGCGAATACAGGCTTCTCTGAAAGAGGACATGCATTGTTGTCAGCTACTAACTCCCAAGGACCATAGCTTACACCATCAACTGGGCTGAAGTCCTTCTTCTCTGTAATCTTGTTTACTGCATCCAAGTTACCTACGATACCTGATGTATAGTTCTCACCTACAACTACGTAGAAGGCCTTACCATCTGGGTCGAGCAACTTACCATCCTTGTTTACTGCATATACACGGAAACCGATGATGTCGTGGTTTGCAGCCTCGGTCTGGATTGTAAGAGTCAAGTTCTCGCTTGCAGGAACAACCTTGTTCAAATTATCAATTTCATAGTTCTTCCAAGCGTTAAGCTCAGAAACACCAGACTCGATAGCATTATCCTTGTCGAGTACTACATAGTAATAATCCGCAGCCGTATTGTCTGAAGTCTTCAAATCAGTGATAGAGAATGGCTTACCAACTTCAACCTGCAAGAGACTATTCCAATATCGGACATCAGATCGGTGACTACGATAATTTGCGTTCTCAACGTTCTTCTTCTCGCCTTCCAAAACTGGCTCTGCGGCAGCATCATTTGCCCAAGCAAGTTCAGGATTCTTATCGCTTGAGAAATTGCTGTTTTCGCCAACAATTTCATAACCAGTCCAACGGTTGTGGATTTCACTAACATCCTTACCACCAACCTTGAATGTGAAATCGTTGCTAGGCACGAACTTATTGTAAGTAGGCTTAACATCGTAAGTAGACACTACGTAGCGGTCAGCAGCTGCCTCTGCCTTAGAATCAACAGTGTTATTGATAGCTACAGCATAGAGGATAGCTTTTTCATTACCATTCTCATCTTTTACTGTAACTGCCTTCTTGAAGTCTTCCTCTGAAACGCCTTCTGCTACAGAAAGAGGGAGCTTCCAAAGACCAGTCTTGACAGTAGCTGCAGCACGAGTAGTAATCAACTTGTCGAACTTAGAAGGAGTACCTACCTTAACAATGTCCTCAAGGCTTTCACCCTTAGAGTTCAAAAGAATAATCTTAGCACCCTTTGTGAGGTCAGCGTTAACTGGGTTTACGCGAACTACAATAGAAGCATCGTCTTTCACATCGATATCCTTACCCTTAACGTACTCAACAATAGGCTTAGCGTCATTACCATTCTCATCACCAAACTTAGAGTCGTCTGAAATCAAACCATGAAGCATCTCTACTGTGAGAGGTGTTATGCCATTTGTTGTATTCCAATTACTTGTAAATCCGTTAACACCAGAATATGTCTCAACGAGCTCAACGCTAGTTACTGCAGAATACAACTCCTCAACAGCGCCCTTGTATGCATTAACCTTAACGGTCAAGCTACCGATAGTCTCTTTGTCACCATCAGCACCGAGGAGTTCTTCTTTGAGTTGAGTGAGCTTCTCATCCAACTTGCCTGCTGTAACTCGGCTTGTTTCCAAGTTACCGATGCGCTCCAGAGCCTTCTCGAAGTCAGCTTGTTTAGCGGCAGCGTTAGCTGTAGTAGCTGCAGCTGCGGCATCCTTAACAGCCTGGTCAGCTTGCTTCTGAGCATCCTTTGCTGCCTTAGCAGCAGCATCTGCAGCCTTTTGTGCTCCGTCAGCTGTTGTCTGTGCATTAGCAGCGTTACTGATTGCAGTTGCTACGTCAGTGGCAGCCTTGTTAGCTGTAACCTCAACTTTCTGGATAGCTTTTTCAACATCTGCTTTTACAGCAGCATCATTAGCCTTAGCTAAAGCAGACTCTGCAGTAGTCTTAGCTGCTGATGCAGTAGAAGCTGCATCCTGCAACTGTGTTTTCAATGCATCGATGTCGCTCTGCAAACCAGCCTTGTCAATCTGGCTCTGCAAGTTGTCGATGTCATCGTCGTAATCTTTACAAGAAGTAAATGTGCTTACCGAGGCAATTGTCAATGCACCCATAAGCAGCGCGCTAAAATACTTTCTTTTCATACGGTAATAATTTATAAAGTTATACGATTTTCCTAGCCTTTCGGCAGGAAGTTATTAATTAATTCTCTATATCGAATTAAGAGTTCCGTTTGATGAAAAGAGTCTGCACTCTTAGAAAAGTTATTTTTTATCGTTCTTATATATCGTGGCTTTTTATCGCCACTCAGTTCTTATCGTCTTTGAAATATCTCCAGCCGGGAGATTTTTCATGCTGCAAATTTAAGTATATTTTTCGAAACTTGCAAGTTTTTGGGCACTTTTTTTCAAAAAAGGCTATTTTTCTTATGTTTTTTATAAAATAGCCCCCATATTGGGCTTCTAACCTGTCCATTTACCCTGTTTTCCTCCATTTTGCCGATATAAAACCTACACCTTATTATATATAGGGGCCATCTAGATACGAATGTATGAGTATCTACCAGGAATGTTGTTTTCTGCAGATTACCGAAAAAAGTCCTTTTTTCTTTGGTATTATTCCCAAATAGTTGTATCTTTGCACAAAATTATAAATAACACTGGAGATATGAAGCAAGATACTAAAAGATAAGCCCCCCATCCGGCTTGAGAAAGAAGGATGGGGGATTTCTGTATTTTATACTGCTATTCCATTACGCATTATATCATCATATAAGGGTGATGGTTTGCATTCTTCAATCAACACCGGTTCTATAGATGCATCTATATTAAGGGTGGCAAGCCATAATGAAGATGTAGTGTCCAGCCAGTCGCCATTAAGCTTAGGTATAACTACTGCTACATCAATATCACTATCTTTTCTTGCTTCATTTCTACTACAAGAACCATACAGATATACTTTCGCATTAGCAAGCAATGGAAGTATTGCTTCCTTGTAGCATTTTACTATCATTAAAGCATGTTCTCTATCCATTGTTTTAAAACTTTTGTTTTATTTATTAATGTTCTGCAATATTCTGGAGTCAATTTCTTCGCTAGCTCATCTTTGTAGGATGGGTATCTTGCCTCAATATTCATTGGCATTAATTCCGCAAGAAACTTTAGCTGTTCTGATGTCATTTTTGATACTAACCCGCAGCTTTGTGCCAATTTCAAGAGGTTATGGATGTATGGAACCTCGTCTGGTTTTATAGCACTCCAATACGACTTTATTGTTTTTTCTATAACCAAATGGCACATAAAGCCAACATATAGCCATCTTCCACCGTTGTACATAACCTCAGCGGTTTCGATGTCATAGTCTGCAAGTTCTTTCCAATATTTAACTTTATCTATTGCCATACTGTTCTTGTTTTTGTGCAAAAATAAACCAAATAATTAAGATTACCAAATTTTTAGTGTTAAAAAGATTTTTTAGAATAAAAAATCCGTAGCACCGGATATGCCCTTTCCTCCGTTAGGCGTTCTGGCGGATCGCCTAACAGACTAGCGAATCGTATTATACCAAGCCGCCTCATTCTGATAACTCAAGTGCTTCATTCTGATAACTCAAGTGCTTCATTCAGCTAACAGAGCTACTTCGTTCAGCCAACGCAGCCATATTATTCAGCCAACGAAATTGACTCTTCCACCCAACGCAGTCGAATCTTCCGCCCATCGCAGTCGTATCTTTAACCCAACGCAGTCATATCTATCGACTCAATGAAACGTATGAACTTGTTAAATGACGTACATGATTTCATCTGCTTACTTAAACTGGTTGGAGTCCCTACACCTTATCATATATACTGGCATTGAGATGTGAATATCGAAAAAAGCTTTGGGTAATCCAGAGATTAATCGTAACTTTGTTGGCTGTTTACTAATTTGTTATACAACAAAGCACTTCATTCAACATAATATTCACATAAAAATGATACTAAGAATAGAAATTCCACAGGAACTTATTCGGCAAGATGCAGAAATCGTCATCAAAGTAAACAACAGAAACAACGCATTGGGATATGTCATAGAGAATGGTAGCGAACATGATGCGCAGCAAATAGCCAAAGAAGACATGAATGGCGGTCCGACGCTGGGCGAATATGTCAGGGAACTCACCCAGCGACTCTACAAGAATGGCAAATACCGGTCTGCCGATATATATATGTGCACCTTGCGCAGTTTCATGAAATTCCGGAAAGAGAAAGACTTGCTGATTAGCCAACTCGACAGCCTCATCATGGAAGATTACGAGAGTTATCTGAGAAAGAACGGTCTTACGCTGAACACCATCTCTTTTTACATGAAGCGTCTCCGAGCTATCTACAACAAAGCCCTGGAGCAATATGGGCTGGAAGACCGCAAACCCTTCGCCCACTCTTTTACCAAGAACACCCCGACTGCCAAAAGAGCACTTACAGCGGAAAACATCCATCAGATAGTCGCTGCAACAACCGTCACCGAGGAGGAAGCACTGGCGAGAGATCTATTCCTCTTCAGTTTCTACACCCGAGGCATGTCGTTCGTTGACATCGCCTTTCTTGAAAAAGGAAGCCTTAAGGACGGGCAGCTCATATACAAGAGAAAGAAAACGGGTAAAGAACTGAGAGTAGCATGGCGCCCCTGCATGCAAGAGATTGCAGACCGCCACCCTTCACTCGACGGCAAGCATCTGCTGGGTATCGTAAACCAGAACGTAGTTACCGATGTCAGGAAACAGTATCACTACCGCCAATGTAGGGTGAACAAGGCTTTACAGAAGTTCACCCGGCGCATCGGCATACCGATGAAAGTAACGATGTACTGTGCCCGTCACTCCTGGGCTACCATCGCCAGGGAGAAGAACATCCCCATCAGCGTGATAAGTGACAGCATGGGGCACAACTCAGAGAAAATCACGCGCATCTATCTGAAAAGTATCAATGACGATGTGATAGACAGATACAACGATATGCTTATCGAAGCTATCAGTATATGAGAGGGAGGTAGAGTTATTCCGCCAACGATGCAGGAGAAATTACGTCACGACGTAGCAGTAGCTACGTCACGACGTAACAACAACTACGTCCCGACGCAGTGACAGCTACGTCGGGACGCAGTTTCAGGAGCATCCTACCCATAATCAAGTAAGGCTCTTTTGAAGTTCGAAAGAGCCTTTTTTTGAAGTTCGAAATAGCCTTTTTTGAATCTAAAGTAAGCCTCACTTCCATTTTTGGTGATAATAAAATCGAGAAAAGTTTTTTCTCATGCAGATATTTAGGGTTACCTTTCCATTCCATAGCATATCTCCCGGCTGGAGATATTTCAAAGACGATAAGAACTGAGTGGCGATAAAAAGCCACGATATATAAGAACGATAAAATAACCGTTCTAGGAGAACCTTTGAAAGAGAACGAAGAACTTTTCTAAAAGTGCAGACTCTTTTCATCAAACGGGACTCTTGATTCGATATAGAGAATTAATTAATAACTTCCTGCCGAAAGGCTGGGGAAATAGTATAACTTTATAAATATTTATCGATGAAAAGAAAGTATTTTAGCGCGCTGCTTATGGGTGCATTGACAATTGCTTCCGTAAGCACATTTACTTCTTGTAAAGATTACGATGATGACATCAACAATCTGCAAAGACAGATTGACGATTTGTCAAAGACTCTCAGCGAGTTGCAGACAAAGATTAATGATGGTAGCATCTTGAAAAGCGTAGAGTCCGACGGTAATGGTGGTATCATTGTCACTATTACAAAGAACGGCACGGACACTCCTTACAACATCAAACAGGGCGTGCAAGGCGCTGCTGGCAAGGACGGTGACGTTTGGAAGATTGGTGAAAATGGTTATTGGTACAAGAACGACACCAAGACTGAGTACTATGCACTTGGAACCAAGGGTGACAAGGGCGAGGATGGTACTGCTGGCAAAGACGGCAAGTACTACGTTCCTAATCCAAACACTAGCACATTCTGGGTATATGGTGACGGTGACAAGGCTGCTTACGACTCTAAGATTGTCTATACAGCAACTAACGCGGATGTCATCACTGCAGTTTGGGACAACGATAACTTGACTTTGACAAACGTAGCAGGTGCTCCGGGCAAGAAGGTCGTTGTTAGCCTCTCAAGCGCATTGAAGAGTCTCGTATTCGATCCTGACTTCTATTATGCAGGTATCGAAGCATTCGACTTCGCTACTTACAAGTACAACCCTGCAACAGTCAAGGCAGTTGACGCTGATGGCGACTACTCTAAGGATGCTCCTACAGTAGCTGACGATGCGTTCACATACGCTCCAGACTTGGCTGCTACCTATTTCTTGAACCCATCAAATGCCAAGATGTCTAACGATGCTGCTAAGTATAGCTTCATCGCATATAACAAGGATTATGTGTCAAGGGCTGCCGCTGATTACGGTTCTACTTTCAAGGTGGAGAGCGCAGACTTGACAACAAAGGGTAAGGTTACTGTACACGCTAAGTATAATGGTAATGCCATCAAGGATCTTGCAAATAGTAAAAAGGTTACTGTTCTTGCATTGCAATATACTTCTGGCGACTCAGTTGTTACTTCTGACTTCGCAGCTATCAAGGCTAGCACTTACGACAAGTTGGTTTTGAATAACCCAACATTGCAGCATGTTGATGCTATTCCTTCACACCTCTATCAGACAGCAAAGGATGCTATCAATAACGACGCACAGATTCATGTAGCTTGGAATAGCGAGGGTATCGACCTCCGTGAGTATGTCAACACTGACCGCACATACGAGGACGGAACTCCTACTTGTAAGGCTTGGGATAAGAATGCAGCCGAAGGCCTCGTAGAGAAGTCTGGCTTCAAGTACTCTTTCGAGTTGGTTGGTTACAAGTCTGGTGCTAACAAGACATCACAGAGTGCTCACGCTGCAATCGCATCTAATGGTTATACACTCCGCCCACAGATGACAGCTGATGGTAAGCAGCAGGCTTACGGTGCAGCTCAGAATGAGGCTACTATCGGTCGTGAGCCATTGGTACGTGTTATCTTGAAGGATACTGTCAACAACAAGATTGCTGCTGTTGGTTACATCAAGGTTGTCATCGACAAGACTGTAGCTGAGAATAAGGCTGAGGAAGTTGACTTGGTAACAGTTAACAAGCCATACACAATCGCTTGTGGTGATAATAATATCGATCTCCAGAAGGTAACATGGGCACAGGTTGAGGAGCAGCTCTATGCTAAGCTCAACATGTCTAAGGAAGCTTTCGAGGATGCTTACGAGCTTGACGGTGGTACTGCAGATGCTAACCAGTTCGAAAAGGCTACAACCGATGCTGAGGCATTGGCAGCAGACAAGAAGATTGGTACTGTATCTCAGACAACAGCTGACGTAGCGGGTAAGCAGACTGAGGTTATCGCTTGGTCTATCAAGAACCAGGCTGCTTACGCTGCATTCAAGGCTGGTAAGACAACTTTGTCAACATACGTTCGTTATGCTTTGAAGGCTGGTAAGACTGCTGCCAACAAGTACGTTTACGTGAAGTTGACTTGGACTCCATCTGCTATCAACTTGAAGCCATCTACAACATTCGGCAACGAGAACAAGATTAAGAGCTACTGGTATGCAGCAAATAGCGCTGTAGCTGGTACAGGTTATGACGAAGTTCACGGTAACGTTGAGGTTGTAGGTACAAATGGTGCAGACGACGAGTACGTATTCGATTTGAAGAATGCTCTCGTAGGCAACAAGCTTTCAGTTAATCCTCTTACTGCTCCATACGCTGACTTGAACCAGGAGTTGAAGTTGACATTCGGCTTCGTAACAGGTAAGGGTCTCTACGCTAGCGAAGATGGCAAGCTGGTTTACGCCGAGAAGGAGAAAACTAATGTAGTTGCAAGCTTGGATCCTGTTAATGGCATCGTAACATACGCAAAGAACGAGACAGCAAAGAAGTTGTTGAACGCTTACGGTCACAAGGATTTGAAGAATACCGTTACAGCTATCGTTGCAGTGAAGGCTACTATCTGTAGTAACATCGATGTTCCTGTTGCTTATAATGAGTTCAATGTTAAGTTCCTCCGTCCTATCAACGTAGAGGAGGCTACAGCTAGCTTCGAGGATGCAGAAACTGCAGGTTCTACAGCTAAGATTAACTTGACATTCACGGACTGGCGTGATCACAACTTCACTGATACTAAGGTTACTAAGGGTCAGGATTACTTCAAGTACTATGGCGTAAAGGAAATCGCTGTTGACATTGATAATGCAACAACAGACCTTAACGGTAACAGTAGCCAGAAGTTGAAGGATCTTACAGACAAGGTTAAGTTCACATTCTCTGCTCCTGCTACTATCTCTGCAGACAACTATGGTGATTTGAAGTACGAGAACAATGGTTTGACAGTTGGTCAGTTCCACGTTTACTTCCCAGCTACAATCACTTACGATTGGGGTACAATCAAGACAACTATCACTGCTACTGTAGGTAAGACACAGAGCAATGCTAAGCGTCACTAATTCGCAAAGCTTAAGGCTATAACATAATTATAGGCAGGCATGATTAGCATGCCTGCCTATTTTCATTATCACCATGATGAAGAAAGTTAATATTATATTAGGTATTTTATTCTTGGCTATCGCCTCAGTGACACTCAGTGGCTGTGGTGAGAAGAAAAAGAACAGCCCCTTGACAGGTTTTGAGCAGGCTATCACCAACGCTGATTCCGTAGAAGTAACCCATTTGGTCAACCAGTTCTTTGAATACGCCGAGAATGGCAACTATGATGCTGCCGCTGGTATGCTGTTCAAGGACAATGTGGACTCCGTATACAACGAGCCGCAGCCCCTTGACAACAAGGCTATGACAGATTTGAAGAACATGCTTTCTTCCCTGCCCATCCAAAGCCACAAGATAGATTACATCAAGTTCAAGGAAGCATACGCCAACGAGGTAAAGTGTACAGCCATCATCATGCCGGCACACGACAATGTGCCAGAGATCAAGACCGTTTTTTACTTCAAGCCTATTGACTATCTTGGCAAGTGGAAACTTTGTATGATTGATTCTCATAACGGCGACCGACCTGTTGTCGAGCATGCCAAGAAAGACTCAATGCAGAGGGAATATGAGACAGAGATGAGGGAGAAGAACCTCGAGAAGCTCAAGAAGTAAATGAAAAAGCTTTTCTTTCTCTTATGGATGACGGGAATTGGCTGTCTGACGATGGCAAAGAATCCTGTGGGCAAGATTGAGTTCGAGAAGACTTCCTTTCATTTCGGAACCTTCGAGAAGCGTATCGTCAGAACTTGTGTCTTTGTCTTCAAAAACACGGGAAGCGCTCCTGTCGTCATCAATCAGGTCAATACCACTTGCAACTGTACTTCCGTCCGCTTTGCCCAAACCCCCATATTGCCTAATAAAAAAGGTTATATCACCGTCGTATACGATGGCAAGTATTACAACAAGGGGCATTTTAGAAAAAGCATCGACGTTTGGTCGAATGCAGAGAATGGTATGGTGCGATTGTTTATCTCTGGTACAACAAAGTAAGCGTTATTATTGAATCATTTTTTTCAAAAAACATTTAAAAATGATGATATCAAAAATTAAGTATGTCTTGTTTGCTTCAGCCTTGATGGCTGGCACAGCAACAAGTATGGCTCAAGCCACCTATACCGATAAGGACGGCAATGAGTATCAATTCAAGAAGCACTTCTACCTTGATATTCAGGGTGGTGGACAGTATACACTGGGCGAGGCTAAGTTCAAGGACTTACTCTCTCCTAATATTCAGGGAGCTATTGGCTATCAATTCTCTCCAGTTTTCGGACTCCGTGCTCAGATGAACGGACTCTGGAGCAAGGGCGGCTGGGCTGGTTTCCGCTCCAAAGTGGGAGAAAAGCCTTACAACGCCAAATATAAGTTTAAATATATAGCTCCTGGTGTAGATTTCATGTTCAACCTCTCCAACCTTTTCTGTGGCTGGAACCCGAACCGTGTGTTTAATATAAGTGCTTTCGCTGGCGGTGGTATCAACTGGGCTGGAGCTAACCAGGAAGTAAACGACATCGCGGCCACGCTTGAGAACCTCAACGACTACAACCTGGAATATCTCTGGCAGGGAAAGAAGGTTCGCCCTTACGGCAGAGCAGGTATCGACCTGGAATTCAAGGTAAGCAAGGCTGTGAGCATCATGCTCGAAGGCAATGCCAACATGATTTCAGACAAGTACAACTCTAAGAAGGCAGATAACCCTGACTGGTACTTCAATGCACTGGCAGGTG
>OKTO01000645.1_pt1 | contig 11756 bp, 9 predicted proteins | sample 1606101 | NCBI WGS metagenome assembly OKTO01 (sample SAMEA3879513, study PRJEB24766) | human gut metagenome | biome: human-associated habitat; feature: feces | place: USA | collected 1985/1987
GCGCAATCCGCGTTCGCGCGCCGACATTCCGCAAGTGCTGCTTGACGCGGACGGCAACATCCATCTCAATTCGCTGACCGCGCAGATGTTCGCCGCGAAAAACGGCGCAGAGCCGACCGTACCCTTCCGCGTGTACGACGACTACCGCGATTTCCGCGCGGCGGGGGCGTATGACTTCGTGACGCTCGCAATTTCGCCGAGGTACGCGCCGAAGGAGGCAGATGGGCTGGTGGAGGTCGTGGGGGAGTATATTCGTCACATCTAATGCGCTGCAAAAAAATGGCGACGTGACTTGACAAAACAAAAAGCACATGCTATATTACAAATGAAGATACTGGCATGAAAAACGAACGATACAGAAAGGCGTGAATCCCATGGGGCAGACAGCGCGGCAATCGTAATCCTACTGTGACAGATAAAGGAGAAGCGAATGAAAAAGTTCCTGTCGCTGATGCTCTGCGCCGCTCTGACCCTGTGCGCTTTTGCCGCCCACGCGGAAAATGCAGAACTGAACATTGCCACCAATCAGTATTATGCCTTGATGGAACGCATGGAGCAGTTTGAACAGGAAAGCGGCATCAGCATCACCTGCGAAAAGTCCGTAGACATCATGGACACGATTTCGACCGCCTACGTTATCAAGAATCCCGACATTGATTTGTTTGTTTTCACTGCTTACGACGGCTTATATACCCTCAAAAACATGAAATACTACGCGCCGCTAACCGGCAGCGCGATTTTGCAGGACGCTTTCCAGCATGTCTATCCCGCTCTGCGCCCCGTCTGCACGGATGACGATACGCTGATGGGCTGGATAATAGATGCTTCCCCGATGGGCATGATGGTCTTGACGGAATATCTGGACGAATGGGGAATGAAGTCGCCCGAAACCTTCGACGAACTGCTGGATGTGTGCAACGAAATTCTGGAAGAAGGGCTTCTGCCGGAAGAGACAGGGCTTCTGATGCAGAAATACACCCAGTCGGGCATGATGGACTTGTTCATGAAGTATTACATCATGACCTCCCTGCAGGAGGGACGCAGGCTGGACTTTACGGACGAAACGTTTCTGCATTACGTCCAGCGCATCAAGGACGAACTGCCCGCGGAAGAAGAGCCGCGCATGGCATTTGAAAATATTTTCATGATTCCGGGTGCTTCGTCTGCCCCGTCGCAGATGATTCAATTCGTGCCGCGCATTTTCCCGGAGCAGAACAGCGCGGTTGAAACGTATGTGACCATTGCTGTGGTGAACCCCTACGGCAAGAATCAGGAAGCCGCGATTCAGTTTTTGGAATACTGCGCGACACATCTGACAGATGGAAGTTACTTTATCTATGACAACCTGACCGAGCCGATTGAAAATCCGTCGATGGTGGCGCAGCTGGATGAACTTGCGGAAAAAATCGCACTGCTGGAACAGAAAGCAGATAAAGAGCGCGCGGACGAGGACACCCTGCGCGACTTGCAGGATCAGTACGCAAACATGGAGCAGTGGCGTTATTTCTCTTCGGCGGAGGATATTGCCTACTATCAGGAGATGGCGAAATCGCTGTATGTGTCCGAGGGTTCGCCGCTGACGTATGATGACGCGCTTCAGGTGTTGGTGCAGCGCTATCTGAACGGCGCGTTTGATGCGGCGACGTTCGCGAAGGAATGCCAGAATCATGTGGAAATGATTTACGCGGAAATCGGCGAATAATCAATAGAACCAAAAAACCTCGCGGCATCACCTGTCGCGAGGTTTTCATGTGCAAATCAAATCCCCGTTGCGGATTTCGCGGACGTGGCGATATTCTCCGCGTGGTCGCCGATACGTTCGAGGTTCGTCAGCATGTCCAGATAAATCATGCCGTTCTTCGCGGAACACTTGTGGTTCTTCAAGCGATCCATGTGGTGGCTGCGGAGGGCTTCGGTCGTCGTGTCGATTTCGTCCTCCACGCCCTCCACTTCGCCCAGCAGCGTGTCATCCGTTACCTGCGCCTTGAACATGTCCAGCGACCGCTGCATCTGCGCGCGCACAAGGTTCGACAGGCTTTCCAGCTCCTGTACCGCCTTGGGCGAGAATTTCACCTCGTCCTGATTCTTCAGCTGCGCCGATTCCATGATGTTCTGGCTGTGGTCGCCAATGCGCTCCATGTCGTTGACGACGTGGAACATCGAGCCGACCAGCTTCGTGTCCTTCTCGGACAGGTCAAGCCCCTTCACTTCCACCAGCGAATCGGTGATTTCGCGGTTCAGGTAGTCCAGCACGTCCTCGTTCCGCGCCAGCTCTTCGGACTTCTTTGCGTCCCACTCGTTGAAGCACTCCATCGCCCGCTGGAAGTTGCCCATCGCAATGCCGCCCATGCGCTGCACTTCGTTGAACAGCTGCGCCACGGCAATCGGCGGCGTTTTGAGCATACGCGCGTCAAAGTAGAGCAGCTTCATTTCCTCGGCGGTCGAGCCGTCGCCCTTGATCAGCAGGCACGCCAGCTTCTCCAGCCAGCTTGCGGCGGGCAGCAGCAGCGCCGTCGTCGTGACGTTGAAGAGAATGTGGACGATGGCGATTTGCAGCTTGAGGTTGCCGGGGGAGAGCATCTCGACCCAGCTTGCCAGCGGCAGGCAGCAGGCGATGATGACGAAAATCACCGTGCCGATGACGTTGAACGACAGGTGGACGATAGCCGCGCGCTTTGCGTTGCGGCTCGTGCCGACGGAGGAGATCAGCGCCGTGACGCAAGTGCCGATATTCTGCCCGAAGAGGATGAAAATGGCGCCATCCAGCCCAATCAGCCCCTGCGCGACGAGCGTTTGCAGGATGCCGATGCTGGCGGCGGAGGATTGCAGGACGGCGGTGATGCCCGCGCCGATCAGCACGCCCAGAATCGGGTTGTTGATGGACGCCATCGCCTTCTGGAAGCCCTCCCACGTCCGCAGCGGCTCCATCGCGCCGGACATGGTGTTCATGCCGATGAACAGGATGCCCAAGCCCATCGTGATGGTGCCGAACTGCTTGGCGGTTCTGTACTTGTCGGGAAGATTCGAGAGAATCAGCCCCAGAAACGTGAAGATGGCGGCGAAATCAATCTGCACAGACAGCAGCAGCGACGTGACCGTTGTGCCGATGTTTGCACCCATAATCACGCCGACCGCCTGCGTCAGGGACATCAGCCCCGCGTTGACGAAACCGACGACCATGACCGTCGTCGCGGAAGAGGACTGCACCACCGCCGTGATGGTGATGCCCGCGAGCATGGCGAGGAAGCGGTTGCCCGTCACCATGCCGAGGAGCTTTTTCAGCCGTGTACCCGCCGCTTTTTCCAGCGCTTCGCCCATCAGCTGCATCCCGAACAGGAACAGCCCAAGTCCGCCGAACAGGGATAAGACATTCATAATCGTCATGGTGGTTCGTTTCCTCCGAGCGTGCCGCAATGCAGCAAAATTCCGCCTGTGCGGGGAAAAATCGCATACATATCTACTTTACCACACTTTGCGCTTGTTTTCAACTGAATTTTACAGATTCACGGAGATTTCAGGCGGCGTTCGGCGGGAAAACAAAAAGCCGCCCCGAAAGGCGGCTGTGGTTACATCGGCTTGCCGTACTCGTAGAGGGTGTCGCTCGGCAAATCGACATCTTCGTTCCAGAATACGCACGTCCGGCTTTCGTCCAGCTGCACCTGCTGGAACAGCCCGTGTACATCCCGCAAAACGCCGTAGCCGGGCAGGGCAAAATCCTCCTTCACGTCGTACCGCACGCGCCGCCCGTCGTCGAAGGACACGGACAGGCAGTAGTCCGGCAGCGGGGTCACGCTCTTGATGCGTGGAATCATTTTCGCACCTCCTTACAGGGGCGGCAGCTTCCCAATTTTCTGCTCATCCCACATGGTTTGCAACGCCGTTTGGTGCAATTTCAGCCATTCGGTCACAAGTTCCTGTGCCTTTTTGGGCAGGTCGCCTTCTATCATTTCTAAAGTACGAATGTTAAATTCTCCCATATACTCGCCGTAAAGCGCATGAATGTGGGACGGCTCATGTTCCTTGGGCTTGAAGAACATTTTGATAACAATGCCATAAAAGCGGCTAATTTCCGGCACATTCATCCCTCCTATCATGGGTGTCCGGCTGTGCTTCCCACTTTTATTATAGCGGATAGGGAATCAAAAAGCAACTGATTTTTCAGCAGGCGCTGTTTACTTCACTTTTCCCTCACCATATGGTAAAACGTCCCTTCTCCGCTGAGCGTCACCCGCTTCACCGGCTCGCCCACCACCCGGAATCCCGCCTTCTCGTAGCAGCGAACGGCGCGCGTGCCGTACCCCTGCCCGCAGTGGTCTGGATGCGCCCCGATGCCGAAAAACACCTCGCTGCCCTCGTCCGACAGGTTCACGAAGCCCACCAGCGTTTCGCCATCATAGAAAGAATAGAAATTGCTTGCCGGATTCGCAAACCCGTATCCGTGCTTCTTCTGCTCGGCATACGGCGGATTGTTGTACATCGCGTATTCGCCGGGGTACTGCCACGCGCAGATGGCTTCCTTCTCGGCTTCGGTGGTCGGATGATACGTCAGCATGGGCGTTTTCCTCCTTGGGGATATTTCTGATTATGCAAAAAACCGGAGGCAGCCTGCGCCGCCCCCGGTCAAAATCCTCGATTATTGCAGCACAATGCCTTCTGCTTCCAGCTCCGCGCGGGTGCAGAGCCGCAGCGTCACAAAGTTCTGCTGGCAGATGATGTAGCTGCCGCCTTCGCGCGTGTCCTTGTTTTCCAGCGTCACTTCACCCTGCTCCACGCAATCCTGATTGTCGCAGTTCGCCTCGTGCATGTCGATGCTTGTCGGGGTGACATGGACGATGTTGATGCAGTCGCCGTGGCGGAAGCGATAATAGCCCTCTTCGGTCAGCGGAATCGGCTGATACGTTTTGTCACCGACGGTGACGACGAGGAATGCTTTCACCTGCGACAGGTCGGGGGTGGCGGTGGCTTCGGGGACGTCTGTGACTTCCGGCGCGGCAGTCGCTTCCGGTGCCGCGGTGATTTCGGGGGTCACCGCTGCCTCCGGTGTGCTGATCGCAAGCTCTGTCGGCGCATCTGTTGCGGTCAGGGGCAGCAAAGGCGCATTGGCGTCTACATTCGCGGGTGCGTTCCTCCGCAGCACAACCATCAGCACCGCCACAATCAGCAGCAGCGCTGCCACAATCAGCACATTGCACCACAGGCCATTCCGCTTCGCCTTAGGATTCGTTTCCTTCTTCATACCCGTTCCGCACAATCCTTTCGTTATTGAGTATTCCCATCATACAACGCCGAGTCGGATTCGTCAAGGGGCGCGCGCAGGTGTTACAAACTTGTCACAAAGCGGCGAATCCATCCCGATGTCAGCAGGCGCTTTTGCCCGTTCTATTGGAAGCGGAACGCATTAGTCCGCGCCGCCCCATGGCAACGAAACCGACAATATCCGCAATCAGCCAGCCCGCCGGAATTGCCAGCCAAATCGCCATCATGCCGAAATGCGGCGCGAAGGCATAGGACAGCACAACGCGCAGCCCAAGCGAAAGGACCGTCAGGACGATGCTCATGCCCGCCTGCTCCAAACCGCGGAAAATGGCATAAAGCAGGAACAGGAAGCCGATGCCGATGTAGCACAGCCCCTCGGTGCGCAGGTACGTTACGCCGATGGAAAGAGACTCCGCCGATGCATTTTTGAGGAACACAAGCAGCAGCGGCTCGGCGAAAATCGCCACGAGCGTGGAAACAATCAGGCAGAAGCCGCCGGAAAGCAGGAACGCTGTGCGGATGCCGTGACGGAGGCGCTGCGGCTGATTCGCCCCCTGATTTTGGGCGACGAAGGTCGTGAAGCCGTTGCCGAAGTCCTGCGCGGGGCTGTACGCCAGCGAGTCAATCTTCACGCCGGCGGTGAATGCCGCCATCGCTGCCAGACCGAAGCTGTTCACGAGACTCTGCACACACAGGATGCCGAAATTCATGATGGACTGCTGAATGCTGGTCATGGCAGAGACGGAGAAGATGCGCCTGAACAGTGCACGGTCGGGGCGCAGGTCGTGCTGCGAGGGCGTCAGCGCCGGAACGCGGAAGAGCACATAACCTAAGCACAGGAAACCGGACAGTACTTGCGAAATAAGCGTCGCGACGGCAGCGCCCGCCACGCCCCACGGCAGCACCGCCACGAACAGAAAGTCCAGCGCGACGTTCGTCAGCGACGAAATCAGCAGGAAAACCAGCGGCGCGGCTGAATTGCCAACGGCGCGGAGCATACACGCTCCGAAGTTATACAGGAACGTCGGGATGATGCCGATGAACACAATCAAGAGGTAGCAGGAGAGAACGCCCTGCGCTTCAGGCGGAATGCGCAGGAGCGTCATCATGACGGGCAGGAGCGCGTAGGAAAGGATGGTCAGCAGCGCTGATACGCCCGCAATCAGCACAAACGCATTGCCGACCGCTTTGCGCACGCCGGCATCGTCTTTCTGCCCGAAAAGCTGGCTGACAACTACGCCGCTGCCCATGCACAGCCCGGTGACGATGCTCGTGAGCAGAATCATGACGGAAAACGCACTGCCGACGGCGGCAAGGGCGATTTCACCGCAGTATCGCCCGACGACGAAGGTGTCCACAAGGTTATAAAGCTGCTGGAGCAGATTGCCCGCCATCAGTGGCAGAGAAAAACGGAGCAGTCCGCGGAAAATCGAACCATGGGTCAAGTCAACATTCATAATAAAGGAATTCTCCTTTCACTGCACAGGATAGTATAGGTGAAAAAACGGGAAACGTCAAGTATGGCGCAAAGGCAGAGAAATCAAGGCAAAGAACGAAAAAACAAAAAAAAAACAATTTTGGAGCGAAAACGATTTCACATCGTTAAATCAAGGGGTTGCTGTGAAAGTGGGGAATTTTGCAGGAAGATTGGTCAAAAATTGCAAGCGGCAAGCCCTTGACAACCTTGCGTCAATTCCTCTATAATGAATATCAACGTATCATTTGCATCGTGTCATCTGGTACGAAATGAATTGGAGGGGTTAGACCATGAAGAAGATTCTCTCTCTGGTCCTGTCTGCGTGCATGATGCTGAGTGCGGCTGCGCTGGCAGAAGGCACGTTCACGCCTGCTGATTCCTACGATGTCGGTGAGCGCGTGTACAACGCGGGCACTGTCACGCTGGAAAAGAGCGAGGGGAGCGCGCAGACGGTTTCTACCGATCAGTATGTCGGCGAAGCTGGCAAGGACTACACCGATGAAAAGGTGTACACCTACAACAGCTACACCCCCGGCATTAACTCTTCTCTGAACTGGGACCCGCTCTCCTGGGAAACGAACGAAGACACTGATATTTTGAACAATGTCAGCTCTGGTTTCTACACCTTCGTTCTGAATTCCGAAAAGAATGGCTACTCCGTCATGCCCGAACTGGCTGCTGAAATGCCGGTGGACGTGACTGCTGAGTATGTCGGTCAGTACGGCGTGAAGGAAGGCGAGACCGCCAAGGCTTGGCGTATCGCGCTGAACAAGCTCGCCAAGTGGGAAGATGGCACCCCCATCACCGCTGATGACTATGTGTACTCCATGCAGCAGCTGCTCAACCCGAAGATGCTGAATCGCCGCGCTGACAGCTACTATGCTGGCGAGTTCGTCATCTACAACGCGAAGAACTACCTCTACGCGGGCAAGACGACCTATGACCTGATTGCAGACACTGCCGAGAACCTCATTGCCGCCGGCACCGATGTGTACCTCGACATGAGCGCTTGGGGCATGGTCGGCGCGCTGGACGCGGAGGGCAATCCCGCGCCGCAGTATGTGAACATTGCGGACGACACGATGTACCGCGATGCTTCTGTTGAAGACGAAACCGCTGCCGAAGCGTGGGTCTCCGCAAAGTACCTGTTTGACAACTACTTTGCCGCGGGTCAGCAGTATGAGTCCATGCAGGCTCAGTACCTGTACACCGCCAGCGTTGCGGATGCCGCAACGTGGGACGAAGTTGGCTTCAAGAAGGTTGACGATTACACCGTTGACTTCATCCTGGCCAACCCCGTGAACGAAGCGAACTTCTATGTGCCCTACAACCTGTCTTCCTCCTACCTGGTCTACAAGCCCGTTTACGAAGCCTGCAAGACCTTCTACAAGGACGGCAAGGAAGTTGCCACCGAGGAAGAAGCGGACGAAGTGAAGACCAAGTATGGCCGTTCCGTGGAGAACACGGTTTCCTACGGCCCGTACAAGCTGTCTTCCTTCGAACTGGACAAGGAATACACCCTGACCCGCAATGACAACTGGTATGGCTATCATGACGGCAACCACGTCGGCCAGTATCAGACGGACAACTACAAGGTGACCTGCATTGCCGACCACGCGACCCAGGTGCTGGCGTTTGAAAAGGGCGAGATTGATGACATCGCTCTGCAGGCGGACGACCTGAAGAAGTACGGCAACAGCAAGTACATCAAGTACGGCCCGAACAACGGCTACACCACCAAGTTGACCATGAACACCGACTATGAGAAGCTGCTGTCTCACGGCACCAATAGTCAGGTTCTGGTGATCCCGGAATTCCGTCAGGCGATTTCTTACTCCTATGACCGTAAGGAATTTGCTTCCTCCTTCACCGCGGCTGGCACGGCTGGCTTTGGCCTGATCAACGAACTGTACTGCTACGACCCCTTCACCGGCGCGCTGTATCGTGACAGCGAACCCGCGAAGGCAGTCCTCTGCCGTCTGTTCGACCTGACCTGGGGCGAGGGCGGCGACTACGACACCCTCGACGAAGCGTACGAAGCCATGACCGGCTACGAGGTCGAAAAGGCTCGCGCGCTGATGGCGGTTGCGTATGACAAGGCTGTCGCTGCCGGCATCTACGATGGCACCAGCGACATCAAGATTGACCTGCGCGTGTACCAGAGCGACGCTATCTACGTCAACATGTTCAACTACCTGAACGCCGCGCTGAAGAACGCTTGCGTTGGCACGCCGTTTGAAGGCAAGGTCGAAATGACCATGACCGTGGACACCGACTACTACGAAACCATGCAGTCCGGCAACGCGGACATGATCTTCACCACTTGGGGCGGCGCGACGATGGCTCCCTTCGGCGTGTTCGGCAACTGCTACACCGACGATGCGTACGGCACCGGCAACCAGCAAGAATACGGCTATGACACCACCACCATCGACATTGTTTACAATGTGGAAGGCGTTGGCGAAATCACCGACACCCTGCAGAACTGGGCGAACTGGTGCAACAGCCAGAAAGTTCCGTCCATCGATGAAAAGCTGGGCAAGTTCACTGATTACACCTACGACACTCGTCTGCAGTTTGCGACCGCTGTCGAAGGCGCGTTCATGAACTGGTATCCCTGCTCCTCCATCTACTACCGCAACACCGCGAGCATGAACTCCCAGAAGGTGAACACCGTTGTTGATTCCTACGTCACGCTGATCGGCTTCGGCGGCATCCAGTACATGACGTACAACTACGATGACGCTGAGTGGGCGGACTACATCGCCAACAACACCCTGGAATACTAATTCAAGGCGCACATTTGCCGTGATTCTCTGAAACTCGGCACGGGCATGGGGGCCTTTTGACCCCCATGCCCGATGTGCGTGTTAAAAAACGGTTGATTTTCGGGCGTTTCTTAAGGGGACGCTGTGATTCCAAAGAAAAATGGTACAAAATAGTGATTCCTTAAGAAATGCCCAATAGGGATTCAATCCAGTCAGGCAAGCCCAGTCCGCGGTGATGCGCACCTCCAGCCGCATCCTCCGCGACCCCGTCACGGGTGGGGCGACGCACTCTGACGGCCGGAAGCAGAGGGGCAGCAGGGTTTCCCGCCCCTTCCGCTCAATATGAAAAACGGAGGTAATGTGGAATGTCCAAGAATGGTATGACACGATACATCATCAAGCGTGTCCTGTACATGTTCCTGGTGCTGTTCATCATCATGACCATGTGCTTTATCCTGATTAAGCTGCTGCCGCTGCCCGCCGTCCGCGAAATGGGCCGCGACATCAACCTCGTGCTCGCCAAGCGCGAAAAGATGGGCTACAACAAGCCGATTATGGTGCAGTACTTCCTGTACCTGAAGAGCATCCTGACCGAATGGGACTGGGGCGTCGGCGAGCAGATGTATGAAGGCATGGGCGTTTGGGACGTCATGATGCAGAAGCTGCCCTACACGGTGCTTGTCAACCTGTATTCTATCCTGATTGCGATCCCGCTGGGCCTTGCTTTCGGCATCTATGCGGCGCTGAAGAAGAACAAGTGGCAGGATAACTTCATTTCCACCATGGTCATGGTCTTCATCTCGGTGCCAAGCTATGTGTACGCCTTCCTGGTGCAGTACTTCCTGTGCTTCAAGCTCGGCTGGTTCCCCTTGCAGGCGGCAAGTTTGTCACAGGCGGGCGGGTCACTGTTCAGCTGGACGATGTTCGTATCGCTGATTCCGGCAGTGCTGTCGCTGGGCTTCGGCGTTGTGGCAGGCTTGACGCGCTACACCCGTGCGGAGCTGAGCGAGGTGCTGACCGGTGACTACATGCTGCTGGCGCGCACGAAAGGCCTGACCAAGGCACAGGCAATTTCCCGTCACGCGCTGCGCAACGCAATGGTCGTCATCCTGCCGATGATTATTGGTGAATTCATCGGTATTCTGGGCGGCTCGATGATTATCGAAAACATCTTCGGCATTCCCGGCATCGGCAACCTGTACATCAACTCCATCAATGTCCGCGATTATAATTTCTTCATGGCGCTGAACGTGTTCTATACGGCAATCGGCCTGGTTTCGGGCATTGTCATTGACATCAGCTACGGGTTTATTGACCCGCGCATCAGAATGGGGTCGAAGAAATGATGGAAAAAAATCTGTATCCGGAAATTCCGAAGGAAAAGTTTGCTTTTGTCCAGAAGGACGAACGCATCCATGACGAAAAGCTGCAGACCAAGTCCATCAGCTATCTGGGCGACGCGTGGCTGCGCTTCCGCAAGAACAGGTCCTCCGTTGTGGCGTTCTGCCTGATTGTGTTCCTGCTGCTGTTTGCCATCATCACGCCGTTTGTCTCGCCGTACACGGTGCAGTTCCGCGACGGCTACTACAAGTCGGTGCTGCCGAAGAACACGCTGTTTGAAAACGCGGGTTTCTGGGATGGCGCGCGCAAGGAAAAGGTCAGCGAAATCGGCTACCATTACTATAACGCCATCGGTCAGGAAACGGGCGTGCCGGTCGTGAAGAAGGTATATGACGACTACACCGATGCCAATGGCGTGAAGTACTACAACCTGCGCGTGGATTCCTACGCGCTGGTCGGCTTCGCGTATGTCAACCTGAGCGAAACGGAATACAACAACCTGATGGCGTATCAGAACGAGAAGGACATTCAGGTCATCTACCCGCTGCAGAAGACTCACAATTCGCAGTACATGATGGGCAACGGCGGCGCGAACTTCTGGTACCAGCTCAAGGACGAGAGCGTGAACACCAACGGTGATCCGGCGCTGGATGAAAACGGCAGCCTGATTCCGAACTACCTCACGTCCGACAACCCGAACAAGGCGAACTACAACAGCAAGCGCATTGCCGGCGACGACGGCGCGGATGGGCAGTGGTACACCTACGCCCAGAAGAACCAGACGGGCTACCGCGTGCGTGTGCATTATCTGGAGTACTTCCGCTATGTCAACGGCTATGAACCCACGTTCATTTTCGGCACGAACAACTACGGGCAGGATATTTTCACCTGCCTGGCAGTCGGCGCGCGCCTGA
>OKTO01000646.1_pt1 | contig 11722 bp, 10 predicted proteins | sample 1606101 | NCBI WGS metagenome assembly OKTO01 (sample SAMEA3879513, study PRJEB24766) | human gut metagenome | biome: human-associated habitat; feature: feces | place: USA | collected 1985/1987
TAATTCTTTTTTAAGCAATTTTTATCAAGATATTTTAAAAAATTGTTATATTGTTTGATAAAGTTTACAAAATATGGTATAATAAGAAATGGTCTTAAAGGCAAAAAAATACACATAAGAAAGTAGCAAGTCGTCAAGTTTATAAATGGCGTGCTTGTGTAGATCTTCTTAGAGGCCAAAACAAAATAAAATGGAGGTTTTTAATATGGCTGTAATTACAATGAAGCAATTACTAGAAGCTGGCGTTCACTTCGGTCATCATACTCGCCGTTGGAACCCTAAAATGAAAGAGTATATTTTTAATGAAAGAAATGGTGTATACATCATTGATTTACAAAAAACAGCAGATAAGATTGAAGAAGCTTATGCTGCAATGGTTGAAATTGTTCGCAATAACAACAAAGTTTTATTTGTAGGAACAAGAAAGCAAATTCAAGATATTATTAAAGAAGAGGCTATTCGTGCTGGTCAATATTATGTAGATCAACGTTGGCTTGGCGGTACAATGACAAATTTTAAAACTCTTCGTAAATCAATTGCCAAACTTCATAAATATGAAGAAATGGAAGAAAATGGAACTTTTGAAGTATTGCCAAAAAAAGAGGTTAGTGCTATAAAGAAAGAAATGGGTAAACTAGAATCATTTTTTGGTGGTATTAAAGATATGCAACAACTACCAGGAGCTTTATTTGTAGTTGATCCGAAAACTGAACATAATGCGGTTGCTGAAGCCCGTAAATTACATATTCCAGTATTTGGTTTAGTTGATACCAATTGTGATCCAGATGATGTTGATTATGTTATTCCTGCTAATGATGATGGTGTTAGAGCAGTAAGATTAATCGTAGGTGTTATGGCTAACGCAGTGCTTGAGGGAAATGGTGTAGCAGTAGAACCATATGCTTTACCAGAAGAAGAAAAACAAGAAGAGGCACCACGCCAAACTAAGCCTCAACGTGAAAATCGTCCTGAAAAAAAAGGAACTAAAAAGCCTCGTGTTGCTAAGGAAGAAACTGTTGAAACAGTTGCTGAAGAAACAAAAGTTGAGGTTGTAGAACAAGCGGTAGAACCTAAAACAGAAGAAACTGCTGAATAAATAGATAACTTAAGGAGAAATAAAAATGATTAATGCATCTTTAGTTAAAGAATTAAGAGAAAAAACAGGAGCTGGTATGATGGACTGCAAAAAAGCTCTTACTGAATGTGGTGGAGATTTGAATGCAGCTGCAGATTGGCTTCGCGAAAAAGGTATTGCCAAAGCGGCTAAAAAAGCAACTAGAATTGCTGCAGAAGGGTTATGTGATGTAGCATTAAATGGCAATAAAGCATATTTATTTGAATTAAATTCAGAAACTGATTTTGTTGCTAAAAATGAAAAATTTTTAAATTTATTAAAACAAATTGGTGAAGCTTGTGTAAAAAATGATACTGCTTGTGAAAAATGTGCATTAAATGCAAAACTTGGTGATCAAACTGTTGAGGACTTAATTGTTGCCGCAACTGCTACAATTGGTGAAAAAATTAGTCTTCGTCGTGTTGTAAGAATTGAAAAAGCTGAGGATGAAGTTTTTGGTGTTTATAAACACAATGGTGGAAAGATCGTTGTTTTATCTGTAATTAAAGGAACAGATGCTAATATTGCTAAAGATATTTGTATGCATGTTGCCATGTATAATCCACGTTATTTAGATGAATCTTCCATTAATCAACAAGATTTAGATCATGAAGCAGAAGTTATTAAAGCAGAGATTGCTAATGATCCTGCAAATGCTACAAAACCTAGTAATATTATTGATAAAATGGTGATGGGACGTTTGGCAAAATTTAAAAAAGAAATTTGTTTAGTTGATCAACCATTTGTTAAAGATCCAGGAGTAACAGTTGCTCAATATTTAAATAATCATAATACAAAAGCAATCAATTATGTACGTTTTGAAGTTGGTGAAGGAATGGAAAAACGTAATGATGATTTTGCAGCTGAAGTTGCTGCCGCTGCTGCTGCCGCAAAGCATTAATTCATATTTCTAGGAGGTAGTGATGAAACGCATAGTATTGTTAAAACTTTCAGGTGAAGCCCTATCTAGAGTAAATGGGATAGGAATTGATATGGAAAAGGTAGAAGATGTTGCATATGAAGTAAAATCTTTAAAGGATACTGGTGTTTCAGTAGGAATTGTCGTAGGTGCTGGCAATATTTGGCGAGGAAGAGATGCTAAAAAAATTGGTATGGACCGGGTTTCCGCTGATCATATGGGAATGTTAGGTACTATTTTAAATGCAATGGCATTATCATCAACCTTAGAGTTAATTGGTGTAAAGTCGCGTGTAATGAGTGCTATTCCGGTTGGTCATATAGTTGAACCATATAATCGCAATTTGGCTATTCAGGCCTTAGAAAAAGGGGAAGTAGTTGTTTTTGGCGGTGGTACAGGAAGTCCATTTTTTAGTACAGATACTACAGCTGCTTTAAGAGCTGCAGAAATTGGAGCTGAAGTTATTTTAATGGCGAAAAATGGTACAAATGGTGTTTATAACTGTGATCCAAGAAAAAATCCTCAAGCTCAAAAATTTGAAAAAATTACCTTTGATGAATTAATAAAAAATCATTTAGAGGTAATGGATCTTACTGCCGCAACCCTTTGTTATGACAATAATATAAACATTGTTGTTTTTGATATGGGAAAAAGTGGCAATATTAAAAAAGTTATAGAAGATCCCTCAATTGGGACGATTATAACAAAATAACAAATAAAAATATTTGTAAAGAAATGGAGAATAAAAATGCCAAAAGAAATTATTAATCAATGTGAACAAAGAATGCAAAAAACAATTGAAGCGCTCAAGAAAGATTTTGCAACAATTCGTACTGGTAAGGCTAATCCAAGTATTTTAAATGGTGTAATGGTTGAATATTATGGTTCACCGATGCCAATTCATCAAATTGCTAGTATTTCTGTACCAGAACCACAAATGATTGTAATCAAGCCCTATGATAAATCAATTTTAAAAGGAATTGAAAAAGCAATTCAAACTGCTAACCTTGGTTTCAACCCACAAAATGATGGTGATTTAGTAAGAATTCCCATTCCACCGTTAACAGAACAAACAAGAAAAGAATTGGTAAAACAAGCTAAGAAATTGGCAGAAGATAATAAAATTGCTATTCGGAATATAAGACGCGATGCGATAGAACAGTTAAAAAAATTGGAAAAAGATTCAATTATATCTGAAGATGAATTGAAACGTCGCAGTGATGAAGTACAAAAAGCAACAGATAAATTTATTGATAATATTGATAAGTATTTACAAGAGCAAGAAATGCATAGAAAGAGACTTGTGAATTTTATACTTAGTACTGAATTAGAGGAGTAAGCTATGAAAATATTATGGTTAGGAGGAATTGTTCTTCCTAGAATTGCAAAAAAGGAAGGCCTTCCACTTAATAATATGAATGGTTGGCTGATAAAAACATCTGAAAATATGCCAAAGGAAACGTTTTTGGTGTATGTGTTTGATTCTGATCGAGAAATTAAGGGAAGTACTGAATTCTATAATTACTATGGTATTATGTGTGATAAGACATCGGTGGAGCGATTTGGCGATAGTTATATAATACCGGCAATGGAAATATTAAAAAAAGAGAATCCTGATATTGTGCATATTTGGGGAACAGAAGGTTCGCATAGTCTGGCAATGGTTGAAGCATGTGAAAGAGCGGGTATTATTGACAGAGTTGTAATCTCTATTCAAGGTTTAGTGTCTGAATATTATTATCATTATACAGCATATTTACCACATGAAATTGTCACACGATACACATTAAGAGATTTATTCAAAGGCAATATTCAAAAAGGAAAAGATGTATTTTATAAGCGAGGAGTTCTTGAAAAAGAGGCGATTCGACGTGTAAAACATGTTATAGGAAGAACCGACTGGGATAGGGGATGTGCATGGGACATTAATCCTAATGTGACATATCATTTTAATAATGAGACACTGAGAGATGAATTCTATGAGGGAGAATGGAACTATTCTGATTGCGAAAAACATTCTATTTTTTGCAGTCAAGGACATTATCCTATTAAAGGTATTCATTTAGTAATTGAAGCCCTCAATCGAATCGTAAAAGACTACCCGGATGCGCACTTATATATTGGTGGAAAGGATTATTTGAGTTTGCCTTTTTATAAACAGAGCAGCTATGGAAAATATTTAGTATCCCTGATTAAACAATACGGTTTGGAGAAAAATGTTAGTTTTACTGGCTTTTTAAATGCAGAGCAAATGAAAAACAGATATTTGAAAAGCAATGTTTTTGTTTCTGCATCTTCTATAGAAAACTCGCCAAATTCTTTGGGAGAAGCGATGCTTCTAGGGGTTCCATGTATATCATCTCAGGTTGGCGGTGTTCATAATATGATGACTCATGCGATTGAAGGTTATACATATCCAGCTGATGAGATATATATGTTAGCATATTATGTGAATTGCATTTTTTCAGATAGTGAAAAAGCAATCCAAATGGCACAGAGGGCAAGAGAGCATGCAAAAATCACACATCGTCCAGAAACGAATATGAAACAGTTGCTAAAAATTTATCAGGAAATGGTTGGAAAGGAATAATCTAATTGTGTTTAAGATAAATAAAAATCACTTCCTTGAGTATTGGGGGATTTTATGGTTTATTTTGTTTTCTGGGTCTTTATATTTTCAAGTTTTGAGAATACGACCGACAATGCTCATAATAGGATTCACAATAGTTTTGATGGCTGTTTGCGGATGGAAGATAACAAAAGTTAATGGCAAGCTTTTGTTGATTTACATCATAATAATGATGATAAATACAGCATTTACATTTATGAATGGGTTTGATTTAAATGACTTTATTCTTGTAATACTAAGAATGCTTTTTTGTATAATTATTCAAAGTAATTTGAGTGAGAAAAGGTTTCAAAAAATTTTTGTTGATATAATGTATTTTGAAGCTGTATTAAGTTTGGTTTGTTTTTTATATGCTGATATCCTTGCAATAGGATCACTGCCAATGCAGCATTTCACACAAGGAACTGTTAATGGCTACTATCTCACGCCATATTATACAATTGGATGGAAAAACATCCCTATATTTCATCGTAATGCGGGGTGGTTCTTGGAGCCAGGTGCCCATCAAATCTTCCTCAATTTTGCATTGTTGTTTTTACTTGCAAATGAATCAGAACTAGGTTTTTCAAAAAGACAGTATAGGTCAAGGGTTGTAGTAGTGCTTATAACAGTGCTGACTACTCTATCTACAACAGGATATATGTGTTTGTTTGTTATTATGATGGCAGTTATGTTTATGAAGGCTAATAACAACAATAATTCAGAAAAGCAATTAATAAGAAATCTCCGTTATATAGCTGTTGTTGGATTACTTGTGTTAGTCGCCGTAGAAAGTACAACTCATGTTATAGAATATAAATTTGATGGAATATACACGGGTCACTCGTCAGCAGCAACTCGATATAATGACACATTGGTGGGATATATGATCGCTTTTAGAGAACCTTTTATGGGGCATGGTTTATTCAATACGACAATGGTTGAAACTCTTAAGTCATTTGGTGTTGTTAATATTTCAAACGGTTTAGCCAGTTTTTTGATTGATGCTGGTTTACTTTTGGGTGTGGGATATTTAAGTTTGATTTACCGTGGAATGAAAAACAGCTTTAGAAATGCAGGAACAATGTTTTATTTGCTAGCATTTGTGTTCTTTTTGTTATGCGTTAATTCAGAAGGTGGGGCATTGGGAGTTTTGTTATATTTGATATATATGTTTAATTGGCAACAAGAAGAAAAACAGGACGAGCTAAATAAAAAGGCTGATTCACCAACATGAGGATCATTTATAAAGTTGTAAAGTAGAGTGTAACTTATTAACTGTTCAACAAAATTAGGAAAATTAAGGCTTTTAGCTGGACATGCATGAAAAAGAATGGAGAGATTTGATAGAAATGATTAAGAGCCTTGTTTTTATTACAGCTTTAACAGTAATTATATCTTTCTCGTTAACCCATAAAAATGGAGATGGGGGGGTAGACAGGGAAAATAATATATTTCTAAAAGGTTTATGTGCTATATTAATAATGTTACATCACGCTGTTTCAATATTTGGCACTACATACTTATGGTTTTTTAAGTTTACGGGGTATATTACAACTGCGATTTTCTTTGGCCTGTCAGGATATGGATTAACTGTGCAATTGCAACAAGACAAGTATAGAGATATTAGATTGTTTCAAAAAAAACGTTTAAAAACAATACTGATTCCATTTACTCTTGCTTGTGTGATTTATTTATTTGTTTATAAATCACTTGGAATTGATATTGATTTTAAATCTTGGTTGGTTCTAGGTCAGCCAATACATCAAAATTTTTGGTATATTATAACACTTCTTTATTTGTATGAGGTTTTTGCAATAGTATATTTAAAATATAAGAAGAGAAATAGTGGGATTATTTGGATCGGAATTGGTTTAATTCTTTATATCGTGCTTATCCTTTTAGCAGGGTATGGATCACATTGGTATAATTCTGCTTTTGCTTTTATCGTAGGAATATTTTTGGGGCTACACCAGAATATTAAGGTGAAAGTATGGCATATATTGAGTACGCTAGTCGCTTTTGGAACTAGCTTCCTTTTAAAAATTATAGGTGATTATATAGGATATCAAATAATATCGGTCGTGTTTGCCTGTATTAGTTCAGTTTGCTTTTTTTCTTTTATATATTTGCTTTTTTCAAAGCTTCAATGTAGAAAAAATAAACTATCTAGAATATGTTTATTTATGGGGAAAATATCTTATGAATTATATTTATATCATGGCATTGTTTTCTTATGCGTACAAAAAAATATTGATTTGATAAATAATGATTACAAGACAGCAATTGCATTTGGTGTTACGCTATTGATTGCTAGTGTAATCAACCAAATTGACTTGTTTTTATTAGGCAGAAAGGCGTAATTTGGAAAATTATGATTGGCAAACAGTTCCGGTAAGTATAAAACGGAAGGGAGTCAGGTATGATTCCTGAAAGATACGAAAAGACATCCGGCAAGGAGCCGACTATGAAGGTCTGACCGCACAAACGTGTAAAGGAAAGCGGATCATAACGAAATGACTGGTTGAGAGAGGCAGAGTAAGTGTCTGCGGGAAACCGCACCTTGCAGAATCATAAGGTCAGTAAGAATCAAACGATAAACAAGAGCTGTAGCTTGCGGTAGTTTATTCCATAGGGGATGACCCTGTTAGAAAGCTTGGCAGGTACTCGGTGTATGAACAGGTAGGACGAAGGAAGTTAGGACATCATTAGATATGGAAGATTCACCCTCATAGCAAACAGAGGATTATAGCCTTAAAAAGTCCTTTCATCAGGACGCTTTAGAAACTATCCCGTTTTTATGACTGTTCAGTACAGGATACGATGGCTGTCGTACACCTTTAGTTTTGTTTTGAAAGGTGATATTTAAGGGGAAAGCTGAATAATCAATACTTTATTGCCGTTATAGGAAGGGAGTATACTTATGAGTAAATTATATTCAATAAGAAAAAAAATAGGGTCAAATCCAATTGTCGAAGCAACAATTAAAAAAATATATATGATGGTAAAGGAAAAACGGTTAAGAAAAAGTGCCATATTAGAAATTGAAAAGGCGATGCTTAAGGTGAATGAAACAGATAAAGTTCTTTTTTATCTTGATGTACCAATTCATCCTAACATGGGAGATCTTGCTCAATATTGTTGTATAAAAAATTGGCTGGCTGAAAATTATTCGGAATATAATTTAATTGAAGTGTCAGCTGAGACTATTACATATGCGGAAGATGAATTTGTGTCTTTTATAAAAGCACATGATGACAAAGAAAATATAATTTTCTTTCAAAGTGGATATTGCACACAGGACTTAGGTGGATCACATGACTATATTCATAAATTGATTGTAAAAAGTGTGCATAATGTACCAATAGTGATGTTGCCTCAAACAATCATGTATAAAAATAAAAATAGAGAAACACAGGCTAAAAAAGTGTATGCGCAAAATAGTCATGTGATGTTAATGTGCCGTGACAAAGTATCATATCAGATGGCTCAAAGTATTTTTTCAAAAAATAGATTAGAATTATATCCAGATATTGTTACATCACTTGTTGGAACAATGGAAGTTGCACCAAAAGAAAATCGAAAAGGGATACTTATTTGTTGTCGCGATGACTCGGAGCGATTCTATAGCGGTGGTGAAATTGAGCGTCTGAAAAAAGAGTTAGAAAAGATTGATGAGGTAGAGATATCTGATACAACGGTTCAAGATGATTTTAAGAATCTAAAAGCAAATATTAATGGACATGTTGAAACAATGATAAAAGATTTTGGCAAATACAGGGTTGTCGTGACAGATCGATACCATGGAACGATTTTTTCATTGATTGCAGGAACACCGGTCATTGTCATTAAATCAAATGATCATAAGGTGGTAACTGGTGTTGACTGGTTTAAAGGAATATATGATAGCAATGTATGTTATATTTCTGATATAAATAGAGTCGCTCCTACGGTACGAAGCATTTATGATAAATTTGATTATCATGAATTAAAGCCATATTTTAAAGAAGAATATTATTCAAAGCTGAAAAATGTGATAGAACAATGGAGAAGAGTATGAAAATATGTGACGAATTATCGTGTACGGGTTGCCTGGTTTGTGCTGATACTTGTAAAATGCAGGCAATCTCAGTAAAGAAGAATAGACAGGGATTTAGTTATCCGGTCATTAACGATGCTGTGTGTGTGCGCTGTGGAAAATGCGTATCTGTTTGTCCGGTTAATATTCAGAAAAAAAATAAGGCCGCTACAACGCCTTTTGCGTGCTGGGATAAAGATAATGAAGAAAGAAAATCAGCAACGTCTGGTGGCTTTTTTACATGTTTGGCTAAAAAATTTGTGGAAGACGGTGGAGTAGCATATGGAGCTGCTTATGATAGTAGTTTGAAGGTGGTACATAAAAGAATTACGTCGTTGAATGAAGTTGCTCAAATGCGTGGTTCAAAGTATGTACAAAGTGATACATCTCAGATTTATAAAAAGGTCAAGGCAGATTTAAGTATAGGACAGAAAGTGCTATTTTCGGGAACTCCATGCCAAGTAGCGGCATTGAAAAACTATTTAGGAAAAGATTATGAGAACCTTCTCCTTGTAGATATTATGTGTCACGGAGTACCATCACCGCTAATTTATGATGACTATCGGAGGTGGCTTGAGAATAAACAAAAAAGTAAAATTAGAAAGCTGGATTTTCGTTATAAAAAGCCTGGATGGACTGTGTTTTCAATGAAGGCGGATTTTGAAAATGGAAAGTCATATGTCTCATCTAAATATGAAGATCCTTATCACTGTTTTTTCTCGTTGGGGGGGGAGATCTGACGTTAAGGCAATCCTGCTTTAAGTGTCACTTCACCTCCCCGGAGCGAGTGGGAGATATTACGCTGGCTGATTTTTGGCAGTATAGGGCTAAAACTTATTCAAGTAGAGGATCAGAGAAGGGTGTTAGTCTTGTTTTGATTAATACTGAACTTGGAAAAAGATACTTTGAAAGTGTTGGAAATAAGATCAAAAAGGAAGAGCATACTTGGGAAGAAGCATATATATCGAATCTTCAGTTTACAAAACCGAATACTATTCCAACCGATTATAAAAACTTTTGGAACACATATTATGATGGTGGCTTTTCAAAAGTATTAGAAAAGTATTGGAAGCCAGATAAAAAAGGAAAATACAAGACGCTTTTAATTGTTTGGAAAAGAGCGCACGAATATCTATTTCCAAGCAAAAAATAATTTGTGGAGATAAGTACTTATGCGTATAGAGAGAACTAAAAATGCAACGAGAAATATAGTTGTAGGTATGATACTGAAAATTTATCAGCTTCTTGTTCCGTTTGTCATTAGAACAGTAATGATTCATATGTTGGGAATGGAGTATTTAGGGCTTAATAGCTTATTTACCTCAATTCTACAAGTTTTGAATTTGGCTGAATTGGGCGTAGGGTCAGCTATGGTCTTTAGTATGTATAAACCTATCGCAGAGGATGATAGCGCAACAATTAATGATTTAATGAGACTTTATCAGTTTTATTATCGAATTATTGGAATAATTATTCTTACTGTTGGAATTATCATTACTCCATTTATACCTAAATTAATCAAAAGCGATATACCATCAGGGCTGAATATATATATATTGTATTATTTGAATTTGGTGGCAACAGTTATATCTTATTGGCTTTTTGCCTATAAAAATTGCTTGCTAACAGCACATCAGAGAAGTGATGTGATTAGTAAAGTTACTATTATTACTAATACAGTAATGTATGTTAGTCAAATTATAGCACTGCTTTTGTTTAAGAGCTATTATATCTATCTAATAATAGCTCTTTTAGGCCAGATATTGCTTAATATTGGTACAGCAATAACAGCTGATAGGATGTTTCCAGAATATCGACCATCTAAAATTTTTAATAAAAAATTGTCGAAAGATATTAACCAAAGAATAAAGGACTTATTTACATCAAAGATTGGAGAAATTATTGTTAACTCGGCAGATAGTATTGTGATTTCTGCTTTTTTGGGACTAACAATTTTAGCATCTTATAATAGTTATTTTTATATTCTCTCGGCTATATTGGGTTTTGTTCTGCTCTTTTTACAAGCGTGTACTGCAGGAATTGGAAATAGTCTAATTGTGGAAACACTAGAAAAGAACTACAATGACTTAAAAGAATTGACATTAATAGTGACGTGGATTACTGGATTTTGTTCCTGCTGTCTTATGTGTATTTATCAGCCGTTTATGAAGATATGGATTGGCGAAGAGAATATTTTTCCTATTAGCTGCGTAGTTTGTTTTGTTATATATTTCTTTTTCAGATGTGTTAATCAGCTGTTTATCGTATATAAAGATGCAGCAGGTATGTGGCATGAAGACCGATTTAGACCGCTAGCAACAGCATTAACAAATTTAATTTTAAATCTTATTTTGGTTCAAATTATTGGAATTTATGGTGTACTGCTTTCAACAGTAATCAGTACACTTGTTGTAGGAATGCCTTGGCTTTTAAATAATATATTTACTGTTATATTTCATGTAAAAATGGGTGAATTTTTACGCAATTTTGTTTTTTATATAGGAGTAACATGTATAAATGTATTACTAACGTATATGGCTTGTGAAGCTATACCTGTGGGCGGTATTATGTGTATAGTTGTTAGGTTAATACTTTGTTGCATTATTCCAAATGCTTTTTACTTATTAGCATATCGACAAAAAAAAGAATTTAAACAGGCTGTAATGTTGATGGATAAAATTCTTGGAAGTAAAGTACACTTTTTACACAAAATATTAATAAAATTGTTATGAAGTCACTGCAGGCCAGACTGACACCGTTAAGTGAAAGTACATAAAGTAGATGGCTAAGATACCGGGCAATGCCATTTAGCTAGATGTTCGAGAAACCCTGATACCGTGTGCCAGACCCCTGGGACTAAAATGTAAACGCAAAACGAACAAAATGCGACTAAAAAGTCAAATGTTGTCGAATTAGCGTCTGTATTAGGCAAAATTAAGCCGTGTGAAGTCCCCGCCCAACAACCCACCACCCTACCCAGCCAACTCCAAATAGAGTAAACTA
>OKTO01000649.1_pt1 | contig 11678 bp, 9 predicted proteins | sample 1606101 | NCBI WGS metagenome assembly OKTO01 (sample SAMEA3879513, study PRJEB24766) | human gut metagenome | biome: human-associated habitat; feature: feces | place: USA | collected 1985/1987
GCGGCGGTTGACGCTGCACGAGACGAGCGCCTGCATATAATCGGCTCTCTGCTCGCAGCCCAATTCTCTGATCACGGTTTCATCGCACGCCAGCTCGATATCCCGGCACAGCAGCACATAGCTGAGCCACATCACCGGGTTGAACCAGTGGATCGTCAGCAGCAGGAAGCCCAGCGGCTTCCACAGGTGATCGCCCCGGCGCAGGTGCGCCTGCTCGTGGGCAATGACGTGCTGCCGGTCGCGGCTGTCCATGCGATATGGGAGATAAATTCTCGGACGGATCGTACCGAGCACGAACGGCGAATCAATCCGCTCAGACTGGTAGATGTTTCCCCGCAGGCGGACCGCCTCGCGTACCCTGTGCCGCAGCCGCAGCGTGCTGACCATGGTATACAGGAGCAGTGCGGCAGCTCCTGCGAGCCAGACCCAGGCGAGGATCGAAAGCCAGCTCTGCGCCGGGGCAGCAGAGCCGCCGGCGGCTGCGGCAGAGCTGATCTGTGCAGGCTGCGCCTGCGCGGCGATGGCTGCCGGACGGATGGCCTCTGTGCGTGGAAGCAGGCTCAGCGGACTTTCGACGGAAAACGGGAAAGCCAGCCGCACAGCGACGATGCCCCAAAGCAGGACGTTGAACCACTTGGGTGCTCTGCGCAGGCAGAGACGCAGAAGAAGCACTGCAAGCACAAGCCAGCTTGCGCAGACGCTCATGTGAAGGATGGTTAAAAAGAGTGCGCTCATTGTGTTTCTCCTCTTCGGATGCGATCGATCATCTGCTGCACCTCATCGAGCTCATGCGCGGACAGATCCTGCCGCTTTGTGAACGCGGCAATAAAGGTGGGCAGAGAGCCTTCAAATTTCTTTTCGACCAGTTCGTCGATCTCACAGGCCTGCGCCTCGTCCTTGGAAACGAGCGAGGTCACAAGCCCGTTCTCATTTTTCAGGATCCCACGCTCGCCAAGACGCTTGATGATCGTGTAGGTCGTCGTGCGCTTCCAGCCGAGCTGCTCCAGACACAGCTTCGCAAGCTGCGCCGCCGTGACCGGCTCATGCTTCCATAAAATCAGGCAGAAGCGGTACTCCCCTTCGTGAATTTTCGGAATTTCCAGTTTCAACACCTCCTTGTCTACTTGTGTAGAAGCTGCCGCTATTCTACACAAGTAGACGCGTGATGTCAAGTGGTTCTTGAAAAAAATATCGAACGTGCAGGTCGTTGACCCCGGCGCTCTCGATCCATGTAAAAGGCGCTGAAGCGCAAAAGCAGTTGGCAAGAGGCTGCCTCCGGGGCGCTTCCGGGCTTGTCAAGGGGCGTGCGGACTGATATAATGTTGAAAAAGGGTGAAAGGGGCGATGGCATGGACAAGCTTGCGGTGCTGCGGCAGTATTTTGGCTTTCCGGCATTCCGTGCGGGACAGCAGACGCTGATCGACGCGGTGCTTTCCGGGCGCGACGCGCTCGGCGTGATGCCGACGGGCGGCGGGAAAAGCCTCTGCTATGAGCTGCCCGCCCTGCTGCTGCCGGGAATGACGCTCGTCGTCTCGCCGCTGATCTCTCTCATGAAGGATCAGGTCATGGCGCTGCGGAACGCGGGCATCCCCGCCGGGTGCATCAACAGCTCCATGAGTCTGGACGAGCTGCGCGAGACGTACCGCGACGCGCGCTATGGCGCATATAAGCTGCTTTATGTCGCGCCCGAGCGGCTGCTGACCGACGGCTTCTGCTCCCTTGCGCAGGAGCTTGAGATCCCGCTTGTCGCCGTCGACGAGGCGCACTGCATCTCGCAGTGGGGGCAGGATTTCCGGCCCAGCTATTTAAAGATCGTTGAATTTTTGCAGCGGCTCCCGCGCCGCCCGGCTGTCGCGGCCTTTACCGCAACGGCCACGGCGCAGGTGCGCGCCGATATCATCCGTATTTTGCAGCTGCATGAGCCGGAAACGGTCGTGACCGGCTTTGACCGGCCCAATCTTCGCTTCGAAGTGCTGCGCCCGAAGGACAAGCGCACCGCGCTTTTGCAGCTGCTCTCCGAGCGGCAGGACAAGAGCGGCATTGTCTACTGCGCCACGCGCAAAACGGTCGAGCAGGTCTGCGGGCTTCTGCAGGAGGCGGGCTTTGCCGCCACGCGCTACCACGCGGGACTGGACGCTGACGAGCGAAAAGAAAATCAGGAGGCGTTCATCTGCGACCGCAGCCCCGTCATGGCCGCGACCAACGCGTTCGGCATGGGCATTGACAAGTCGAACGTCTCCTATGTCATTCATTACAATATGCCGAAAAGCGTGGAGGCGTATTATCAGGAGGCGGGACGCGCGGGGCGCGACGGCTCCCCTGCCGACTGCATCCTGCTGTATTCCTCCGGCGACATCACGACGGCTAAATTTCTGATCTTCAATTCATCCGCAGAGAACGAGGAGCTGACTGACGAGGAGCGGCAGATGGTGCAGGCGCAGGATCTGGCCCGGCTGGAGGCCATGACAGGCTACTGCAAGACGCAGGACTGTCTGCGCGGGTATCTGCTCGACTATTTTGGCCAGCCGCATGAAAAAACCTGCGGCAACTGCGGGAACTGTCTGGCAGAATACGAGACGCGGGACCTCACGCGCGAGGCGCAGATGATCCTGTCCTGCGTTGTGCGGGCGCGGAACCGGCTCGGCTACTGCGTTGGCGCGTCGATTCTAAGCCAAACGCTGCACGGGGGCCGTTCGGCACGCGTGCGGGAGCTGGGGCTTGATATGCTGCCGACCTACGGACTGATGTCCGCGCTGCCGGGCGCGCAGATTCGAGAATGGATCGAGCTGCTGGAGCGCGCGGGATATCTGGAGACTGATCCCGTCCACGGCGGGATCGACACGACGGAGCGGGCAGCGGCTGTGCTGTTTTCCGACGAACAGGTGCTTGCGCGCGTGCAGCGTACGACGCTCGCCGGGCCGAGAACGCAGAAAAAAGCAGCTGCGTCCCGGACGGACGAGCCGCTTCTGGCCGCGCTGAAGGCGCTTCGCTTCCGTATCGCGCAGGAGCAGGGCGTCCCGGCCTATATCGTGTTTTCCAACGCAACGCTTCTGGATATGGCCGCGAAGCGGCCCGGCTCCATGCAGGAGCTGCTGGAGGTTTCCGGCGTCGGCCATGTCAAGGCCGAGCGTTACGGCGCGGCATTTTTAAACGAGATCAGGCATTATACACATACACACAGGGAGGAATCGTAATATGTATATCCGCCGTTTTGACCCCGCCGATGCGGACGCGGTCGTCCGCGTGTCGGAGCTTGCCACCCGCATCACCTCCGGCGCTGTCTATGACGCGGCCTTCGTCGAGGAAATGGTCGCCCAGCAGGATCGCGCGTACTTCCTGACACGCGGCGAACAGATGCACTTCTACGTCGCCTGCGAGGATGACGGGACCGTGATCGGCTGCGCCGCCTTTGGGCCGTACCACAAAAACCCGGCTGAGGGCTGCTTCTATTCCGTCTTTGTGCTGCCGGAGAAGCAGAAGCGCGGCGTGGGCCGCGCGCTCATTGAGACGATCGAGCGTGATCCGCTGTTTTTGCGCGCGCCGCGCGTCGTGATCCCCGCTTCCATCAACGCGCTGCATTTTTATCAGGAACTCGGTTACGCCTTCGCCCCCGGCGGCGACCGGCTGGACGAGGAACAGCTTTACTGTCTGGAAAAGTTCCCGCAGCGTTCCGTGTAAATCGCAAAGGAGGAAATGCCGTGCGTTCCGTCAAGGGCATTATCATTGGGTTTTTACTGATCCTGCTGGGCTTTGCCGCCGCGCAGTACAGCCTGATCGCAGCCGGGATCCTGTCTGCGGGCGGGCTTGCCGCCGTCGTTGTGAGCGCGCTGCCGAAGCGGGCGGAAAAGCAGGAGCCGCAGGCGGCTCCCGCAGCTCCCGTGCCTGCCCCGGCGGAGCTTTCCGCGCCGGAGCTGCTGCCGGATATTCTGACCGACCCACCCGTGCAGCCGAAAATACCCCCGCTGCCGCAGCCGGAGGCGGAGGCTCTGTATAAAACGCTTGCGGACGCGTATACGCGCATTGACGCGCTTTCGTGCCGCGGCCCGGCATGGATGCTGGAACGGGATATCCGGCTCTGCAAGGCCTTCTGCGCCCGCTGGGACAGCGCGAAGGCAGATGCGCAGACGGCTGCGATCCTGCGGGAAAAGGCGCGCTTTGTCGAGTATTCCAACGAATTTCTTCTGCCGGGCTTCGGCAGGCACGGCAGGATCCCCAGCCGCCGCACGTCCGGCGATCTGCTGGAGGATCTGAGCGCCGCCGTTTTGAAGCAGGCTGCGCAGCAACAGGCGGCGCTTGAGGCCGCGCTGCGGGGGCAGAAATGGTTCGAGGGCGTAAAAAAGCAGCTCCGGCCCATTCAGCCGGGACTGGCCGACGCGCCTGCGCCGGAAAAGAGGCCGGACTACACGCCGCCCGACACTGCGGCGCTCACGCGGAAGACCGCGCCGGAATCTCTGGAAACATTTTACGTTCTCGCGTTCAAAACAACGGGCAAAAGCCCCTCGCGCGGCGAAATTGCGCAGCTTTCGATCCTGAAATTCCGCCGCTTTGCGCCGGAATCCGTGCTGACCGCCTGCGTAAGCCCGGAAAATGGTCTGACAAAATACGCCCGCGAGGCGGGCGTGACGGAACGCATGACGCAGGACGCGCCGAGGCTGGCCCGGCTCCTGCCCGCCGTTGACGCGTATCTCGGTGAGAACGCGCCGCTGATCCTGTTCCGCGCGGACGAGCTGGCGTTTCTGTCCGCAGCCGGAAGCGAGGCCGTCTGCATGAAGCGTCCTGTCTATGACGTGCGGACGCTGACGGGCCGCACGTCTGAGTCGCTTGCAGACGCCTTCGGCGCGGCGTTCGAATTCGTCCCCGCCATGGCTGACGCAGAGGATGAGGCCCTCGCCTGCGGCCTGCTCTTCTGCGGCCTCGCAGACCGCGTGCTGCATCTGACGGGGAAGCGATGATCTGCTTCCGGCCCTGCCAAAGCTGTGCGTCTGCCGGAATGCCATACTGTGCGAAAGTCAAGCTGGTACTCGACGCGGAACGTGCCGGTGCGGGATATCCCGCTCGCTTCACCATCAGCTTCCCGCTAATTTTCTGCAAATTCTTGACTTCCCACGCGAATCTGGGTATAATCCAATCGTAATAACAGCCAATTCCGGCTTTTAGAATTCTTGAAAGGAAGACCTGTATATGATCTATACTGCAGAAGTCAAGCATATGTGCCCGGTTGCCAAGGGCGCGTATCATGGCCCGGCTCCCATTCCCGAAGAGGGCAAGTGGGTGCAGGCAAAGGAAATCAAGGATATCTCCGGCTTTACCCATGGCGTGGGCTGGTGCGCACCGCAGCAGGGCGCATGCAAGCTGAGCCTGAATATCAAGAACGGCATCATCGAAGAGGCTCTGGTCGAGACGATCGGCTGTTCCGGCATGACCCATTCCGCCGCAATGGCTTCCGAAATTCTCATCGGCAAGACCATTCTTGAGGCCCTCAACACCGACCTCGTCTGCGACGCTATCAACACCGCCATGCGCGAGCTGTTCCTGCAGATCGTCTATGGCCGCAGCCAGTCCGCGTTCTCCGAGGACGGCCTCGCCGTCGGCGCTTCTCTGGAAGACCTCGGCAAGGGCCTCAGAAGCCAGGTCGGCACGATGTTCGCCACCAAGGAAAAGGGCCCGCGCTACCTCGAAATGGCCGAGGGCTACTGCTCCAAGATCGCCCTCAACAAGGACGACGAGATCGTCGGCTACGAATTCATCAACTTCGGCAAGATGATGGACTTCATCAAGAAGGGCGACGAGCCTGCCGAGGCCATCAAGAAGGCCACCGGCCACTATGGTCAGTGGGACACCGCGGCGAAGTATATCGACCCGCGTCAGGAATAAGAAAAGGAGGACACGAAAATGGCTTTGTTTGAAAACTACGACAGAAGAATTGACAAGATCAACGGCGTCCTCAAGCAGTACGGCATCGAGTCCGTCGAGGCTTGCCGCGAAATGTGCCAGGCCAAGGGCTTTGACCCGTATGAGATCGTCAAGGGCATTCAGCCCATCTGCTTCGAAAACGCGTGCTGGGCATACACCGTCGGCGCTGCCATCGCCATGAAGAAGGGCGTCAAGACCGCTGCCGAAGCCGCTACCGCCATCGGCGAGGGCCTGCAGGCCTTCTGCATCGACGGCTCCGTCGCCGACGACCGCAAGGTTGGCCTCGGCCACGGCAATCTGGGCGCCATGCTCCTGTCCGAGGAATCCGAGTGTTTCTGCTTCCTCGCAGGCCACGAGTCCTTTGCGGCCGCTGAGGGCGCCATCGGCATCGTCAAGAACGCGAATAAGGCCCGTAAAAAGCCTCTGCGCGTCATCCTGAACGGCCTCGGCAAGGACGCTGCCCAGATCATCTCCCGTATCAACGGCTTCACCTATGTCCAGACCCAGTTCGACTACTACACCGGCGAGCTCAAGATCGTCCGCGAGATCCGCTACTCCGAGGGTGAGCGCGCCAACGTCCGCTGCTACGGCGCTGACGACGTCCGCGAGGGCGTGGCCATCATGCACCACGAGGGCGTGGACGTTTCCATCACCGGCAACTCCACCAACCCCACCCGTTTCCAGCATCCCGTTGCCGGCACCTACAAGAAAGAGTGCATCGAGCAGGGCAAGAAGTACTTCTCCGTGGCCTCCGGCGGCGGCACGGGCCGTACCCTGCATCCCGACAACATGGCCGCCGGCCCCGCCTCTTACGGCATGACCGACACCATGGGCCGTATGCACTCCGATGCACAGTTCGCAGGCTCCTCCTCCGTCCCTGCGCACGTCGAGATGATGGGCTTCCTGGGCATGGGCAACAACCCCATGGTCGGCGCTACGGTTGCGGTTGCAGTCGCTGTGGAAGAGGCCATGAAGTAAGCCTGATTGGCAAAAACCAAGTGTTTTCAATGCCTTCAGCCGTGGTTAAAAGTGGATAAATGCAGTGAGATGATGTACACTAGTACATTATTTGTACACCATTAGTACACCACACTCGTACACCCCGCCGTAGTGATGATTTGCTACAGCGGGGTGTTTTCTATTTATCGTTCAAAATTGCCTGCTCGATCAAGAATAACAAGCGTTCTGATCATGTCCTCACTCATATTTTTCCAAGCAGTTCCGGCGCTTTTACCAATGTGCGCCGAGGGAATACTGGAACGGCGTGCACGAACCGGAATGACGCCGCGTCTGTAGTGCGCGAAGCATCCGGTTTTGGTGCTAACGTCCTATTATGTTTCCGTTCTGCGGAACGTTTTTGTTTTAAAACACCAAATTTCCCTTGACAAGACCGGATTTGTCCGGTAATATGTCTTTATAGGGTGCACATATTTAATTGTGCAGTCCACATTGCGCGGACATATGAATTTCTGAAGAAAGGGCGGATTTGAAATGAAACAGATGATGGATGCCATTGTAAAACCCACAGCCGGCCCCGGATTGGAGCTGCGGCAGGTGCCTGTCCCTGTGCCGGGCCCCGGAGAAGTTCTCATCAAGATCCACAAGACCGCGATCTGCGGCTCCGACGTCCATATCTACAAATGGAACCAGTGGGCGCAGCAGCACGTCAAGCCCCCACAGGTCATCGGCCATGAGTATGTCGGCGAGGTCGCCGAGCTTGGCGCGGGCGTCACGGGCTTCACGGTCGGCCAGCGCGTCTCCGGCGAGGGCCATATCACCTGCGGCCACTGCCGCAACTGTCACACCGGCAATATTCAGTGGTGCAAGCACCATGTCGGCGTCGGCGTCGACCGGGACGGCGCGTTTGCGGAGTATGTCTGCATCCCGTCGCGCAACGTCATTGCCATCGACGAGAGCCTGCCGGAGGACGTCGTCTCCTTCTTTGACGCCTTCGGCAACGCCACGCATACCGCCCTCATGTTCCCGCTCATCGGCGAGGACGTGCTCATCACCGGCGCGGGCCCCATCGGCATTATCGCGGGCGGCATCTGCAAATACGCGGGCGCACGCCGCGTCGTGATCACCGACGTCAACGAATACCGGCTTGCCCTTGCCCGCAAAATGGGCGTCGATGCCGCCGTCAACACCGCGAAGGAGGATCTGCGCGAGGTCATGCACGAGCAGGGCCTGACCGAGGGCTTTGACGTAGGTCTTGAAATGTCCGGAAACGCCGCGGCGTTCCACCAGCTGATCTCCGTCATGCGCAGCGGCGGCAAGGTCTCTCTGCTTGGTCTCGGCGACGGCCCCATCAGCGTGGACATGAACCAGATCATTACAAACGGCCTGACGCTGCAGGGCATCTATGGCCGCAAGATGGACAACTGGCACCAGATGTCGTACATGGTGCAGGGCGGACTCGATCTGACGCCCGTGATCACGCACCGCTTCCACTACACGGACTTCCAGAAGGGCTTTGACGCAATGATGAGCGGCAGGTCCGGCAAGGTCGTACTCGATTGGACGAAGTAAGGAGGAATTCTCATGAAAACTGCACTGAAAGCCTTTGAACAGGAGCTGGACGCGATCCGCGAAGCCGGTACCTGGCGCGAAGAGCGCATCATCACCACCCCGCAGCGCTCCTGCATCGACACCACGCAGAAATCCCACGTCGTCAACATGTGCGCCAACAACTATCTCGGCCTGTCCGACGACCCGCGGCTCATCGAGGCCGCGAAGGCCAGCTATGACCGCTGGGGCTTCGGCCTTTCGTCTGTGCGCTTCATCTGCGGCACGCAGGAGATCCACAAGGAGCTCGAGCGCCGCATCGCAAAGTTCGCAGGCACCGACGACGCCATCCTCTATTCCTCCTGCTTCGACGCCAACGGCGGTCTGTTTGAGACGCTGCTCGGGCCGGAGGACGCGGTCATTTCGGATGAGCTGAACCACGCGTCCATCATCGACGGCGTGCGGCTGTGCAAGGCCAAGCGCTACCGCTATCTGAACAACAACATGGAGGATCTCGAAGCCAAGCTCAAGGACGCGCGGGAATCCGGCTGCAAGAAAATTCTGATCGCGACCGACGGCGTGTTCTCCATGGACGGCTATATTGCAAACCTCAAGGCCATCTGCGATCTCGCCGACCGCTATGACGCGCTGACGATGGTCGACGACAGCCACGCCGTCGGCTTCATGGGCGCGCACGGCCGCGGCACGGCAGAGTTCTGCGGTGTCATTGGACGCGTCGACATCATCACCGGCACGTTCGGCAAGGCCATGGGCGGTGCGTCCGGCGGCTATACCGCAGCGCGTCAGCCGATCGTCGACCTGCTGCGGCAGCGTTCGCGCCCGTACCTGTTCTCCAACACGCTCGCGCCCGCCATCTGCGCCGCGACGCTCCGCACGATCGACCTGCTGGAGGAATCCACGGCGCTGCGCGACAAGGTTCATGAGAACGCGCGCTATTTCCGCGCGGAGATGGAAAAGCTCGGCTTCGATCTGCTCCCCGGCGAGCACCCCATCGTCCCCGTCATGCTCTATGACCCGAAGATCGCACAGGAGTTTGCCCGCCGGATGCTTGAAAAGGGCGTCTATGTCGTCGGCTTCTGCTATCCCGTCGTCCCCAAGGGCCGCGACCGCATCCGCACGCAGATCTCCGCCGGCCACACGAAGGAAGACCTCGATTTCGCCGTCCATTGCTTCGGCGAGGTCAAGCGGGAAATGGGCCTGTAAGTTTACATAAGTTTTATTGCAGCTGCGGCAGGCCATGTGCATGGTCTGCCGCAGTGCAGCTATGCACCGGTGCAGACGGGCAGAAGCCCGCGGCAGGCTATTGACAGCGGCAGTCTGCACGGGTATCATAAAATATAGAATTCATGCAAGGAGAAATCAAACGATGATAGACACTTACAAGTTCTCAACACTCGAATACAAGCGCCCCGATCTGGAAGCGCGGCGCGCCAAGCTTGCCGAATGGAAAAACGCGGCTGTACACGCGGAGAGCTACGCCGCGCTGCGCGCGCTGATGTTTGAGATCGACCGCGAGAACTGCGAGCTGTTTACGCAGTATTCCATTGCACATATCCGCCACACGCTCGACACACGTGACGAGTTTTATGAGGCGGAGATTCAGTATTTGCAGGATACGCTGCCCACGCTCAGCGGCGACGAGGTTGCGCTCAGCGAGGCTATTGCGGCCAGCCCGTTCCGTGCGGACATTGAGCGGGATCTTGGCAAGCAGTACTTTGTCTCCATGGACTTACAGAAAAAGCTGTATTGCGAGGCCAACGTTCCGCTGCGCCAGCAGGAGAGCCGCCTGACCAATGAATATCAGAAAATCATGGCCACGGCAGAGATTCCGTTTGACGGCAAGAAGCTGAACCTTTACGGCGTGCAGAAATACTTTGAACACCCTGACCGCGCGATGCGCGCTGCCGCCGTCAAGGCGTACTCCAAGTTCTACGAGGACAACGAGCCGCGTCTGGAGGAGATCTGGGACGAGCTGATCAAAATCCGCAACCAGATGGGCAAAAACCTCGGCTATGAGAACTACATCCCCGTCGGCTATCTGGAGCAGGGCCGCACGGATTACGGCGAACAGGAGGTCGCGTCCTTCCGCGAGCAGGTGCGCACCGTTCTTGTTCCGCTGTGCCAGAAGCTCTATGACGCGCAGGCCAAGCGCCTCGGCCTCGACCACGTCATGTGCTATGATGAAAAGATGGTCTTCCCGGACGGCAACGCCGAGCCTGCGGGCGACGACGCGTTCATGGTCAAGACCGCGCAGAAGATGTATCACGAGATCAGCCCGGAAACCGGCGAATTCATCGACTTCATGATCGACCACGAGCTGATGGACCTGCAGAACAAACCGGGCAAGGCTTCCACGGGCTACATGACGAGCCTGCCCAGCCTGAAGGCGCCCTTCGTGTTCTCCTGCTTCAACCACACGATCTTCGACATGCAGGTCCTGACCCACGAGCTGGGCCACGCCTTCGCCGGCTACATGGCCATGCGCAGCCAGCCCATCTCGGACTATTACAGTGAGACCACCGACATCGCGGAGATCCACTCCATGTCCATGGAGCAGTTCGCCTACCCCTATGCCGAGTGGTTCTTCGGCGATCAGGCGGACAAGTTCCGCTTCGCACATCTGCAGGAGGCGCTGACCTTCGTGCCCTTCGGCGTGGCCGTGGACGAGTTCCAGCACATCTGCTATGCCCATCCTGAGCTGACGCCGAAGGAGCGGACATATCAGTGGCACCTGCTGGAGGAAAAGTATATGCCGTGGCGCAAGTACGAGAACGACGCGTTTATGGAGCGCGGCGGCTACTGGTACCACAAGCTGCATATCTACCTCTATCCGTTCTACTATATCAACTACACGCTCACGACGATGGGCGCGATGGAGTTCAAGAAGAAGTACGCCGAGGATAAGGCCGCCGCATGGCAGGACTATCTGAACCTCTGCAAGACCGGCGGCAGCCGCAGCTATCTGGAAACGCTGCGCTACGCGAATCTGGCCAATCCCTTCGAGCCCGGCTCCGTGGAGCGCGCCTGCGGGTACGCGGAGGAAATCCTGCTCAAGCAGATTGCGGAGCAGGCGAAGTAAGTGCAAGTCAGCACTGCATTCCGATCAAAACCTCCGGCGTTCAGTAAAATAATAAAAAGGCAGACACATGGAAAACCGCCATGATGTCTGCCTTTTCTTTATACTATTAGGGTCTATCTGAAAACCGGGAATATGACCAACAGCGAGGGATTTTTCGCCT
>OKTO01000656.1_pt1 | contig 11590 bp, 6 predicted proteins | sample 1606101 | NCBI WGS metagenome assembly OKTO01 (sample SAMEA3879513, study PRJEB24766) | human gut metagenome | biome: human-associated habitat; feature: feces | place: USA | collected 1985/1987
GCACAATCTGCACGCCGGAAGCCTGAATGATATCGCTGATGCGGCTGACCGCGCCGACGATGTAATCCAGTACCACGTCCGGCAGGGCAAGCTGCGCGAACAGGTCGATGAGGTAATCCATGTTCATCGTGCCGGAGGATGCCGACGCCGCCGCCATGTCCGCACTCGTGCCGCTCAGCCCCCCCGCCATCATCTGCGCCGCCAGCGACAGCGCATTGCTGACCGCTTCCGCGCCCAGCAGCACCGGCAGGAAGAAGATGGCGCGAACCAGTCCGCGGCACTTCATTTTGCGGTTGAGCATCATGGCGACGAACAGGGAGAAGAAGATAATCAGCGGCACGTCGATGACCATGTTGCCGATGGAGGTCGTCAGCGTCTGTTTGAAGGACGCGTGGGAGAAGAACGCCTCATAGTAGTTCTTCAGCCCCACGAATTCCAGATTGTAGCCGCCCGTACTCAGCACGGTCAGGTCGCTCAGGGAGAACTCCACCGTCATGTACAGGCTGCGCACATAGAACAGCAGAAAGCCCAGCAGCCACGGCAGAATGAAAAGATAGCCGTTAACGGCGCGCTTCCCCGCCATGGAGATATGCAGCTTTTTCATTCGTTTGCACCTCCTGTGACCAGATACGCCTTCGCGGGAACAGTACCGCTGCCCGCCTGCGCATCCTGACTGCCGTAGTTGATGTAGATGGTCACGCCGTTGTCGTACTCGACGCTGCGCAGGGTATCGGAGAGAATCGTATGCTTCACCATCTGCGCGCCGCTGACGGAGGCGAGCGCCGCATTCAGGTACGCGTACTGTTCCGCCGCGGTATCCGTCCAGTTGGCCACAGTCGTGGCGTAGAGTCTGTTCAGCGCCGTGTACTTCATGTCGGATGCTTGCTGTGCCGTAAAGGTGTAGCGCGGGGACGCGCCGTATTCCACCATTTTCAGCAGCTTCGCCTGCCAATCGTCGCTCACGATAGTGTTCAGCGCCTGACCGGTGTAATCCACACAGCCATGCAGAATCATCTCGTAAAGCGGAATCGTTTCATCCACAATGACGTACTCCGTCGCGGTCATGGGCGCGTCAATGACGTGCTTGACACCGTTCAGGGCGTAGAGGTTGCCGCCGGACACCATGACATTCTTGCCGCTATCCGCAATCGCCTGCAGCTGGCTTTCGACAATCATCAGCGCCTGTTCGCGGTTAATCAGCTCCGTGCGGCGCTTGTCCGCGTGCAGCTCACAGCCGAGGTCGCGGAGGGAGTAACCGTTCAGAGAATAATCCTTCGTGCTGTTCAGGAACCCACTGACGTAGTACGGCAGGAACTTCGGGGACAGCAGGTTGTAAATGTTCTCGCTGTAACCCAGCGCGGACGTGCGCCGCAGGGATGCCGGATTCGTCACGCCGAACTGCGCAATGTAACCCGCGCCGTAATAACGGGACGTCTCCTGATTCTCCATGTAGTGCTTGGAGATTTGCGTCACCTTCTGGAACGCGACGTCGGCGTACAGTTCGCCGCCCAGCCGTGCTATTGCGCTGTTCAGGTTCTCCAGCCGATTTTTACCGCCCAGCTGCCTCAGCACGGACACGTTGTTCGCGACATCGTGGTAGTAGCCGCCGTTCATCCAGCCTTGGAAGTTCATCACTTGATGCTTGATACCCGCCTTATTCAGCGACTGCGCAATTTCCACCGCTTCATCGAAGGTGGTCATGGCACAGACGTGCAGGTACTGAATGCCCATGAAGTGGGTCGTTTCCTTCACGCCGCCAATCACATCGTAGTAGAAGGGAATGTCGCCCGTCTCTTCCAGCGGAGAAAGCACGTTTTCAGCAATCAGGCGCGCCCGGTAGTAGTTCGCCAGACCGCTGTACCCCTTGTTCTCCGCCGTCAGGAATGTGTAGCGGATGACGAGATCTTCGCCGTAGTAGTTGTCCTCGACGATAGGCATTTCCGCCGTTTCGCCCGCGCCGAAGAGAGACAGCAGCTCCGACCCGCGCAGGGTGAACATGGCGAACGCGTTGTTGTAGGAGTTGTTGCGCCCCGCAACATCCGCGCTGATAGCCGCCAGCGAAGCGCCGTTTTCAATCGTCGCCAGCACACTGGTGTTCTCGCGGCACACGCCCCACAACGGCAGACGCACAGACTGAATCGTCTGCGTCTGCGTGTAGTCGCCGTCAATCAAGTCCATATCGTAGACGTACTGGCTGTACACCGCGGCACTGTTTTTGCCGTTGTTGAAACGAATCAGGCTGCCCGAACCGTTCGGCACAACCATGTAGCCGTTTTCGTCGCTGCCCGCTGCCGCCATATAGGGCAGCAGCTGGATGCGGTAGACCTTGCCGCCGCCACGCTCTTCAATCGCGCTCACAGGCAGCTTGGCTTCCACGTTGTCCTCGCCCAGATGCCACTCCAGCGTCACGGTGAAACCCAGCGTTTCCGCCTGTTCCTTGCCCGCCAGCGCTTCCATTTCAAGGTATTCCGCCTTTGTCATGCCCAGCGCCACAAACTCCTTGGAGACGCGCGCCATTTCGCGGGTACGGCTCGCACCGGTTGCGCTGATCCAGTAGCCGTCGTCGCGCTTTTCGTACACAATATCCGCTGCCTTCTTCGCCTGTGCGCTCAGCTGCTCGTAGAGTCCCTCGTAGCGCTCCGTCGGCAGGTAAGACGGCGTCAGGTACTGGATGGAGTCCACGCCCACGTCGTAGATGAAGGCAATGCCGTCCTCAATCGCCGCCGCGCGGAAGTTGCCCAGCGCCACGCTCATCGAGTAGCTGTCGTAGGTGCTGCTCGTCAAACCGGCGTTGTAGTAGTCCAGCAGGAACTGGCTCTTCAAGTAGTTCTTGTTGGTCTTGTTCGCCACTTTGTCCGCATCCGCGTCCACAGGGTTGGAATAGACCGTTTCGCCGCTGCGCTTGTCGTAGATGGCGACGTTCGCCGTCTCCAAATCCGCGTAGAGCTTCAAGTTGTCGTTTTCCGCAAACAGCTGGAAAGGCGCGGCGACGTTCGGGTTTTCGTCCGTGAGCGCCGCCAGTTCTGACTGCGCTGCCGCTCCCGCGGGCGCTTCAATGTACGCCTGATAGTCCCGGTTAAACTCGAAGCGAATCAGATACCACGCAGCCACTGCCGCCACAATCACCAGCAGCACCGCCAGCACAATCCAACGTACCTTGTGATGCTTTTTGCCTTCCACGGCGGGGCTGTGCTTGATTTTCGTTTGCTCGCTCATCTTTCCACCCCCCGCTTAAACTCGGAAAATCAGTTCGGTGTAGATGCTCCTGACAAAGCCGAACACCTGACCGATGAAGTTCGCAATCAGCATCATCAGGAAGATGATGATGAACACTGCCACCAGCGTCAGCAGGAGCGTGAGCAGCGTTTTGCCCAGCGTGTAGTTGTGCACCTGCATGATGCCAATCAGCGCCATGATGAGGGTATACGCCGTGCCGAGGAAGATGATGATGGCGTAGAACGCTTCCTCATTTTCCGCCACAAACTGGCTGACAATGGTTGCGGCGATGTAGCACACAATCATCGGCAGGAGCGAATAGCCGATCGCGATGGCAATATCCTTGAGGCGCCCTTCGCCGTCCATCAGGCAGGTAATCGACCAGTTGCCGACGCACAGCAGCAGGTACAGCATCAATACGCCGCTCATTTCCCACAGGGCGTTGACCGTTCGCTCGTTGATGTCGTTGACGACAAAGCCCGCAAGCAGTCGGTTCAGCGTGAAGCACAGACCGAAGAGGACAACCATGAGGATGGCAATGGCGACGCTTCCCTTTTCGCCGTGGCGAATCCAGTAGAAGCCGTCCGACGGATGGGACACCGTGTAGAACAGCTGCTGCCACTTTTCTTTGCTGAACAGTGATTTCATCGCTTATGCCCTCCTTCCGTTCTTTTGATTTCTGCGCGGACGAATCACCTTGACCACAACGACAATCGCCACGATGACCGCAATGATTCCCGTCAGAATGTAGTTGATGTTGCTCTTGAGCACATCGTTGCGGTAGCGCTTGAAGGCGACGGAGTAGTAGTCGCGGTTCATGCCGCGCTTCAAGTATTCCATGGCCTTCTCGTTGTCGCCTGCGGACAGGTACGCCTTGCCGATGCCGGTGTTCGCCAGCTCGTTGTTCTCGTCCATCCGCAGCACTTCCTGCCACAGGGCAACCGCCTGCGTCTCGTCGCCATCGTAGCGCAGCCCAACCGCTTCGTTGATGAGCCGGCCGTACTCCGTTTCGCCGAAGACGGCAATCACGCCCTGCTTGGAATCCAGCGCGAGCATCTTGTCCCCTGCGCACTCAATCGCGACAGGCGCTTCCATCGTGCCCGCCTGCGTGCCGAGGCCGCCGAAGATGTAAAGCAGGTTGCCTTCGTGGTCGTAAGTGATAATGCGGCCACGCTTGGAGTCCAGCAGCGAGTAGATGCCCTTTTCGCGGTACACCACGTCCACAATCGTGCTGGCGCCCGCGTACTGCGACGTGCCGCTGATCTGCATATCGCCGCCAAGGTTCTTGGTCTGACCCATGCGGATGACGTCCTCGCCCTTGGGGTTCAGGCGGCGAACCGCCTGCGTGCCCGCGGTATCCTTGTTCGAGGCGTACACAAAGCCCTCGTCGTCGATGTCAATGCCGGTAAATTCCGTCGGAATGAACAGCTGCTGCTTGGAGCGTTCTTCCTTCGTCGCCAGCTTGCGCCAGAACTTCTCCCACGCCGTAATTTCAACGGAAATCGTGCCGAAGAAGCCGGTGAAGTCGCCGTTCGTCTCAAAGACCATGATGCCCTCGAACATGTTCTGCGCAATGCAGTAGACACGTCCGGCGTAGTCCACCGAGACTTTCAGGGGCGTAAAGAGGAAGTTGGCATCCAGCACCTCGCTGTTCGGGTTGACGGTCACGCGCGCGACGTTCTTGTCGCCGTCCAGCACAATCAGGCGGTTGTCGCTGTCCGCAATGCAGAGCTGGCTTGCGCTGTTGAGCGCCACGCCCTCCACGCCGCTGACTTCCGCGAACGCCTGATAGCCGCTGCCCACATCCACGCCGAGGATGCGCTCCGTCACCGCGCCGTTTCTGTCCTGCACCTCCACGCAGTTGTTCTGCGCCGTGTGCAGCACCGTCCAGTTGTCATCCAGCACCAGCACCCGTCCCGTGCTTTCCTTCACGCACAGGCGCTGCGTGCCGTTCCAATCCACCATCGCCGTTGCGGAAACTTCGCTCAGGCGCTCGTCCTGCTTGCCGTTTTTCACCGTCGTCACGGCGGATACGCTGTCCGTTTTGGTGTCCAGCAGCAGCAGCGAATCATTCTCGACCGTGCCCAGCAGCTTGCCGGTGGTCTTCATGACGTTGATTTCGCCGTTTTTCTCGCCCACAATCAGGTAATCGCCCGTCAGCTCAATGCCCAGAATGTTCTGGAACGCCGTTTCTTCATCCTCTGAAGAAGCCGCTGCTGCTCCGGTCATGCCCGTCATGCGGGTGATGCTGCCATCCGCGTCCGTCTTGCGGATACAGTTGCTTTCGATCACGCGGCGTGTGCTGCCCGCGCGGTCGAGTTCGACAATGTGGTTGTCCGCGTCGCGGATGAACACGCTGTCGCCATCCAGCGCGAATTCGGAAATCGTCGCGAAGGAGGTCAGCGCATCGTCCGCATTGCGGTAGTTACCGTATGTCGTGACCATATTGCCCTTCTGGTCAAGCACAACCACTGTCTTGGCGCTGATGCAGTAGAGGTTGTCCTGCTCGTCCAGCGCCAGACCAATCAGACCAGACATGCCGGTGATGTTCTGATTGCCCTTAATCAGGCGGCCAATCAGGATGAACAGGTCGATGTTCGTCGTCGCGTCATAGCGGGCGTAAGTGAAAGTCGAGCCGTCCGCGTTCGTGCGGATGACAGACTTGCCGTTCTCCGCAATCGCGTAGGTTGCGCCCTTGCTGTCTGTGACCGTCTTCACCAGCGGCTGCAAGGTGCTCTCGTAGGCGCTGACCTGATAGGTCGTACCCTGCTCATCCGCCAGTTCCGTGGCGCTGCCGGACGTGAAGCGCTCCGTGCGGTACTTCATGCCGTCCACATCGGTTTCCTGATTGAGGTTGCCCATGCCCTCGATGTGCGTCCCGACAGCGTAGGTCACGCCGCCCAGCGCCTTCACGCTGCCCGACAATTGCGGAATCTCGATGATGCGGTTGAGCGTATCATCCGGATTCAGCACAACCACGCGGCGGTTGAGGCTGTCGGCAATGTAGAGCGTATCATCATTGGCGACTGCCACGCCCGTGGGCGTCTGGAAGGTATCCGCCACGCCGTGATTCTCAAATCCGGTGATAACGCGCACGACCTTCGTCATGTCGCTACTGAGCAGGACGATGCGGTTGTTGCCGCTGTCCGCCAGATACACCGTGCCGTCCTGCGCCACGCACAAGTCCTGCGGGTTCTTGAACGCCCCCAGCGACTGCCCATTATATTGGAAGGAAGCGCCTGTAATCGACCCCGCCGGCATACGCCGCGGGCGTGTACACGATGTAACCCCAGTAGTCGTAATTGTACGTCGTGTAAGGCAGCTCGGTATCCGCCAACGCTCCCCCGCAGGAGGAGAAAGTGACCAGCGCCGCCAGCGCCATCAGGAGGAACTTCTTCATTTTTTTCATGCGTCTTTCCTCCCTCTCTTAGTCCTTCATGCCCGAAGTCGTCATGGTTTCCAGAATGCTGCTCTGGCACAGCAGGAAGAACAGCACCGGCACCGCCATGATGATGAACGTGACCGCCGCCGCCGCGCCCGCGCGGGACACGCCGCCAGCTGTAATCTGCTGGAGCGCGTACTGCATGGGCTTCAATTGCTCGTCACGCAGGAACAGCGAACCGGTATTGCCCCACATCTGCTGGAACTGGAAGATCGCCAGCGTCAGCCAAGCGGGCTTGACGTTCGGCATGACGATTTTCCAGAAAATCTGCCATTCGTTGGCGCCCTGCACGCGCGCCGACTCCATCAGCGAATCCGGCAGCTGCTCCATGAACTGCTTCATCAGGTACAAACCCATGCCGAACGACCACGCGGGCAGAATCAGCGCCAGATAGGTGTTGTTGATGTGCAGCCACGAAATGATGGCGTACTGCGGAATCTGCGTCACCGTCCAGTTGAACATCATCGACAGGACGACCATGCCGAACAGCATCGCCTTGCCGGGGAATTTGTCCTTCGCCAGCGGATACGCCGCCCACGACGCCACGATGACGTGACCCACCATGCCCGCCACCGTGATGATGATGGTGTTCATGATGTAGCGGCTGAAAGGCACCCACGAGTCGTTCATCAGGATGAACAAATCCGAGAAGTTGCGCAGATTCGGGTTGCGCACAAAAATCTTCGGCGGGAACTGGTACAATTCGTCCAGCGGCTTCAAGGCGTTGTTGATAATCATGACCAGCGGCAGTGCCATGAAGACGCCGCAGATGAACATGAGCGTAAACAGCAGCGCGTTGCCCGCCATCGAGCGGTTGAGCTTGCGGGCTTTCTTGGGCATAATCTTCTGCCGGCGCAGCTTCTTTTGCAGCTTCGGCGGCAAATCCTTGACTGCCACCTGACCTCTCCGTTCTGCCATGCTTACTCACCCACCCTTCTCAGTACTCGCTGAACGAGCTTATTCGTGCCGACCATCAGCAGGAAGAGGATGGTCGCGATGGCGCAGGCGTAACCCATCTCCATACGGGTCGAACCGTAGTCCAGCAAGTGGGTGACAATGGTTGCGCCAGCATAGTTGACCGACGGGTTGCCCGCCAGATTGATGGAAATGTCCGCCACGGCGAAGGACTGCGTAATCTGCATGACCGCGCCGAACATCAGCTGCGGCTTCATCGCCGGGAGGGTGACATACCACAGCTCCTGCCAGCGGTTCTTGATGCCGTCAATGGCGGCGGCTTCGTACATGCTCTTGTCCACCGTCTGCAAGCCTGCGATGAAGGACAGGAAGCCTGTGCCCAGGCTCAGCCACAGCTGAACGATAATCAGCATCGGCATGACGTACTGCTCTGTCTTCATCCACAGAATCGGCTCGTTGATGATATCGAGGTTCAGCAGGATACCGTTCAAATAGCCGTAGCGGTCGCCTGTCAGAATCAGGTTCCAGACCATGTAGGCGTTGCCGCAGATGGACGGCGCGTAGAAAATCAGCGTCAGGAGCGTACGCATCCCGCGGTTGAACTCGTTGATAATCCACGCGAACAGCAGGCACAGCATATAGCTGACCGGGCCGGTAATGACAGCGAAAATCAGCGTGTTTTTGAGCGAAATGATGAAGATTTCGTCATCCAGCAGGAGCTTGACGTAATTCTGCCAGCCGACGAACTCCGGCTTCTCCAGCATGTTCCAGTCCGTGAAGGAAACGCCGATAGCCATCAGCACCGGCAGCACGGTGAAGAAGAAGAACAGGATGAAGTACGGCGCCATCAGCAGGTAGGACGCGCGGTGCTTCCAGATGGTTTTGCCAAGCGACTGACGCTTGCCATGCACCAAGGTCGGATTGCTCATCTTACTCCTCCTTCGTCGTGTCTTCCGTCTGATGGAGCGGCAGACCGAATTCCGTGCGCTTGTAGTTGATTTCGGCGTTGATGTAGTACACCTTGTCCATCAGCGCCTCGCGCGGGGTGGTGTTGTTCGTTGCGGTATCTGTGGTGATGGTATAGAACGCGTTGTTGATGTTGCGCCAAGTGTAGTATCCGCCCGGCACCTGCGGGATGCCGCGCACATACTGCATCTGCTCCACCAGCGCGCGGTAGTCGCGCATGGGCCACGACAGGTTCGCCAGTGCCTCGGTGTTTGCCGTCGCGACGCGCGCGGATGCCCCCATCAGCGATTCCATCTCGCGCCCGTAGAGCGTCTGCGTCTCGGTGCTCGTCCACCATTTGAGGAACTCCCAGCTTTCGTCGGGATGCTTCGTCGCGCTCATGATGATATCCGCCAGACCCGTCGTACCCGTCGAGCGGTCAATGCTGCCGTCCGCCTGCACCGTACCGGGAACGGTCGTGAAGTCCCACAGACCCAGGATGTCCGGCGCGGAAACCTGCAGGTTGTTGTACGTCGTGTAGTCGGAGATGATAATCGGGCATTCGCCGGTACGGAAGCGTTCTTCAGCGGACGTTTCCTTGTCCAGCTTGTAATCCGTGTAGTATTCGCAGTATTTCTTGAACACGTTGATGGCGACGTCCTCATCCAGCGCGGACGCGGCGTTGTCATCGGTGTAGTAGCGGCCGCCGTTCTGGAACAAAAGCATCGCGAACACCTGCTCAGACGGCAGCATGCCGAATTCCATCTGGTTCTTGCTCAGGATGGACATGGCGACCTTCACTTCGTCCCATGTCTGCGGCACTTCCAGCCCAATTTCCGCCAGAATGTCCTTGCGGTAGAACATCATCAGCCACGTCTGCGTATCCGGCAGGGCGTACGTCGCACCGTCAAAGGAGAACGGGATGATGGCGCTCTCGTTGAAGCGCTTGGCGATTTCCGGGAAGTCCTCGAACTGCGTCAAGTCCAGCACGGCGTTGCGCAGGCCGTAGTTGACGGGCGTGTCGTTGCCCGTGTTCAGCACCGCGCCCGCAATGCCGTTGGTGTTCGCCACCTGAATAGCGACGTCCGGGCCCTCGCCCGCCAGCGTCGCGCGCAGGAGCGTATTCATGTCAACCAGCTGCACGTTGACGGAAATGCCCGTCGCGGGCGTGAACTTCTCGTCAATCAGCGACTTGATGACGTTCGCCTGGTCACGGCCCGTGCCAATCCACAGCGTCAGCACGACATTCTCCGTGTCGCCCTCCGCCACGTTGCCGACCTTGTTGTAGTCGATGATGAAGGAGTAATACAGGCGCTCCGTTTCATGCGCAAGGCTCTCCCACCAGCTGCTGTTATCCAGCTTCGGCTGCGTGTCGGCAGCATGAATATAGAAGCGGTCTACCTGAAGCGGCTGTGCCAGCACCTGCGTAATCCAGTTGCCGCACGCGCGGACGTTGGTCTTGAAGGATGAAAGCACCTCGGTGAAGCGCTCCTGATCCTCAATCAGCTCGTCCAGCTGGTCGCTCATCGTGCGCAGGACGGTCAGCTTATCGGAATCATTGCCCGCCGTCTTTTCCAGCGCGGCAATGGCGCTGTCGATGTCCGCCTGTACCGCACGCAGTTCGCTCTCCAGCTTCGGCAGGGACGCCGTCAGCTGATAGTCACGGTACTGGTCAGGCGCGACGCCGGTGATGTAGATGACCTGACGGTAGATGTTGTTCAGCTGCTGCACGCAGTCCTGCACCTGCGCGATGATGTTTGCCATATCGCCCAGTACAACTTCCATGCGCAGGGTATGCTTGCCCGCGGTCAGGTAGACGCGGTAGGCGTTTCCGTCCTCGTCGGAGAGCGTTTCTATCCGCCACGTCTGCGTGTAGGAGAAGGGCTGCGCGTTGAACTCCGCAAACGGCACTTCGCCGTCAATCATGATTTTGCGGTACACGTCGATGCCGCGGACGAAGTTCTGCTTGTCCACCATCGAGATTTCGTAGTAACCGTCCTGCGGCACTTCAAATGCCCACTCAATCCACTGGCCCGCGTTCTTCCAGCTGCTGCCGATGGAGTTATTGAGCAGATACCGCGCCGACATGGGGTACACAACCGCGCTGGATTGATCCTGCACGGGGTAAAGCATCTGAGAAGAGGTCTTAACGGCGTTTTCCGCCTCAAAGCGCACGGACACGCCCGTCGCGTCCTGATGACCCGCCGCGTCGCCCGCCGCCTTCACATCCGCATAAGCGGCAGGGCGGGAGTGGTTAGACAGCGTTATCGACCGCAGGAGCATCGGCTCGCGCATGGACAAAAGCGTCAGCGTGTGCTGCCCCGCTTCGAGGTAGATGCTCATTTCGCCAGAAATGTAGCCGTTGGTGTCATACAGCCCGTGGGTACACCACTCTGGCTGTTCAATGGGCGAAGGCTTCAGGTCGTTGCCCTGATTATCCTTGTCCCACTTGCGGACGACGATGCCGTTCTCATCGGTGTACTCCTCGTAGGCGCCGTTGACCCACACGCGGTTGAAGTCCACCATTGCCAGCTCACTGTACGGCAGCTTGCCGTCCACAAAGAACGCGCGCTGGATGGCGCTGTTCTTGCCCGCGTAGGGGTAATAGAGCAGCGTCAGGTCATACAGACCCGATTCCGGTACATCCACAACCCACTCGGTCAGCGACTCTTCGCCCGTCAGGACGCTCTTGCCCGCCATGCCCTCGTAGTTCTCAAAGACCCGCGGCTGGGCGGCAATGCCTGCATCCTCGTAGCGCACGAACGTGTCCGCGTCCACCGTCACGGTCACGTCCGGGTGCGCCGCATCCTCGTAGCGTTCCAGATAGTCCGCATACCCCGGAATTGACGCATCAATGGAGTATGTACTCACAATCTGCTGGTAGTCCGCGTTCGTCAGCGCCGTTGCGCCGCTTGTGCTCTCCTCCGCCAGCGCAGCGCCGCAAAGCAGCAGCAATGCCAGCACCATGCTCATCAGCGACTTCTTTCCGCTCAACACCGTTCACCTTCCTCTTTTTACTTGGGGAGAGACCCAAGGGGCGCTGCCCCTTGACCCTGCCAAAGGGTCTTCGAC
>OKTO01000657.1_pt1 | contig 11560 bp, 8 predicted proteins | sample 1606101 | NCBI WGS metagenome assembly OKTO01 (sample SAMEA3879513, study PRJEB24766) | human gut metagenome | biome: human-associated habitat; feature: feces | place: USA | collected 1985/1987
TGGGCCAGCTATGATGCTTTGTCAAGGATGCAGAATGCTACTTTGAATCATGCCGTCGCGCAGGCCGACAATGTAGAAATGGTTTCCGTTTCATTTGATGAATACAAGTCGATATTTAACGAGACCATTAAAAAAGACCAGATTTCAACTTCTAATTGTTTTGTGGAATTGGCTGGTGTTTCATCGGATCTATATCAGACTTATCGCTTGAAAAGAGGCTTTAAGAACTTTTTGTTAGATGAAAATGGTGTTATCGTTGCCAAGGATGTCACCGTATCCGAACTCTCTTCTTATTTGAATTGAGAGAACATTTCCGAAAGGAAGAAAAATACAACAAAAATAATTACCGTGGATTCTCAATGGAATCTGCGGTTTTTTTTGCTATATGGTATTTTATTGACTTACATCATTTACCATTCACAATCAAATGCCTACCTTTACAGCGGATAAATAAAAAGATTATGAAACAGATTAAGAATATTGTGTTTGATTTCGGCGGGGTTGTCATTAGCCTTGATCGTGAACAGGCTGTAAAGGCATTTGAGCGGATAGGAGTGAGGGAAGCGGACAGTTTATTAGGGAAATACCACCAGCAGGGGATTTTTCAGGAAGTAGAAAATGGAAACATAGATGCTGAGACTTTTCGCTGTGAGTTGAGTAAAATCTGCGGGAAAGAATTGACTTATCAAGACGTGGAAAATGGGTGGAAAGGATTTGTTACGGACGTGCCGCAATATAAATTGGATTACCTGAATGAGCTTCGTAAGAAGTACAAGGTATATATATTGAGCAACACCAATCCTTATGTGATGGGATGGGCGAGGAGCAATGCATTTACTTCTGCGGGAAAGCCATTGGACGCTTATGTTGACAAGATTTATACTTCCTACGAAGCCGGTTCCACCAAGCCGGATCCTGGCATCTTTAACTATATGATCAAAGATAGTAAACTGAATCCGGCTGAAACAATATTTGTAGATGACGGTGCGGCCAATATTGTTATTGGTAAAGAACTGGGCTTTATTACGATGCAACCGGAGAACGGCGAGGATTGGCGTCAAAAACTAGAAAAGCTCCTATGATTATTTAGGAGCTTTTCTGTATAAATAGATAGCAATAAATGTGTAAAGTATATTAGGAATCCATACCGCTATAATAGGAGGGGTGTTTCCGTTGACAGCAAAGGTTGCTGACACTGTTTGGAACAAAATGTATGAAAAACTAAGTGCTAACCCTACTCCTAAATGCAGTCCCATTCCTCCTTTCATTTTTCTGGATGATAAGGAAACACCAATGGTTGTCAAGATAAAAGCGGCAAAGGACATGGCTATACGTTGGTAATATTCAATTTCAAATTCTTTTATGTTGGCGAACCCACGTCTTTTCTGCTTGTCTATATATTCTTTCAGTTCAGGGCTTGTCATGGTTTGTTGCTGCCCTTTCATAATCAGAAAATCTTGAGGCTCCATTTTAATGATCGTATCCAAACGGTCACCCCGAGTGATTTTCTCACGCATACCTTCCATCTCACGTATCATATAGTTCTTGATTGTCCATTTGTGTACAGATGCTGTATCATAAGTGACACTTCGGGCAGTAAGGTGGGCAACCAGTTTCTTGTCATCAAACTTGTCTAAAGAGAAACGGTATCCCGTTTTATTATAATTTTCATAACGTTCTATGTAGGCAATGACCCCGCTGTCTACTTCCAGTTGCACATTCCGCACATATTCCTGTTTCTTTTTTTTCTTATAACGGTCCTCAAAATCCAAACGGGTTACATTTCCCTTAGGTATGACGTATGCTCCCAGTCCGAAAGTAACAACGGAAATGATTGCGGCCGAAATCATATAGGGCCGCATCATTCGTTTAAAACTCATTCCGGTGGAGAACATGGCAATGATTTCCGAGTTTTCTGCCAGCTTGGAAGTAAAGAAGATAACAGCGATAAAGACAAACAAGGGGCTGAACAGATTGGAGAAGTAGGGGATGAAGTTCATGTAATAATCAAATACAATCGCTTTCAGTGGAGCTTTGTTATTGATGAACCTGTCTATATTTTCGTTCACATCAAATACTACTGCAATGGAGATAATCAATGCAATAGCGAAAAAGTAGGTTCCCAGAAACTTCTTAATGATATATATGTCCAGTCTTTTCACCCATTTATCCAGTTTCAGCCAACTGATATTCGGCTTCCACCATTTTTTATCCTTTGGGGATGAATCTGTGTTTGTCTTGAACCAATTCTTCATTTCTAGTAATTTATAATCTTGTAGATAAGCGTTTTACCATCATTGGTTTCCACGTAGAGAAATCTCCTGCAATGATGTGTTTACGGGCCTCGCCCGCTAACCACAGATAGAATGCCAAGTTGTGGATAGAAGCGATTTGCATGGCCAGCAGTTCTTGTGCGTGGAACAGATGGCGCAAGTAAGCACGGCTGTACATGGTATCTACATACGATGCTCCTTCGGCCTCGATAGGAGAATAATCATCCTCCCATTTCTTGTTGCGCATGTTCATTATGCCGTTTTTAGTGAACAACATTCCATTGCGTCCGTTCCGGGTCGGCATTACACAATCAAACATATCTACACCGCGTTCTATACCCTCCAGTATATTTACCGGTGTACCGACTCCCATCAGATAGCGGGGCTTGTCTTTGGGTAAGATTTCATTGACAACCTCTATCATTTCGTACATTTTCTCGGTTGGCTCACCTACGGCCAGGCCACCGATGGCATTTCCGTCAGCTCCCTTGGAGGCAATATATTCCGCTGATTGTTTGCGTAAGTCGGGATAGACACAGCCTTGTACTATGGGAAATAATGACTGTTGATAACCATATTTGGGATCGGTTTCGTTGAAATGCTTTATGCAACGGTCCAGCCAACGATGGGTAAGCTGCATTGATTTTTTTGCGTATTCATAATCTGCGGTTCCCGGAGTACATTCGTCAAAAGCCATCATGATATCTGCACCGATAGTCCGTTCTATGTCCATCACCCGTTCAGGAGTGAACAGGTGTTTCGAACCGTCTATATGTGAGCGAAATTCCACACCTTCTTCTCTCATTTTGCGGATACCTGATAAAGAGAATACCTGAAAACCACCACTGTCAGTCAGCATAGGACGGTCAAAGCCGTTGAATTTATGCAGACCTCCGGCACGTTCTATTATATCCAGTCCCGGTCGTAAATACAGGTGGTAAGTGTTGCCCAGGATTATCTGCGCTTTAATGTCCTCTTTCAACTCATGTAAATGCACGCCCTTCACCGTTCCCAATGTGCCTACAGGCATAAAGATGGGGGTTTCTATTTGCCCGTGGTCAGTTGTTATCAATCCGGCACGGGCATTCGATTTGGGGTCTGTATATTGTAAGTCAAAAGTCATATTTATTTCTTTTCTTCTGTTTTTTGATTGGTAATATTAAAATCAATGGCACCGTTTACTTTTTCATTGGTGAGAGCCAAAGCCAATACTTCCTTAATATCCGTGACATAATGGAATGTCAGTCCTTCCAGATACATCGGCTGAATTTCTTCAATGTTCTTGCGGTTTTCCTCACATAAAATGATGTCTTTGATTCCGGCGCGTTTAGCGGCTAGGATCTTTTCTTTGATACCGCCTACGGGCAGGACTTTTCCACGTAATGTGATCTCGCCTGTCATTGCCAGATTTGCTTTCACTTTACGCTGGGTGAGGGCGGATGCCAATGAAGTCACCATGGTGATACCGGCTGACGGACCATCTTTAGGGATGGCTCCTTCAGGTACATGGATGTGGATATTCCAATTGTCAAAGATATCTTCCTGTAAATTCAGCAGTTTGGTATGTGCCTTGAGATATTCCAAAGCCAGCATGGCCGACTCTTTCATTACGTCACCCAAGTTCCCGGTTAATGTCAGTTTACCGCCTTTTCCTTTGCTTAAACTGGTTTCTACAAACAAAATTTCACCTCCGACAGCTGTCCACGCCAGCCCTGTGACAACACCGGCGTATTCATTTCCTTGGTATTTGTCGCGGCTATATTCTGGCGTGCCCAGATATTTGCGTACATCGGCAGGTTTTATTTCATGCATCACTTCATAGCCGTCACGTGCAAATTCCAACGCTATTTTACGCATTACCTTGTTTATCTTCTTCTCAAGTTCGCGCACCCCGCTTTCACGAGTATAATTTTCTACAATACATTCCAAGGCAGCTTTAGAGAACTTCACATATTCTTTTTTAATGCCGTTGGCTTCCAGTTCTTTGGGAACAAGATGCCGGCGGGCTATTTCTACTTTTTCTTCTGTGATATATCCGCTGACCTCTATCAACTCCATACGGTCCAGCAGAGCAGGAGGGATGGTGCTCAAATTGTTTGCCGTAGCGATGAACATTACTTTAGACAAGTCGTAATCTACATCCAAATAGTTATCGTGGAAAGTGTTGTTCTGTTCGGGATCAAGCACTTCCAGCATAGCGGAACTGGGATCTCCGCGGTGGTCACTGCCCAGTTTGTCTATTTCGTCCAAAATGATAACCGGATTAGAAGACTCGGCTTTTATCAAACTTTTGATGATACGGCCCGGCATGGCACCGATATAAGTTTTACGATGGCCACGGATCTCGGCTTCGTCATGCACACCACCCAATGACATACGTACATATTTACGTTTCAATGATGCCGCTATGGAACGTCCTAAAGAAGTTTTACCGACTCCCGGAGGACCATAAAGGCAGATGATGGGTGATTTCATATCACCTTTTAGTTTCAGCACTGCTAAATGTTCAAGGATACGCTCCTTTACTTTCTCTAGTCCGTAGTGGTCTTTGTTCAATGTCTTTTCGGCATTACTTATATTCAGGTTGTCAGTGGTAAAGACATTCCAAGGTAATCCTAACAGGGTTTGCAAATAGGTAAGTTGCACATTGAAATCCGGTGATTGGGAATTTGTCCTTTCCAATTTGGAAACTTCTTTTTCAAAGAGTTCTGCCATTTCCGGACTCCATTTCTTGGTTTTTCCTTTTTGGCGGAGTTCATCTATTTCATCTTCCTGTCCGGCACCCAGTTCATCCTGTATGTTTTTAATTTGTTGCTGCAAGAAATATTCGCGTTGCTGACGGTCAATATCTTCGCGTGTACGCATTTGAATGCTTTGTTTGATATCAGCCAATTGTACTTCACGATTTAAGATCTTGACCAGCATATACAGGCGGCTTTGCAAATCGCCAGCTTTTAGCAATTTTATCTTTTCTTCTACCGGAATAGGGAAGTTTGCACAAATGAAATTTACCAAAATTTCCGGATTGTCCAAGTTCTTGATTGCAAAAACCGTATCCGGACTCATCTTCTCGGAAGCCTCTATGAACTTACTCGTCAAATCCTTGCAGGTGTCAATCAATGCTTTGAATTCGTCCGTTTCCAGTTGGTCATTTGCCTCCGGAATAGGAGTCACCATCCCTTTCAAATATGGAGACGTTTTGGTGATACTGTCCAAATGTACTTTGGGCCCGTTTGACTGCATAATTACTGTGGTATTTCCACCTGGCATTTCGAATACACGGAGAATCTTCCCGATAACTCCTACATGGTACACATCATTAAAACCGGGATCGTCCATATCTCCCTGTATCTGACAAACTACCGCTATGGGAAGTTTTTTCTTGTATGCAGCATTTATCAATTTCAATGTGCTGGGGCGTCCAATGGTCACAGGCATTACTACAGATGGAAACATTACCATGTTGCGTAAAGGCATAACAGGTATTTCTTTATTAAATTCCATAGCAGTTACTTCATCCGGATCCGTTTGGATTTCAGCTAACATAGAGATGTCATCGTTATCAGTATTCAACAAAATATCCTCTTTCTTATTCCTCTTCATAATTTATTCCTCTTGTGTTAAATTGAGCCCAATGCCCAAAACGGGGACAAAGTTAATCATTCCTTGTCGAATAAGGAAAATTCATGGGAACTAATTGAGTTTTAAAAATCAAATATTTCCTAATAATTGGAGTAATTAAATGGATTTTCCTATTTTTGACAGCTAATTTAATAAATATAGTATGCCAAATCCTTATTTTTCTTTTAAGCAATTTACTGTTTATCATGATAGATGTGCCATGAAGGTTGGTACGGACGGAGTTTTATTGGGAGCTTGGGCCGATGTGGTTTCCGCCCGTAATATTTTAGATATTGGTACTGGAACCGGATTGATTTCTTTGATGATGGCACAGCGGTGCAATGCCCGGATAAGAGCGGTTGATATAGATGCGGATGCTGTGGAACAGGCTCGTGGAAATGTGGCGGCATCTCCGTGGCAGGATAGGATAGAAGTGGAGTTGCAGGATATTTGTCATTTTACATCGGAAACACTCTTTGATGTCATTGTTTCCAATCCTCCTTATTTTACCGATTCATTGAAATGCCCAGGGAAACAGCGTAATATCGCCCGGCATACAGATTTTCTTGATTTTGACAAATTAGCAGGATCTGCAGCCCGTTTGCTTCATCCCGAAGGCGTTTTTTCTGTGATTATTCCTGCTGATGGTAAAGAATCTTTTTTGATGGCTGCCACTCGTTACGGATTACATCTCTCACATCAGACTTTCATTCATACAAAACCTGGATCGGAGCCCAAACGGGTGCTGCTTGCTTTCAAATTCTCTGTGGATAAGTGTGTTATAGACGATTTGACCATCGAATTATCACGTCATGTGTATAGTGAAGAATATATAGCCTTGACTAAAGAATTCTATCTGAACATGTAGAGAGCGGATTATTCTGAACATCATAAAGAAACTGTTTTTATTTGCAGAGTCTTTACTGATGTTCAGAAAAAAGATATTTTTTATTGTTTTTTGGATAGACGACGCAATAAACTTTTGTTAAGTTCAAATAAATGGCTGTGCCGGAAAGCAAAAGTTTCAGCTTTAGGTTTCATACCACTGAATATTTCGGATATTTGCTGTAAGAGACTAAAAGGTTCGTTCTCTTTTTTTTTATCAGAAACAATGATGTTGAGTCCGTGTGGAATCAATTCTACCTCAATATCTTTTCCTCCCATGATCGGATCTCCGTCATAATGCATAACTCCGGGTTTTGAACGATGTATTTTAATCTTTTTAGTACGGAATGTCTTGATCCGGCTGTTTTGGTCTATGGTTTTGTTGAAAAGTTGAAAAGATAAAGAAGGAACATCCAGCACTGTGAACGGCTCTAATATTGTGACATCCATCAACCCATCGGTTAACGAGGCCTGTGGAGCAATATATGCGTTGTTCCCATATTGGGAGGCATTGCCGCAGGCTATCAGGAAAGCTTTGTATTTTACCGTTCCTTCTTCATTTTCTATTTCATAAGTTTCAGGTTTGTAACTCAGACTTTCATGCAAGGTATTTTCCAGATAGGTTAGTAGTCCGCGTTTACCTGAATCAGCAAACTTTAAGCTGACAAACGCGTCAAAACCTACTCCGCATGTGCAGAAAAAGGGTATATTGTTTATTTTTCCGTAATCAATACAGGCAACAGAACTTTCGTTTATAATGTCAATAGCAGCCTTGGGTTCCAAAGGAATTTGTAAATGCCGTGCCAGTCCGTTTCCCGATCCGCAAGGTATAATGCCTAATGCCGTATCCGTATGTATCAACGCACGTCCTATTTCGTTTATAGTTCCATCTCCTCCAATAGCCACTACTATATCTACTTTCTCTTTGGCAGCTGTAGCCGCAATCTTTTCAGCATGGCCGGCATATTGTGTTTTGACAATCGTATAATCATAGAGTGTACGGTTTATACGTTCGTCAATCCATTTTAATATGGCTCTTTTCCCCTGTGTCCCCGAGATAGGATTAACGACAAATACAATTTTCTTTTTCGTGGTCATACTTTTACTTTGGTAGTTTAGCTCTTTATTAAACGCAAAAGTAATACATTTTGTTTATAACTGCCCTAAATCCTAAAAGTTTTGATGCCCCTAAATATTTTTTTTGAAAAAAAGTACAATCGGTTGTAGAATTTACTATCTTTGCAGCCTGTTTTGACGGGAACACCTTGAAAACAGAATGTATTAGTGAGTTTATATACATTATTTTAAAGTAGGCCGACGAGGCTTACATATACAATAGGATATGGGATTATTACAAGACAAGTTAAGTAAATTCAGATTGCCTCAACTATACATGGAAAGAGGCGTTTACCCTTATTTTCGTGAGATAGACAGCCATCAGGATACAGAGGTTATCATGGATGGTAAAAAGGTGCTGATGTTTGGCTCCAACTCATATATGGGGTTAACCTACGATGAACGGATTATTGAAGCAGCTGTTGCTGCAACCCGTAAATATGGTACAGGTTGTGCAGGTTCACGCTTCTTGAATGGTACGCTTGACCTGCACGTTCAGTTAGAAAAGGAATTGGCGGAATTCGTAGGGAAAGATGATGCATTGGTTTATTCTACCGGTTTTACTGTAAATGAGGGTGTGGTATCTTGCCTGACAGACCGCAATGACTACATTATCTGTGATGACCGTGACCATGCTTCCATCGTAGACGGACGTCGCCTTTCTTTCTCCACCCAGTTGAAATACAAGCACAATGATATGGAAGCCCTTGAGAAAGAACTTCAGAAGTGTAAACCGGAATCTGTGAAACTGATTGTGGTGGACGGGGTTTTCTCTATGGAAGGTGATTTGGCTAACTTGCCTGAGATTGTTCGTTTGAAAGACAAATACAATGCAAGTATCATGGTGGATGAAGCACACGGCTTGGGTGTGTTCGGTCGTGACGGGCGAGGTGTCTGTGATCACTTCGGACTGACAGATCAGGTAGATGTTATTATGGGTACATTCTCAAAGTCACTGGCTTCTATCGGTGGTTTTGTTGCTGCGGATAAAGATACAATCAACTGGTTGCGTCACAACTCACGTTCATATATATTCTCTGCAAGTAATACTCCTGCTGCAACAGCTGCTGCACGTGCTGCACTTCATATCCTCAAGAGTGAGCCCGAACGTCGTGAGAATTTGTGGAAGATTACAAATTATGCTTTGGATTGTTTCCGTCAGGCCGGTTTTGAAATCGGTGATACTGAAAGTCCGATTATTCCACTTTATGTTCGTGATACGGATAAGACATTCGAAGTGACTAAACTGGCATTTGACGAGGGTATATTTATTAATCCTGTTATTCCACCGGCTTGTGCACCACAAGATACTTTGGTGCGTGTTGCTTTGATGGCTACTCATACAAAGGAACAAGTTGACTATGCTGTGGATAAACTGACCAAATGCTTTAAGAAGTTGGAAATCATAAAGTAAGATATCACAGGTTGCCTTTACAAAGGCAACCTGTTTTTTTATTATGTATTATTGTCTATCTTTGTATCCGCTTTACTTGAAAAGGACATGAATCGGATAAAAGGTATTTTATATGCAGCAGTGTCTTCTGCGACTTTCGGATTGGCACCGTTTTTTTCCATAAGCTTGTTGGCTATTGGATATTCTTCTTTCGAAGTGCTGACTTATCGTTGGGGAGTTGCTACAGTTGTCTTGCTTGTTTTTGCTTTTCTTACCAAATGTGATTTTCATATAGGGTATAAAGATTTTAAAACAATTTTCGGACTGAGCTTGCTGCGTGCGCTTACTTCGTTCAGTCTTGTCATAGCTTATCAGAATATTGCAAGTGGTGTTGCTTCTATCATCCATTTTATGTATCCGCTGGCTGTTGCAGTAACAATGGCTGTTTTCTTTAGAGAAAAAAAGTCTATTGTGACTTTCGCTGCTATCGTTTTATCATTAGTAGGAGCATCTTTATTATCTTCCGGAAATATAGAATATAATGGTGGAAATAGAATGATGGGATTGATAGCGGCCTGCATATCGGTTTTCTCTTATGCCGGTTATATAATAGGTATAAGAAAAACCAGAGCAGTGGAAGTTAATTCTACGGTATTAACTTGTTATGTGATGGGACTGGGAGCCTTGTTCTTTTTGCTGGGAGGACTTTTCTATGATGAGGGGGTCCGTTTGGAAACCAATGTAATCACTTGGCTCTATATCGGAGGACTGGCACTTCCTGCAACTGCGATCTCTAATATTACGTTGGTGAAGGCTGTAAAATTGGCAGGACCGACGTTGACTTCCTTATTGGGTGCATTGGAACCTCTTACGGCAGTCCTGGTAGGGGTATTTGTATTCAAAGAACTCTTTACTACATACAGTGCTTTGGGCATAATCCTTGTTGTGATTTCTGTAAGCTTGGTTCTTTTTCAGCAAAAGAGAACATATACATAGACGTTTGCTATTCAGCTTTCAGGCTGTTTACCGGATTAGTGCGTGCACTGAGATAACTATGTATTGTTATCGTAATGGTTGTAATTACCAATACAATAAGAACAGGGGTCAGGAAATTCCATTGTGTGGCTATTCATGGATAAAAAAAGTCATAAGCAGATTGGTGCATCCTAATCCAGCTGTAAGACTGAATAGCGAAATCAGAAAAAAAAGTTTGTTTCGCCACCAGTTGCGGGCAATAAGTTTGATGTTTAAGAAGACGTTCATTGTTATAATATCCTTTTGTTATTATAGAGGTGGTTAAACCACCTCTATAATAAATTGACTTATATTTTTATTTCATTCACCACCTGCCCGTCAAACAAATTAATGGTTCTCCCCGCATAGCCGGAATCGTGTTGGGAGTGGGTAACCATAACAATTGTTGTTCCTTCTTTATTCAGTTCGGTCAGAAGTTCCATTACTTCCTTGCCGTTTTTGGAATCCAGATTGCCGGTAGGCTCATCTGCTAGAATCAGTTTCGGATTTGCTACTACAGCACGGGCTATTGCAACACGTTGTTGCTGTCCACCGGATAGTTGTTGTGGGAAATGTTTTACCCGATGGGCAATAGCCATACGGTTCATGGCATCTTCTACCCGGCGTTTGCGTTCTGCCGCCGGAATCCCCATATACAATAAGGGTAACTCGATATTTTCGAATACATTCAATTCATCAATCAGGTTAAAGCTCTGGAACACCATGCCGACCTTCTGGCGCACATCGTAGAGATGGTCCTCGTTGCGGGTGTCCATACCCTCCACGTACACGGCGCCGCCGCTGGGCAGCAGCACCGCGTTCATGTGCTTGGCAAGGGTGGATTTGCCGGAGCCGTTGTGGCCCAGCACCACCACGAAGGTGCCCTTCTCCACCGTGACGGACACGCCGCGGAGGGCGGGAGGATTCGTCTCCCCCTCCGGCGCGGGATAGGTATAGGTGAGATCCTTTGTCTCTATCATCACTGCCATACGCAATTACTTCCGTTCTTGTTTACTCGGAAAACCATCTTCCCGTGGCGCCGCAGGGCAGCGCCATGCCGCTTTCCGTGCAGGGCAGGCCCAGCTCGTCCCACGTGACCTTGCCGCCGTACTTTTCCGCAACGAGCAGGTGCAGCATGTAGCCGAGCACCGAGGGAGCGAGCCCCGTCGTATACGAGTTGATGATGACAAAAAGCGGCTTGTCCGATAAGACCTGCGCGCAGAGCTTCACGAACGGGAAAAGATTGTCCTCCAACTTC
>OKTO01000662.1_pt1 | contig 11514 bp, 10 predicted proteins | sample 1606101 | NCBI WGS metagenome assembly OKTO01 (sample SAMEA3879513, study PRJEB24766) | human gut metagenome | biome: human-associated habitat; feature: feces | place: USA | collected 1985/1987
ACACAGCGCAGCTACTTGTCACTTGTAGCTCGTAACTCGTAGCTACTTCACCTTTATTCTGTCGAACCCTTCTCCATATACTCCGATTACCGCACTTTGTGATACAAATGCGTTCGGATCGATATCTTTTATCAAACGGAATATAGTAGTAGACTCACGTTTTTTTGCCAGCACAAACATCATTTTCACACCCGCACCGGTATAACAACCTACTCCGTCAATGAACGTCACTCCTCGATGAAGGTCTTTATTTATGCGATGCCCTATTTCTTCATGCTTCTTAGAAATAATAAAGAATTGCACTGACTGACGGGCACTATTTACTACCTGATCCAAGACAAAGCTGGATATAAACAAGACAACATATCCATATACCACCTTCTCCCAATCATGCAATACAAAATAACTGGAAGAGATAATAACCAAATCACACATCAAAATAACCCGGCCCAAAGTAATATCACGATACTTATTGACAATAGCAGCTATAATATCCGTACCTCCTGTGCTACCATTGGCAGAAAAAGCGACACCAATACCACCTCCGCAGAAAAAGGCTCCCAAGACACAAGCCATGAAAGGTTGGTCATGTATTAAAGACTCTCCCCCGGTCAAATCCTGTATGATAGGCAGAATAGAACTCAGCACAAATACAGCATAGATGGTTTTCACACTAAACTTCCATCCCAAAATAACCAAAGAAAGTATCAACAATGCTCCGTTTATTCCCAAATAGGTGTACTGAACCGGCAAACCGGTAGCCCAATAAACAATAGAAGCAATACCTGGCACCGCACCCGAAGGAAGGTCATTAGGTAACAAAAAGACGGTCCATCCAATAGCATACATCAGCATACCAAGAGCAATCAACATATAATCCCTTAGTTCTCTGATAATCCGTTGCTTACGCGTCGTAATAAAGACTGAATCCATGTGAGTTTTCCTTTATAAAATCATATTGTCCGCAAAAGTACAAAAAGATTGAATCACTTGGCTTCAAAAGGTGACATTTTTTCAAGTAAAAAGTCCTGTTAGTCCGATTTATCAAAAACAACAGTGCCTTTCACCCTTTATTATTCTTTAGGATGTAAATACCAATCTTTATAATCCGCGCCAAAAGAATCTCTCCACTGTTTAAACTCGGGATAATAGGTAGTAATAGACACCTTCTCTGAAGGCCATCTAAATTCACTGTTACTGATATTTATAGCGAAAGGCATATTATCTTCTGCTATATAATACATTGGGATACCATTGGAGTCTTGACTCAAATCACTACCCGTACCACGTAAACTCTCATCAGCTACGCTTGTCGGCTTATAGCCTGACAAATGTACTTCATGAGAACGTTTATTCACAAAAATGAAAGAATTGTAAGGCGGATAAGCATCCATGTCGCTTACTTTATCATATTTTTTAAATCCGATCACTACAGTCACAGGCTTTTTGAGAACAGGCTTTATATCAGAAAAAAGTATTAATACAGGCTTTTCTATTCCCGGCTCAAAGTTTTTTCCGATCACATTACCTTCTTGACTCACCTGCACCAAATCTATATGCTCCTTCCCTACGTAATCCAACTGAAAACCAAACCCATTTGTATAAGTAGCACCATCATTCATCGGAGTAAAAGTAGTAGTGGTGCGCACCAATGCGTTAGAAGATTTATCTTTCACAACTGTACTGGAATAATATATCACAACATCATTCATATCGTAATCATTCTTATCAGGCCAATTGTCCTCATAAGCCAAAGACCCTTTGACTACATACGAAATTTCACCCTTATTTACTTCATCCGGTATATTAGGAGTAGGTTCTACAGAAGAAGAAGCAGACGCCATAATAGCAAACTGTACATCATTAAAACGCATGTCCACATTATCTTCCATAGCCATAAAGAAACAATTGTCCAGTTCCGGATCACTTAACAAAACTGAACGTTGCTCTTTATTATCGTTATATGCAGGATTAGAATAACGAGGAAAAACACCCTTTTCTTTTCCAAATCCCATTCCCAATAAAATCCATCCAATATGAGTGCCTTGGGGAAATTCATCTTCATACTTGCTTTGTTCCTTATTCCAATATTTTAGTTTTATTTGCTCACCGACTAAAGATTTAGGAGCATTCCTACTGGAACGTGGAATCAGGATGGTCTTTTTTATGGTAGCTATGTCCACAGACTCTCCTTCTTTATAAGTATAATAAGCAACCATATCCTCCCACGCAGTAGACGAGAAATCAAAATAAGTCGCGACCAAACCTGTAGATTTAGTTATTACCATATCATTACTCCCTGAAGTACGTAGTTCCGGAAACCTTTCCAACAAATTACGATTATCTACTACTATAGAACGGCTTAAATTACTGCATCTCTCTAAAAAAGCACCGGGTATATCCAACTTTTCAGGCAACAAATAATCAGGAACCCCATTTTCATTCCAATTACCCAATACATCATATCCGTCAGGATAACTCACTCCTCCCATTACCGCTCTAGAATGCCCGTTAGCAGACAGTTGTGCCTTATAATCAACATAATTAAAGGTTAGTCCGTCAGATAGAAATTCCAATTCAACAGGTGATACGACCAACACATTATCAGTTACCAACCATACCTTTTTCAAATAAGCCGGCAAAGATACTTTTGAAAAAAATCTACCATTCATATCAGTCGAAGCGGCATAAATGGGATTTATATCTTTAAATTCCCAAGTATTTCCAACTAATTCCATAGGATATTCATCATACAGATAAAAAGCAGTCTGTACTTTCATGCCATAATCAATGATAAGTTGACTATTACGGACAGTAGTAAAATCAAAAAAATCGTCTTTATTGATTTTTTCCTCCTCTTCTTCCTCTCCCCCCGTATATATATCATGCATATTACGCAAGCAAGACACAAAGAAAACTGATAAGCAGATGATCCAAAATTTTGTTTTCATAAAGTAGTGCGTGATTATTTTCGACAAATATAGCCATAAATAACTAAAAAACAACTAAATAGTCAGAAAAAAAACTGTCCCCCGACTCACGTCGGAGAACAGCCACAACACAAACACAAAATAAAACACGACAAAACTACTATGCAATTTTTTAGCCTGCTCTATGTTTTGAGTAACATAACTACCGCCAATCAGGTATTCACATATCCAAGAGGGGTTTCAGGTTATTTGCATCTATAAAACGCCACACTAGCGTCCTTTGTTCATCGGTCTTTCTAAAAATATCTTAATTCTTATTGAATTCCTCTTTCTCTTAGTTTCAGCTGCCAGTTCCAAGCCGAACGTAGAGTGTCCTCCAAATTGGCTTCTGCCTTCCATCCCAACTCCTTATTAGCAAAATCAGGATTAGCCCATACCTTCTCAATATCTCCGGCACGACGACCCACGATCTGATAATTAAGTTTCACACCGGTAGCTTTTTCAAACGTATTGATCAGTTCCAATACAGAAACGCCTTTACCCGTTCCAATATTAAAGACTTCCACCTTCTCCTTCTGCTTGTTATTCAAAATGCGATCCATTGCGATAACGTGAGCCTTCGCCAAATCCACTACATATATATAGTCACGGATGCAAGAACCGTCCGGTGTATCATAATCATCCCCGAACACACTCAGTTTTTCACGAATACCCATCGCTGTCTGAGTAACATAAGGTAGCAAATTTTGTGGAACCCCATTAGGTAATTCACCTATTAATGCAGTGGGATGTGCGCCAATAGGATTAAAGTAACGCAACATAATAGCATTGATAGGCGATCCCGAAGCAACTGTATCACGAATAATTTCTTCATTGATCTGTTTTGTATTACCGTACGGAGACTCAGCCTTCTTAATCGGAGCCTCTTCCGTTACAGGAAGAACATCGGGCTGGCCATACACCGTACATGATGATGAAAAAATAATACCTTCTACTCCATGTTTCGGCATTAACTCCAACAGGTTAATCAATGAAACCAAGTTATTGCGATAATACAACAACGGTTTTTGTACCGATTCACCCACAGCCTTGCTAGCCGCAAAATGAATAATACCTTTTATACCCGGATATTTAGTAAACAGCTTATCCATTCCCTCAAGATCCAAGCAATCCAACTTTTCAAATGCAGGACGGATTCCTGAAACCTTTTCTATATTATCTACCACATCGGCGCTTGAGTTGGACAAATTGTCCACAATCACTACGTCGTAACCGCTATTTTGCAGCTCTACTACCGTATGAGAACCGATGTAGCCGGTTCCTCCTGTTACTAAAATTCTTTCTTTCATAATACTTAATATTCTGTCGTTTTCTAATAGGTTCAAAACAACTTCGACGGATAGATCCCTTTTCGTATCATATCATTGATACGAAGCAGGACTTGTATCTTGTCATCATGCGATACCAATCCCATCCATCTGGCAGGTGTCTCAATCACTTTCACCCTGACCCCGTCAGCAAAACGCCTTCTTCATCTCACCGAATACCTGCGGAGTAAATCCCCACATATTCATTGAAACCAAGCTGTTGTCATCCAAAGCCACCCATTTATGTAATTCATTAGGATACATCGGATTTCCACTTATCCGTTCTACTCCTACACGGTCTGTAACGGACAACAGATATCCCTTTTCATCCACTTCACAAATACCACGGGTAACCCCTCCGCTTTCCGCCAATACATTTCTCAGCCTGTAGCAAATATTGAAACTATGGTAGTCAGCTTCTCCCAACATCACCAGATTATTATATAACAATTCAAAACTTTCTCTTTGGTAAAAGTTCACGGCATTTATCACACCGAATGGAGAGTCAATCAACTCTTCTCCCATCAGAACAGCTCTTACCGAACCGTACAGTGCTTTGCGCTTCGGATTACGCTTTTCTTCAGGAATCGTTTCCACATCCTGATAAACATACTCCACTTCTACCACATGTTCGTATTTGCCTGATACCAGTTTCTTGAATTCTTGTTCAAAATGTCTGCTTATGACAAATACGATCTTATTAAATCCGACTCTTACGGCATCATATATGGAAAAATCTAATATTGTTTCGCCATTAGGACCTATTCCCTCCAGCTGTTTCAATCCACCATATTTATTCCCCATAGTGGCCGCGAGTACAATCAAGGTCATAGCCATTTAATCTCTCTATTAATTCTAATGCAAAAATAAGCATAAAAATTGAATTTATGGACAAGAACAATGGATTTCTTTCTAATAAAAAAGTCCGAAGCTGTGCTCCGGACTTCTGAATCGGTTTATTTTAACGATGAAGTGAATTTATTCTATTCCAAACAAAACACCCAAGCCTTTGTCTACACCTGAAAATCCCATGAATGCCATTGCCAGCAGACCGGCAGTAACCAATGCGATAGCCATTCCCTGCATTCCTTTAGGTATATTCACCAAACTTAATTGTTCACGGATACCTGCAAACAACACCATAGCCAAAGCAAAACCAAGAGCTGTAGAGAAGGCATAAACCACCCCCGTCAACAAATCAAAGTCTTTCTGGATTACCAAAATAGCCACACCCAGAATACAGCAGTTAGTAGTAATCAACGGAAGAAAGACTCCTAATGCCTGATAAAGGGCGGGAGATACCTTCTTCAAAATGATTTCCACCATCTGTACCAATGCTGCAATGACAAGGATAAATGCAATGGTCTGCAAATATTCCAACCCGAAAGCATCGAGCACGAATTTCTGGATAAGATAGGTAACAATGGTAGCGATGGTAAGCACGAATGCAACAGCCGCTCCCATACCCGTAGCTGTCTCAACTTTCTTGGATACACCGAGGAATGGACAAATACCCAAGAATTGTGACAACACAATGTTGTTCACAAATATAGCGGTGATAAATATCAATATATATTCCATTTTCTTACTTTTTACGGGTTATGCTTTCTTCAGTTTATTCACAATCGCAATGAGGTAACCCAATGCAATGAAGGCTCCCGGTGCGAGAACGAAAATCAACATTCCGTATTGCTCCGGCATAATAGCGATATCAAACAATTTTCCTGTACCAAGGAACTCACGTACACCACCAAGGATGGTCAATGCAAGTGTAAATCCTAGTCCCATACCCAATCCGTCAAAAAATGAAGGAACAGGACCGTTCTTTGCAGCAAACGCTTCGGCGCGTCCCAGCAAGATACAGTTTACCACAATCAACGGAATAAACAATCCCAAAGTAGCATACAGCGCCGGCACATATGCCTGCATAATCATCTGCAACAAGGTTACAAATGATGCAATAACCACAATGAATGCAGGAATACGCACCATATCAGGAATCAGATTCTTGATAGATGAAATTACCACATTCGAACAAATCAACACAAACATGGTTGCCAGTCCCATACCCATACCATTGATGGCCGACGAAGTCGTACCCAATGTAGGACACATACCAAGCAGGAGTACAAACGTAGGATTCTCTTTTACAATCCCGTTCATCAATACTTTAAAATTATTCATAGTCTGCTCCTTCCTTATTTTTTGTTTTTACAATCTTGCTTTGGGCATTCTGCTTTTTTACAGTCCGCCTTGTCGCAGTTAGCAGGATCACATTTACCACCACAAGCAGCTTTGCAGGCAGCAGAGTCACAGGCTTGTCCGCAACAATCCTGAGTTCCCTCACATTGTGCCTTAGCTGCTTTGGGGTCATCGGCAGCAGTTTCAGACACCTGCTGTGTCGCACCGCTGGAACCATCCACATTTTGGCCACTATATGCCGCATAAGCATTATTCACAGCTTTCAGAAAAGCACGTGTCGTGATAGTAGAAGCAGTGATTGCATCTATCTGACCGCCATCTTTATTTACAACCAATGCTTTCTGTCCCGGATTCATACCAGTAATATCGCCTTTGCCGCCTTTCTTAAACCAATCGGCTGCCTTTGATCCCAGTCCCGGAGTTTCTGCATGACTCAACAAAGAATAGTCTATAATATTACCCTCTTTATCGAAACCTACCAATACATTCAACGCACCACCAAAACCATTTGCAGAAGACTCTACGGCTGCACCAATAAATTCTCCTCCTTTGGTTGCTTTATATATCTTATAAGTAACGCCTTCCAATTCTATGGTTTCAGGAGCTTCGGCAGGATTATTGTCAAATCCCGGAACTACGATAGCAATGGCATCACTCAAAGCCTTGGCATTAGCCTGTGCAATGGGTTCCTTTGTCAACTCATTCACATAACCCAGCAATGCTCCGGCTACCACGGTTACGCCTGTCAGCACGATAACCATGTTTTTCAAAGATGATTCTAGTTTTTTCATTTCTTCACGACCTCCCCGAATCTTTTAGGTTTACAATAAGTATTGATTAACGGAGTGAATGCGTTCATAATGAATATAGCGAAAGACATACCTTCGGGATATGCACCGAACAAACGGATAACCACCGTCAGGAAACCGATAGCCACACCGTAAATAATCATACCTTTATGAGTCATAGGCGAAGTAACATAGTCGGTTGCCATGAAAATAGCTCCCAACATCAAACCACCTGTAAACAAGTGAGCCAACGGAGATGCGTAAGCAACCGGATCAACCAAATGCATCAGCCCGGCAAATACAAATACTGTCACCAGAATAGATACAGGAATATGCCAGGAAATAATCTTTTTCCATAGCATATATCCCAGACCAAGCAATAAAGCCAATGCACTCACCTCACCTAGTGAACCCGGGTTATTACCCAGAAACAGACTTAATGTATCGGGCAACTGACCTAAAGCATTTGCATCACCCTTTACAGCCATTTTCATCAATGCCAGCGGAGTAGCACCGGTTTCAGCATCGGTATAACTTCCCCATTGTTGAACCAACGGCCATGAAGTCATCTGCACAGGAAAAGAAATCAGCAGGAAGATACGACCTACCAGCGCGGGATTGAAAGGATTACAACCCAATCCGCCGAAAGTCATCTTGCCCACACCGATTGCCACCAACGCACCGATGATAATAATCCAAAGCGGCAAGTTGGAAGGCAGATTGAATGCCAGCAACACACCGGTTATAATAGCCGAACCATCACAGATGGTAGAGCGTTCTCTCTTCAAAATAAACTTGGTAATCGCCCATTCGAAGAATACACAGGCGGCAACCGAGGTCAAGGTCACCACCACGGCGCCCAGTCCGAACATATAAAATGACACCAGCAACGCAGGTATCAACGCAATGAGTACACCATACATATTCTTCTGTATGCTGTCACCGCTATGAACGTGAGGCGATAATGATACTATTAATTTATTAGCCATACTATTTTGTCGAATTATTTTTTAGCATTACGTGCACGGATGATACCGCCTACTGTGCCCTTACCCAAACGGATATAGTCCAGCAAATAACGATGAGACGGACATGTAAACTGACACGAACCGCACTCGATGCACGACATTACATCTTCTTTTTCTACTCTCTCCCAGTCCTTATGAGCTGAAAGTGTCGCCAACAAGAAAGGCTCCAATCCCATAGGACACACACTGACGCACTTGGCACAGCGGATACAGGGCTGAGCTTCCGCACGGGCAGCTTCCTTATCATTCATAATCAGCACACCCGAACTACCTTTACAAATGGGAACTTCCGTATTAACCAGTGCTTTACCCATCATCGGACCGCCACCAATCACTTTTCCCGTATCTTCGGGCAAACCGCCAGCCGCATCAATCAGCTGGCTCATCGGGGTACCCATACGGGTGAGGAAGTTGGAGGGGTTCTTGACAGACTTACCCGTAACGGTCACGATACGTTCAAACAAAGGTTTGTTTTTCTGAACGGCTTCATAAACGGCAAATGCAGTACCTACATTCTGAACTACCGCACCCACATTGATAGGAATAGCGGGAGGAGCAGGAACCTGGCGACCGATCACAGCATCTATCAACTGTTTCTCACCACCTTGCGGATATTTCACCTGCAAAGGAACTACCTCTATACCGGGATACTGAGCAGCCTTTTCAGTCATCAACTTAATAGCATCCGGTTTATTATTTTCAATACCGATATATCCCTTGGTCACTTTTGCAGCTTTCATCAGGATGCTTACACCCACCAGTACTTCGTCTGCCTTCTCCAACATCAAACGATGATCGGCAGTGAGGTAAGGCTCACACTCTACAGCATTGATAATTACACATTCCGCCTTGCAGCCCGGAGGAGGAGAAAGTTTCACATGAGTAGGGAAACAAGCACCGCCCATACCTACTACACCTGCATTTTTCACTTTAGCAACGATTTCTTCGGGTGTGAGAGCACACTCTTTCACCAATGTCGAACTGCGGTCTATTGATTCTTCCCATTCGTCACCATCCACATCGATAAAGATAGCCGGCTTGCGGTAACCGCTAGCATCGATTACGGCGTCTACCTTGTTCACTTTACCGGATACAGACGAGAAGATGGCTGCTGAAACAAAGCCACCCGCCTCAGCAATCTTCGTACCTACCTTCACCACATCGCCTTTTTTCACGATGGCAGTAGCAGGAGCACCGATATGCTGTGACAAAGGAAATACCGCTTGCTTAGGAAGTGCAAGTGTTTCAATGGCTTTGCCTGCTGACAATTTATTTTCTGCTGGATGTACTCCACCAATTCTAAATGTCTTCACTGTTATATCTTTTTAATTTTTACTTACTTTGAATTTTGATTATGCTTCCGTTTTCGGAGCCTCAGCTTTCACCGCTTCCGCTTTCGGAGTTTCCACCTTTGAAGCCTCTACTTTTACAGCAGGTTTTGCAGCAGCCTCACCAGCCGGCACTTCTACTTTCGGTTTACGTGGCGGGAAATTGATAGCTTGGATAGCCCCTTTCGGACATTCCGATTCGCATTTACGGCAAGACTTACACTTAGCCGGATCAATGTATGCCAAATTATTTTCCAACGTAATGGCTTCGAACGGACACACTTTCACACACTTTCCACAACCAATACAACTAGCCTTGCAAGCTTTGTTGGCAACAGCTCCCTTATCCTTGTTCACACACATCACCACTACGCGGCGGTTGTTCTTTCCTTTCGGACGAATTTCAATGATCTTACGCGGACAAGCTTTGCTGCAAGCCCCACAAGCTGTACATTTTTCTTCGTCCACTTCCGGAAGACCGGTTTCAGGATTCATGTGAATAGCATCAAACTGACACGCTTCCACACAATCACCACAACCCAGACAACCGAATGTACAACCCGTCTCACCACCTGAAGTGGCATGAGCGATGGCACACGATTTAGCTCCGTCGTACAGAGCAGTACGAGGGCGATTTTCACAACTACCGTTACATCTTACCACCGCAACTTTCGGTTCAGCAGCAACGGCTTCCAATCCCAAAATGGCAGCTACTTTCTCCATTACCGGAGCACCACCAACCGGACATAACTTACCCTCCAGCGAACCGGCATCGGCAGCCTTCACGCAGGCACCGGCAAAACCAGAGCAACCGGGATAACCACATCCACCGCAATTCGCCTGAGGAAGCACTTCGCTCACCTTGGCAATCCGCGGATCTTCATACACGGCAAATTTCTTGGAAGCCACGTAAAGAATAGCGGCCGATACCAGCGCTATAACTCCCAATGAAATCACTGCAATCAGAATTACATTCATAAATTAGTTGTTTATTAATTATTTGTTTTATTATTAGTTAGTTCATCGGTCGTACGGAGAATGAGAACTTCTTACCCATCCGCAACTTGTTCAGCCACAATATATAATAATAAGGTATAAGGAGCCCTAACGAACACAGTGCAGAGACCAGTTCGTCGTGCCACATAGCCATAAAAGCAAAAAGGGAAAAGATTAAAACAAGAAAAGGAAACACAAACGCAAGCAAAACCGCCATTACCCCCATAGACAATTCTCCGACAACCCATACACGGTCGCCGGGCTGATAAGAAGAACTTTCATCTATAACATCGATAAGCTTTTCTTTTGTATCGGCAGAACTGCAATGTCCCTTGATACTGCATGAAGCACATGCTGAAGTTTGAACAATCCTCACCTGAAGATGAGTGCCGTTTATGTTTTCCACAATACCTTGATGTTTTATAGTATTCGCCATTTTGCAAAGTGTGCATTACAAATCGCGGCAAATTTACGCATTATTTGTGAACTGCAAACCTTTCCTATGCATTTTCTGTGTTCGTAAACGTGCTTTTTCTATGTTTTTATGTTTTTTCACCTGCCACAGACTACAAAAAGACAAAAAACAGACGGTCTGTCAAGGAAAAACAGACCGTCTGACTAACCAAAACAGATAATCTGTTCACTCCGAACAGACCATTTGTTTATTTACCATTTATAATTGATACCGAAACTGAGCAATTCTTTTACCTGAAAATAGCTGTCCCCTTCCGTCGGCTTGGCACTGTCGTCATAGCGGGCGTGCACATAAAGCTTGGTGGAAAGATAGCGGTTCAGCACAAAGTTCACCGTGTTTTCCCATTCGATACGTGTCCACTCATAACTGGTCTGGAAGTCTAGGCGGGAATCCAGCGTAA
>OKTO01000672.1_pt1 | contig 11424 bp, 4 predicted proteins | sample 1606101 | NCBI WGS metagenome assembly OKTO01 (sample SAMEA3879513, study PRJEB24766) | human gut metagenome | biome: human-associated habitat; feature: feces | place: USA | collected 1985/1987
CTGTGAAACTGTATTATGGTGGAACTGAAAGCGTGGAGAGGAGGGGAAAGACTTATTTTGCTCCGGTAGATTATATATCTAATAATACTCCGGGAAAAACATTGGCTGCCAATACTTCTTATTCCGTTTTGAAGTCGGAAGTGAAGGCCCCGAAGCGTGAGGTTGTATTGAAAGCTGACCAAAAATTGTTTCCGGGAGTGAATTATTTTTGGATTAGCCTGCAAATGAAGCCTGTTGCTTCTATCTTGTCCAAAGTGTCGGCAGAAGTGGTGGAAGCTAAGATTGACGGACAGGTTGCTCCTTTGAAGATAGCCCGTAAGGCGGATACCCATTATATGGGGATCGGCGTGCGTCATGCCGGTGACGACGGGGCTGCTGCCTATCGTATTCCCGGATTGGCCACTTCAAATAAAGGAACCTTGTTGGGGGTATATGATGTACGCTATAATAATAGTGCGGATTTACAGGAGTATGTGGAAATAGGTCTGAGCAGAAGTACGGACGGAGGTCAGACTTGGGAGAAAATGCGCATTCCGATGGCATTTGGTGAATATGATGGGTTGCCTAAAGCACAGAATGGAGTAGGCGATCCGGCCATTTTGGTTGATAAGAAGACAGGAACTATCTGGATTGTCGCTGCCTGGACACATGGTATGGGAAATGGGCGTGCGTGGTGGAATTCACAAACAGGCATGGACCGTAATCATACAGCACAATTAATGATGGTGAAAAGTGATGATGATGGTAAGACCTGGTCGGAGCCTATGAATATAACAGAACAGGTGAAAGATCCGTCATGGTATTTCTTGCTGCAAGGTCCCGGTAGAGGTATCTCTATGGAAGATGGAACATTGGTCTTTGCCAGCCAGTATATTGGCAATGACCGTATTCCTAATGCCGGTATTATATACAGTAAGGATCATGGAAAAACCTGGAATATCAGTACATTGGCACGCACTAATACAACTGAATCTCAGGTAGCGGAAGTGGAACCGGGAGTGCTGATGCTGAATATGCGTGATAATCGTGGTGGCAGTCGTGCCGTTTCTACAACTACAGATTTAGGTAAAACATGGAAAGAACATGAGTCTTCACGTACAGCCTTACAGGAACCGGTTTGTATGGCCAGTTTGATTAGTGTTAAAGCTAAAGAGAATGTATTGGGTAAAGACATCCTTTTGTTCTCTAATCCGAATGATGCCAAGAACCGTCATAGCATTACCATCAAAGCAAGTCTGGATGGTGGGGTGACTTGGTTGCCCGAGAATCAATTGCTGCTGGATGCCGGTTGGGGTTGGGGATACAGCTGCTTGACTATGATTGACAAGGAAACAGTAGGAATTTTATATGAAAGCAGTGTGGCCCACATGACTTTCCAAGCGATAAAGCTGAAAGATATTATTAAGACCAAATAAATAATGAAACGCAGATTTTCTAGTTTTATTGGTATGATACTGGTTTGTGCTGTAACTATAGCACAAACCAGTATCTCGTTACTTCCTAAACCTCAGTTGTATAAGGATACGGGGAAGAACTTTACTATGGGAAAGGTGAAACTTTCTACTCCGGTGTTGAGGCCGGAGTGGGAAGTTTTTATCATGAATGCAGGTGGTGAGATTGTTGAACATTCGTCATCGGTGATTGAAGTGGAACTGGTTCCGTCTATTGAGGAAGCCAGGCTAAACGGGGCTGAAGCCTATCGTCTTTCTGTTTCAAACAAGCGGATAAAGATAGAGGCTGTAACAGAACAGGGAGTGTATTGGGCTATGCAGACACTTCGGCAATTGGAACGGAAAAAAGGGAAGAGAAGTTCTGTTGCCGGATGTGAGATTGTAGACTGGCCGGCATTCCGGATACGCGGATTTATGCAGGATGTGGGACGCAGTTATATTTCAATGGAAGAATTGAAAAGAGAGATCGAGATTTTATCTCGGTTTAAGATTAATGTATTTCATTGGCATCTTACTGAAAACCAGGCATGGAGATTGGAAAGTAAAATCTTTCCTATGCTGAATGATAGTGTGAATACCATCCGTATGCCGGGTAAATATTATACGCTGGAAGAGGCACGCGATTTGGTGGATTTTTGTAAGAAACATCAGGTGTTGTTGATTCCTGAGATAGATATGCCGGGGCATAGTGCTGCCTTTGTGCGTGCTTTCCGCCATGATATGCAAAGTCCGGAAGGGATGAAAATATTGAAACTGTTGCTGGATGAGGTGTGTGAGACATTTGATGTGCCTTATTTACATATAGGTACGGATGAGGTGGAGTTTACCAATCCGCATTTTGTACCCGAAATGGTGGCGTATGTACGCTCAAAAGGGAAAAAAGTAATATCTTGGAATCCGGGCTGGCACTATAAACCGGGGGAAATAGACATGACACATTTGTGGAGTTACCGTGGAAAGGCGCAACCGGGTATTCCTGCTATCGATTCCAAATTTCATTATCTGAATCATTTTGATGTTTTCGGTGATATTGTAGCTTTGTACAACAGCCGTATTTATGATCAGGCAGAAGGCAGTGAGGACATTGCGGGAACTATATTGGCTTTGTGGCACGATCGTTTGATTGACAATGAGTGGAATCTGGTTATTGAAAATGGCTTGTATCCCAATATGCTTGCTATTGCCGAGCGTGCCTGGAGAGGGGGAGGTACGGAATATTTTGACGGACTGGGTACGATACTTCCACCCGAAGACACGGAAGCATTCAAAGAATTCGCTGATTTTGAAAAGCGTATGTTGTGGCATAAGGAGCATACGTTTAAAGGATATCCTTTCGCCTATGTAAAACAGACTAATGTAAAATGGAATATTACGGATGCTTTTCCTAATGGGGGAGATATGGATAAGGTGTTCCCGCCTGAACAGGAGTTAAAGGATACCTATCATTATAACGGGAATACGTATGGTGTACGTCAGGCAATAGGGGCAGGTATTTATTTACGCCATGTCTGGGGGACGTTTGTTCCCGGATTTTATGCCGATCCTAAAGAGGATCATACCGCGTATGCATATACTTGGGTATATTCTCCTAAAGATCAGGAAGTGGGGTTATGGGCAGAGTTTCAGAATTATAGCCGTTCAGAGATGGATCTGGCGCCATTGCCTGACAAATGGGATTATAATGATAGGGAGATAATGCCTCCTGTATGGACAGCAACCCATCAGGTGAAGAGTAATGAAATTCCATTAGGAAATGAAAATTGTGTGGCACGTTCTCCGCTGGCTGTGCATTTAAATAAGGGTTGGAATAAAGTGTTCCTGAAATTACCTGTCGGTAAGTTCCGGATGGACCAGACGCGTCTTGTGAAGTGGATGTTTACTGCTGTCTTTGTGACTCCTGACGGAGAAAGGGCGGCAGAGGGATTGATTTATTCACCAGATAACAAAAATAAAATGAAACGTATTGTCTTATTGTTATTGGGATTATTATTAGCGTTACCCCAGTTTGCTCAGGAACGCAAGTATTCTACTTTTTATGAGCAGAGAGCGACTTTGTTTGAAGAACTTCCGGTTACTTCAAAAGATATTATTTTTTTAGGGAACAGTATCACCAACGGTTGCGAGTGGGCTGAGTTGTTCCAAAATAAGAATGTGAAGAACAGGGGTATCAGTGGAGATATCTGTATGGGGGTATATGACCGTTTGGATCCGATTGTAAAGGGAAAACCGGCAAAGATTTTTTTATTGATCGGTATCAATGATGTTTCTCGGGGAACGTCTGCGGATAAAATTATTTCAGAAATAAGTATGATTGTTCGGAAAATAAAGCAAGAATCTCCAAAAACAAAATTATATTTGCAAAGTGTATTGCCGGTGAATGATTGTTACGGTATGTTTAACGGGCATACATCACGCTGGCAGGTGGTAAAACAAATTAATGATTTGTTGGAACCATTGGCGGTAAAGGAAGGAGTTGCCTATATTGATTTGTATAGTCATTTTGTGGAGAAAGAGACAGGCAAGATGAATCCAGTATATACTAATGACGGATTACATTTATTAGGAAAGGGATACTTGCTGTGGCGTGATATTGTAAAACCTTATGTTGACCAGAAATGAAGAAGACATTAATACTGATTTTATGTTTGTTTCTTTGTACCGTTTCATTTGCACGGAAGCGGGTGAAGGTTGCTTGTGTAGGTAATAGCATTACCTATGGCATAGGTGTATCCGATCCTGATAAGGAGTCCTATCCTGCCCGGTTACAGCAAATGCTGGGTGAAGGGTATACGGTGGAGCGTTTTGGAAAGCCGGGAGCTACGTTGCTGAACAAGGGACACCGGCCTTTTGTGCAACAGAAAGAGTTTAAGGATGCATTGGCTTTTGCTGGTGATGTAGTGGTTATTCATTTAGGAGTGAATGATACAGATCCGCGTGATTGGCCCAATTACCGTGATTTTTTTATAGCGGATTATCGTGCACTGATTGATTCGTTCAGAGTGGCGAATCCTGAATGTCGTATTTTGATTGCCCGTCTGACTCCGATTGCCGACCGCCATCCGCGGTTTGAGTCCGGCACACGCGACTGGCATGATGAGATTCAGCTGGCTATAGAAACGATAGCGAAATACGCACAAGTACAGTTGATAGATTTCCATGCACCTTTATATCCATATCCTTTTATGTTGCCCGATGCTGTCCATCCTGATAAGGAAGGTGCGGCTGTCCTGGCAAAAACGGTGTATGAAGGCATAACCGGTGATTTTGGCGGTTTGCAAATGCCGGAAATTTATACGGACAATATGGTATTGCAGCATGGGCGTCTGCTGACTATTCAGGGAAAAGCGGATGCCGGTGAGAAAGTGACTGTTTCCATAGACAGGCAGAAACTTCAGGCTGTGACGGGAGCAGATGGAAAGTGGGCGGTGGATGTCCGGCCATTGAAGGCGGGCGGTCCATATACGCTGACTGTTTCTACAGAAAAACGGAAACTGGTCTATGAAAATGTGTTGGCGGGAGAAGTGTGGCTCTGTTCCGGACAATCGAATATGGAGTTTTATCTGAATTGGAGTGCGACTGCCGCACAAGATGTTCCTCAAGCTGCAAATAGCAATATCCGTTTATATGATATGAAAGCCCGTTGGCGTACGGATGCGGTGGAGTGGGATGCTTCGGTACTCGATTCATTGAATCATCTGCAATATTATAAGGATACACGGTGGACAGTTTGTTCGCCTGAAACAGCCGGTAATTTCTCGGCGGTGGCTTACTATTTCGGAAAGAATTTGCAGGATAGTTTGCAAGTCCCTGTAGGACTGATTTGCAATGCCATTGGCGGATCTCCTACTGAAGCATGGATAGACCGTAGTACATTGGAATATCGTTTTCCGGCTATCTTACGTAATTGGATGCAGAATGATTTTATCCAAGACTGGGTGCGTGGGCGTGCTGCCTTGAATGTAAAGCTGTCTTCCAATAAATTACAACGCCATCCTTATGAGCCTTGTTATTTGTATGAATCGGGTATCCGTCCTTTGGAACAGTTTCCGGTCAAAGGCTTTATTTGGTATCAGGGTGAGTCCAATGCCCATAATCGGGAGGCTCATGAAAAGTTGTTCGGATTGTTGGTGGAAAGTTGGCGCAAGAATTGGGGGGATGCGGAACTTCCATTCTATTTTGTCCAATTGTCCAGTATAGACCGTCCGTCATGGACTTGGTTCCGTGATAGCCAGCGTCGTTTGATGGCGGAGATTCCTCATACCGGTATGGCTGTCAGTTCAGATAGGGGAGACTCATTGGACGTACACCCCAAACAGAAAAGAGAAGTCGGTGAACGGTTGGCTGCATGGGCTTTGAATAAAACATACGGATATAAAAATGCCATTCCTTCGGGACCGCTTTATAAATCGGTCGTATTTAGTGGAGGTGCGGCTTATATTTCTTTTGATTATGCGGAGAAGTTGTCCACTTCGGATGGGAAACCGCTTCGTACATTCGAAGTGGCAGGTGATGATGGATTATTTTATCCGGCACAGGCTGTTGTTGAAAACGGTAAAATAAAAGTATGGAGTGACAAGGTGAAAGAGCCGGAAACGGTTCGTTACGGATGGCAGCCATTTACCCGTGCCAATCTGGTAAATGGTGCCGGTTTGCCTGCATCCACATTCCGGGCTGAATAGTATATAAATTAATAAAGATAGGTAAGATGAAGAAAACATTAAAAGTTTTGATGATGTTAGGATGCTTTCCGATGATGCTCAGTGCAAAGGAGTATAAAAAGTCAGAGAGTCTGAGTCTTGATAAGGGATGGGAGTTCGCCCAGGTCGGCCGGAATGAATGGTTGCCGGCTACGGTGCCCGGAACGGTACATCAGGATTTGATTTCTCATAATAAGCTGCCCAATCCATTTTATGGGATGAATGAGCAAAAAGTGCAGTGGGTAGAGAATGAGGACTGGGTCTATAAAACTACTTTTAATGTGACGGATGAGCAACTCTCGCGGGATGCTGCCTTGTTGATTTTGGAAGGGTTGGATACGTATGCGGATATTTACCTGAACGGCTCTTTGTTGGAACGTACGGACAATATGTTTGTCGGCTATACTCTTCCGGTAAAAGAGGTGTTGCGGAAGGGAGAAAACCATTTGCAGATTCTGTTTCATTCACCTGTCAAGCAAACTTTACCCCAATGGGAAACCAATGGTTTTGATTATCCTGCTGATAATGATCATAGTGATAAGCGGGTTAGTATCTATAGCCGTAAAGCGCCTTACAGTTATGGCTGGGATTGGGGAATCCGCTTGGTAACCAGTGGTATCTGGCGGCCTGTGACACTGACTTTCTATGATGTGGCACGCATTGATGATTACTATGTACGTCAGGCTTCGGTAACAAAAGATCTGGCGAAAGTTGAAAACCGCCTGACTGTAAACAGTGTTTCTGCAACTCCTCAGAAAGCGGAAGTAACCGTTGCTTATTCTTATAAGGAGGGTGAAAAGGTAACCGAACAGAAAGAGGTGACATTGCAGCCGGGAACAAACCATATTCTTCTTCCCATAGAGATACGGCAGCCTCATTTATGGATGCCTAATGGTTGGGGGGAACCTGCATTGTATGACTTTGAAGCCGTAATAAAGGTGGATGGTAAAGTGATAGCTTCTCAAAAAGAGCGTATCGGACTCCGTACAATAAAGGTGGTGAAAGAAAAAGACGATCAGGGAGAATCCTTCTATTTTGTAGTCAATGGTGAACCTATGTTTGCCAAAGGCGCGAATTTTATCCCGGATGATGCTTTGCTGCCTAACATTACTGAAGAACGTTACCGCCAGTTGTTCAAGGATGTGAAAGATGCCAATATGAATATGATTCGTGTATGGGGTGGAGGAATTTATGAGGATGATGCTTTTTATCAGGCGGCGGACGAGAATGGAATTTTAGTTTGGCAGGATTTTATTTTTGCCTGCACTACTTATCCGTCCGATCCTGCTTTTATGAAACGGGTAGAGGCCGAGGCGGAATATAATATCAAGCGTTTACGGAACCATGCCAGTCTGGCTATGTGGTGTGGAAACAATGAAATTTATGAAGGTATGCGCTACTGGGGATGGGATAAGAAATACACTGATCCCGGTATTATGGAAGGAATGAAGCAGGGCTATGACAAACTTTTCCGTGAGTTGTTGCCTCGTAAAGTAGCTGAACTTGATCCGGACCGTTTCTATATGCATGGTTCTCCGTACGAGGCCAATTGGGGACGTCCCGAAAGTTGGAAGATTGCAGACAGCCATAATTGGGGTATCTGGTATGGTCAGAAACCGTTTGAAAGTCTGGATACGGAAATTCCGCGTTTTATGAGTGAGTTTGGTTTTCAGGCATTTCCTGAAATGAAGACGATTGCTACTTTTGCCTCACCGGAAGATTATGCATTGGAATCGGAGGTGATGAATGCTCATCAAAAAGCCACTATCGGTAATTTCCTCATCAAGAAGACTATGGGACTGTATTATAAAGTGCCTGAAGATTTCGATCAGTTGGTTTATATGGGTTTGGTTTTGCAGGGGGTAGGAGTGCGCCAGGGTTTGGAAGCCCATCGTCGTAACCGTCCCTATTGTATGGGGACTTTATATTGGCAGCTGAATGACAGCTGGCCGGTCGTTTCCTGGTCGAGCATTGATTATTATGGCAATTGGAAAGCGTTGCATTATCAGGCAAAAAGAGCTTTTGCTCCGGTATTGGTAGATGCTGTCAAGGAAGGGGAGGATTTGAATATTTATGTTATGTCGGACAAACTGGAAGCGGATAAAGAGGTGACTTTATTGTTGCGTGTGATGGATTTTAATGGAAAGGTTCTGACTAAAAAGAGTATCAAGGGCGAGGTTCCGGCCAATGCTTCCACCTTATATTATAAGGAACCTTATGCAGGTATGACAACAAGTCCTCAAAATACTTTTTTTCTAATGACATTAAAAAATAAGAAAGGTGAGGTTTTATCCGAAGAAATTTATTACTTTAACCACGCAAAAGATCAGGAGCTTCCGAAGACCGAGATCCGCTATAAAGTGAAGCCGATGGATGGAAAATATGAAGTGACTCTGTCTGCCAGACAGCTGGCCAGGGATGTGTTCATAGAGATTCCTGTTCAGGGTGCGAGATTTACTGACAACTTCTTTGACTTGTTGCCGGGACAGACAAAGAAAGTGATTATTACTTCAGATAAACTGAAGAAGAATGAAAAGGTTGATATAACTATTAAGCAATTAAGTGATACTAACTAATCAATTAATATCTATTATGAAAACTTTAATGGGCCTTGCAGGGCTGACAATGGCAGGTTTTATGCTTTTATCCTGTAACACAGAAGTGAAAGAAGCAAATTATCAGATAATTCCGTTACCGCAGGAAATTTCGGTAATGGATCAGGCTGCTCCGTTTATTTTGTCAAATGGAACTAAGATAATGTATCCGGAAGGCAATGAAAAAATGCAAAAGAACGCTGAATTTTTGGCAAGTTATATCAAAGATCTTACCGGAAAGTCATTGGCTGTACAAGCCGGTACAGACGGCAAAGGAATAATCCTGCAATTAGGTGGAAATGCTGAAAATCCTGAAGGATACCAGTTAAAGGTAACCAGCGACCAAGTGGTTATTTCAGGACCTACGGAAGCCGGAGTATTTTATGGCATCCAGACGTTGCGTAAATCTATTCCGGTAGCACAAGGAGTGGATATCGCTTTACCGGCGGTTGAAATCAATGACTATCCTCGTTTCTCTTATCGTGGTGCAATGTTGGATGTGTCACGTCATTTTTTCCCGGTAGATTCAGTAAAGCGTTTTATTGATATGCTGGCTTTGCACAACATCAACCGTTTCCACTGGCATTTGTCTGAAGACCAGGGATGGAGAATCGAAATCAAGAGTCGTCCTGAACTGACTGAAATAGGTTCTAAAAGAGCGGAAACGGTTATCGGACATAACTCGGGAAAATATGATGGCAAGCCTTATGGTGGATTCTTCACACAGGAAGAAGCAAAAGAAATTGTCAAGTATGCCGCTGACCGTTTTATTACTGTAATCCCCGAAGTTGACCTTCCGGGACATATGATGGGAGCTTTGGTTTCCTATCCGGAATTAGGTTGTACGGGAGGTCCATACGAGATTCCTTGTAAATGGGGGGTATTCCCTGATGTGCTGTGTGGAGGAAACGACCGGACTTTACAGTTCGCCAAAGATGTATTGAATGAAATAATGGATATCTTTCCATCTCCTTATATCCATATTGGTGGGGATGAATGTCCGAAAGTACGTTGGGAAAAATGCCCTGTATGTCAAGCTAAAATTCGGGAACTGGGTTTGAAAGATACACCAAAACATAGCAAGGAGAACCAATTACAGACCTATTTCATGTCCGAGGTAGGCAAAGTTATCAATGACAGAGGGCGTAAAATGCTGGGCTGGGATGAGATGTTGGAGGGAGGATTGGCTCCAGGTGCCACAGTGATGTCATGGACCGGTGTCAAAGGTGGTATCGAAGCCGCCCGTCTGCACCATGATGCGATTATGACTCCTATTCAGTATCTTTATTTCAGCAATCCTACTTACAACCGGATAAAAGGGACTAAAAGCCTTGGACGTGTCTATACATTTGAACCTGTTTCTAATGAATTGGCAGAGGATGAACGAAAATATATCATCGGTACCCAAGGATGCATATGGACAGAATGGACGCGTGACAGTTTGAAGATGGAATGGCAAATTCTTCCCCGTATGGCTGCCTTGTCCGAGATTCAATGGACGGAACCGTCACATAAAAATTTCGACAGTTTCTTGAAACGTTTACCGGCTCTGCTGGCTATCTACCGGGATAGAGGTTATGATTTTCGCCAGGACATTTATGATGTGAACATTGATATTGTTCCGGCTCCCGATGAAGGAAAAGCCCGGATTGCTTTTCAGACGTTTGATGACGCGGAAATACATTATACATTGGACGGCAGCGTTCCCGATGTGCAATCCCCATTGTATACCGACACTATACAAGTGGATAAAGATGTTATCATACAAGCCATTGCAGTTCGTCCGCAGGGTGCCAGTCAGATAAGTAAGGAGGAAATACATTTTAATGCAGCCACAATGAAACCGGTTACCTTGAATACCATTCCTCATAAATCATATACTTTTAAAGGAGGAAGTACCTTGATAGACGGATTATATGGGGATATGAATTATCGCTCAGGGCGTTGGATTGGTTTCTACGGGACAGATATGAATGTGACCCTTGATTTACTTGAGCCTAAGGAGGTGTCTTCAGTTTTCGTAAACACAATGTTGAACACAGGCGATGCTATCTTTGGTACAACAGGTCTGAAGGTGGAAGTTTCTGAGGACGGGAAAAATTTCCGCAGGGTAGCCTCCGAAGATTTTCCCGTTGTGGAAAAAGGAACTAAAATGCAGAGCCGCAAAGACTCTGTCTCTTTTGACAAAGTAAAAGCCCGCTATATTAAAATCATAGCAGAAGTTACTCCGAAACTTCCCGCATGGCATTCCATGCCTGGCGAAAAAGCGTTTTTGTTTGTTGACGAAATAGGAGTGGAGTAAATCCGCCTTCGGAGCAATGGCTTTCTAAAGAACAAATACCAAACAAGAAACGGACATTCTGACAAAAACAGATGTCCGTTTCCTTATTCATAAGCCTTTCATGTATTTTCAAAAGCTGTTCAAGAAAAAATGGCGATAGAGATTCACTCTGTCGCCATTATGTGATGTGGAATGTCTAATTCCTTATGCTTTAGGAAGTGCTTCTTTTACAACCATAGTACGGTTTACATATTCTGCACCGTTCAATTGCTTGATAGCTTCTTTGGCTTCGTCATCATTAGGCATTTCTACAAAAGCAAAGCCTTTAGAACGACGTGTTTCACGGTCAGTAATAAGTTTTACTGAAGCTACTGTTCCATACTCTTCCATAACTTCTCTCA
>OKTO01000673.1_pt1 | contig 11420 bp, 10 predicted proteins | sample 1606101 | NCBI WGS metagenome assembly OKTO01 (sample SAMEA3879513, study PRJEB24766) | human gut metagenome | biome: human-associated habitat; feature: feces | place: USA | collected 1985/1987
TCCGACCCGTTTGTTGGTTATATAATAACATGTAAAGTGGCTTTTTGTCAACTAAAAAGCAAAATATTTTGAAAACTATTTAGAAAAAATTTAGCTAAATAATGCCGGATTTAGACGAAAAACAGGCAGACTGACTGAAATGAACATGGAATATTTGTGTAATTTAGAGATATTGCAATGTAAGTATTGACAATCGCACTAAATCCTGATATAAAGTTAAGCATAAATTAAACTAAATTTTATGGAGGGTTCAGCGTGAATGAGGTATTACTCAAGGCGGAAGGAATATATAAGTCCTTTGGCGCTACAAAGGCAGTCGTGGATTTCCACATTGAAGTTTGCCGCGGAACGATCCATGGACTAATCGGAGAAAACGGTTCTGGAAAAAGCACCTTCTCCTCGATTGTGGCGGGTATCCAACAGCGGGACAGCGGTCGGTTGCTGCTTCGAGGAGAGGACTATGCACCGACTTCTTCGGTAGATGCCGCAAAACAAGGCGTATCTCTCATTGTTCAGGAAATTGGCACGATCGGTTCAATCCCTGTTTCGGCGAATATCTTTCTTAATGAAGAGAGGCGCTTTGTTAAGCACGGCTGCATCGACTACAATACGATGAATGCTGAAGCTAAAAAGATTCTTTCTCAAATTGGCGGTGAGCACATCGACCCGCAGGCTATAACAGGCACACTGAACCTGGAAGATCGAAAACTGGTTGAAATCGCAAGGGGAATGTACTCTGAGCCGGAGCTGCTGATTATTGACGAGACATCCAATGCACTTGCAAAACATGGACGCGATATTCTGTATCAGAATATGCGTGCGGTGCGAGATCGCGGTGGTGCCGTAATCTTTATCACCCATGACCTTGCGGAGCTGATTGATATCTGCGACTGTGTCACTGTTATGCGTGACGGTCATTATATCGAAACCCTTTTCAAAGAGCAGATGGAAGAGAGCCGCCTCAAGAGCCTGATGGTTGGACGTGAGGTAGCGGACAACCTCTACCGTGCTGACGATGCACCGGATTATCAGCCTGAGGTCGTTCTACGTGCAGAGGGACTCAATGCGATTAATGTTTATAGCGTTACAATCGAGCTGCACAAGGGAGAGATCCTCGGAATCGGCGGTCTTGCTGAGTGCGGAATGCACGAGTTGGGCAAGGTCCTCTTCGGAATTGAAAAGCCGGATAGTGGAACAGTGACGGTAGGCGGAAAGACAATCACATCTCCTCGTGAAGCAATCCGGCTGGGTGTTGGATATCTCTCGAAAAACCGGGACACTGAGGCGATTATACTAAATGCCAGCATTCAGGACAACATTTGTTTACCAAGTTTACCCAAGCTGACAAAACACGGATTTATCAACCCCAAAAGGGAAAAAGCACTCGCTGCAAAATGGACGGACGCGCTGGCAATCAAGATGCGCAGCAGCGACCAGCATTGCCGGGAATTGTCGGGCGGTAACAAACAGAAGGTCGTTCTTGCAAAGTGGATGGGTAACGATTCACAAATTCTCATCATGGACTGCCCAACCCGCGGTATTGATATTGGTGTTAAGGAAGCAATCTACAAGCTGATGCAGCAATTCAAAAAAGAGGGCAGATCTATGATCATGATTTCAGAAGAACTGCCGGAACTGATTGGAATGAGTGACAGAATCCTGATTATGAAGAATCATGAGATTGTGCAGGAAATTCCTCGCAGCGCCCAAATCGATGAAAATCAGCTCGTCAGCAGCATGATCTGAGGGAGGGACGAAGATGAAGATCCAATCAAAGCTCAATACGAAGCTACTGGTCAATGTTTTCCCTTGGGTGAGCTTGATCCTTGTGGTCGCGGTGTTCGGGGTCGCATCTAAAGGACTGCTGTTCAGTGCATATAACCTGAAAACAATTTTCTCACAGTCGGTGCTATTTATCATTGGAGGGCTTGGACTTTCTTTTCTGTTCGCACAAGGTGCTTTTGATCTTTCCTTCGGCAGTGCCGTTTGCTTTGCGAGTCTCCTTGCGGCAAAGGCAGTGGAAGTCACAGGGGTGGATCTGCTGATTTTTGTGATCCCGTTTGTTGTCTGTATTGGAATCGGCATACTGAACGGACTGCTTTATTCAAGAGTTGGCCTTGTTGTCTTTATCCAGACCCTCGGTGTTTCCTTCCTGTTGAAGGGAACCTTTACGACACTGCTCGGACCAATAGGTCATATTAAAGTGCCGAAAGTGCTTAACTTTTTTGATAGCCTTCCGTTTACTCTGGCATTTACCATTGTTGCGACGGTTTTTGTTGGATGGCTGTTCAGTTATACCGCATTTGGCAAGCACTGTCGGATGGTTGGTTCTGGACAGGAGGCGACCGTGCAATCCGGCGTGGATATCCGCAAGACAAAACTTCTGGCTTTTGTTGCGGCGGGAGTCACTGGCGGTGTGATCTCTCTGCTTTCAATGGCAAGAGGCGGTCAAGTTAGTACCAGCACGGCTTCCAACTTTGAGTTTAACGTTATGATTGCACTTACCCTTGGCGGAATGCCTTCCGAGGGTGGAACAGGAGCAAAGCTGCGCAGTGTTTTTATTGGCTGCTTTATCGTCTCGGTGCTGACCAATGGGATGGTGCTTCTTGGCATTGACGGACGTATGCAGGAGGTTATTAAGGGATTGATCTTTGTCTTAGTCCTGATTATGACCTCCCGACTCAAGGAAAAGAGTGCGACTATGTAAACTATGTTTTCAATGTCTGGATAGACATTTAATAAAAATTATTGGAGGAAAAAAGAATGAAAAAATTTGTAGCATTATTGTTGACGCTCGTTTTGACCTTTTCCCTCGCTGCTTGCGGTGCTGAGGGAGGTGTCAAAGACAATGAAGCAGCAGGTCCCGGCAGCTTTAAGATTGGTACTCTCGATACAGGCTCGGCGGATGCAACAACTGCCCCACTGCTGAATCAGCTTAAGCTGACCGTTGAGGCTCTCGGTTGCGAACTGGTTACTGCGACCTCAACTGGTATGTCTGCAGAAGAAACCCTTGTTGCATTGCAGAACTTGATTGCAGCAGGTTGTGATGCCATTCTGGTGCCTGCCGCGATGATCTCTCCTGCAAAGGTAGCAGAAATCTGTGATCCAGAAGGTGTATACTGGGGCACTTATTTTTACAAGTTTGAAGAGGGCACCGAGGATTACGAAGCTGCCATGAATTCTGAGTATTTCGTCGGTACTACCTATGAGGACGATGTCGACTCTGCCTACTGGGCAACCAGTGTGCATGATTGGCTTGCCTACTGGTGGTACTACAGCAAACATGCGCGACGAAGGTATTGCAAAGGCTTGTGAGGAATACGGAATGACCATCCTTGCCGAAGAACGCGATTTCACTTTGACCTTCACTGCTGCAGGCGGTGCAACCATCGCAGAGCGATTCCTCACTGCCTATCCCGAGTGTGACGGCATTATTATTGCAGGTATGACTCAGTACTGCCTGCCCGGCATTGTCCAGACTCTGGAACAGACTGGTAACATTAATAAGATTAAGGTTGCAGGTATCGACTTTAACGAATTCCAATTTGACTATATGGAGCAGGGTGCTCTGCACGGCATCGTTGGCGGCCACTTTGCTGGCCCCACCTACACTGCAATTCAGATGATTAACATCCTCAACGGCACACCTCTTACTGAAGAAAAGGTGCAGCTACAGGACATGTTCATTAAGCTGGGAAGCAACGAAGAGGCTCAGACCTATGCAAACTATATTAACGAAGTTGGTTACCTCTATAGCGAGGAAGAAATCAAGAACTGCCTCGTACTCAACAACCCTGACTTCACCTTTGAGGATCTGAAGGCGATTGCTGACAGCTATAGTCTGCAGGATTTGCTTGACCGTAACGGCAAGTAACCGGCTGAATGAGTGACGGCCGGCTGGCAGAAACCGCCGGCCGTCGGATTTGACCCACAGGGGGATATTTATGAACACGAAACGATTTGCACAGGGGGTTTTTGCCGCCCTGATTATACCGGGCGCGGTTTATCTGATTTTTGCGCTGCTACGGCCGGATGTGTTCTGGCGTGCTGATGTGGTCTATCTGCTCTTTATCCAGTCTATCGAATCTATCATTCTGGGCTGGGGCATGAGTTTTGGTATGATTTCGGGTAATATGGATCTGTCCGTCGCAGCAGAGACAATTCTCGGCACGATTGTTGCGGCAATCGCCGCAAAATCCTTCGGCATCCCCGGTCTTGTCGTGGGAGCTCTTGCAACAACAATGGTAGTAGGCTGGCTCAAATCTCTGGTCCTGAGGGTTATTCGTACCAACTCACTGGTCATCAGTATTGCCTATTGCCTGCTGCTCGGCGCACTGGGTGCGGTTGTTGCACAGAATAAGTCACTGGTCATTACGAGCGCGCAAACAATCCTAGGCAAGGCACCGTGGAATATCCTTATTGCGGTTGGATTGGGTGCATTGATGTTCTATCTGCACAAATACAGCGTGTTTGGCTCGAACTGCCGTGCTGTTGGCGGTGACGCCCAGCTCGCAAAAAATGCAGGTATTGACAAATATAAGGTGTACGGAAAGGGATTCCTTGTCGCCTCGTTTTACGCCGGTTTTTCCGCAATTATCTCGCTGAGCCGAGGCGCAGGTACCGCTGCAGCCACCGGTCTGCAGTCGATGACACCAATCTTTAGTGCAATGATTGGTGTGTTCCTTGGCCTGATGCTTACCCGTTGGGTCAACATCGTATTCGGCGTTATATCCGGCATCCTGACCATGAATATCATCGGCTATGGACTGCTGGCGCTTAGCGTAGAACCGGACATTAAAAATACGATAACCGGTGCATTCCTGCTGACAATCATGACAATTATGGCGGTACGGGAACGTAAAGCGATGGAAAAAGTAAAGCGCGACCTGTTTAATATGCAGCGAGTTGCGAAACAGGTACAATATGTAAAACAGGAGGAGTGAACCATGTTAAAAAAGAGGCCGTTTGAATTCCCGGGTGAAAAGGCGATTCGCGTTATCTGTGACACAGATGCTTACAATGAATGTGATGACCAGTTTTGCGTTGCACATCTTTGGATGACGCCTCGTTTTGACGTTAAGGCAATGATCGCTGCCCAGTACGGTCACGTTATGAATGTGCAGGGAACAGAGCAGAAGAGCTATGACGAGCTGGTTAATCTGGCAACCTTAATGGATATTCGCGACGAAGTGAATATTCTCCACGGCGGTGTGACCGCATTGCCCGATGAGAACACTCCTGTGGACAGTGAGGGTGCCCGCTTTATCATCGAAGAGGCTATGAAGGATGATCCTCGTCCTCTGTTTGTATGTTTCCTGGGAGCGACGACAGAAATTGCATCTGCTTACCTGATGGAGCCGCGTATTGCGGACAAGCTGACAGTGGTCTGGATTGGTGGCGGTGCCTATCCGGAAGGTAATTTTGAATTCAACCAGGGAAACGATATCAACGCGGCTCGGGTACTTTACAAGAGCAATATTGAACTATGGCAGGTGCCGATGAACGTCTACACTACCATGAAAATCAGCTATTTCGAGATGATGAACAAGATCTATCCCTGTGGCAAGATTGGCAAATATCTCGTTGAACATGCGATGGATTTTGGCAAGCAGTTCGACCAAATAATTGCAACAATGGCAGACATTCCTGCCGCAGCATCGATGATGGGTGGTGCCAGTGTGTCTAAAGCAGCGGCAGCGACTTCCTTTGGCGGCGAGCTTTGGAGCCTTGGCGATTCCCCGGTAGTTGGTATTATGCTCAATAACACAATGGGCCGTTACGAGATGCATGATGCTCCGGGCGATGTGGGTCTGGACGGCAAGTATGATTGGTCCAAGCCAAGCAGCCGGAAGGTTCGTGTCTATAAGGACATTGATAGCCACTTCATCCTCAATGATATGATTGAAAAACTACAATTCTATTTCGGATAAAAACTTTTGCCAATGGGGCGGGCTGAAACGTCCGTCCCGTTAGTGCATTATGAACCCGAAGGGGACGAAAAATATGTTAAGGAATCTAAAACAAACCGCATATGAGCTTCGGCTCGATGTGCTTGAAATGGTATATGAACACAAATCGGGCCATATTGGCGGGAGTATGTCCTGCATGGATATCCTAACGACCCTATATGGTAGCGTTATGGACATCGATAAGATTAAAGCCGGTGCTGATTGTAGGGACCGTTTTGTTCTCAGCAAAGGTCACTGTGCTGAGGCACTGTATGCTGTGCTTGCCCAATTTGGATTAATAGATAAATCGGAGTTGGATACCTTCACGATGTTCGGGACTCGTCTTGCGGAGCATCCAACCAGCAAAATCCCTGGTGTCGAAGCAGCGACCGGCGCACTGGGACACGGGTTATCTCTCGGCGTTGGGATGGCAATCGGTCTGAGAGCAGACAGCAGCCCGGCACATGTCTATGTTCTAACCGGTGATGGTGAGCTCGCCGAAGGTTCTGTCTGGGAGGCAATGATGTCCGCAGCAAAGTATAAACTGGACAATCTTACCTTGATCGTGGATCGTAATCGCTTGCAAATTTCCGGTGGAACTGAAGACGTAATGCCCCTTGACGATCTTTGCGATAAAATCAGTGCGTTCGGTTTTTCTGTGCTTGTATGTGACGGACACGATTACGTTGCTCTGGAGCAGGCGCTGCGGCATAGAACGGCGGAAAAACCGGTAGCAATTATTGCCCAGACTGTCAAAGGAAAGGGCTCGCCGATAATGGAGAACAAGGCTGACTGGCACCATCTGATTCCAAATAAGGAACAGTATGAACAGATCAAAGCTGACATCCAGACGGTACTCAGGGAGGTATGACAGATGGCGATGGTTTCTTGCAGAAAGGCGTTTACTGCAAAACTGCTTCAGAATGCAAAGAAAAATGCTGATATTTTTGCAGTCGCGACCGATTCCCGCGGCAGTGTGACCCTTGGGGAGTTTGGCAAACAACTGCCTGACCGCCTGATTGAATTTGGAATTGCGGAACAAAACGCTGTTGCAGCAGCTGCCGGACTTGCAAAGACAGGGAAGAAAGTCTTTGTGACGGGACCAGCCTGTTTCCTTGCGGCGCGGGCGTATGAACAGGTTAAGGTGGATGTTGCGTACAACCGGACGGATGTCCGAATTATTGGAGTCAGCGCTGGTGTTAGCTATGGACCTTTAGGCTGCACACATACGACGATGCACGATTTTGCGAGTATGCGTGCGTTGCCGAATTTGACGATTCTTGCACCTTGTGATGCTGTGCAGACGGAGTATCTAACCGATCTGCTTTGCCAATTCACTGGCCCGGTTTACATGCGTATGGGCCGCGGGGACGTGCCGCCTGTTTATGAGGCTGGGGAAAAATTTGAAATTGGAAAGATAAAGACAGTGTGCGAGGGAACGGATGCGACGATTATTGCATGCGGCGAAATGGTTGCACCGGCAAAAAAAGCAGCGGAACTATTGCAAGCCGAAGGTATTTCTGTGCGGGTGCTCGACTGCTTTACGATACAGCCCATGGACACAAAGACAGTAGAGAAAGCTCTGCGCGAGACCCGTGCCGTTGTTACTGTTGAGGAACACAGTACACGAGGCGGCCTTGGAGAAGCTGTTTCGCATATTGCGGCAGAGTTACGCGGTAGCGCACCGATGCGACTCTTAGGCCTTCCGGAGGAGGTTGTAATCGGAAAATCTCAGGAGTTGTTCGCCTACTATGGTCTGACCCCCGAAGGGATTAGCGCTGCAATCAAAGAACGGCTGGAGCGTGAATAGGATGAGCTACATACTGGCGATTGACCAGAGCACTGCGGGAACAAAAGCAGTGCTGTTCAATAAATATGGAGCGGTTATTTCCCGAAGTGATCTGCCCCATCGACAGATTGTCGATGAACGGGGGTGGGTCGAGCACGATCCAGTCGAGATTATTACAAATGTCAACACGGCAGCAAAACAGGTTGTCGAGCAGGCTGATATCCTGCCGGAAGAAATTAAGGCAATTGGTTTAAGCAACCAGCGGGAAACGGTTGTTTGCTGGGATCGTGAGACCGGACAGCCGGTTTATAATGCAATTGTCTGGCAATGCGGCCGTGCCGCACCTATTGCGGACGCACTTGCGCCGTATGCCCGGTTGATCCGCGAGAAAACCGGACTTAATAACTCTCCGTTTTTCTCAGCACCCAAGATGGCATGGGTGGTGCAGAATGTTCCAAGGGCAAAAGAATTGCTCGAACAGGATAGACTGTGCTGCGGTACAATTGATACTTGGCTGGTCTACACATTGACAGATGGCCAGAGCTATAAGACAGACTTTTCTAATGCATCGCGCACAGAATTGATGAATCTCGACACGCTGGACTGGGATGATTCCTTAATCGAGATGTTTGGACTTCGTAGGAGCTGCCTCCCGGAAATCGTTCCAAGTGACCACTTGTTTGGAATGACTGATTTTGATGGTTTATTCCCCCAAAAGATTCCAATTGCTGCCGTGCTGGGAGATAGTCATGCGGCATTGTTTGCAAATGGCTGCTTTGCGGAAGGAATGACCAAAGCAACTTTTGGAACGGGAACTTCGGTGATGATGAATGCAGGAGCCTCCAGACCGAAGCAGGTGCCGGATGGGTTGGTGGAAAGTGTTTCCTGGGGACGTGGCGGAGAGGTTTTCTATGCGCTCGAGGGAAACATTAACTATAGTGGTGCACTGATCAAATGGTTGGTCAATGATCTCGAACTGATCCAAACCAGTCGCGAATCCGGACAGTTTGCTATGCAAGTGAAAGATACAGGCGGCGTCTATTTCGTGCCGGCGTTTTCCGGCCTCGGTGCGCCCTATTGGGATAACGACGCTCGTGCGATGATATGCGGAATAACGGCAGCAACAAAAAAAGCGCATCTTGTACGTGCGGCGGAGGAAGCGATAGCCTATCAGATTCGGGATATCACCGAACAGCTTGCACTTTGCGGAAAAACTGTTGGGCTTTTGTGCGTGGATGGCGGTGCGACGAATGACCAATTCCTCATGCAGTTCGTATCAGATATGACTGGTGCACCGCTCAAGCGATCAAGCATTGAAGAACTGTCTGCAGCCGGCGCTGCATATCTGGCAGCGTTGTCTGCCGGCATAGCAACGCAGACAGAGATTTTTAGCAGTATAGAATACACGCAGGTAGAACCCTCCATGCAGCAGACGCAGCGGGAACGGTTGTATAAAGGCTGGAAAAAAGCAGTGGCGATGGTCACGGAAAAGAAGAGGTAACGTATGAATCAAAAGAACAAATTTGGAATCATTGTTTCCACAAGATCGTTTTTTCCATCTAAGCTTGTCAAAACTGCGCGAGATGCAGTAATGCGGGTAATGGATAAGCTGGGATACGAGTACATTATGGTGGGGGAAACGGATACGCAATATGGTGCGGTCCTCACGTTTGATGAGGCGAAGACCTGTGCGGAGTTGTTTAAAGCGCACCGTGAGGAGATTTGCGGCATCGTCGTCATCATGCCCAACTTTTGCGAAGAGTTGGGCATTGCGGAAGCGATTCAGCTTGCGGATTTGAATGTTCCGGTATTGATTCAGGCTTGTGACGATGATTTTGACAAGCTGGATATGGCAAATCGTCGAGATGCATTCTGCGGAAAGATTTCGGTATGCAATAATCTGTATCAGAGAAACATTCCGTTTTCACTGACCCGGTTGCACACTTGCCCGATTGAATCTCCGCAATTTGAGGACGATCTTCGGTGGTTTAAGGGTGTTTGCGCTGTAGTCAATGGCCTTAAAGGTGCGCGTATTGCGATGCTTGGTGCCCGACCCATCGCCTTCAATACAGTCCGTTATTCTGAAAAGCTGCTGCAAAAGCATGGAATTAGTGTCCAAACAATTGATTTTTCTGAGATTATTTTCAAGGCAATGCACTACAACGATGCTGAAAAAGTTGTAGCGAAAATCAAAGAAATTCGTGAATACGGCAGCGTTCCTGCTTGGATCAGCGATGAGGTGATGGAAAAGCAGGCAAAGTTGTGCCTTGTGATTGATGAGGCGATAGAGGATCTCCAGTGCGATGCGTCCACTGTCCAATGCTGGGATAGTGTGGAAAACAACTACGGCTGTGCGACCTGCCTTGCGATGAGCATGATGGGTGACAACGGTAAGCCTTCTGCGTGTGAAAGCGATGTGACTGGTGCATTGTCTATGCTGGCTGCTTGGCTTGCGGCCGGAACGGCACCTGCGCTGATGGACTGGAACAATAACATCCGAGAAGAGCGCAATGCTTGTGTTTCACTGCACTGTTCCAACTTCCCGAAGTCCTTTTTCCTAAACGATGTGGAGATTGAATGTCTGGACGTTCTTGGTTCTACGCTTGGTAAGGAGAATTGCTTTGGCGCCTGCAAGGGCCATGTGGCTGCCGGAGATATGACATTCATTCGGCTAACCACGGATGACCAGCGGGGAACGGTCAAGGCTTATCTTGGCGAAGGGGTGTTCCGGGATGAGGTGATTCCGACCAAAGGCGGTGTAGCAAACTGTTATATTGAGAACCTGCAGAATCTGTTGCGCTATGTTTGCGAAAATGGATATGAACATCATGTTTGCTTTGTCCGCGGCCATGTAGCTGACATCCTCGAGGAGGCACTGACAAAGTATATGGGAATTCCAGTTTACCGTCATCGTTAAAAGCTGTGTACTGATGTGGTAAAGGGTGTATCCGAACCTGTAGGTATAACAAAACCGCAAGGCTTTCGGCCTTGCGGTTTGCTGTTTTTGGTGGAGATAAGCGGGATCGAACCGCTGACCTCTTGAATGCCATTGACGGCCGCGGCAGCGTCCGTCAGGGGCAAGCGCTCCAAAAGGAAAAACCGTTGAAATACAAGGGCTTTTTGCTCATTTGCCCGTTTCGCACACTTTACTTTTCTGCTTCATGTGCGCTTGAATTTTTGAATAGACTGCGTGTTTGCGGGGCTGCTTACAGCCCCATTTCTTTTACCCTGCGATAGAACGTGTTGGGCTTCAAGCCCAGCTCTTTCATGGCAGCGGTGGCGGTGATTTCGCCTGCCCGCCACTTCTTGCAAAGGGCTTTCATCTGCGCCTCGTCATAATCAATGGGCTTGCGGCCTTTATACTTGCCCTCGCTTTTGGCAATTTCGATCCCCTCGCGCTGACGCTCCAAAATGTTCTCCCGCTCCAATTCAGCCAGAGCGCCGAACACGGTCAGCATGAAACGCCCCTGCGGGGTGGTGGTGTCGATGTTCTCTTTCAGACTGACGAACTCCACGCCCTTTTCGGTCAGTTCTGACACGATGGAAAGCAAGTCCCGCGTGTTTCGCGCAATTCTGGAAATGCTTTCGACTACCACGGTATCGCCCGCACGGACGAAAGCCATCATTTCTTTGAACGCGGCACGGTTCGTGTTCTTGCCGCTTGCTTTGTCCACAAACACCTT
>OKTO01000675.1_pt1 | contig 11370 bp, 9 predicted proteins | sample 1606101 | NCBI WGS metagenome assembly OKTO01 (sample SAMEA3879513, study PRJEB24766) | human gut metagenome | biome: human-associated habitat; feature: feces | place: USA | collected 1985/1987
TCCGTCACAGCGTTCCGCATCGACGTACGCGGCGGACGGCTCGGCATCGCCTTCGACGAGCCGAAACCCGGCATCTACACCCGCATCCGCCTTTCGGGAGAGGCCCGCAAAGTATTCGAAGGCAGCTACGATACCGCCAACTTTCAATCCTAAATCTATTTTTTCTTCTCCGATCCATGAAAACGAACAAGGGATTCCGCGACGAAAACCATGCGGACGAACTTCGTAAGGCCAAACGGCTCGAGCCGATCCACAAAAGCGGCAAGGAACGCCACACCATCTACCGCGATTCATTACGGCAGGCGACACGCCCGTCCATGTGTGCGACTCCGAAAAAGGAGACCGGTGCGCGGTCCTGTTGCACGGTTATCTGGAGTCGATGCTCGTCTGGGACGATTTCGTCCCCTATCTTTACAAACAGGTACGCGTGATTACGCTCGACCTGCCGGGGCACGGGATCTCGGTGGTCAAAGGGCCTGTACACACGATGGAATACCTGGCCGATGTGGTGAAGGATACGCTCGATGCGCTCGGTATCGCCCGCTGTACCCTGGTGGGACATTCGATGGGCGGTTACGTCGCCCTGGCTTTCTGCGAGAAATACCCCGAACGGCTCGACGGCGTGGTGCTGCTCAGTTCGACGCCGGACGCCGATACGGACGAAAAGAAAGAAAACCGCCTGCGGGAAATCAAATTGGTCGAAGCAGGCAAAAAGGACGCGCTGGCCCGCGTAGCTCCCGAAGCGGGCTTCGCTCCCGAAAACCGGCCGCGAATGCGCGACGAGATCGAAGATCTGGTCGAACAGGTATTCGTCACCGAAGACGAAGGGATCGCAGCCCTGCTGCGCGGTATGATCGAGCGGCCCGACCGCAACGAAATGCTCCGCCGCTCTGCGGTGCGGCAGCTCTTCATCTTCGGTAAGCACGACGGCTATATTCCCCTCGAAAAAGCCGAAGCACTGGCGGCGGCCCATCCTCAGGCTCGCATCGCCTGGCTCGAACATTCGGGACACATGGGATTCCTCGAAGAACCCGAAATCACGGCTCGGGCCCTGTTGGATTTTATGGGAACGGAAAACGAACCGGAATCCCGATAGCGAAAGTTTCCTAAAAGGGAAACTTTTTCATTTTTATTTCTCCAGACGCAGATGCAGAATCGGAAACGGCCGGTCGGCATCGTCCGTTTCGCTACGCCCGACAACCGCAAACCCCATACGCAGGTAAAAACCCACCGCCTGCGGATTCTGTTCATTGACATCGACCGAATCAGCTCCCTGGCGGGCGACGGCCCACTCCACCAACTTGCGTCCGCAGCCTCTGCCCCGGTATTCGGGCCGAACGAACAACATGGCGATATGACTTCCGTTCAGACCGATGAACGCCACGATACGCCCCGCATCCCGCAGGCAGCGAAGTTCGACCGCCGGCAGGTAGCGGACAGGCAACAGAGAACGCAATTCCCGAATATCCGCCTCGGAGAGAAAATCATGGGTAGCCCGCACGGAAGCCTCCCACACTTCGGCCAGCTCTTCGAAATCGTCCGGTCCGACCTTTACAACGCTCATCTGTCAATGATTAAAATATATCCGACGATCGCTTATTCGCGGTACTGGCCGCGTTTATGATTCCGAACTGTTCCCAAATCCCTTCCTCCGAAAGAATCTGCATTGTTACGCCCGGCATATAAGCGAATTCATTATCAACCGATAAAAAAGACGATCCCCGCCAGATGCGACAACAGCGCCAGGTCGATAAACAGATGCCAGACCAGGTGGTGGTAGCGGAATCCCTTCTTCGCATAAACGATCGCTCCGGCCGTATAGAGGACCCCGCCCAGCAGGATCAGCAACAGCAGAGGCAGCGAAGCGTTCCGAATCAGCCGAGGCAGGAAAAAGATCGCCGTCCAGCCCATCACCAGATAAATCGTCAGGCTCAAAGCCGGGATGGAACGCCGGGCCAGCGTCTTATACAGAATACCCAGCAGAACGGCCGTCCACTGCAAAACGGTGACGAAGACACCCTGCCAGCCGCCGATCACGAGCAGCGCTACGGGGGTATAGGTTCCGGCGATGGCGACGAAGATGAAGATATGGTCGAGCTTGTGGAAAACGGCCTTGTGCTTCGAATCCGGGCGCATCGAATGGTAGAGCGTCGAAGCGAGCAACATCAGAAAGATCGAAATGACGCAGACGCTTACCGACACCGACGCCAGCACGGGCCGGGCATCGTGCAGATAGGTCCACACCGCAGCGAAAGGCAGCAGACAAAGGGTCAGCGGCAGCATCACGGCATGCGAAACCGTGTTGGCCACCTCCTCGCCGTAGGTGGGTACGTAGGGCAAACGGACTTTTTCCTCTTTTTTCATAGACGACGTATAATTCTGTTCTACAAAGATACGTTTTTTATACAACTGCATCGGTTTTTGCACAAGATTATTCCGTGAAATCCCCGACGGCGCTTTGCGATGCCGAAGATTTTCGCTACTTTTGAAAAACAGTAAAACTTTCCGGAAAATGGATTTGACCCGTTATGACAAGCTGCGCAGCGCGATCCGCCGAACGCTCTCGCCCGACGAGGCGGCCGCAGCCGACCGCGCCCTGGAATATGCTGCCGAACATACCGCTTCGCAGGTACGACACGACGGCTCGCCGATGCTGGACCACGCCGCCGAAGTAGCGCGGATCGGGCTGGAGGAGATCGGGCTGGGAGGCGACTCGGTCGTGGCCGCCATTCTCCACGACGTAGTCCGCACAGCCAGTCGGCAGGACGAAGAGACATTCCTGCGGCTGACGGACGAGATCCGGGACCGCTTCGGCAAGGAGGTGCTCGGCATGACCGTAAGTCTGAGCCACATCTCCGATATTCGCCTGAAAGCCTCCCGGGAGCAGGCGGAAAATTTCCGCGAGCTGATCGTCTCCTATTCGGAAGATCCGCGCGTGATCCTGATCAAGCTGGCCGACCGGCTCGAGGTGATGCGCCGCCTCGAAATTTTCCCCCGCGAAAAGTGGCGCAAGAAGAGCTGGGAGAGCCTCAACCTCTACGCCCAAATCGCCCACAAACTGGGTCTATACAACATCAAGAGCGAACTCGAAGACATCGCCCTGCGCTATCTCGAACCCCAGGACTACCAGCATATCGCCGACAAACTGGCCGAGACCGAAAGCGAACGCCGGGCCTTCATCGCCCGCGTCCTCGAACCCATCACGCAGCGGCTCGACCAGGCGGGGCTGCGCTATCACGTCAAGAGCCGCACCAAGTCGATCTTCTCGATCTGGAACAAGATGCGCAAGCAGCACGTCCCGTTCGAGGGGGTATATGACATCTTCGCCATCCGTATCATCCTGGACTGTCCGCTCGAAGAGGAGAAGCAGCAATGCTGGACGGTCTATTCGATCGTCACGGATTTCTACACGCCCAATCCCGAGCGGATGCGCGACTGGATCTCCATCCCCAAATCCAACGGCTACGAATCGCTCCACACCACCGTCGCCACCAAAGAGGGACGGTGGGTCGAAATCCAGATCCGCACCGAGCGGATGGACGCCGTGGCGGAGCGGGGCATCGCGGCCCACTGGCGCTACAAAGGCGTAAACGCGGGATCGGACGGGAGCGAAATGTGGATGAAACAACTCCGGGAGCTAATGGAAGACAAGACCCGTCCGCTGGCCCAGAACTTCGACGCCAAGCCCTCCTCGGGCGAAATTTTCGTCTTCACCCCCGGCGGCGACCTGCGCAAGCTGCCCGAAGGAGCCACGGTGCTGGATTTCGCCTTCGACATCCACACCTCGCTCGGATCGACGTGCGTGGGCGGACGGGTCAACGGCCGCGCCGTGCCGATCCGCGAACAGCTGCGCAACGGCGACATCGTGGAGATCACCACCCAGAAAAACCAGACACCCAAGTCGGACTGGCTGTCGCTGGTGGTGACCTCGAAGGCCCGCAACAAGATCAAGTCCTACCTGCGCGAGGAGCAGGCCAAGCACACGCGCATGGGGCGCGAGGAGCTGGAACGCAAACTCAAGAACTGGAAACTGCCCCTGACCGTCGATGAAGGGGTCGGCATCCTCTGCAAGCACTTCAAACTCCGCACGGGAACGGAACTTTACGCCTCGATCGGCACCGAAAAGATCGACCTCATGCAGATCAAGGAGCTGCTTCAGGCCCATCTGTCGGGCGAAGCGGAGGAAGAGCGCCGGGCCGCAGCAGCAGCCATCGAGTCCGAAAAACGACGCAAAGCCGAAAAAGTTTCGACCCAGAGCAGCGGCGACGCACTCATCATCGACGAAAAGATCGGACAGCTCGACTACAAACTGGCCAAATGCTGCAATCCGATCCACGGCGACGAAATCTTCGGCTTCATCACCGTAGGTGCCGGCATCACGATCCACCGTACGGACTGCCCCAACGCACAGCGTCTCCGCAGAAACTACCCCTACCGGGTACTCGAAGCCCGCTGGCGCGACGAAGCGCAGGGCGCGTTCCGGGTGTCGATCCGCGTGGTGGCCAGCGACACGACGGGGATGATCAACCACATCGCCGAAGTAATCAACCGCGACCTGAAGTTGAGCATCCGCTCGATGAACCTGTCGCCGGGCGGCGGCCTGCTCTCGGGCGTGATCCACGTCGAAGTGCCCGGTACGGGCATGGTCGATATGCTGATCCACTCGATCCTGCGGATCAAAGGCGTGCAGAAAGCCTACCGCGTCAATAACTGAAAACGCCCCGAAAAGAGAAAGCCGCCTTTATCAGGCGGCTTCTTCGTCGCATCCGACGGGTCGGCAACCCGCCAGCGCATCATAAAAAGCAGTAAAAAAAGATACAAAACAGCCCGCAGAAAACCACCCTCGACCTGCAAGTGTATCCTGTCATAAAAAAGAGTGTGTTGAAATGAAAATTTCAGGCACGATCCTAAAGGGTGTCGGAATGGATGCAAGGCAAGGCATTGAGGGTAAGGGTGACAGTCTTTTACTATGGCAAATGACTTAACCCGTATCCCGATAATAACTACCGTTGTGTGTCATTCGGACACACCGCCATACACCTGTTCGGGTCCCATGTCCGGAAATTTACAACGGACCTCCGCCGATCGGACAATCCGCACTCCCGCCCGGAAATCCGAGCCGAGCCGCAGAAAATCCAGACAACAGGTCAAAAATTCGCACGAGGAACCCGGAACCAAGCTGCACGGGCAACCGCTTCCCTACCGGTCCCGCTCACCGACATAGACACAGAGGTTGGCCAATGCGTCGCGGTATTCGGAAGGTTCGTATTCGGAGAGCACGGACATCGCCCGCGTGAGGTATTCCTGCATGACGCGGGCCGCCTTTTCCATACCGCCCTCGTTCTCGACGATGTGCTGCAAATATTCGACCGACTCATCCTCCTCGTGGCAACGGGCCAGCCGGGCCAGCAACTCCCTGCGGCGCTCCTCGCCGACGGACTCGAGCACCGTGAGCAGCGGCAGGGTCACCTTGTGTTCGCGCAAGTCGTTGTTGGAGGGCTTGCCCGTACGGGCCGTGCGGGTATAGTCCAGAATGTCGTCCTGAATCTGGAACGCCATGCCTATCGACTCGCCGAACTTGCGCATGAGCGCCTGTTTTTCACGGGACGCACCGACGGCCAGCGCTCCGGCCGAAGCGCTCACCCCGATCAGGCAGGCGGTTTTCTTGTAGATGATATCCAGGTACGACGCCCGCGTCATCTCCTGCCGGTTCGCCTTGTCGTTTTGCAGAATCTCTCCCTCGCAGAGCGTGGCGATGGCACCGCAAACGTGAGTCACCAGGTCGAACTGGCCGCTCTTGAGGCCGAGGTCCATGTTTTTGGCCAGGATGTAATCTCCGACTACGACCGCATTGCGCGACTGCCAGCGGGCATTGACCGAAGCCCGGCCCCGGCGCATGTCCGATTCGTCGATCACATCGTCGTGGATGAGCGAGGCCACGTGGATCATCTCGACCAACGTGGCTGCGAGCAGTGCGCGCAGACCGCCGCTGCGCTGCCCCGCCGGAGCGTTGAGCGCCGCAGACAGCAGCACCGTCATCGGACGAATCCCCTTGCCCCGCGCCGAGAGCGCATAATCGAGCATCTCGGAGAGCAACGTGCCGTCCGCCGTGAATTTTTGCCGGATGAACTGCTCGAAGGCCTCCAGATCACCCTCGACCGGCTTGCGGATCATATCGAGTGTTACCATAACCGAACTTTTGTTTACGTCGAAAAAAGGTTAGCCGAATACAGAGCGATTGTCTCCCCGCCGGAATACAACCGCCCCGAGCCTGGGATCAATCCGTGCAAAGGTAGTGATTTTTCGCTGAGTCGGGGAGGAAACTCAATGTTTTTTCGTACCTTTGGCAATCGACAAAAACATTCCAGATGACCCGCTTCAAAGAGATTCTCCCGAAAGTGCTGCCGACGGGCGCGGCCCTGCTGCTCTTCTTCATCGTCAGCGCCCTCTATTTCGCCCCCCAGTTTCGCGGCGAAGTGCTGCCACAGCACGACGTGCAGCAATACGAAGGCATGGCCAAGGAGATCTGGGACAACCGCGCCCAAACGGGCGAAGATCCCCAGTGGGCGGGGCGGATGTTCGGCGGCATGCCCGCCTACCTGATCAATGTAGCCTACCCGGCACAGCTAGTCAAAAACACGGCAGGACAGATCGTTAAAATTATAAATACTCCCGCAGCCTTCGTCTTCTTCGCCATGGTTTCCATGTGGCTGATGCTCCCGATCGTCGGGGTGAATCCCTGGGTCGGCATCATTCCGTCGCTCATGTACGGCCTTTCGACCTACTTTTTCCTCATCATCGGCGCGGGTCACGTGACCAAAATGTGGGCACTGGTATATGCCCCCCTGATGATGGGCGGCGCATGGCTTACGCTGCGGGGTAACATGTGGCTCGGCGGGGCGCTCACGGCCCTTTTCGCCTCGCTCGAAATCGGCGCCAACCATCCGCAGATCACCTACTATTTCCTGCTGGCCATGGCCGCGCTGTGGATCAGCGAAGGAATCGTCGCCTTCCGAAAAAAGCACCTGCCTTCGTTCGTCCGCCGCACGGCGGTACTGCTGGCCGCAGGCATTCTGGCCGTCGGCTCGAACTTCGCTCCTCTGTGGTACACGATGCACCACTCGAAACAGACCATCCGCGGCGGTTCGGAACTCGCCGCCGGCGAGGAAACCTCCCAGGAAGGGTTGGCACTCGATTACGCTACGGCCTGGAGCTACGGACGCGCCGAAAGCTGGAACCTGTTGATTCCCGACTTCATGGGCGGCGATTCGGGTCGGGCGTTCACACGCGACGGCAAGGTAGCCGAGGCCTTGAAACCGTACGGGCTGGAGGGTATCGCGGAGCAACTGCCCGCCTACTGGGGGCAGCAGCCCTACACTGCCGGACCGACCTACCTGGGCGCCGCCGCCCTGTTCCTGGCTCTGCTGGGACTCCTGCTGGCATCGGGACGCAACAAGTGGTGGATCGCAGCCGTCAGTCTGCTGACGCTTTTGCTGGCCTGGGGACATAATTTCATGGGATTCACCGAATTCGCCTTCAAATACCTGCCCGGCTACAACAAGTTCCGCACCGTATCGATGGCCCTCGTGGTGGTCGAATGGACGGTTCCCCTGCTCGCGGCGTTGGCTCTGATGCCCCTCTGGCGGGGAGAGGTGCCGCGTCGAAAACTCCTGCGGGCCCTCGCCTGGGCCGGAGGCATCACGGGCGGTTTCTGCCTGCTCTTCGCCGTGGCCGGCAGCGCGATCTTCGACTTCGGCCGGACGGAAGCCGCCGATTTCATGAGCCGCCAATACTACCAGATGTTCCAAGCCGCAGGTATGCAGGAAGCCATCGCACAGGGCGCTCCCGAAGAGTTGGGAGAGGTGACGGCCGACGCCATGGCCGCCGACCGGGCCGCGATCATGCGCTCCGATGCCTGGCGCTCGCTCGTAATGATCGCCCTCGCGGCGGGCAGCGTGCTGCTCTTCGCCCTGGGACGGATCAGACGGGGCTGGCTCATAGCGCTGCTCGGCGTGATCGTTCTGATCGACCTGGTGCCGGTCAACCTGCGCTACCTGCCTCAAAGCCGCTTCGTCGCCGCACGGCGCCAGCAGATACAGCCCACGGAAGCCGACCGCGCGATCCTGCGCGACCCGGAACCCGGATTCCGGGTGCTGAACCTCACGGTCAGCCCCTTCAACGATGCTACGACCTCCTACTTCCATCGCTCGGTGGGCGGCTACCACGGCGCCAAACTGGCCCGCTACCAGGACTTGATCGAGCGTTATCTCACGTCGATGGACGAGGGCGTACTCGACATGCTCAACACGCGTTACCTCATCCGCTTCGACCCGACGGGACAGCCCGTCGCCGAATTGCGGGCCACAGCCAACGGCCCGGCCTGGTTCGTCCAGGAGGTCGTCGATGCGGACACTCCGCAGAAAGAAATCGACGCACTGGGGCGCATCGACACCAAAACGGCGGCTGTCATCAACACCCGTGAGTTCGATATCCGCCCCCTGATCGGCGGCGAAGGGGAAATCCGTCTGGAGGAGTACCGGCCCAATTATCTCCGGTACGAATACACGGCCACTGCGCCCGGTACGGCGATCTTCTCGGAGATCTACTACAAGGACGGCTGGACAGCCTATATCGACGGCATCGAAACTCCCTATTTCCGAGCCGACTACCTGCTGCGGGGAATGGAGCTCCCGGCCGGTACGCACACGGTCGAATGGCGGTTCCGCGCCCCCGGCTGGAACGTCGCCGAAGGCGTGACGCTCGCCTCGTCGCTCGCGATTCTCGCAGGCATCATTGCAACCGTTATACTCGTTTTACGCCATGAAAGACGACAAAAGACTCAAGCGTAAGGTACGCAATTCCTACATCGTTTCGAACATCAGCATCGCCCTGGTGCTCTTCCTGCTGGGATCGGTGGGATACCTCATGACGGCCGCCATGCAGGTGGCCCGCACGTTGCAGGAGAGCGTCACCGTCACCGTCGAGCTCCGCAACGGAGCGGACGAAAAACAAAAAGAATCGCTCCGCAAACGGTTCGAAGCCAACGAGCTGGTGAGCCATGTGGAATACAGCTCCAAAGACGATAAACTGAACGACACCGATTTCCGGCAGATGTTCGAACAGGAGTTCGAGGCGATCCTCGAAGAGAATCCGCTGCTCGACTCGTTCGAATTGACCCTGTCAGCCGATTCGGCGGACCCGGACAAGCTCGAAACCTTCATCGCCCAAATTGCCGAACTCGACGGCGTGGACCGGGTTTCCTATCCGGCACAGACCGTCGAGCGGCTGCATGCCACGATCGCGAAGATCCGGCTGGTGCTGCTACTCTTCGGCGGAGCCCTGCTCGTCATCTCGCTCATCCTGCTGAACAACACGATCCGGCTGGCGATCTTCTCGAAACGCTACCTGATTAACACGATGAAGCTCGTAGGGGCAACCAAATGGTTCATCATGCGACCGTTCCTGGGCAGCAGCATCACACAAGGCATTCTGTCGGGAATCATCGCATCGGCACTCTTCCTGACGGCCGTTTACGGACTGAACGAGGCGGTTCCGGAACTGATGTCGCTGGCCGAAACCATGAAAATCGGAATCATCGTGGGCGGCATGGTGTTGGGCGGCATCCTGATCTCGCTCTGCTTCACGTTCTTCGCCGTCAACAAGTTCGTCAACATGAAATCCAACAAGATCTATCTCTACTAAAAATCCCCGTACCATGAAAAAATTCAAGGAGATCAACGATAAAAACGATCCGAAGATGCCGCTCTCGCTCAAAAATTACATCCTGTTGCTCGCCGGACTGATCGTCATCATTCTGGGCTTCGTCCTGATGGCCGGCGGCGGCAGCGACTCGCCCGACGAGTTCAACTACGCCATGTTTTCCTGGCGCCGCATCACGCTCGCCCCGATCCTGGTGATCGGCGGCTTCATCTTCGAAATTTACGCCATTCTCAAACGATTCTGAATCCGGACTTCTCCGACCGCCGGAAGCCGGGTTGCAACCCGCGCTTCCCCGACACCGAAATATCCCCGAGAACTGTAAAATGGAAACCATTCAAGCTATCATCCTGGGCATCGTCCAGGGTCTGACCGAATTCCTGCCCGTATCGAGCAGCGGCCATCTGCAACTGGCCAAAGAACTGCTGGGCGTCGATCCCGAAGTGGGAGGACTCACCTTCGATCTCACGCTGCACGCCGCGACGGTCCTGAGCACGATCGTCGTGCTCTGGAGCGAAATCAAACGCTTGGTCGTGGGACTCTTCTCCAAACGATTCAACGCGGAACAGGCCTACGTGCTGAAGATCATCCTTTCGATGATCCCGGTAGTCATCGTGGGCTTCACGCTGGAACCTTTTCTCCAGTCGCTCGTCGAAGACCTGCCGAATCACGGCATCCTGCTGCTGGTCGGAACCATGCTGCTGGTCACGGCCGTACTGCTGACCTTCGCCTATTACGCCAAACCCCGCCACAAGGCGACCATCTCCTACCGCGACGCCTTCATCATCGGTCTGGCGCAGGCAGTCGCCACACTGCCGGGTCTGTCGCGCTCGGGCACGACGATCGCCACGGGACTGATCCTGGGCAACCGCAAGGAGAGCGTGGCCCAATTCTCCTTCCTGATGGTGCTGGCACCGATCCTGGGCAAAATGGTTCTCGATCTGATGAGCGGAGAACTGGCCGCCCAGAGCATCGGGACCGCCCCCCTGCTCGCCGGATTCGCTGCTGCGTTCGTAGTCGGCTGTCTGGCCTGCAAATTCATGATAAACATCGTTAAACGGGGAAAGCTCAACTGGTTCGCCATCTACTGTACGCTGGTCGGAGGGCTGGCCATCATCCGCTATTTCGTGATCCAATAATCCGCACATGACGCAACAATCCGAACTGAACCTACAGGGAATCGACTTCGAAGAGGGCTACATCGCCGTCATCGACAAACCGCTGGAGTGGACCTCCTCGGACGTAGTCCGCAAAATCAAGTTCGCCCTGCGCAGGGCCGGTTACCCGAAAATCAAGGTCGGCCATGCCGGAACACTCGATCCGCTCGCAACGGGCATCCTGCTGGTCTGCATCGGCCGCGCCACCAAGATGGTCGACGCCCTTCAGGCCGAGGAGAAGGAGTACGTGGCCGACGTCATGCTGGGTGCCACGACCCCCAGCTACGACCTCGAACACCCCGTCGACGCGACCTTCCCCACACAGCACATCACGCGCGGGAAGGTACTCGAAGCCCTCGCCGCACTCTCGGGCGAACGCCTCCAGTCGCCGCCGGTCTATTCGGCCAAAAAGATCGACGGCATGCGGGCCTACGAACTGGCTCGAGCGGGCGAGGAGGTCGAAATGCGCAAGGCGCTCGTCCACATCTACGAAATG
>OKTO01000694.1_pt1 | contig 11162 bp, 7 predicted proteins | sample 1606101 | NCBI WGS metagenome assembly OKTO01 (sample SAMEA3879513, study PRJEB24766) | human gut metagenome | biome: human-associated habitat; feature: feces | place: USA | collected 1985/1987
CTTCCCACAATATGCCCGCTGTGGAACTGATGGAACTGGCGGATGAGATGGGATTTCTGATCGTATCCGAAGCGTTCGATATGTGGGAGATGGCAAAGAATCCTTATGATTATGCCAGATTTTTCAAGGAGTGGATGGAGAAGGATGTACGCAGCTGGATCCGCAGAGACCGCAATCATCCTTCCGTTATCATGTGGAGCATTGGCAACGAGATTCCGGATACCCATGCGGATGCCCATGGACAGGAGATCACCCGTAGCCTCCTTGCAGTAGTCAGAAAGTGGGATTACCGGAAGGTGGCACCGGTGACGATCGGTTCCAATTACATGCCCTGGGAAAATGCCCAGAAATGTGCGGATATCGTGAAAGTGGCGGGCTATAACTACGCGGAAAAATATTATGCGGAACACCATGAAAAGCATCCGGACTGGATCATCTACGGAAGTGAGACTTCCTCTGTGGTACAGAGCCGAGGGGTGTATCATTTTCCGTTGGAGAGGGCGAATCTGATCGAAGCGGACGAACAGTGTTCTGCGTTGGGCAACAGTACTACCAGCTGGGCGGCGAAAAATACGGAATACTGTATCACTATGGACAGAGATACCCCTTATTCCTGTGGTCAGTTCATCTGGACAGCCATTGACTATATCGGTGAGCCGACCCCTTATCAGACGAAAAACAGCTATTTCGGACAGATGGATACGGCGGGATTTCCCAAAGACTCCTACTACGTCTTCCGTTCGGAATGGACGGATGGGAAAAAAGATCCCATGATCCATGTATATCCCTACTGGGATTTTAATCCGGGACAGCAGGTGGACGTGCGGATCACCAGCAATGCTCCGGAGGTGGAACTGTTCGTAAACGGAGTGTCACAGGGAAAACAGCAGATCGATCATCAGAAAGGAACGGTATTGCAGCCTTCCTGGAAAGTACCGTATGCGCCCGGCAGTATCTGTGCCGTGGCATACGACGAAACGGGTAGGGAGATAGCCAGACAGGAGAGACATTCCTTCGGCAACACAGATCATTATGTATTAAAAGCAAATAAATCAGCCTTGCATGCTGACGGCGAGGACATGATCTTTGTGGAGATCTCAGCGGAGGACCGGGACGGATATCCTGTGGAAAATGCCTCCGATTATGTGAGAGTGACCGTGGAAGGTGCTGGAAGACTGGTGGGACTGGACAATGGTGACAGCGCCGATTACGATGCCTACAAGGGAACCGTACGTAAGTTGTTCCAGGGGAAATTACTGGCTATGATCGCAGCAAAAACTACGCCGGGGGAGATTCGTGTGACCGTGGAGGACGCATGGACAGCCACGGTGAGCATGACCGATGAAACCGGTGCCGAAACGGCCACGGCAGTAGTCGAGACTCCGGACAATACGGCAGCTGCCGGGCACCGCACGGCGACAGTGACGTTACAGGCAGTCGAAGCACCGATTCGTCCCGGTGTCTGCGCAACAGAAGAAAACAGAGAATATCCGCCCGCCTTTGTGGATCCCGGATTTGTTCCGGTGCGGAAACTGGAAATGAGCGCTCCCTATATGAGATTGACACCGGAGAAGCCGTATGTATTGCTACATACCCGTATCTATCCCATGGAAGCCACAGACCGTAAGCTTCTCTGGAGCATTACTGACGCTTCCGGTATCCCCAGCCCTGTGGCAAAACTGGAGGAACTGGAAGACGGCGAGAGCATCCGGATCACAGGCGTCAGTGATGGCAGTTTTCAGGTAAGGTGTATGACCTGTAACGGAACAACCAATATTAAAATGATTTCCCAACTTGACTTTGCAGTGGAGGGCATGGGACAGACGTTCCATTCTCCGTATGAGCCGGTGACGGGTATTTCTTATGTCGGAAGTTTTGGCGGAGACGTAAGCCGCGGAGTGGAGAACAGTGCCGGAACGGACAAGGCACAGCCTACCGGACTGGTCTATGAAGCGTTAGACTTTGGTGAATTCGGAAGTGACGAGATCACGCTGTCCATTTTTGCCAACGATAATGATCCCCACCGGATTCAGATATGGAAGGGAGAGCCCGAAGAGAGCGGTTCCGGGACACAGGGAACACTGGTGGGTGAAATAACCTATCAGAAGCCGGGCATCTGGGAAGTCTTCCAGCCGGATACCTTCGTATTGCCCCGGAGATTAAAGGGTGTAACAAAACTGACAATAGTGTCAGAAGATAAAATTTTCCTGAAAGAGTTCCATTTCACCAGACAGGAAAAAGCTTATGCAAGACTGAGTGCTCTCACGGACGGAGTTACCTATGGTGACAGCTTTGTGAGAACCGGGGATGCCGTTGAACAGATCGGCAATAATGTCTCTCTCGAATTTACGGATATGAACTTTGGAGAAGCGGGAACCGATAGCATTGTCATCTGCGGAAGAACTCCTTTACAGCAGAATACGATCCAGCTTAGGTTTACCGATGGAGCTACACAGGTACTTCCCTTCCCACACAGCGAGGAATATAGGGAACTGCGTTTCCCTCTGGAAAGAGTGACGGGAGAGCAGAATGTGACCTTCGTTTTCCTGCCGGGATGCAATTTTGATTTCAAATGGTTCCGGTTTGAAAAAAGCAGATATGAGGAGTAAGCGATAACTATGAGCAAATGGAACAGAAAAATATGGGCAGCAATACTGGTGGTGGGAATGACAGCGTCTCTGACTGCCTGTGGAGGCAGCAAAGGAGAAAACAGCAATGCGTCTGCTGCCGGTACACAGAATGAGACTGCCACCGTACAGGATGAGAGCGCGGACAGTAACACTGACAGCACCGGCAGTACCACGGCACTGGTGCAGGACAACCGGGTACTGCAGATCCCGGACGACAACTACCGTACCTACTATGAGCTTTTCGTATATTCCTTCTATGACAGCGACGGTGATGGCATTGGAGATCTACAGGGCGTACTGGAAAAGCTGGATTACCTGAATGACGGTGATGATACCACAGATATGGATCTGGGAATCAATGGTATCTGGCTCATGCCGGTGATGCCCTCCGTCACCTATCATAAATACGATACCACGGATTATGAGAATATCGATCCGCAGTACGGCACTCTGGAAACATTTCAGGAGTTGCTGACGGCCTGTCATGACCGTGGGATCCGTGTGATCCTGGATCTGGCAATGAATCATTCTTCCAGCAGCCATCCCTGGTTCCAACAGGCTGCGGAGTATCTGAAGAGCCTGCCGGAAGGGGCGGAACCGGATAGTTCCGAATGCCCGTACGTGGATTATTACCATTTTTCCAGAGAATACCAGGGCGGGTATGCACAGCTGAATGGAACGGCCTGGTATTATGAAGCGAGATTCTGGGACGGAATGCCGGATCTGAATCTGGAGAATGAGGCGGTACGCCGGGAATTTGAGCAGATCGCGGATTTCTGGCTGGATATGGGTGTGGATGGCTTCCGACTGGATGCGGTGAAAGAGTATGTTACCGGATCCACAGAGGACAATGTGGAAATTCTAAGCTGGTTCGCGGATTATGTTCATGGCAAAAATCCGGAGAATTATCTGGTGTGTGAATGCTGGACGGATCAGAATACCTATGCCAAATATTATGAGAGCGGCGTGGACAGCATGTTTGATTTTGCTTTTGCCGACAAGTCCGGTATCATTGCCAATGTGATGAACGGTAAGGCATCGGCAACATCTTATGCAAAGAATCTGGAAACAGAGCAGGGCATGTATGCACAGTACAATCCGGATTATATCAATGCTCCCTTCTACACCAATCATGATATGGGACGCAGTGCAGGCTACTATGCCGGGGAGAATAGCGAAGCTCAGACGAAAATGGGCAATGCCCTTAATCTCTTAATGAATGGCAATGTATTCCTCTATTATGGGGAAGAACTGGGCATGAAGGGCTCCGGCAAAGACGAGAACAAACGGGCCCCCATGTACTGGAGCAAGGACGGCAATGCGGAAGGCATGTGTAAGGGCCCGGCAGATATGGATGATTTCCGGATGAAATTTGACAGTCTGGAAGAACAGCAGGAGGATCCCGATTCCATCTATAATTATGTGAAACAGGTGATCCGTGTCCGCAACCAGAACCCAGTGATCGCCAGAGGCACCACCGCTTATCTGGAGCAGTATTCCGGTGAACAATGCTTTGCCCTGACAAGAAGCTATGAAGGCAGTAACTTATTATTGTTGGGAAATACCTCTGCGGAGGCTGTGAGCGTGGATCTGACCGGACTTACCGTAGGAGGCACCACAGCGGAGGAACTGGTACTGCTGGGGGAACTTTATACCGGAGAAGAGACCGCGGAGCGTGCCGGTACTGTAGTTACGCTTCCGGCTTATTCGATCCTGATCCTGGGAGAAGAATAAGACGAGCAAAACAGAATACAGGAACAAAAACAGGTCTGTGGGCGAACCCTACAGACCTGTATGCTTTCTTACAAAATCTTCAAATTCGTTTACCGGTAACGGCTTCGAGAAGTAGTAACCCTGAATATCATCACAGTGAAGATTCTTCAGAAACTCTACCTGATCCGAAGTTTCTACACCCTCTGCGGTAATAGTCATACCGAAGCTCTGCAGCAACTGCGTGATATGCAACAGCAGCTTTTCACCGTTCCGGTCACCAATGTAATCGATCAGACTCTTATCCAGCTTGATCGTATCGAAATGCATGACATTCAGCGAAGACAGAGAAGAATAACCGCTTCCGAAATCATCCAGCAGTAAAGTAAATCCTGCTTCATGGAACTGCTCGATCAGGGAGGAAATATCACTGTTATCAATGGTAGCACTCTCAGTGATCTCTAACGGAACATATTTCGGATCGAGCCGGAATGAATTCAAAATCTCCCGGTACTTATCTACCACATTGCTGTAGTATAGGCTGACTCTGGAAATATTTACAGAAATCGGATACAATGTTGCTCCGGCCTGCAGCCATCTCTGCTGTTGTGCGCACACTGTGCGGAACACATATTCATCCAGTGTTGTGATATTACCGTTTTTCTCAAATAATGGAATGAACTTCCCGGGGGAGAGCATGGTGCCGTCGGGGCGCTTCCAACGGATCAGAGCCTCCGCTCCCAGAATGTTTCCGGTGACGGGGTCTACTTTCGGCTGATACCACAGCTGGAATTCTCCGTTCTTCAGGGCGTCTTCGAAGACATCTTCCATCAGACGATCCTCGGAGAGCTGTTTGATATCCAGATCTTCATAAAAAGCATAATGTCTGGTACGTTTTCCCTTTATCGGATACTTAGCCTGTACAGCCTTGCCGTAATTCTGCTCGATTTCCTTATGATCGGCGGTCTCATAGATGCCGCACAGTGGGAACAGTTTCGGAATATTAAGCTTTGTGGACAAATTGGAAATATCCTGACACAGGCACTCCAATCTGGGTTCTAAGGTACACCGGTCATTATCCCGCAGGAACAGGATGAACCGGTCTGCATTGATGTGGGCAGAAAATTCACCCAGATGTGTACCGGTTTGCAGGAGCTTCCATACTTCCAACAGTGTTTCGTCACCCTTGGCCACACCACAGGTATTATTGATCAGCTTGAAATCCTGAAGATCCAGGGCAACATAGAAGCCACTGTCTCCGTTGCAGTGGGATAATTTCTCCTTGAAGCAGGCAAAATTATCACCATTTGTCAGAGGATCCACATAAGCCAGACGATATAACTGCCTGCGCCGTGTACGGATACTGTGCACAAAAGCAAAAGTACCGACTCCGGCGATCACAATGATCAGCAGGATCAGCAGCCGGAACAGGTAGGAAATGGGCTTCGGCATGATGTTGGACGCGGCCAGAAAAGCAAAGGGAATCGCCAGAATCGCGCCGAACAGGGTGCCCAGCACCGCAATGGCCACAGTTTGCAGCAGCAGATAGGGCACATCCGTATCTCCGGTGCCGAAGCGCGGTATCGGGATTGAAGACGCCGTGGAGGACGCCCTTTGCCACTTCGGAGCCTGTTGTGGTCATGCCGTTGAACTGGATGCTGGAGGACGACCAGCTGACCATTACCGCGATAATCAGCACGATCAGGGTGTAGAGCATCCACTTCCGGGGACGATTGGCATAGGCCTCGGCAGCGGTAAGCTTCCGGTTGTAGACTTCCTCAAAGGTTTCCAATTTGGTTCTTGCAGACATGTTCATCCTCCTCTCAGCTCAGCTTCTTGCGCAGGTAGGCGCTGAAGAATTCGATGAACGCAACGACCACGAACAGCGTCAGCAGAACCATGCCAAGGCTCTCATAGTCGCGCCAGCCGATCCGCTCGTTGATGGTGATGCCGAGGCCGCCCGCGCCGACGTAACCCAGAATGGCGGAGGCGCGGATGTTCATTTCAAAGCAGTACAGGCAGTGGCTCAGGTAAACGGGCAGGATCTGGGGAACGCAGGCCGACCAGAATGCCTGAAATTTATTGGCGCCCAGCGCCTCCATGGCCTCAAAAGGCCCCATATCGATGGTCTCGATGCTCTCGTACAGCATCTTGGACACGACGCCGAAGGTGAAAATGGCGATGGCAACCGTGCCGGAGAAGGTGCCCAGAGAAAAGATCAACGCGCACACCAGCGCAATGACCAGCGTGGGCAGGGTACGGATCAGCGCCAGAATAAAGCGGAAAATGCTGACGATCACCGCATTGCGGTTGATGTTGGAGGAAGCGAGAATTGCCACCGGCATGGCGATGGCGCAGCCAATGACCGTACCCAGAATGGACATCTTGATGGTGTCCAGCAGGGGGCTGACGACCTTGGGGAAGAACTCCCAGTTGGGATGAAAAATCTTTTTCAGCAGGTCCAGCATCTTGGAAAACCGGCTGACGATGACCGCGAGATCAAAGCCGGTCATTTTCAGCGCCCACACGATGGCCAGCGCCAGACAGATCACAATGAGCGGGGTGCGGCTTCTGGGGCGGCGGATGGTGTGTCCGTTTTCCAGCGTAATGACCTGCGGCTTGAATATCTTATCGAAGAGTGTCTCTCTGTAGAGAGCGGTATTTTCGTTGTCCATACTCATTCTCCATCGCCCATGGTGGGAACCTTGGTGCCGTTGTAGACCGCGTCGATCTGCTCCTGCGTAACCGGCAAACCAAGCTCATGCTCCGCCTGAGCCAGGGCGATCTCACCGGCACGGACGCCGATGACCCGGTCACAGTATTTGAGGGCAAGGTCAACATGGTGGATGTTCAGCAGAATGGAAATGTTGTATTCCTTGTTGATGCGGACAAAGTCCTCCATGACCTGCTTGGCAGTGATGGGGTCAAGGGAGGCCACCGGCTCGTCGGCCAGAATGATCTTGGGGTTCTGGTTCAGGGTACGCGCCAGCGCAACACGCTGCTGCTGGCCACCGGACAGCTCTTTTGGCTTGCGGTCCATCAGTTCTTCAATCTGCACCAGCTTCGCCGCTTCCAGCGCCATGTCGGCCATCTGCTGGCGGGTGAGCTTGTCCTTGCCCGTCCGGTTTTCCAGAGGGAAAGTAATATTCTGCCGTACCGTCAGATGGGGATACAGGGCGTAATTCTGGAACACCAGCCCCACGCCCCGGTTCTCCGCAGGCAGGTCGGTGACGTCGTCGTCGCCGAAGAAGATACGGCCGGAGGTAGGCTTCTGCAGTCCGGAGAGCAGGTTCAGCGTGGTGGACTTGCCGCAGCCCGAAGGGCCGAGCAGACCCAGCAGCACGCCGTCGGGGATCTCAAAGGTGAAGTCGTTCACGGCGATCACGTCGGCGGGCTGCTTTTTGTTGCGGCTGGGGAACTTTTTCGTCAGATTTTGCAGCGTTACTTTCATGGAACCACAGTCCTTTCAAAGCGTTGTCTCCATTATATGCCACAAAGCTACGCATTTCAAGAAAAAAGAATCATCTGAACTGTAAAACAGCAATTTCTTCATTGGGGCCAGAACTCATGCGTGTAATATGCCGCCGCTGATGCCGAAGGAGGAGGTTGTACCATAAAAAAGTTCTTGAAGATATGCGGTGTATGACATATTGTCAGGAATGTCAGGAGAATGTGGGAGCAACACCCCACGCAGCAAGGAACAAAAAGTCGAACTGCAAAAAGGAAGGATAGAAATGGGAGATAAATGAAAGGCTGCCCGTCAGGCTGCAGGCATGACCCAGGGACAGCTTGCCGAGGCCATCGGATGCCGGGTCAAGGATATCAGCCGCTGGGAAAACGGTCACGTAGAACCCGGCGTGCTGACCGTCAAGAAAATAGCGCAGGTATTGGGGTGCAGCATGGACGAGCTTGTTTGACGACGCACGAAAAGGAGTTGGGATTGCAAAAGAACCCCGCGGCTGCCCTTTTCGGGCTGCCGCGGGGCGAATCTTTTCCTGCTTTGCAGTCAACGGCAAATCTGCCAGTAGAGTCCATATTGGCGCGCTCGTGAGACTTTGCAGAAGACTGACCGTTGACATATTCCAATTTCATCCACATCCCTACGGGATGCGCCTAAAAGTGGAGGGACTCTCCCACTTATCTTAAAACAGTCCGCCGGACTGTTTGTTGCGGCAGCGTTGCTGCCGCCGCCCTTTCGAGTCCTAAAACAGAAATAATCCGAACCCGTCTCTCACCAAGAACAGGTTCGGATCATTCTTCTCTGGTACGGGTGTTCTTATAGGACTTTTTGAAAAACCCTGTCATACCAACGTTTTTTTGGATTTCAGAGTATCAAATTTCCTATTTTTTCACTTCACATAGGCATCTTTTTCAAATCGACCGGGATACAACATGAACCTTGGTAATGATGTCCCGCAATCTATCATCGCCAACCATGTATTCCAGCGCCTCATCCGCCGTCTCACATACTTTCTCAGTTTCTGGTTTATTTGCTGCGTAGATTGTTATTTTCCCATCGGTACCATATCTGATGATATTAAACACAGCCCCATTCCACTCAAATTCAATCTCAGCACCCCAGTTGATGCTGCGCTTAAATTCACTGATGGTTTCAAAATTCATACTGCCATATGGAACAATTATTTCCTTCATGCAAAACACCTCGCTGAAGTTCTTAAATTCTGGTGCACCATTCGGATAATTGATCGGCGGACCTGGAACCGGATGTTCATCTGGATTATCCCAGCTAATTCTGTGGTCATGTGGGTTCGTATGTTTATCTCCACGGTTGTGATTTGTCTCATGCCGTTCCATTTCCGCCCGCCCATCAGGCCCCATTTTTGTCTTGTAAACATCACCGTTATTCATTATCGTTCTTTTGATTTCTCCGGGATTTCCCAGATAGCGCTGGTCTTGCGGCTTATTGGGATTTGGTCTCCATTTTCCACCATAAGCGCTTCCGCCGCCTTTACCGATCATGTATGCGTCCATTGTATCACAAAACGTGTGATTTGCGCCACCAATTTTATAGCAGTCCAAATCTTCATGGGGCATTGCCTTCTGGTCATAGTCCATGTACCGCCAGGAGCTGCGTTCATAATCCACATACACGATGTCTCCCTGCATCTCCGGAAACGGGGTGTTGTAGCAAATGATTCTCTCTGGCTCTATACGCCGCAGCATCTCATTGTAACCAGCCATGAACCATTCCTTCTGATCCTTTCGATGATCATGCTCGGAAGCCATGTAGGTTGAAACTGCCACAACGCTGCCCTTTTCAATGCCGTCAAAGCAGAAATCAAAGGTGGATTCATCACCCCAATTGACGGTTGGGATCACCCGTATACCCTTGGATGCCCAGTAAGCACCGCACCAGCGGTTACGAAACACATTATACATCTGCATCACAGGTGCCATTTCCAAATACATGCTGAAATCGGGAGAAAGCACAGCCCGGTATCGGGACAGCTTTTCAATGTCAGCCTCGGGATTTTTCCATACCCGCTCAAAGCGGTAATCATACAGGAAAAAATGCACCATCCGGTCAAGATGATTCTGATCTTCCAGATTTGTTTTGTCAAAGCCGATCAGCAGAAGGTCGTTAAAATCACCATCTTTCGGTTGGAATTTTGGTATTACCGGAATTTTCCATTTCCCTTTCCCTGGGAACTGGTTACGCAAGAGAGTTTGACTTGTACGGTAATTGTAGTTTTCCTCTGTCATAGAAACCTCCGAATGTTGTAGTAAGGAAAAAGTCCTTCTATCCATAGTTTCAAAACAGAGAAAAGTTACACACCAACGTGCAGCTTCTGAAAAATGTTCACAAAAAGTTCAAAGGGGAGTCCTATAAGAACTCCCCTTTGGTACGCCAGAAGGGACTCGAACCCCCAACCCTCGGAACCGGAATCCGATGCTCTATCCATTGAGCCACTGGCGCATTTCATCGATAGCCTGTGTATTATACCAACCTTTTTCATTTTTGTAAAGGGGTGCGCGGAAAAATATTTTTTGGTTTTCCGACCTTGTTCGGCGAAAACGGTTGTTTTTTCGGAATATATGTGGTATAATTCTGAAAAATATTGACCCCCGCGGCAGAAAAGGGAGGATTTTATTATGGCTGCACCTCAGAATTTCCGTTCCGCGTTCAATGGCTTCAACCGGCAGGACGTGGTTCATTATCTGGAATACATCAACACAAAGCATCAGGATCAGATCAATTCGCTGACCGCCGAGACGGAGGACCTGCACCGGCAGCTGGAAGAGCTTCAGGCGCAGGCTGCGCAAATCGCGGAACTGGAAGCCCGGCTCGCCGCCATGACCGAGGAACGGGACGCTCTGCGCGCCCAGATCGAGCAGATGCAGGCCGCTGAGGCCGTGCAGGAACCCCAGCCGGAGACGGGCGGCGGCAGTCAGGTCGCCGGGGAGGAACTGGATTCCTACCGCCGCGCCCAGCAGGTGGAGCGCAGCGCCCGGGAGCGGGCAGAGCTGGTTTACCATCAGGCAAACGGCGTGCTGAACGAAGCCATTGCCAAGGTGGACACCGCCACTGCTGAGATCACCGCCAAAACCGACGAGGCCATGTCCCAGCTGACCCAGCTGCAAATGGCGGTCAGCACCAGCAAGCAGGCGTTACAGGATGCCGCTTCCCTGATGAACACTATCCGTCCGAATTATTGATTTTCCGGAAGCGCATACCGCGGGGTGTGCGCTTCTTTTTGTGCAAGGAGGAGTTTCCCATGCTGCTTTTCAAACCGGACTACTATGACTGCTTCCGCTGCGCCGCCGGGGATTGCCCGGACAGCTGCTGCAAGGAGTGGGAGG
>OKTO01000700.1_pt1 | contig 11117 bp, 6 predicted proteins | sample 1606101 | NCBI WGS metagenome assembly OKTO01 (sample SAMEA3879513, study PRJEB24766) | human gut metagenome | biome: human-associated habitat; feature: feces | place: USA | collected 1985/1987
ACTTGAATCATGGAAAATGTGAAGATGGAAAAGGTGGTGCGCGGTCGTGACTTCGTTGCACCAGCGCAGACAATTACCCTTGACGGACAGACCTATACGCTCAAATGGGGCAATCGGCAGGCGCGTTATACGGAAATGGTGTACGAAGAGCAGTATGGCCGCGACGCGGAATACATGGAGATTCTATCGGAACTCCAGCGCCAGAAACACCGCGCCATCGAGGCGTGTGTCTATGGTGCGCTCCGTGCGGGCGGCTGTTTCATGGACTTTGAAACGTTCGACGACCTGTTCACCTATGACAGCATCGATCAGCTGCGCGATGTTATCCAGAAGTCCGTCATCAGTACACTGCCCGCCCCGGAACAACTGGGAAACTGATGAGCCACGCGAGGAAAGAAGATGCTGCCAAGCACTTTCCTTGGGCGTGGCTGATGTATCATGCGCTTGACTTGGGCATCAGCATAGATGCGTTTTGGGAGACGACACCGCGCGCTATCTGCATTCTGCTGGGAGAAATGATGCGGGCAAACCAGCCGCGCGAAAAGCACACTGCAAGCGGATCCGGCGGGCAGACGGTGCGTCTGAGCTACATTCCGCGCCCGTAGCGCGAAGGGAGGTGAAACCATGCCAAATGGCACGAAGGTCGTCGAAATGAAAACGCGCGTCGGCGTTGCGGGCGAGCAGACCTATCGCGAGGCGCTGAAAAACATCAGCCGCGAACTGCGCGTCCAGAAGGTTGAGATGGATGCCGTAACGTCTGCCTATGGCGCGAATCAGAACAGCATTGAAGCACTCTCGGCGAAGCAGGAAGCGCTGACAAAGCAGCAGGACGCACACCGCGAAAAGGTACAGATTCTATCCGAAATGCTGGAAATCGCAAAGCAGGAGTTTGGCGAAAACAGCGAAGAAGCCGACCAGTACCGCATCAAGCTGGCAACCGCGCAGACAGCCCTCAACAAGTGTTCCAACGAAATCAACACAACTTCGACGGCGCTTGCGGAGGCGCAGAAAGCGACGCAGGAAAGCGCGGACGCAACGGATGACCTTGGCGATACGGTCGGCGAAGCTGGGGACGCGCTGGATGAATACGGCGAAGCAGCGGGCGAAACAGGTGATTCGCTGGACGAACTGGGTGACAGCGCTGATGATGCGTCGGGCAAGAATCAGTCGTTCCTGTCGGTCATGGCAGGAGCAGCGAAAACGCTGGGCAACGTTGTCGTAGCCGGCGCGAAGGCGGCTGCAAGGGCTCTGCTGGAAGTCGGAAAAGCGGCTGCCAATGCGACCAAGGAGGGCTTCGAGCTATCCAAGGAAGCTGGCAAGTACGCGGATGACATCGCGACGCTTAGCACACAGACCGGTGTTTCGCAGAGCAGCCTCCAGCAATGGACATATGCAAGCAACTTCGTAGACACGAGCGTCGATTCGATAACCAGCAGCATGACCAAGCTCACACAGACGATGGGCAATGCGCTCAACGGCAGCAGCGAAGCCTCAGACAAGTTCGCGACGCTGGGTGTCAGCATCACGGACGTTCACGGCCGTCTGCGCAGTACGGAGGATGTATTCTGGGATGCGATTGATGCGCTCGGCAAGATTGAGAACCCCGCTGAGCGCGACGCTGCTGCGATTGCACTGTTCGGCGAGAGCGCACAGAAACTCAACCCACTCATCGCAGCCGGACGTGAAGGCTTTGAAGCGCTGAACGCGGAGGCTGAACGGCTCGGCACCGTATTCAGCGATGATGAAATCGCCACAATGGGTGGATTCGATGATGCGATGCAGCGCAATTCGCAGGCAGTGTCCGGTTTGAAGAATGCAATTGGCTTGGCGCTGATTCCTGCATTCCAGCCGCTGGTGAACCGCGCAACCGAAGCAATGGGGCGCGTCAACCATGCCATTCGAGATGGCCTCACGCCCGACGAAATGGGCGAATTGACGGACTTCCTGCTAGATGAAATGGACGGTGCAATCGAATACATCATCAGCATCATCGAGGACGCGCTGCCGATGCTGACTACCGCCGTGGGCAAGCTGGTGAGTTCCCTCGGAAGCAAGCTACCGGGGATGGTCAATCGGCTTTTGCCTGCGGTGACGCAGCTGCTCCAAACGCTGGTGAATACGCTGAGCGCGAACGCGGCGGGCATCGGGCAAGCCGCTGGGCAGTTAGTTGCGCAGCTGGCCACTTTCCTTGTGAGCAATCTGCCTGCGCTGGCAAGTGCAGCGGTTCAGCTGGTGAGCGGGCTTTTCTCCGGGCTGCTTGCCGCCATTGAGCCGTGCTGGGAAGCCGTCAAAGATGGTGTCGGGGAAGCAATGGGCAAAGTCTGGACGGGCATCACCAGCGCATTCGGCACGCTCGGCGGAATCTTGGAGACCGTGCTGAATCTGCCGGAAGGGACTATCACAAAGCCACTAAGCGATGCAGTTGGTGCAGTTGGTGACTACTTTGCAGAGGTTTGGGGTGCTATTACCGGGGCATTCGGCACACTCGGCGAAATCCTGAAAAATTTGCTTACGGGTAACATCGACCTTGGCAATGCGTTAGAAGATGCAAAAAACACAGTCAAGGAAGAGTTCAAGCAAATTTGGGATGCTATCTGTTCCGTATTCGGAACGTTTGCGAATATTATCGGGAAGATTTTCGGTGTTACTGACCTTGGCACAAAGGTCAAGAACAGGTGGCAAGCCATCAAAGGTGGCGTTACGAAGGCATTCTCAAGCGCATGGAATGACATCCTCGGCAGCTTCGGCAGCTTAGCCGACTGGTTCGGTCATATCTGGGATGGTGTCGCCAAAGCAATTGAAGATGCTTGGGGCAACATGAAGGATGGCATCGGCACAGCTATCACAGGTGCATGGGATTGGATTACCGGGCTTTTTGGCGGCGGCGAAGAAGAAACGCACGGTTCAGGTGTGCATACCTCTTCAAGTGGAGCAGACTACGGCAGCGCTGGTAGAGAATTTTCCGAAACCGCGCAAGGAAGCACTGTGGTGCAGGATGTTGTCTCCGACCAAGTGTTAAGCCAGCTTGTCGGCAGCATCAGCGGCGAAGAGGACGGCGTTCGGGAAGCAATACAAACCGTCCTGCAAGCCGCCATCGACGCAACCAATGAGCTGATGACCGTTGATGCTGGCAAGCCGCTCGGCAAGGACTGGGTGACAGGTGTCGCCGACGGCATCAGCGAAGATGGTCACAAGGTGCAGGATGAAATGGGAACGGTGTTTGGCGACATGCTTTCCGCATTGCAAGCGGTTGTCGATAGCGGTACGTTCAACAGCATCGGCGCGGCCATCAGCAGCGGCATTGCCGTGGGCATCCGCTCCGGCACAGGTGCGGTCGTGCAGGCGGCGCGTTCGGCAGCTCGGCAGGCGTACTATGCGGCGCGCACGGAGCTGAACATCAACAGCCCGTCGAAGAAGACGCGCGAAATTGGCGAATCGTACACAGAGGGCTTTGCGCTGGGCATTGAGCGCACGACACCGCGCATTGTGGAAGCTGCACAGACGCTCAGCAACATTGCCCTGCGTACCACGCAGACAACGCGAAGCAATCCGCCGATTGACTACAATCAATTTGCGGACGCTGCCATTTATGCGGCGCGGCAAGGTGCTGCGCCTGCGGGCATCGACTACGACCGCATGGGCGACGCAACCGCTGCCGCAATGCGCCGTGAAGGGCTTGGGCAGACGACGATGGTGATGGATCGCCAAGTTGTCGCCCGGACGATAGAACCGAGCGTCAGCCGGTCGAGTACCGACCGCGGCAACCATACCATTGCCGGAAGGACAGCGAAGCTGGTCATTGTCTGATGGGAGATGAGCAAATGGAAAACGGATTTACTTTCAACGGGCAGCACAGTCTCTACGACTTCGGGTTGATTGCGATTCGTGCGAAGAAGCGCACCATCTGCGCAGGCAGTGATGTTGTCAGCTATTCTGTCAGTGGGATGGATGGCACGTTGAGCTATGGCGACCAGCGAAGCGCGGACGAATACACGGAAACGGTGAATCTGTATGCGAACCATGCGCTGCCGACGCAGGAAGCAGCAACGCTGCTCTGGCGGCAGGTGGTGTCGTGGCTGATGTGCGGTCGCCGCCAGCTTATCTGGGACAGCGAGCCGGACAAGTATGCGATGGCAGAAGTGACGGGCGTCGTCGGCGAAGCATCCGGCTGGGTGGATGAAGGGCTAAGCGTGACTTTCAAGGTACAGCCGCATCTGCACAGCCTGCGGGCGAATTTCGCGCAAAAGGCGCTTGAAGCTGCCGGAACGAACCTCATGGCGATTGCAATTGACGGCGATATGCCCGCGCCTATCAGCTTCGAGATGCTGAACACCGGGACGCGCAGGCTCGACGGCTGCCGAATCAACGTCAGCGGCGCGATTGTCGAGGTGTCAGGGCTGGCACTGGCAACGGGCGAAACGCTGCTGATTGACAGCAGTTACCCGCTGGATGTTTCAGTCAAGCGCGCGGATGAGACGCGCGAACCCGTCTTTTCGCGCTGTCTGCACTGCGAATTGCTTCGCGGTGTCGGAGCAACGACGATTGCAATAACGCCTCTGTACGATGAAGCCGCGCAAGGAACAATCGGCACAGCTGTTACCGTCAGCGCACAGGGGGTGTGGCGATGAGTGATGCACCTGTTCTGCTGGATGATGCGCTGCGCCCGATTGCAATCTTGGAAAACGCCAGCTTTGGCTGGACATTGCAGCACAATGACCTCTGCACGGCGGAATTGCGTCTGCCCTGCGAGGACGCGGCGAACGACCTATGCGCGAAACTGCCGTGGGTGCATCTGCAAGACGGCGCGCGTGATTTAGGCGTGTATCGCATCACGGGGATGCCCGCTTCGGACGTGCTGCCGGGTGGAACGCGCAGTTACACGCTGGAACATGTGCTGTCGCTTCTGCTGGACGACCTCATCTTCGGCGAAATGGTGTTTGACGGCATCAGCGTCCGTGATGCCATTCAGCAGCTGATGGCGCAGCAGACAGTGAAGCGTTGGACGATGGATGCGTGTGACTTCGAGCAGACGGTGGCGCTGTCGATGAGCAACATCAGCATTCTGGAAGGCATTCGGAAGCTCTGCGAAGAGCTGGATGCGTACACATGGGAATGCGACACAAGTGCCCTTCCCTTCCGTCTGAGCATCCGGAAGGCGGACGCAGAGAGCAAGTGCGGCATCCACTATGGGCGTAACCTCACTGGCATCCAGATGCAGATGGATACGACGGAGCTGGTGACACGCCTCTACCTGATTGGCGGCACTGGTAAGGACGGGAAAACCGTCACCGTGGAATCGCTGACGGCGGATGCAGTGCCATACATTGATGCGGACACCATTTCACAGTACGGCATCCGTGCCGCCATCTACCAAAACAATGCATTCACCACGCCAGAAGAACTGCTGGCGCGCGGACAGCAAGTGCTGGCGGAAAGAGATCAGCCGCAAATCAGCCTGACCGCAACGGCAATTGACCTCTACACGCTGACCGGCTATGACTGGGATTGCTTCGCGCCGGGGAAGCAAGTGATTATCTCGGATGATGCGCACGGTCTTCGGCAAACTGCGCGGATTGTGACGGTCGAAAAGCAGGACGCGCACGGCGATCCGGGCAGCATCGTCGTCACCATTGCCAGCAAAGCGTCGGACACACTTTCGACGACGGACGGCATCGTCAGCAAGCTGCAAGCGATTGAAGCCGAAAGCGCGGCGAATGGCGCTGCATGTCATGTGGCGCGCGACGAAATCCGCAAAGCGGAAACGTCCATCCAGCAGAATACCGATGAAATCCAGCTCAAAGCCAGCAAAGAATCGGTCGATGCGCTTGGGCAACGGATGAATACGGCTGAATCCGCCATCGAAGTCCAAGCCAGCGGCATCGGATTGCTTTCCGGGCGCGTGACAACGGTCGAAGATAGCGTCGCGACGGCGCAGGCGCAAATTCTGGTCAACAATGATTCCATCGGCACGCTGGTGACGCAGACGGATGCGCTGGCAGGGCGCACGACAAAGGCGGAAAGCGCCATCGAGCAGCTGAGTGGCAGCCTTGTGATGTACGTCAAGAAGGACGATGACATCAGCGCAATGGTGGAGCTAAGCGGCGATGGCGTGACCATCAGCGGCGGCACAATCACGCTGACGGGGTATGTGACAACCGGGGAACTTGATACGATTCGCGCATGGGCAACGGACTTCGCAGGCGTAACCATTAGCGGTGAATCTGTTGTAGCAGGATACGGCGATTTCGACGAACTTGTTGCAGGACAGGGACTTATTACAACGCTGGATGCGGGGACATTGACTGTTGGAAAAACAGCATGTGTTCTTCATACGCTAACCATTGGCACGAAAACCTGTTCTTTTTTCGCGCCTGCCGATGCAACTTTTGACCTGAGCGACATGCCGGGCTACGATGATGCTCTGGATGCCGCGAGGAGAGAAGGAGCATCATCGGTATATGTGCAGGCGCTGGAAGCATACGGAGCAAGCTACTATTCTGCGAGCAAAACCATCACAGCAGATTTGGACATTACCCTGAGCAACAAGGACACAAGCCAGCACTTGGTGTCGGTCGATGCGTCCAGCGCATACAGCGCAGGATACAGTGCAGGTTCAAGCGACGTAACCATTGGAGAAATCACTTGCGTTAGTCTCGATACCGGCCGGGTGCGCGTAGTGGTAAAGGCAAGCAACGGCAAGACGAAACAGCAGGTCTTTGTAATATCGTAAGACAGGAGGAAACCGCATGAAAGAAGTGCTGAATAAGCTGCTGAGCATTCAGATGACACTTGACACGATTCCTGTCACAGGGCGTGACAATGTGGCGCACATGCTGGGATGTATGCAGGCGCTGAATGAGGCTATCGCTATCATCCGCAAGCAGGAGGAGAAAAACAATGCAGTGGACGTTTGAGGAGCGCATTGACCTCCAGCATCCGACCGGGGCGCGAAACTGGCCTGACTTGATGATGGTGCAGGGTGACAGCCGTGCGCACGAATGGCGCGTCAGTGTGTACGACGGCGGTGCAGCGGTGGATTTGCCCGCATATGAGATTTCAGCATCCTTCGACCGCGCCGATGGGAAAACGATTCCTGTGCTTGGCACTGCGGCTGGCAATGTAGCAAGCGTCGTACTGCCGCAGAGTGTATATGCGGTATCCGGCGCGCTGCGCGGCGTATTGCAAGCGAAACAAGATGCGCAGGTGATAACACTGGCATCCGGCAGGTGGTTTGTGCGACGCGGGGCGGGATACGATGCGCCGCAAGACGGCAGTTCCGGCGGCGGAACAGTGGCAATTGAGGTGGATGCGACGCTGACAAAAGAGGGCAAGGCGGCGGATGCAAAGGCGGTCGGCGACTACATTGCCAAGCTGGAACGGCGCATTGCAACGCTGGAAGCAGGCGGCATTCCCGTCACGACCGCTGACCAACTTGTATCCGCTGTTCCGCTGGATTCGTGGAAGTTCAACCTGATTTCCGCGACGGCGAACACGGCGTATTCCTCGACGACGGAAGCGGCAGCTGGGTTTGACGACGCAAGTTGGCGGACGGTCAGCGTGCCGCATGACTGGTCGGTGGAGCTGGAATTCAATGCGTCCAGTCCGGCGACGTATGAGGGCGGGTATCTGGATGGCGGCGACGCGTGGTATCGCACGACCGTCAGCGTGGACAAGCAGAACGGGCGGCGGTATGTGCTGTGCTTTGACGGCGTGTACATGGAATCGACCGTGTACGTCAACGGGCAGCAGGTACACAAGAACTATTACGGCTACAATCCGTTCGCGGTGGATGCGACGGAACAGATGGTCAGCGGCGTGAACACGATTGCGGTGTTTGTGCGCAATGAGCAGCCGTCGTCGCGCTGGTACTCCGGCAGCGGAATGATTCGCCCGGTGGAGCTGGTAACGCTGCTGGATGACCAGATTCGCATGGAGAACATCCGCGTGACGACCCCGAAGCTGGACAGTGACCTGACCAACGGCGAAACGGTTGTTGCGTTCGACGCGGTGAACAGGACGGGTGCGGAAGCATCGGCGACGTTCACGGTGGATTTGTACGACCCGGACGGCGCGAAAGTCGGCACAGCGGATGCGTCGGCGGTGATTGCGGCAGGAGAAACGCAGAACGTCAGCGCGACGGTAGCGTACCGAAGCCCGAAGCTATGGCACATCAGCGACGCGCAGCAGCGGGATTTGATAGAAAACGGAAAAAGCGTGTCGGTATCGGGCAATCCGCTGACGTGCGAGAACGCGCTGGCGGGGAAACCGCTGGGGGCGCTGCATGTGTACGGCAAAAGCACGCAGGACGGCGTGCCGACCCCGACTGCACCCGTGCCGATTGTCAGCGCGGGTGACGGCGGAACGGTGGTGGTCACGGTGTCGGACGGCGCGAACAAGTCGCAGACGCTGACGCTGCAAACGCCGAATGGTCTTCCGGGCATCCCGGTTGCATCCAGCGGCAATTACACGGATGAAAGCGGGCAGCATTGGGTGTGCGACGAAGTGGATTTGACGCGCGGGGTGCGCGTGCAGCGCATCACCAAAATCAAGCTGACATCCTCGATGAAATGGACGAAGGCTGGAAACAATGTTGACCGCTATTTTTGCACGTTCGACGGCATCGATGCAGCAGGAACATTCTGCACGCATTTCAGTGCTGCCATCAACGGTGAAACCGTAGGCGGCATTGCTACCAGCAGCAATATCATCGGTTTCGCTTACGCGGAAAAGGGTACGACGACCGTTTCCGACTTCAAAGCATTCCTTGATGCGAACGATGTTTATGTTTGGGCGGCACTTGCCACGCCCGTCGAAACCGCTCTTTCATCCGCTGAACTCGCCGCGTACAAGGCGCTGACCACCTACGCACCGACGACCGTCATCAGCGCAAGCGGCGTGTCGGGGATGGCGGCAAGCTATCAGCAGAGCATTCTGCCCAGCAATGCGTCGGCTGCGCTTTTGACGGCTTCCCCGGCGAACCTCTACGAAGCCCAGATCAGCGCGAAGGTCGGCAATCGGATTCAGCGGTCAAAGCGCGTGACCTACGGCTACCGCAGCATCCGATTCGACAAGGACACGGGCTTCTATCTCAACGGCATCCACACGAAGCTCAAAGGCGTGTGCGTCCACCACGACGGCGGGTGCATCGGCGCGGCGGAGAACCGCAGCGCCATTGAACGGCAGGTGGACATCCTGACCAACATGGGCTGCAACGCGATTCGCCTGACGCACAACCCGTTCGGCGCGGAATACCTCGACGTATGCCAGCGCAAGGGCGTGCTGCTGGTGGAAGAGCTATTCGACTGCTGGACGAAGAGCAAGAAGCAGAAGGATTTCGGGCGGTATTTCACCGACCACTACGCCGAAGTCGTGACCAGCACGATTCACCGCGACTGGAATAATCCGGCGGTCATCATGTGGTCGCTGGGCAACGAAGTTCGCACGAATTTGACGCTCGGCGACTATTCATCCAGCGAGATTGTGAACGTCTGCACGACGGTGAACAGCGCCGTGAAAGCCCTCGACGCAACCCGCCCGACGACGATGGGCAACAACGCCCCCGGCGGCAATCTATCTGCGCTGATGGCTATCGTGGATGTCGTTGGCATCAACTACAACGGCAACAATCAGACCTACCAGACCGACCGCCCGATTTACGGCAGCGAAACGACCTCGGCGCTTTCCAGCCGCGGCGTATACGCGTTGGACAGCGCGAACATGGCGTATCCGTCCTACGACAACAAGGCGGTTTCGTGGGGCAACACGGCGGCAGAAACGGTGAACGCCTACTTAAGCAGCGCTCGTTCCTGCGGGCATTTCGTCTGGACGGGCTTTGACTACATCGGCGAACCGACCGAATGGAACAAATACCCGGCGAAATCAAGCTATTTCGGCATTGTGGACACCTGCGGATTCCCGAAGGACATCTACTTCATGTACCAGTCCATGTGGGACAGCCGCCCGATGGTTCACATGCTGCCGCACTGGACGCACGAATCCGGCAATATCGACGTATGGCTGTACTCCAACTGCGCGTCGGTTGAACTCTTCCTGAACGGAACGTCGCTGGGCAAGAAGGCGCTTTCCCAGCGCGGGACGAAGAATCAGTACGCCTACACGGTGGCGTATGCGGCGGGAACCATCGTCGCGAATGGCTACGACGCTTCCGGCAATCTGATTGCGCAGGACATTCAGTACACGGCGGGAGCGCCCGCGAAACTGGCGCTTTCCAGCGACAAGACAGCGGTCAGCACCGCGTCGGATGATTTGGTCTACATCACCTGCGACGTACTGGACAAGAACGGAACGCTCTGTCCGAGCGCTGACAACAGCGTGGTCTTTACGGTCATGGGCGGAACGATTATCGGCACGGACAACGGTCACGGCGCGAATGTGGAGAAGCTCTCCGGCAGCACGCACGCCGCGTTCAGCGGGAAGTGCCTTTGCGTGGTGAAGCACGACGGGGCTTCCGGCACAATGAAGATTACGGCGACGGCGAACGGTTTGGCGGCGGGAACAATCAGCGTAACGAAGGGCGAAACCACCATCGCGGCAACCGCTCCGGCAGCGTCTTTTGTGGACGCAACGAATCCGCCGATGCGCGACGTGAGCGAACCAGCAGAAGCCGCGCCGACGATTTCCGCCATCAGTGCGGACAAAACGACGGCGGCGCTGAACGAGGAAATCACCTTCACGCTGACCGTGGCAAACACGACGAGCATCCGCGTGTACATTGACGGCAGCGTGAACCGCTACATCTACGACGTAACGGACGGGACGATGACCTACAAGCTGTCCTTCACGGACGCGGGCAGCGGAACGCGCACGGTTGCGTTTGAGCCTTGCAGGGGCGACGTGGTGGGCAAGAAGACGGCAGAAACGGTGATTACGCTGGCGAACCCGGCAACGGCGGTGACGCTCTCCGCCGAATCGCTGAATCTGGAAGTCGGCGGGACAGCGAACCTGACGGCGACAGTCACGCCGGAAAACAGCACGGACACGCTGGTTTGGAGCGTATCGCCTTCTGGCATCGTGAGCATCAGCGGCGGCAGCGTCTCGGCGCTGGCAGCGGGCAACGCGACCATCACAGCGACGGCGGGCAGCGCATCAGCAACGTG
>OKTO01000715.1_pt1 | contig 10945 bp, 8 predicted proteins | sample 1606101 | NCBI WGS metagenome assembly OKTO01 (sample SAMEA3879513, study PRJEB24766) | human gut metagenome | biome: human-associated habitat; feature: feces | place: USA | collected 1985/1987
GATGACGACCGCGGAGTACATGAGGCCCATGAGATAGACCGTCAGCAGCCGCGAGGCCATCAGCGTCCGCACCAGGATGGGTAGAGACAGCAGCAGGTCGTTGTCCTTAGCGAAGTACAGGCCCGAATACGTGTTGAACACGCTGCCGAACGCGCCGAGAAAGATGGCGAGCAGCGACATGAGTGCAAAATAGAGCCAGCCCATCCCCGCCTGCGTAAGCGGCGCACAGAGCGAAACGGAAAGCCCCGTGAACATCCCGCCGAGGCCGATCATCAACGCGGCAAAGAGCAGGATATAAGCGATAATCCCCGCCGTCGAACGTTTTTTATTGGTTTTGGCATTATAAAAGTAGCTGCGGAAAATTTCCATCAGCTGCTTCTTGACGAGCGTTTTCAGCATGATTCGCCCTCCAGCTCAAGGAAGACCTCCTCGAGTGAGTCGTCGCCCTTGACCTCCTCCATCGTGCCGGAGCGGATGAGCTTGCCGCCCTTGATGATGGCGACCTTGTCGCAGAGTTTTTCGGCCACCTCGAGCACGTGAGTCGAGCTGCCGTCGGGTCCAGACCGACGAAGGGCTCATCCATGATGATGAGCTTCGGGTCGTGGAGCAGGGCCGAGATGATGGCCAGCTTCTGCTTCATGCCGTGGGAATAGGCCGCGACGGGCTGGGCCAGGTCGCCCGTCAGCTCGAAGAGGTCCGCGTACTTGCGGATGCGCTCCTGCCGCGCGCTTTCCTCCACACCGAAGATGTCGGCGATAAAATTGAGGTACTGGATGCCCGTCATAAACTCGTAGAGGTCGGGGTTATCCGGGATGTAGGCGAGCATCTTCTTGCAGGCGATGGGATCGTCCTGAATGGAGTGCCCGCCGATCGTGATCCTGCCGGAATCGAACTGCTGGATGCCGACGACCGACTTGAGCGTCGTGGTCTTGCCCGCGCCGTTGTGGCCGATGAAGCCGTAAATTTCGCCGGGCCTGATGTGCAGGCTCAGGTCGTCGACCGCCTTTTTCTCTCCGTAAAGCTTTGTAAGATGCTCAATTTTCAGCATCGAATCCACTCCTTTCAAGATGGGTAGCCTTTCAGACGTTTTGTTTGGGCAAAAGTTCCCATGTGTCCATATCATAACAGATTTTTTCAGTTTGTACAGGCTAATATTTTAGCAGTCATATCGTAAGACTGCTAAAATTCACAGTCCGTTCACACAAAGATGCAGAATTGTTCACAGGCCGGGTCTATCATGTGACTTGTAAACAAGAGATGAGCAAGACGCTCAGATCGAGTTTTCAACCATCATATATTACAAGACTCAAGGAGGTCTTTTCCATGTTAGTACCGTATGCACGTAAAAATCACAATGTTTCCAATTTCAATCCGTTCCACGATTTTGACGAGCTGGAGCGCGCGTTCTTCTCCGACAACGCCCTCGGCGAGTTCAAGGCCGACATCCAGGAGGACGGCGACAACTTCGTTCTGGAGGCTGACCTGCCCGGCTTCAAGAAGGAGGATATCCACGTGGACGTCGCCGACGACCGGCTGACCGTCTCCGCCGAGCGTCATTCCAACTATGAAGACAAAGACAAGAAGGGCAATTACCTCCGCTGCGAGCGTTCCTATGGCTCCTACGCCAGAAGCTTTGATATCTCCGGCATCGACGCCGCAGGCATCAAGGCCGCATACGCCGACGGCGTCCTGCGCGTGACGCTGCCGAAGCAGAAGGAAGTCCCCGCCTCGTCCAGACGGCTGGAGATCGAATAACAGATAGATCTTCTACCGCATCGAGGGCGAATTCGTGTCCGTCGGCGCCGTGATCCACGGGAAAACGGACTATCTGGATGTCCTTTTTCGGAAAGAACGGTAAACAAAATTTCCAAACAGAAAACCCAGCCTCTTATATAAGAAGCTGGGTTTTCTGCGTAATTGCAGAGCCCCGCGCGCAACAAACGACGCGGTTTCCATGACGCTTGCTCCGCCGCCGGAAAGAACACAACTGGACGGTTATGGGTGGCTTGGCAGATGGTTTGGCCGGGCCGGGTGCTGGCATTGTATGTCTTGTTTTATCCCTTTTCCAAAGCCGTCCGGGGCTGTTTTCCTGCTGCGGCGCAAAAAGTTTACAGGCCGGAAACAAATTTTTGCATGATTGCACTTTCCTGTTGTGTCCGTATGTGGTACAATGTATTCGGATTTTTATGCTGTTGCGCAGATTTGGATAGATAAAGGAAGATCATCATGGAATTACTCGCTCCCGCCGGTTCGATGGAGGCGCTGCGCGCCGCCGTCTGCAACGGCGCTGACGCTGTTTATTTAGGTGCCGATACCTTCAACGCGCGTATGAACGCCCGCAATTTTTCCGCCGCCGATCTGCAGGAGGCCGTTGTCTACTGTCATGTGCGCGGCGTCAAGGTACATCTGACGCTCAACACACTCGTGCTCGACCGCGAGATGCCGCGTGCGGCGGAGCTGATCCGGCTGGCCGCATCCTGCGGCGTCGATGCGTTCATCGTGCAGGATCTCGGCATGGTATCGCTGTGCCGGCAGCTTGCACCGGATGTGCCCATCCATGCCTCCACGCAGATGAGCATCCATTCGCTTGAGGGCGTGATGGAGGCCGCCGCGCTCGGCTGCAGCCGCGTCGTGCTTGCGCGGGAGCTTCCCGCGGAGGAGATCGCGCATATCTGCAAGCGAAGCCCGGTCGAGATCGAGGTTTTTGTGCACGGCGCTTTGTGTATGTGCTATTCCGGACAGTGCTACCTGTCCTCCGTCATCGGCCGCCGCTCCGGCAACCGGGGCCAGTGCGCGCAGCCCTGCCGCCTGCCCTACGGCTACGGCCGGTTCGAATCGACGCGCTACCCGCTCAGCCTCAAGGATAACTGTCTGGCAGGCGAGTTGGACGAGCTGCGGCGCATGGGCGTCGCGTCCATCAAGATCGAAGGCCGCATGAAGCGGCCTGAGTACGTCGCCATCGTCACGCGCGCTTACCGCACGGTTTTAAACGGCGGCAAGCTGATGCCGTCCGATCTGCAGGAGCTGGAGACGGCCTTCTCCCGGCAGGGCTTTACCGACGGCTATTTCAGAGGCCAGACCGGCAGCGATATGTTTGGCCGCCGTCAGGAGGGCGAGGACACGGCCGACCTGTTCGCCTCTGCCCGCGCCACCTATGAACAGGGTGAGCCGCAGCGCATCGGCGTGCGCTTCTACGCCATGATTCGCCGCGGAGAGCCTGCGCAGCTCGCCGTCGAGGACCCGGACGGCAACCTCTGCCGGACCCGCGGCCCCGTGCCGGAGCAGGCGGTCTACCGGTCGCTCACGCCGCAGGATCTGGAGCAGCAGCTGAAAAAAACCGGCGGAACGCCGTATCTGTGCACCGCCGTCCGCTCGTCTCTGGACCCCGATCTGATGCTCCCGGCGTCCGCCATCAACGCCATGCGGCGCGATGTGATCGCGGAGCTGACCGCAAAGCGCGGCCGTGCCGCGCCCGCGCGTCTGAACGCGTATGACGAGCCGCCGCGCTACGACGGCATTGCCGGGGAGCCGCAGCTGACCATCGCCGTCCGCACAGCCGGGCAGATCACCTCCCGTATGCTCTCCATGAAGCCAACGGTACTCTATGTCCCCCTGTCCGAGCTGGCGGAGCACCCGGATCTGCCGCAGCGCGTGGGCGTTGAGACGCAGCTTGCGGCCATTCTGCCGCGCGTGATCTGGAGCGGGGAGCTTGCTCCCGTCGCGCGGCAGCTGCGCACGGTCTATGAGATGGGCGTGCGGCAGGTTCTGGCCGGAAATCTCGGACAGCTGCACATTGCCCGCGCGGCGGGCTTCGCCGTCCGCGGCGATTTCGGCCTCAATATCGTCAATTCCCGCGCCATGCGGTACCTGCGCGAGCAGGGGCTTGATTCGCAGCTTTTGTCGTTTGAGCTGACGCTGCCGCAGATCCGCGATATCTCCAAGGCCGTCCCGGCGGAGTTGCTGATCTACGGGCGGCTGCCGCTGATGCTGATGGAAAACTGCGTCATGAAGAACCGCACCGGCATCTGCGCCTGCCAGACCGGCACGGTCCGTCTGGTCGACCGTGTGGGTGAGGAATTCCCCATCGTCAAGGACCCCGGCACGTGCCGCAACGTGCTGCTGAACGGCAAGAAGCTGTATCTGCTCGACAAAAAGGACGCGCTGCGCGGCATGGGCCTGTGGGCGCTGCGCCTGCAGTTTACAACGGAAAACCCCGGCGAGATCGACAAGGTGCTGATGGACTATCAGGGCCGGGCCGTCTTCGACGCCGGAAGCTATACGCGCGGACTGTATTCGCGCGGCGTGGAATAAGCAAAAAAGAAGGAACTTCTTATGATCATCCTTGCATCGCAATCTCCCCGCAGGCACGAGCTGATGAAGCTCACCGGCCTGCCGTTTACCGTTCGTGTCGCGGATATCGACGAAACGATGGATCCGGCGCTGCCCGTCCAGCAGGAGGTCACGCGCGTCAGCCGCAGGAAGGCACAGGCCATCGCCGCCGGCGCGTCGCCGGACGATATTGTCATCGCCGCCGACACCATCGTGGTCATTGACGGGCGCGAGCTGGGAAAGCCGCGCTCGGAGGAAGAAGCGCTCGGTATGCTCCGCCTGCTCTCCGGCAGAACGCACGAGGTCGTGACCGTTCTGTCCGTCTGCAAAGGCTCACAGCTTGAGTCCGAAGCCGTCGTGACGAAGGTGACGTTCCGCACGCTCTGCGAGGAGGAGCTTCGCACCTATGTCAGGACCGGCGAGCCTATGGACAAGGCCGGGAGCTACGGCATTCAGGGCTACGGGGCCATGTTCGTCAGCCGGATCGAGGGCGATTATTTCTCCGTCATGGGCCTGCCCCTGTGCCCGCTGTGCCGGATGCTGCGCGCGTTCGGCGTTCCGATCCTTGACGTGCAGGAGGCGCAGGCATGAAGAAAAAATTCTGGACGGGCCGCCTCAAGACCATTCTCATTGTCGCGCTCATCATCGCTATCTGCGCCGCCGTGACGCTTGCCATCACAAACGGGACAAGCGCCATTGAAAACGTGGTCGGGACGATCCTGTCCCCCATCCGTGCGGGCGTTGCGTCCATCGACCGGCTGGCCGAGCGGTATTACAACTATATGTTCCGCTATGAGACGCTTGAGGCGGAGAACGCGGAGATGGAAAAGCAGATCCTTGCCATGCAAGAGGATATCCGCGACGCCGAGCAGCTGCAGCGCGAGAACGAATGGCTCAAGGCGCTTCTGAAGCTGTCCGAAGAGCATGAGGATTATAAATTCCTCACATCATACATCATTTCGTGGGATTCCTCCGACTATAAAAGTGCCTTTACCATCGGCAAGGGCACGAACGCGGGGCTGGAGGAGGGTATGTGCGCCGTGACGGAAAACGGGCAGGTCGTGGGCCTTGTGACCAAGGTCGGCGCCAACTGGGCCACCGTCACGACGATCATGGACTCGTCGCTTGAAATTTCCGCCTCCGTGGCCTCGTCCGGCTATACGGGCGTGGTACAGGGCACATTCCTCGAGGACGGAACAGAGATCCTGCGCATGAACTATCTGCTGACGGACGCGATCGTCAAGAATAACGATCAGGTCGTCACGACCGGCTCGACGCTCTATCCGCGCGGGCTGCTGCTGGGGTACATCACGAACGCCAGCCTCGACGAGACGGGCGTCGCGAAATACGCCACGCTCGAACCGTCCTGCGACCTGTCCAAGCTGGAGCAGATCGCGATCATTACGGAGTATAATGTGCAGTGACGCAAGGAACGTTCGATTTTCGTGCCGCACTGCGAACAATGTGTTGTAGGGGCCGATGCCCATCTTCGGCGCTAAGAGCCGCGCAAAGCGCGGTTGCGCCTCGAAACTAGCCTGCGGGCATCGCATCGGCCCGGCAGAATGTACCGTTTTTACGGTATTCTTCGGCAAATTCGCAACCTCCAAGCGGGCCGATGTAGGCATCGGCCCCTACAGTCAAGCGGGTAAGTGCATACGAATTCGCCGAGAATTTTTGATGATTCGGTGCATTCTGCTGGCGGACAGGTCGTCCGCCCCTACAAACGAGCAGGGAATACGTTCAAATCTTCCCCAGCTTTCCGGCTACGAAGCCGGACGACCAGGCCCATTGGAGGTTGTAGCCGCCGCAATCGCCGTCGATGTCCAGCACCTCGCCGCAGGCGAATACGCCGGGGGCGAGCCTGCTTTCAAGCGTGTCGGCGCGGAATTCTGCCGTCCGGACGCCGCCAGCCGTCACCTGTGCGCTCTCGAAGCCGGAAACGCCCGTGACGGGAAGAGAAAAAGATTTGATAACAGATACCAGCGCTTCCAGCGGCGCGTCGGAACCGGACGCAAGCGGCTGCGCGCCGAGGCCGCAGGCATGGCAGAGCGTCTTGCCGAGGCGCGGATGGAGCATACCGGAAAGCAGCTCCTCGCCTGCCAGCGCCGGGAACGCTTCGCGCCGTGCCTGCAAAAGCGCCCGCACCTGCGGCGCGGGATACTCCCGCAAAAAATCGAGCAGCAGCCCGGCCCCCTGTGCCTGTCCCGCTGCCCGCGAAAGCGCGAACGCAGCCGGGCCGGAAACGCCCGTCTCGGTAAACTGCACCTCGCCCGCGTCCTCCAGCAGCGTTCTGCCGTCTGCACGCAGACGGATGCGGCAGTCGGCCCGGACGCCCTTCAGCCCCCGGATAGGGGCCGGGTCCGTGCGGATCTGCGTGAGGCTGGGGTGCAGCGCCGTGCGGCTGTGGCCGAGCTGCGAAAGAAGCTCGTAGCCGGACATCGTTCCGCCCAGCGCCTTTCCCGCGCAGCCGCCGCAGGCAATGATCAGCTTATCTCCAAAATACGCGCTGCCGTCCGCGCCCGCGACCTGATAGCCGCGCGCTTTTTTCTTCACGCTCTGCGCGTCGAAGCCGCAGACGAGCTGCACGCCCGCCTGCGCAGCGGCGAACCGCAGCACGTCCACAACGCTGTTGGACTGATCGGACAGGGGATAGACCCGCCCGGACGGCTCTGCCGTGGTCAGAAGGCCCAGCGCGTGGAAAAAGTCCAGCGTCGCCGTCCCGTCAAAGCGCGAAAGCGCGGCGCGGGCAAAGCCCGCGTCCTGTCCGTGATAGTGCACCGGGGACAAGTCGAGGTTCGTCAGGTTGCACCGGCCGTTGCCGGTGGCGAGCAGCTTGCGCCCGACGCGCGACTGCCGTTCAAGAACGGTGACGGTATTCCGTTCATCCTGCGCGGCGGAAAGCGCGGCCATCAGCCCGCTGGCCCCGCCGCCGAGAATCAAAACCTTCATGTGCTGCTCCTTGGGGTGCGTGGTATGGAATATGTACAATTTCTGTGCAGTTTTCCGTAAAAGGCGCTGCCTGCTGCGGGCGGACAGAGTCGTCCGCCCCTACAAGTGCTCCTGGTCCTGTTACTGCATCCGCTGCTCCAGTGCGGCAAGGCGCAGGCTGGTGCAGAAGATCTCCATGGCCTGCTCCAGCTCCTCGACCGGGGGCAGGGACGGGGCGATGCGGATGTTGGAATCCTGCGGGTCGCGGCCATAGGGGAACGTCGCGCCCGCACCGGTCATGACGACACCGGCTTCCTTGCACAGTGCCAGCGTGCGCTTGGCAAGCCCCGGGGCCGTGTTGACCGAGACGAAATAGCCGCCCTTGGGCCGCTGCCAGGAAGCGATGCCGAGCGGCGCGATCTCGGTATCCAGATGGCGCAGGACGCACTGGAACTTCGGGTTCAGAATGGCCGCGTGCTGCTTCATCAGCTCCAGCGTGTGGGCCTTGTCCTTCAAAAAGCGCACATGGCGCAGAGAGTTGACCTTGTCATAGGAAATGGTCTGGATGCCGATGAGCTTCTGCAGATACGCCTGATTATCCTCGCTCGTGGCCATGACGGAGAAGCCCGCACCGGGGAGCGTGACCTTGGACGTGGAAGCAAACTCATAGACCATGCCGTCGTTTCCCGCCTCGCGGCAGAGCGTCAGGATGTCCCGGAAGGGGACGAACTCGCCGTCAAACTCGTGGATGCAGTAGGCGCTGTCCCACATGAGGGCAAAGTCGGGCGCGGCGGGCTTCAAAGCCGCGATGCGCGCGATCGTCTCGTCGGAATAGACGATGCCGTCGGGGTTGGAGTATTTCGGCACGCACCACATACCCTTGACCGCCGGGTCCTTCACGGCCTGCTCGACCTTGTCCATATCGGGGCCGGCCGGGGTCATGGGGATGGTGATCAGCTCGAAGCCGAACGACTCGGTGATTTTAAAATGGCGGTCATAGCCGGGCGCCGGGCAGAGCCACTTGACGGTGTCCAGCCTGCACCACGGCTTTTCCGAGCGTGCAAGACCGTGCGTATAGCCCTTGCTGACCAGATCGTACATGAGCGTCAGCGACGCGTTGCCGCCGATGAAGCACTCCTCCGGTTTGCAGCCGAGTACGTCCGCCCAGTATTCCTTCGCTTCTTTGAGGCCGGAAAGCTCCCCGTAGTTGCGGGCGTCGACGCCGCCGGAAATGCAGTCCTCCGGGGTTTTGAGGATGCTCAGGATGCCGGAGACGAGGTCAAGCTGCTCCCTGCCGGGCTTGCCTCTTGCCATGTTGAGCTTCAGCTCCTTCGCCTTCAGCGCGTCGAACTGCGCTTTGACCGCTGTGTATTCCTCGCGCAGCTGTGCGGGGGTCAGATTCTGATATGTAGTACTCATACCGTCGTGATCCTTTCTTCCATCCATTCTTTGCAGCGTCGCTGCCTGATATATTCAGTATATCGCGTCCGCCTGTTAAAAGCAAGCAAAAAGCCCGTTTTCCCAAGGAAAGCGCCGCGCGGCGGGTGTTGACGAATCTTCCATTTTCGGGTATGATAGAATAACTCTTGCCGTGGAGGTGTGTGTACGGATTTGGATGAGGCAATGATGCGCGAGGCGCTCCTGCTTGCACAGGAAGCGGCGGCGGACGGCGAGATTCCGGTGGGGTGTGTGATCACGCTGGAGGACTGCATTGTCGGCCGCGGACGCAACCGGCGCGAAAAGGGAAAAACGGCGCTGGCCCACGCAGAGCTGGAGGCCATCGGCGAGGCCTGCCGGACGCTCGGCGGCTGGCGGCTGTGGCAGTGTACGCTGTACGTGACGCTCGAGCCGTGCCCCATGTGCGCAGGCGCGATTTTGAACGCGCATCTGCCGCGCGTCGTCTTCGGCGCGAAAGATCCAAAATCCGGCGCGGCGGGAAGTCTTGTCGATCTGCTGCATCTGCCGGGCTGCTTTCAGCCGGAGGTCAGCGGCGGCATACTGGAAGCGGAATGTTCACAGGCGCTGCGCGACTTTTTCCGAACGCTGCGCCGAGGTAACCGCTGATTCAATGCGTCTGCGGTTATCAGCGGATCTTTTGCCCCAACTGTGCAGTTTGAAAAACTTGAAATACACAAAGTATTCCTGCGTTTTCCAAACTTTCATTTGTGCCAAAATCTCTCGCTGATAACTCTTGCCGATTGAATCATCGGTTACCAAGCGCGCATCCTGCAAGGATGCAGATGAAAAAAAGGAAGGGACTCTCTATGCGATATCAGATCACGTCTGACTCTACCTGTGATCTCAGCCCGGAGCAGCTGGAACAGTATAATATCCGCCTGCTGCCCCTCTATGTGAGCATGGACGGCAAGACGCTGCGCGACGGCGTGGACGTCAAGCCCGACGATATCTATGCCCACGTCTCCGCCGGCGGAAGTCTGCCGCAGACGGCGGCGGTCAATCTGGCCGATTATGTCCGCGCGTTCACGGAGCTGTCGAAAAAAAACGACTTCGTCATCCACGTCTGTATCTCTCTGGACTTCTCCTGCTGCTACCAGAACGCAAAGCTGGCGGCGGCGGATTTTGACAACGTGTACGTCGTCGATTCCAGAAATTTATCCACAGGCCACGGCCTTGTCGTGCTGGAGGCCGAGCGCATGGCGCGCGAGGGCATGGAGCCGGACGATATTGTTGCGGCGCTGCACGATCTGACGGGCCGCGTGGAGGCCAGCTTCATTCTCGACCGGCTGGATTACATGAAAAAGGGCGGCCGGTGCTCCGCCGTGACGCTTCTGGGCGCGAATCTGTTAAGGCTCCGCCCGTGCATCGAGGTCAGAGACGGCAAAATGGGCGTCGGCAAAAAATACCGCGGCAGCTTTGACAAGTGCGTCTGCGAGTATATCACCGATAAAATTGGAAACCGCAGCGATCTGGAACTGCGCCGCGTGTTCATCACGCACTCCGGCGTGTCGGAGGAATCGGTGCAAAAGGCTGTGGAAACTGTGCAAAAGTTACAGCCGTTTGAGGAGATCTGCGTCACGCGGGCCGGCTGCACCGTCAGCAGCCACTGCGGGCCGGGAACGCTCGGCGTGCTGTATATCCGAAAGGCAGATCAATGAGGGAAGCACTGGAAGCGCGCTCCGGCTTATCGCCGGAGCAGATCGACACGCTCTGCGCGTTCGGGCAGGCGCTGATCGAAAAAAACAAGGTCATGAACCTCACGGCCATCACCGAGCCGCAGGCTGTGGCCGAGCTGCATTTTCTCGACTGCATCGCGCTTTTGCGGGCGGAGGACTTTTCCGGAAAGCGCGTGATCGATATCGGCTGCGGTGCGGGCTTTCCCGGCGTTCCGCTGAAGATCGCCGAGCCGTCGATCAATCTGACGCTTCTGGATTCTCTGGCCAAGCGCATGACATGGCTGCGGGAAATTCTGCCGCAGCTGGGCGTGGAGGCCGAGGTCGTCACTGCCCGGGCGGAAGAATTTGTCCAGACCCGCCGGGAGCAGTATGATATTGCGACGTCCCGCGCCGTGGCGCGGCTGAATATCCTCGCAGAGCTCTGCCTGCCGTATGTAAAGGTAGGCGGCGCGTTTCTGGCGATGAAGGGCGCGCTGGCGGGCGAGGAGATGGAAGAAGCAAAGCGCGCCGTGGCGCTGCTGGGCGGAATGATCGAGCAGGTGTACGAGTATCCC
>OKTO01000720.1_pt1 | contig 10900 bp, 11 predicted proteins | sample 1606101 | NCBI WGS metagenome assembly OKTO01 (sample SAMEA3879513, study PRJEB24766) | human gut metagenome | biome: human-associated habitat; feature: feces | place: USA | collected 1985/1987
TACGATAAAGCCCAGAATGGCCGCGAGAAGAAGGATGGAAAAAACAGCGTTCATGTGCGCCTCCCCATGGAATTTGTGTCGAGTTTTCCTTATTGTAACACAACACGCCCCGAAATGTGTTATAATATTTGAAAAATTCCAAAAACTGATGGGGAGCCTGCGCCCTTTCTGCGGGCGGGAGGGACGATATGAAACTCAAATTCACGCGAAAGACCTGGTATTTCCTGCTGCTGGCTTCCGCAGCGGCCTCCATGCTCAACGGCTTTGCCGTCCTGAGCGGCACCAGCTTCAGCCTCATCGAGCAGATCGCATTCGCGGCCCTCTTCCTCGCGGCGGAAAAAGGCTCTGCAAGCTGGGAAAAACGCAACTTCACCGGCGTGTTCGTGCTGCTGATGGTGAGCTACATGGTCAACGGCTGGGCGGGCTACCTTTGCTCTGCGCTGGCCTGGCCGCTGCTGCTCAGCACGGAGTATAAGCGCGGCATGGCCATCCAGCGCCAGCTGCAGCTGGTGGGTGCCGCCGAAGCGCTCCACCTGTTTTTCCTGCTGATGGCGAAATACGGCGGCATGGCCGCGCTGGGCTTCTGGACGAACCTGCTCTGGGTGCTGCTGGCCTGCGCCCGGGGCTGGGCGGCACTGAGTCTTTATAAGATGCAGGAGGACGCATGACCCAGCGGCGGAGAAGACGCCGCGCCCGGCGGGGCCGGTTCGGGCGGCGGGCGTTTCTGGCCGGGGCAGGCTGCGCCGCGCTGGCCGGGGCAGCGGTGCTGCTGGGCCGGGGCCAGACCGCCTCGGCGTCGTCGGTGCCGCCGACGGACGAAGCAGAGCCAAACGCCGCCCTGCCCTCGGGTGAATGGCGGGCCGTCTGGGTGAGCTATCTGGAATGGGCTGCCATGGACTTTTCCACGGAGGATGCCTTCCGCGCCGGAGTGGTGCAGCTGCTGGACAACTGTACCGGACTGGGGCTGAACACAGTGCTGGCCCAGGTGCGCCCCTTCGGGGATGCGCTGTACCGCAGCAGTTTGTTCCCGTGGAGCCATCTGTGCACCGGGGTGCAGGGCAAAGACCCCGGCTTTGACCCGCTGGATGTCTTTCTGACCGAGGCGCACCGCCGGGGCATCGGGGTGGAGGCGTGGGTCAACCCCTACCGCCTGCGCTCCTCGGCGGCGATGCCGCCGAATCTGGCAGAGAATAATTTGGCAAACACCCACCCGGACTGGCTGTGCACCGCCGGGGAGGGGCTGTACCTGAACCCCGCCGTGCCCGCCGCCGCAGACTATGTGGTGCAGGGGGTGGCAGAGCTTTTGCAGAACTACCCGGTGGACGGCATCCACTTTGACGATTACTTTTACCCCACCACCGATGCCGCCGTGGACGCGGTGCAGTTTGCGGCAAGCGGCGCAGCCGACCTTGCCGCGTGGCGGCGGCAGAACGTTACCGCGCTGGTGGCGAAGGTGCACCGCACGGTAAAGGCGGCAGACCCGACCTTGCGGTTCGGCATCAGCCCGCAGGGCAACCCGGACAACGACCTCGACCAGCAGTACAGCGATGTGACCGCATGGCTGGCGGCGGGCGGGGAGGAAAAGGTCATCGACTACCTCTGCCCGCAGGTGTACTGGGGCTACGGCTTTACCCTGCAATCCGGCAGCACCCGCTTTGCCTTTGAAAACATCGTCCCGGCGTGGCTTAGCTACCCTCGGGCGGGGGATGTGGCGCTGTATTTCGGGCTGGGCGCATACCGGGTGGGCACCGGGGACGGCGGCGCGAACCCGGACAGCGTATCCGGCTGGAGCACCGGCAGTACGCTGGCGGCACAGGTAAAGGACTTACGGCAGCAGGCGGCGGGCGGCTGGGCGCTGTACCGCTACGGCAGCCTGTTCGGGCCGGAGGCACCCGCGCTGGCCGAGGCCGAGTGCGCAGCGCTGCGGGCGCTGAATACGTGAAAATTGTGCAGAAACAGGCGGCAAACCGCACAAAATAAAGATAGGTATCTTGTGCAGAGCGGCAAAATGCGGTATACTTACCCTGTATCTGCCTGTTGGCAGAGACGCACGAAAAAGAAAAGTTTCTTTGTTTCTATGAGGAAAGCTATGAAGATGAAAAAACAGCTTTTGGCATTGCTACTGGCGGCGGTGATGGTGCTTAGCCTGACCGGCTGCAAGGAGACCCTGAAAAAGGTGGCGCAGAAGGTGACCGGCCACTCCGAGGAAGTGCAGGAGGAGGACACCACCCGCTGGGCGGAAGCCACCACCGACCCGCTGATCATTCAGGGCATTGCGGATGCCTCGGCAAAGTATGCCACCGCCACCGCAGACGGCTGCCTGTACGCGGTGTTCAACGGCATCTGGAGCCGCAACACCGGCTACTTTACAGTGCCGGGCGGCAGTGTGAACATCATGGCCTGCGGCACCGCCGAGGGCACCCAGAAGTTCAAGGTTGCACTGTGGAAAAAGGTGGACGGCGGCGCAGAGTATGTGCCGGACAGCACCTACTATATCAAGACCGATGGCACCGACTACCGCTGCACCATTTCCGGGCTGGACCCGGCGGCGCAGTACCGCGTGACCATCTCGTATGATTCCAGCCGGTACTACCTGTACGGCCTGATGAAGGTGGAGGGCATTGCCGGATGACGAACCAGACGAAAAATTCAATGCTGCTGATGCTGTGCGCCCTGATCTGGGGCACAGCCTTTGTGGCGCAGAGCGCCGGCTCCGGCATGGGCGCGTTCTCCTTTCTGGCGGGGCGCAGCTGGATGGCGGTGCTGGTGCTGATCCCCACAGTCAAGGCGTTTGACGCCTTGCACCACCGGCAGGGCAGGCCGGACGGCAAGCCCAAGAGTTCTGCCGAGCGTAAGCAGCTGCTGAAAGCCGGGCTTGTGTGCGGTACGCTGCTGTTTTTGGCCAGTGCGGCGCAGCAGCTGGGCATCACGCTGGACCCCTCCACCGCAAAGGCGGGCTTCCTGACCGCCATGTATGTGGTGCTGGTGCCGGTGTTCGGCCTGTTTCTGGGGCGCAAGGGCAGCGCGCAGCTGTGGGTGAGCATGGCTATTGCCGTGGTGGGGCTGTATCTGCTGTGCATGAAGGACGGCTTTGGCAGCATCCAGAGCAGCGATGGGCTGCTGCTTTTGTGTGCGGTGCTGTTCAGCTTCCAGATCATGGCGGTGGATCATTTCTCCCCGCAGATGGACGGCGTGCGCCTGAGCCTTGTGGAGTTTTTTGTGGTGTCGGTGGAAAGCACCGTGGCGGCGTTTTTGTTCGAGCAGCCTGCCATGGCAGAGTTTGTCACCTACGCCGGGCCTATCCTGTACTGCGGCGTGATGTCCAGCGGCGTGGCCTACACCCTGCAGATCTTAGGTCAGCGGGACCTGAACCCCGCGGTGGCCAGCCTGATCATGTGTCTGGAAAGCGTATTCAGCGCTCTGGGCGGCTGGCTGCTGCTGCACCAGAACCTTTCCTTCCGGGAATCTACCGGCTGCGTGCTGCTGTTTGCCGCCGTGGTGCTGGCGCAGCTGCCCCTTGGCCGCCTGATGCGGAGCAAGGCCTGAGATGCCGGCAAAGCCGTGCACCCAGCTGCGCAGCGTGGAGGGCATCCAGTACGAGCTGGTGCGCAAAAAGGTAAAGCAGCTGCATCTGCGGGTGCGCAGCAACGGCACCGTGATGGTAAGCATCCCTTTGACGGCCAGTCTGGAGCAGGCTGACCGTTTTGTGCTGCAAAACGCCCAGTGGATCCGGGATACCCGGGTGAAGAACATCACGAAGCTCAACAGGGACAACGCCGACCTGCCGGATAAAGCCACAGCACTGGCCTACTTTACCGCCATGAGCGATAAGGTCTACCCGGCCTTTGCCGGGGTGCTGGGCGGGCAGAAGCCTATCCTGAAAGTGCGCAGCATGACAAGCTGCTGGGGCGTGTGCTGCCCGGCTAAGCGGCAGATCACCTTTGCCTTGCAGCTGTATAACCAGCCTCCTGCGGCGCAGATCTATGTGGTAGTACACGAGTACTGCCACTTTTTGCAGCTGAACCACAGCCCGGCTTTCTGGGCAGAGGTGGAAAAGCTGCTGCCGGACTGGAAGGCCCGGCGGGAGCTGCTGAAAAAATAATCTATCGTAAAAACGGAGGGAAATTCCCTTGGAAAACGAAAAAAAGACCGGCGATAAATATTCCAAACTGGCCGGCAATACTTTGATCTTTGCAATCTCCAGCTTTTCGTCCAAGCTGCTCACTTTGATCGTACAGCCCTTTCTGACCTACGCCATGGCGGAGGTCTCGGATCTGGGTCTGTCCAAGATCCTGAGCCAGTACGCAAACCTGCTCATCCCCTTTGTGTCCATGGGCATGTCCAACGCCATCATCCGCTTTGGTCTGGACAAGGGCAACAGCGAAAAACAGGTGTTTACCAACGGCCTGCTGACCATTCTGGGCGGCTTTGGCATTCTGGTGCTGTGCTGGCCGGTCACCCAGTTTTTGCCGGATATGGCGCAGTACGGCCTGCTGATCTACATTTATGTGCTCATGAGCTGCCTGCGCACCCTGTGCACCCAGTTCGTGCGCAGCCGCCAGTGGAATAAGCTTGTGGCAGTGGACGGCGTGCTGTGCACCGTGGCTACCATGGCGTTTTATGTGCTGTATCTGGTGGGCTTCAAGTGGGGCGCCAACGGCTACCTGCTGGCCATTATCAGCGGTGACCTGACCAGCGTGCTGTTCTTGCTGTTCACCGGCAAGCTGTGGAACTATGTGGAGCTGAAGGGCATCAACAAAAAGCTGTGGCGGCAGATGCTCAACTTCTCGCTGCCCATGATCCCGGCGCAGATCAGCTTCTGGATCATCAATGCGTCCGACCTGTTCTTTGTGCGCGAGATGTGCGAAGGGCTGGACGGCCGCACCGGCAACGCATGGAGCGGCCTGCTTTCCACCGGCTACTTCCTGCCCACCATCCTGACCACGCTGGGTCTGATCTTCTACGATGCGTGGCAGCTTTCCGCCGTCACCGAGGAGGAGGAACGCGCCCGGTTCTTTACCAAGATCTTCCGCACCTATTCCAGCGTGCTGTTCTGCTGCGCGGCGGGCATTATCTGGCTGTGCCGCCCGGTGATGCACGTCATGAAGTCCAACTATTACTACGCATGGCACTTTGTGCCCTTCCTCGTGCTGGCTTCCACCTGCAGCTGCTTCAACCAGTTCATGAACAGCGTGTACGTTGTGACCAAAAAGTCGCAGCGCAGCATGGTCACCATGATGGCGGGTGCCATCAGCAACTGCATCATGAACTACTTCTTCATCAAGCTGTGGGGGCCTGTGGGCGCGACCTATGCGTCCTTCCTTGGCCTTGCGCTGGTGTTCACCCTGCGTGCGGTGGACGCCCGCCGCATGATCGGGATGCGCGTCCACCCGGCGCGGGTGCTGGCAAATGCCGCTGTGCTGGTGTTTGAGGCCTTTGTGCTGTTGGCAGAGCCGCCGCTGTATGGGCTGTGGACGGGGCTGATCACGCTGGTTATCATCCTGTACAACTTTGCGGGCGTATGGGCCATGGCGAGGGTGCTGCTGCCCCGCCTGCTGGGCCGCCGGGGCAAGGCGCTGGTAGCCGCCGTGGACGGCTGGCTGAAGCCGAAAAAGGCGTAAAGCGGGACGATTTGGAATGCGCTCCGCATTTGCTTTGCGCATATTCAGCGGAAAAATTATTTTTAATTTCGGAATACCGGAGCGTCTGCGGACGCTCCGGTATTCCATTTTCACGGGGAAGGACATAAAGGTGAGTAATATATTTTTACAATTTATGGAATATGCTCAAGTTTTTTCCTTCTGCGGATTGACGGCATAGCCCTGAATCCGTATACTATAAATATATCTTGCACAAAAGTGTACAAACAGGATACAGACGAAAGGCGGTGGACATCATTCTCAGACGATCGCTCCCCAAGCTGCGGGAAAAGCTTTTGGAGGCGCTGCAGGCGGTGCTGCCCATTGTGGCCATTGTGCTGGTGCTCTGCTTCTCGGTAGCACCGGTATCGCCCAGCATCCTGCTGTGTTTTTTGCTGGGCGCTGCCATGATCGTGGTGGGCATCATGTTCTTTACTCTGGGTGCAGAGATGAGCATGACCCCCATGGGCGAGCGGGTGGGTGCAGTCATCACCCGCAGCCGCAAGCTGCCCCTCATCCTCGTGCTCGGCTTTTTGCTGGGCTTCCTTATCACCATCTCGGAGCCGGACTTGCAGGTGCTGGCAGATCAGGTGCCCTCTATTCCAAGCGGCACGCTGATCCTTTCGGTGGCGGCGGGCGTAGGCCTGTTTCTGGTCTTTGCCTTCCTGCGTATGCTTATCGGCGTTGCGCTGCCGAAGCTGCTGGTGTTGTTCTATGGGCTTATCTTTCTGCTGGCGGCCTTTGTGCCCAAGGAGTTCCTCGCCGTGGCGTTTGACTCCGGCGGCGTGACCACCGGCCCTATGACCGTGCCCTTTATCATGGCGCTGGGCGTGGGCGTTTCTGCTATCCGAAGCGACCGCCACGCGGCAGACGACAGCTTTGGTCTGGTGGCCATGTGTTCCATCGGCCCCATTCTGGCAGTGCTGACGCTGGGCATCGCGTTCCGCGCAGCGGACAGCACCTACATCCCGCCCATTCTGCCGGAGGTGGCAGACTCGGTGGAGCTGTGGCAGCTGTTCCGGGAGGGTCTGCCCACCTATCTGGCCGAGATCGCCCGCTCGCTGCTGCCCATCGTGCTGATGTTCGGAGCATTTCAGCTGATCGCCCTGCGGCTGGACCGCCGCACGCTGGGGCGCATCGGCGTGGGCCTTGTGTATACCTATATCGGCCTTGTGCTCTTTCTGACCGGCGCAAACGTGGGCTTTATGCCCGCCGGTAACTATCTGGGTCAGGTGCTGACAGGCGGCGGGATGCGCTGGGTGATCATTCCCATCGGGATGCTCATCGGCTACTTCATCGTCAAGGCCGAGCCTGCGGTCTATGTGCTGAACAAGCAGGTGGAAGAGGTGACCGACGGTGCCATCTCGGCGCAGGCTATGGGTCTGGCGCTTTCCGCCGGTGTATCCATTTCGGTGGGTCTTGCCATGGTGCGGGTGCTGACCGGCATCTCCATCCTGTGGTTCCTTGTGCCGGGCTATGTGTTCGCCATCAGCATCTCCTTTGTGGTGCCCAAGCTGTTTACCGCCATCGCATTCGACGCGGGCGGCGTGGCTTCCGGCCCCATGACCGCCACCTTCCTGCTGCCGCTGGCGCAGGGTGCCTGTGTGGCAGTGGGCGGCAATATCGTCACCGATGCCTTTGGCGTGGTGGCTATGGTCGCCATGACCCCGCTCATCACCGTGCAGATGATGGGTCTGGTGGCGCAGCTGCGCACCCGCAAGACGCGTGTGGCACAGCCCGCTGCGGTGCTTGCCACCGTGTTTGCGGACCTGCCGGATGACGCCATTATCGAGCTGTAAAGGAGGCAGAACGTGAGCAGTTTGTTTTTGATGATCACCATCACCGACCGCCGCTCCACCGACGGCTTTTTGCAGCTGTACAAAAGCCACGGCGTAACGGTAAGTATGCGTACCGTTGGTTCCGGCACGGCGGTGCAGGAGACGCTTTCCACCCTTGGGCTGGAAAAGACCGAAAAGGCGGTGCTGCTGGCCGTGGTAACGGCAGAAAGCTGGCAGAAGATCCAGAAGGATCTGCGCCGCAAAATGCAGATCGATGTGCCGGGCACCGGCATTGCGTTCATTGTGCCGCTGAGCAGCATTGGCGGCAAACGGGCGCTGATGTTCCTTACCGAGCACCAGCCCCTTACATGGAAGGAGGAGAGCACCTTGAAGGATACCCGCTACGAACTGCTGCTGGTGGTGGCAAATCAGGGCTACACCGGCTCCATTATGGATGCTGCCCGCACCGCCGGTGCAGGCGGCGGCACGGTGATCCACGCAAAGGGCACCGGCATGGAGGGTGCAGCTGCCTTTCTGGGCGTGGAACTGGTGAACGAAAAGGAGCTGGTGCTCATCGTCAGCCGCACCAGCCAGAAGAACACCATCATGAAGGCCATTATGGAGGGGGCAAACCCCAAGGCGGGCGCCATCGTGTTCTCACTACCGGTGACCGATACCGCCGGTCTGCGGCTGATGGAAGAGGACGAAGCCCAGCCGGAAACCGCCCTGTGACCCCTTAAAAATCGATCCCGATATCCGCATTTATCGCCGAAGGCTTGATAAATGCGGATATTTTCGTTATCATAGTAGAAGATACTTCAACTATAAACAAAGGAAGATGAAGATGACGCAATTAACACGCAAGCAACAGCAGCTCTTCAACGCACTGTCCATCGTGGTGGGCAACGCAATGTATGCGCTGACTGTGGTATTATTTCTGATGCCCTCCGGCCTCATCACCGGCGGTGCCACCGGTATCGCACTGGCGTTCAACAAGGTCACCGGACTGCCGGTGTCCGCAGTGCTGTTCGTGGTCAACGTGGCCATGCTGCTGCTGGGCTGGTGGGTGCTGGGACGCCGCTTTGCCCTGAATACTATGGCAAGCACGGTGCTCAGCCCCTTTTTTATGGCGCTGTGGGAGCGGCTGCTGGGTGATCTTGTACTGACCGATGATCTGGTGCTGAACACCGTATTCGCGGGCTTTGGCATCGGCATCTCGCTGGGCATCACCATCCGCGCCGGTGCTTCCACCGGCGGCATGGATATCCCCCCGCTGGTGCTGAACAAGTGGTTCCACCTGCCGGTGTCCAGCACCATGATGGTTTTCGACTTTATCATTCTGGCGGCGCAGGCGGCGTTCAGCCCGGTGCGGCAGTCCCTGTACGGCGTGGTGATGGCCATTATCTACACGGTCGTGCTGGACAAGGTGCTCATGCTGGGCACCACCCGCACCGAGGTAAAGATCATCAGTGCCAAGTCCGATGAGATCTGCGCCGCTATTTTTGCGCAGCTGGACCGCGGCGTGACTATCCTGCACGGCGAGGGCGGCTACCTGCGGGAGCCGGAATCGGTGCTGCTGAGCGTGGTCTCCAACCGGCAGCTGCCAAGACTGGAAAAGCTGGCGCATGCCATCGACCCCACCTGCTTTATGATCGTGAGCCATGTTACCGAGGTAAGCGGGCGCGGCTTCTCGCTGGAAAAGGACTATCAGGCGGAGGGGTAAGCGGATTTCCGCAAGGCTCTTGCAAAACTGCCCCGGTTTGGGGTATAGTATAGAGGAACAGTAGGTTATACTGTATCTCACCCAAAACAGAAAGGAAAAGCTATCATGTTTGATATTTTCAATATGCTCAAAAAAGAGGCACACACCGCACCCAAGCAGGTGACCCGCGATACCATCATCGGCGACATTCTGGATATGGACCAGACCACCGCACCCTACTTTATGGAGATCGGGATGCACTGTCTGGGCTGCCCGGCCTCCCGCGGAGAGACCATCGAGGAAGCCTGCGAAGTGCACGGCGTGAACTGCGACGAGCTGCTGGAGAAGCTGAACACCCATCTGGCAGCCAAGAAGGCCTGAGTGCTGCCCACACTGGATGCGCGTCTGACCGCTGCGGCCCAGCTGGTGCGCCCGGGACAGCCGGTGGCGGACATCGGCTGCGACCACGGCAAGCTGACGGCGGTGCTGGCTGCTTCGGGCCGGTACCCCAAGGTCATCGGGGCCGACCTGCGCCCCGGCCCGCTGGCAAAGGCAGAACAGACGCTGGAATATGCCGGATGCAAAGACCGCGCTGAGCTGAGGCTCGGCGACGGTCTTTCTGTGTTGTCTGCCGGGGAGGTGGGCAGCATCGTGCTGGCGGGCGTGTCGGCGCAGACCACATGGGAGATTATTGAGAAAGCGCCGTGGGTGTCCGCTGTGGGCGGGCCACGCCTTGTCATGGTGCCCGCCACCCGGCACAGCGAGCTGCGCCGCTGGCTGTGGACCCATGGCTTTGCTTTTGTAGCCGACCGCCCCGTGCAGGCGGCAGGCCGCTGGTATGCCGTGATGGCAGTCGAGTACACCGGGGAGCGGCACGAGCCGACCTTTTCCGAGTGTCTGCTGGGCGGCACCGCCCGCTGGCCGGAGGGCGCGGGCTACGCCGCGTGGCAGCGGGCAAAGCTGCCCCGGATGCGGATGGGCGTGCCGGACGGCAGTGCGCTTGCAGCAGAGATGGATGCCATTCTGAAAGAGGGAAACTGAAATGACCACGGTACAGCAGGTATACGAAGTAATGCAGCGGCTTGCCCCGCCGGAACTGGCAGAGCACTGGGATAACCCCGGCCTGCTGGTGGACTGCGGCGGCGCGGTGCGCCGGGTGCTGGTGACGCTGGACATCACCCCGGAGGTGGTGGCAGAAGCTGCGGCAAAGCAGTGCACAGTCATCGTGGCGCACCACCCGGTCATCTTTGACCCGCTCAAGCGGCTGTGCCCCGCCGATGTACCCTATCAGCTGGTGCAGGCGGGCATTTCCGCCATCTGTATGCACACCAATCTGGATGCCGCCGAGGGCGGGGTGAACGATGTGCTGGCGGATCTTTTCAGTATCCGGCAGCGCACCGCCTTTGCAGACGGCTGCGGCCGGGAAGCCGGTGCGCCGGTTGGCGGTCATCAGCGGCGCGGGCGGCAGTCTGTTTGCCGAAGCCATCGCCGAGGGCGCGGACTGTCTGCTGACCGGCGAAGCCAACCACCACCATGCACTGGATGCCAAGCGGCTGGGACTGTCCCTCATTGCGGCGGGGCATTACGCCACCGAGTTCCCGGTGACTGCCGCCGTGGCAGCTGCCCTGCGCACCGCCCTGCCGGAGCTGGAGGTGCTGGTAAGCACCGAGAACCGCGACCCGTATACTTATTTATAAAAAGAGAATCCTCTCCGTCATTGCTGCGCAATGCCACCTCCCCCGAAAGGGGGAGGTCTTTCAGCATAAACCGAAAAACTGGCA
>OKTO01000731.1_pt1 | contig 10806 bp, 7 predicted proteins | sample 1606101 | NCBI WGS metagenome assembly OKTO01 (sample SAMEA3879513, study PRJEB24766) | human gut metagenome | biome: human-associated habitat; feature: feces | place: USA | collected 1985/1987
TGATCCGCAACCAGCAGGCGGCGTATATCCCGCATCTCTTCAAATTTGCGCAGCTCGTCGTGGCGACCAACAAGAACGCCGTCAAATACGCGACAGCCGGCACGCCAAAAAAATTCTGGAGCGTCTGGAAGGATCAGGATGACGAATGGCTGCAAACCCGGCTGAAAGCGCTCGTCCCGGATCGAATGCCCACTGAACAGGACAGGAATATCGTCTCGCTGTTCAGCCCCGAGCGCGTGTACGAGCTGATTCGCTATTTCATTCTCTTCGACGCCAACGTGAAGAAGGTCTGCCGCTATCAGCAGTTCTTCGCCGTCCGGGAAATCATGAAGACCATCGCCGAAAACGACGAGCACGGCAACCGCCAGAGCGGCGTCATCTGGCATACGCAGGGCAGCGGCAAGAGCCTGAGCATGGTCATGCTGGCGAAGTATATCCTGATGGAGCTGAAGGACTGCCATCCCCGCGTGGTCATCGTCACGGACCGCAAGGAGCTGGACGCGCAGATTGCCGCCACCTTCGCCCATACCCGGCTGACTCCCGCCCGCGCGACGAGCGGACGCCATCTGGTGGAGCTGGTAAACAGCGCCCGGGCGGACGTCATCACCAGTATCATCAACAAGTTCAACACCGTCGAGCGGCAGGAGGTCAAAAACCCCTCCCGCGACATCTTCGTGCTCGTGGACGAAAGCCACCGCTCCAACTACGGCCTCATGGCGACCCGGATGCGCAGCGTATTCCCCAACGCCTGCTACATCGGCTTCACCGGCACGCCGCTGATGAAAAGCGAAAAGAACACCATGGCCCGGTTCGGCAGGCTGATTCACAAGTACACCATCCGGGACGGCGTGGAGGATGGCGCGATTGTCCCCCTGATCTATGAGGGGCGCTTTGTCGAGCAAAAGGTGGACGAAGAAAATATCGACCTCTGGTTTAAGCAAACCACCCGCCGCCTGACGGAGGCGCAGCGGGAGGATCTGCGCAGGAAGTGGAGCAGCATCCGCCGCCTGACCTCCACCGACGCGCGCATCAAGCGCATCGCGCTGGACATCAGCGAGCACTTCATCGAGGGCTATAAAGATACCGGTTTCAAGGCCATGCTCGCGACCAACTACAAGCGCGACGCGATCCGCTATCTGCAGTGCTTTGAGCAGTTCGGTGACCTGAGCTGCGCCGTCGTCATCTCGCCGCCCGACATGCGCGAAGGCGTCGACGACGCCGACGAGGGAGCGGACGATCTGGTCGTCTCCTTCTGGAACAAGATGATGCAGCAGTACGGGGATGCCGACCGCTACGAGGAAGCCATCAAGAACAGGTTCTGCGATGGTGAAATCGACATTCTGATCGTGTGCAGCAAGCTGCTCACCGGCTTCGACGCGCCGCTGTGTCAGGTGCTCTACATCGACAAGGAGCTCAAGGAGCACGGCCTTTTGCAGGCCATCGCGAGGACAAACCGCCTGCACGAGGGCAAGGACTACGGCCTGATAGTCGATTACCGCGGTCTGATTGAAAAGCTCGACACCGCCATGGACATGTACAGTGGCGCTGGTCTGGAGAACTTCGACGGCGGCGATCTGAAGGGCGTCGTGGTCGATGTGATGTCTGCCATCGGGAATCTCCGCAGCGCCTATACGCAGCTGGTAGAGCTCTTTGCCCCGGTGGGCAGCATCAGCGATGCGGAAGCCGTCGAGGTGTTCCTCGCCGATGACAATGTGCGTCAGGATTTCTACACCCTGCTTTGCGCTTTTGGCCGGGCGCTGCATTTGGTGCTGAATGCGGAGCAGGCATACAACGCGCTGAGCAAGGAGGAACGGCAGAAGTATCAGGACACGTTCATCTTCTTTTCAAAGGTTCGCCGCAGCGTCAAGCTCCAGTACTGCGACGCCATCGACAACGCAGAGTATGAACCGCTGATGCAGAATCTGCTCGACACGCACCTGTCTGTCGCCGGGCTGAAGAAGATCACAAGCCCCATCGACATTCTGAACAAGGACGACTTTGAAAAGGAGCTTGAGGAGCTGGGCTCGCTGCGGTCAAAAGCTGATGCGATAGCCAGCCGGATGACCCGAAGCATCAGCGAGAAGCGCGACGAGAATCCCGCCTATTATGACAGCTTCTCCAAGCGGATCAGGGACGCCCTTGCGCTCTACAAGGAAAAGGTCATCTCCGAAGCCGAATACCTTGCCAAGATGCGCACCATCATGGGGGATTACCACGCCGGCAGGAGCACCGTCAGCTATCCGGAGCGCATCAAGAATAATGTTCACGCACAGGCCTTTTTCGGTGTGCTGACCGCACTCTTTGACGAGGTGGAGGACGAACGGATTACACCCGATTTCGTTGCAGAGGTTTCCGAGGAGATCACAAAAATCGTCGCCTCCCACAGTCAGGTGGACTGGACGAACAACAAGACCATCCACGACCGCATTTCACAGGACATCGACGATCTGTTCTACAAATACGAAAAGGAGCATGGTCTGAAGCTCTCGTTCGATCTCATCGACAAGATCATCGACAATGTCAAGACTGTTGCCCTGCGGAGGTTCTGAGCGATGGACATCACCTGCCAACGAACCATAACCGCCGATGGGTGCGAAATCCTATACAGTCTTGAAAGAAAGCAGGTCAAAAACCTCAATCTGCGGGTGCGGAAGGATGGCAGCGTGTGGGTTTCAGCAGATCCGGGCGTCCCCTGCGGGGAAATCGACGCCTTTGTTGTCAGCAAGGCCCCGTATATTCAAAAGGCCCTTGACCACTTCCATGAGATGGCGCAATACAGGCCTCAGCCGAAGCAGTACGTCAGTGGCGAGGCATTCAACATTCTGGGTCGAGGTCTGCGCCTGCAGGTCACACAGGCCGCAAAGGATTCCATTTCAGCGGACGGCGTCTACATCCATCTAGGTGTTCGGGATCTCCACGATATCGAAAGGAAGCGGCGCGTCGTCAACAGATTTCTGGGCCAGCAGTGCAGAACGGTATTTGGCGACGTGATGGATGCGCTGTATCCGTCGTTTCAAAAATACGGCGTGCAGAAGCCTTCTCTGAGAATCCGGGACATGGAAACGCGCTGGGGCTCCTGTCTGGCGAAGAAGGGAATCATCACACTGAACAAGCGTCTCCTCGAAGCACCAAGGCACTGCATTGAATATGTCGTCATGCACGAGCTTTGCCATCTGGTTCACCCCAACCACTCCAGGCAGTTTTATGCCTTTCTCACGATGCTGATGCCGGACTGGAAGGAACGGAAGCAGTATCTGGACAAGACCGCAGCCTATTGGCTCTGATCACGCCAATAGGCTGCGGTCTTTTGCATATGCTACCTCACGTACAGCCACACATTGTTGTATGCATACTCTCTCGCATCTTCTTCACTGGAGCGCGTAAAGTACTCTCGTTCTGCTTCGGACGATGTGAATTCTTCCCGCCACGCTCTCGCCGCCCGGTAATAATCATTCGTCAAGACCAGTTCACTGTCCCAGTCTATTATCTGCACCACATCATGCTGGAAGCAATGTTTCAGTTCATATTGTCAATGATTATTTTTTAATTACAATACTGGTAAATCCGCTCAGATGCCTGTGAATATCAACGAATCTTTCTATGACAACACATGCCAGATTATTAGGTTATACGGAACCGGAGCTCTCCTTACCCCAAGTTATCAACACCACATTGTCCCCTTACCTGCATTCTGCCAGGTGAAACGCAGTCTTGTCAGGGTTCAGCACCATCAGTTTCCAACTAGCAGTGAATTATAAAGCTCTCATCTCTATTCTCATTTTCTATCACGGAATGGCCTTCCTTTCCCTCGCATGCTCATCTGTTTTTTGAACAGCCTGGACTTCTGCATCATGCTTCTGAATGCCCGAACTTCTTCCTCTGTGATCTTCTCCTCCGGGATCTGCATCTGAGCACAAAGCTGTTTCAAAAGCACTGTCGTTTCATCCTTTTGATCAAGTATCGAGTGCATCAGCACCTTGATTCCATCCTGTGCAGGCGTTGTTTCATCTGCCGTAGTGGTGTCCTTGCGATGATTCTCCCGGATGGTTTCAGTGATCTCATCCATATCTTCGTGAATGATATACGAAAAGTAATCCGTCTCATTGATTTGCGCCACCTCAAGCGTGCGCATATAAACATCCATCTCATCAGGCGCATATTCCTTCATGACCTTCTGGCGCGCCACTTCCAGTACCGTGTTCATATCCTGAATTCGCATATCCGCGATGCGATCTACGACGATCTCGATGTCTGCCATCAGCTGGCGGAATCTGGGGTGCGTCATCATTTCACAGAGCAAGCGGTTATTGATCTTCCCGCTGCGCAGCAGCTCCAATACTTCATCACTCAGATGCAGGGACGCCACGTCCACATCTGAGTGATTTTTTTGTTCTGTCAAGCCCAGGAGATAATCGGTGGATACGCCATAGAACTTTGCCAGCTTCTGAATGGCGTAGTGATTGATGTCGCCGCAATCCTCGTTCTCATATTTGCCAAGTGCAGACTTCGATAAGCCGGTCTGCTCCGCCAGCTGTTCCAGCGTCAGCTTCTTATCGATCACACGAAGGTCCTTCAGACGCTCGGCCATTGTCAGTTGAACGTACATTTTCCAGCCTCCATAACCAGTTTCAACCCTATCATACCACATTTCCATAAGCGTGGAAAGACAGGGGTTTTTGCGGGTTTTCCATCGTTTCGGACATAGGCCAAAGCATGGGGGTTGTCAGGTATACTGTCTGCGTTCCACAGAACACAGAACCTTGACAACCCATCCCGAAGCCCTTTGCCCGATATACCGCCATGACCTTCCGGTTACCCCTGCGTCCCCCTGGCAAGCACCTTCCCCGGAAGCAAGCGCCTATTCAGGACTGACTGTGAGCCAAACAAGGTTTCTAGCCGGGAACAGGCAAGGGACACCCATACAATAGAATTCCAAATAAGAAGCATAACCTTTACTCTAAAAAACTGAAAGAGAGGTACATTATGAGAAGTACGGCACCTACCAGTGCATGCTTCGAGCACGCGAGGCCCTGACGCAACGCTTTGGGCGCACTGTGCCGGATGCCATCATTGACGAGGTGCTCCGAAACGGCGACGCAGACATCGGGCGCGACTATGTGGACACCATCCGCGAGGCCGCAGCCGGTTATGCGGCAGAGATCATGCGCAGGCTGCGCGAGCACGAATACGACCCGCAGACCATGCGGCTGTGGGTCGTGGGCGGCGGCGGATGCCTGCTGCGCCACTTCGGCGAGTATGAGCGAGAGCGTGTAACCATCATCGACAACATCCACGCCAACGCCGAGGGTTATGAATACCTTGCGGAGCGGCGCCTCAGGCGCGAGGGTATTGCCGGATGAGCCAGATGTTCCGCACCACCCTTCGGCTCGATTTAGACCATCCAGCCAGCGCAAAGGCCGCCTCGCTGCTGCGTCAGCTTCACGCAGGGCGCGGCATGTCCTACAGCGCGCTGATCGTTCCGGCGGTCAATGCTTATTATGGCAAGCCAACCGTGGATGAAGGCTTGCGGGAGACGATTCGCTCCATTGTCCGGGAGGAGCTGGCGACTGCGCCCGTTCAGCTTGGAGATTTGCTGCAGGCACTGAAAACCGCCGTTCCCGTAGATCATCCCGCATCTCCCTCCGCTCACGATGACGAGCCTGACGACGATGATCTCGACGATGCGCTGGACAGCTTCGGCTGCTGATGCTCTTTGGTGCTCATGCGCACCGCAATCCCGTATCCAGCCTCATATCGTGCGATACCTATATTACCAGAACGCACCAATGCGCACCATCCTCACAAAGCAGGAAGCCATGCCGCCTAAAGCATGGCTTCCTGTCTTTGAGCCGGGGTGCAGGGCGGCAGCGCCTGCCGGGTGTGCAGAGGGCAGTGCCCCTTGCCCGGAATCCAGAGGCGGAGCGCTCTGACCCACGGCACTTTGCTGGATTCCGCAGGAAGACAGAAAGTGTCATAATGGGTAGTTACACTTTCGCAGAAAGTGCCGCGCCCCCGTCACCCCGTGCCCCAAACGAACCATCATCACACCCACGAAAGAAAGGAGACGCTTCCATGGCAAGAAACGATGGCGTGGATCGCACCACTGTGCGCAACCAGCCCCGAACGGAGAGCAATATTGCCGACGCCGAAGCTCACAACGAGCGACAGAAAGCCTGCTACCGGAACGAGGATATTGTCCCCGAACGCAGCCATCTGAACATCCATTTCAAGACGCCTTCCGGCAGCTATCAGGAGATGTTCCGGCAGATGGAGCAGGACGGCACCATCTCCACCCGAGGTCTCAAGCAGGACGCCGTCCATTATGGTGAGCTGGTTTTCGATGTCAACTCCGCGTATTTCCACAATCACGGCGGCTACGAGTTTGCGCAGGCGTTTTACGCCGAAGCGTACAGAGCCGCCGTCGATATTGTCGGCGGCGAGCAGTACATTCTCTCCGCCGTCATGCATGCCGACGAGCGCAACCAGGGCATGAGCAAAGCCCTCGGCTACGACGTATGGCACTATCATCTCCACGTGGTCTATGTGCCCGTCGTCGAAAAACAGATTCTGTGGTCGAAGCGCTGCAAGGACCCGGCGCTGGTCGGCATCGTCAAGGAGACCATCATGCAGGTCAGCCACAGCAAAAAGTGGCAGTCCCGGCCTGTACTGGATGAATTCGGAGAGCCCTTGCGCACGAAAACAGGCAAGATTGTCCTGAAGAAATCCTACAGCGTTCTGCAGGATGATTTCTTCCGGTATATGCGCGACGCCGGGTACGACGATGTGGAGCGCGGCGAACGCGGCAGCACCGAGGAGCACCTGACCACCGTGCAGTTCAAGGTCATGAAGGAGCAGAAAGCCCTCGATGCGATTATGGCGCAGCAGCAAAGCGTGGAGCAAGCCGTGCATCTGGCGCAAGCGAATCGGGAGGAGGCTGAGCATGAAGTCGAAGCCGCAAAAAAGAAGATGGATGCACTTGCGAAGAGCGACAAAGAGGTCAAAGCATTTGTACAAAGCCTGGGTTCCGCAGACGAGCTTCTGCCCGACACTGGGATGCTGGAAACCGCCAGGAGCTACCGCGAAAACAAGGCTCTCCCGGTCATCAAAAAGCTCGTCCGCAAGCTGAGAGAGGTCTATGCCCTGCTGATCAACGCGCGCCAGAAGAACAACGATATGCACAGAGAAACCGCATACTGGAAGCGAAAAGCAGAACCCAATGAGCTTATGCAGGAGAAAGTTTCCAAACTAAACAGGCTGACCCGCACGCTCGGCTCGGATGAAATAGACAGGCTGCTGTCCCAGCGCAGCGCCCATGAACATAGCTGGCGCAAAGCATGGGATAACGAACGATGACCCTCAAAGTTTTCTTAACCGACAAATACAAGGAAGTGAATGATACGAGAATTTTCGATACCCTCAAAGCCCGCATAACCGTCCCGCAGGCAGCTGCATATTACGGCGTCAGGATCGGGCAAAACGGCATGTGCCGCTGTCCGTTCCATTCGGACAAGACGCCCTCCATGAAGATCAACGAAACTTACTATTATTGCTTCGGCTGTCACAGCACCGGCGACGTGATCGACTTCACCGCCAGACTGTTCAATTTGTCTCCCCTCGATGCAGCGCGCAAGCTGGCATTGGATTTCGGCATCGACCCCAACACGCCGGTATCCGCTGCCGTTGCGTTTCCCCGTATCCGGCAGGAGGAATCCCAGCGGGAACGGGAAGGGCGCTGCGCCTCCGTGCTGATCGAATATGAACGGCTCCTGAAAAATCGTCAGCAACGATTTGTGCCCGTTCAGCCCTAGGAGGAATGGGACGACCGCTTCGTATCCGCCAGCCATGCGCTGCCGCAGGTGTCCTATCTGATCGACTGCCTGTACGATGCAGACAGCGTTATCTGCAAAGACACCGCCGACTCCCTGATTGATGACAATACCCTCCGCAGCATCGAGCGTTGGAACACTGCCCACAGAGAGGAGGCGGAGGCACATGACGAAGCTTTTGCGGCCTGACCAGTTCCCGCCCTGGTACGACGGGCAAAGCATCAACGAGGCGGCGTTCTGTCGGGAGTTCCTGGCTTCGCACAAGCTGCTCTATACCGAGAACAGCTTCTTCACGTCGGAAGGACGCATGACCGACGAAGCGCCACTTAAGACTGAAATCTATCAGATCATCGAACCGTATGCGTCCACCAGCGTTCCGAAGAAGATATCCAACATCATCGAGCTGCTGAAAATCACAGCGCATATCGATGATTTCCCGCCGCAGACCGACCGGATTCACGTGGCGAACGGCACGCTGTTTCTGGATGGCTCGTTCTCCACAGCTAAGGACAGAATCGTGCGCAGCCGTTTTCCGGTGGCCTACAATCCCTCTGCACCCAGCCCAGAAACGTGGCTGGGCTTTCTTCATGGCCTTCTGTATGAAGATGACATTCCCACCCTACAGGAATACATCGGCTACTGCCTGATTCCCAGCAACAAGGGACAGCGCATGATGGTGATTAAAGGCAACGGCGGCGAGGGCAAATCCCAAATTGGTGCGGTGCTGTCCGCTATATTCGGCACGAATATGAAAGACGGCAGCATCGGCAAGATTTCTGAAAACCGCTTTGCCCGTGCCGATCTGGAACACATTCTGCTGTGCGTGGATGATGATATGCGGATGGAAGCTCTGCGCCAGACCAACTATGTAAAATCCATCGTGACAGCACAAGGCAAGATGGATTTGGAACGTAAAGGCAAGCAGAGTTATCAGGGCTGGATGTTCGCCCGGCTGCTGGCATTCAGTAACGGTGATCTGCAAGCCCTGTATGACCGCAGTGACGGATTTTATCGCAGACAGCTTGTGCTGACCACCAAGGAAAAGCCGGTGGACAGAGCTGACGATCCTGATCTTGCAGAGAAGATGAAAGCTGAAGCCGAGGGTATCTTCCTGTGGGCATTTGAAGGCTTGCAGCGGCTTGTTGCCAACAACTTTAAGTTTACGGAGAGTGACCGTATCCGGGAAAACCGGGAAGCGGTCAAGCGTGACAACAACAATATCTTCGATTTCATGGAATCGGAGGGATACATCCGGCGCAAAGCGGATGCGTCCATCAGCTCCAAGGATTTCTATGAAATCTACCGGATGTGGTGCGAGGAAAACTCCCTTGCACCGCTGAAAGCCCGCAGCTTCAGCGACGCCATGATTGCCAATGCCAGAAAATTCAATCTGGAGCATTGCAACAACATCACCAACTCTGCTGGACGGCGGGTTTGGGGATTCATGGGAGTGGAAGCCATTGCACGACCTCATATAAATGGGTTTTACGGAGATTCGCCGTGTACGTACGTACCGGAGGACATTCCGGAGGAATGGCGGCAGGTCGAGTAAATCCCATTGCTGGTACGTATGTACGCAGCAAAAGAGCGTGAAACGCTTGTTATAGAAACAGCACACATCCTCTCGTTCGGGCTGTTTCTATGTCCACAGGCTTTTGAAAAAGTGTCTGTGGACACCGGCTGCAAGAGGAAGTTGACACAGAACAGCTTCATGCAGACGGGCTGACCATGGGAAAAGGCGCAGACATTTTCGCCTTGGTCAGCAGAGGTCACCGCAGTGACCGCATTCCCCCTCGGGAGAGCCCTCGGAGAGCCCACGGCACTTTGCAGCCAGTATGGATGAAAGTGTCATAGTGGGTTATTACACTTTGAAAAAGTGCCGTTCTCCAGCCTTCCGCTGTCTGCAAATCTCAAAGAAAGGAAAAATCCAATGGCAAGAAATGATGGAATAGACCGTACCGTAGCCAGAAATCAGGACTTGGAAACACCGGCTGATGTGGCGAAGGTACAGGAACACAATGAGCGTGAAAAGGACAGCTACAGCAATCAGGACATCGTGCCGGAACGCACTTCTCTGAACGTCCATTTCAAAGCACCCACGGACGATTATGTAAAAATGTTTGAGCAGATGGAACAAGACGGCGTGATCTCCACCAGAGGTCTGAAACCGGATGCCGTCAAATACGGTGAGTTGGTATTTGATGTGAATTCCGCTTATTTCTACAATCATGGCGGCTATGAATTTGCGAAACAGTTTTATGCCGATGCCTACAAAGCTGCTGCGGAGATCGTAGGTGGTGAGCAGTATATCCTCTCCGCTGTGATGCACGCCGATGAGCGCAACCGAGCAATGTCCGAAGCTTTGGGCGAAGATGTGTACCACTACCACCTTCATGTGGTTTATATCCCGGTGGTGGAAAAGCAGATCCTTTGGTCGAAGCGATGCAAGGATGAAGCCCTCCGGGGAACCGTTAAGGAGGTCATCACACAGGTCAGCCGCAGTAAGAAATGGGAGTCCAAGCCGGTGCTTGACAAGGATGGTAATCCAATGTTGAACGCAAAAGGAAAAAAGATTTTGAAGTCGTCCTACAGTGTGTTGCAGGATGACTTTTTTCATTTCATGCGAAATGCCGGATATACCGATGTGGAGCGTGGAGAGCGTGGCAGTACAGAGGAACATCTGACTGTGACCCAGTTCAAGGTGCAGGCAGAACAGCAGCGCTTGGAAGCTGTGACCGGGCAGGTGGCACAGGCGAAGCGGGGGTTGGAGAATGCCAAAGCTGCCACGGAGAAACAGAAAAAGAAACTGGAAGCTCTGCAAAAGGAAACCAAAACAGCAAAGACCGTTGCTCTGACGGTGCAGGAGATTGAAACGATGGGAAAGAAAGCCACATTCGGAAATAATATCACGCTGACACCGGATGAATGTGACACGCTGAAACGCTATGCCACCAACGGCATTATCTACAATGCGGAAAAT
>OKTO01000743.1_pt1 | contig 10634 bp, 10 predicted proteins | sample 1606101 | NCBI WGS metagenome assembly OKTO01 (sample SAMEA3879513, study PRJEB24766) | human gut metagenome | biome: human-associated habitat; feature: feces | place: USA | collected 1985/1987
CGATGGTCTTGCAGGTCAGGGCAAAGCCCAGTTCTTTTTCGGCGTGCTGCACAAGCCGCAGCGCCTTGGAGTAGGAAAGCCCCATCTGCGCCGCTGCGCTGCGCAGCGAGCCGGTCTCCTCGATCAGATGGAGCAGGCGGCAGGGCCCCTCGCCAAAAAAGCGCTCGCCTGCGTCATCGCAGAGCATCACGCGCAAAGCAGGTTTCATGGTATCACCTCACAGCGGCAGCAGGGCCAGACGGCGTCGGCCCCGGCAGTCGGTAACGGGCAGCAGCTCCAGCGGGCCATACACGGCGGCAAGGGCTGCCTGCAGCACGGCAGGCGGGTCGGTTTTGGGGTGCAGCACCGCCGCGACCCCGCCGCCCTGCAATACCACCAGTATATCACAGCTGTCCAGCGCCAGCGCGGGGTCGTGCAGGCAGACCAGCGCGGTCTTGCCGCCGGTGTGGACCAGCTGCGCCAGCAGCGCGGTCATCCGGCTGCGGACAAAATCATTTCAGGGATTCAGCTGTACTTCTTCCGTACGGATCCTGAAAGTGGACGGAGAGAAAGCAGATACGTTCCTCTATAAATGGCCATGGAGACATGCGGTCTATGTGAGACCGGGGATGCACAACATGGAGGTTCGGGCGGACTGGCCTGTGCATACATGGCACAATGAGGCCGTCTGGTTCCATTATACGGTGGAAACACTGCCGGCGGTCACCGTGGAAGCCGGGGTAATATATGCGCTGGAATATGAGGTGAAGACGGATACGTGGACTTTATTCCGGTTGGAGAAAGACAGTCGGGCTTGTGAAAAAGAGTCAGTTCAGGAAGAATTTATAAAACCGGAAGGATATATATCGGACAATCATTTGTGGCGATGGAACGCCATTATAATTATATTTTGGATCTTGGGCATATTATTTATAAAGTACTGGTAATTTCTTCAGGAGGGGAGTTTGCATGAAGGAATTCAGAATAGAGGAGCGTCATGCGGGGAAACGCCTTGACCGTTTCATGGAAGAAATGGAGCACTGGCCCCATGGTATGGTGGTGAAAGCGGTCCGCACAAAAAAGCTGAAAGTAAACGGGAAAAAGGAAGACGGAACATATCGGCTCTGTGAAGGAGACAGGGTGGTTTCCTATGTCCTTCCGAAAGAAAAAAGGCGCGATTTCACGATTGTGTATGAAGATGAGCACATATTGATCGCCGATAAAAAAGCAGGACTCCTCTGCATGGACAGTACAGGAAAAACAACGCGGACGCTTATTGGTGAGGTGAATGAATATCTGGCGGACAAAGGAGAGCCGTCCGCGTACATGGTTCACCGTATTGACTTTAATACGAGCGGGCTCATGGTAATTGCTAAAGATGAAGAAAGCAAAGGGATCCTTGACCGTATGATCAAAGAGCGGGAATTGGAGAAAGTTTATCTCTGCATCGTATCCGGGGTTCCGAAGAAAAAGGAAGGACACCTCACTCATTATTTATTTAAGGACGCGAAACAGGGAAAAGTATTTTTGTCTGATGTTCCGCAAAAAGGGGCAAAGTCTGCTGTTACAGCCTATCACATCGTGAAGACAGGTCAGAATTTGTCTCTTCTGGAATGTACGCTTCTCACCGGACGGACACACCAGATCCGCAGCCAGATGGCATATATCGGACATCCGCTTATTGGAGATGACAAGTATGGCAGCAAAGAAGTAAACCGCCGATATGGGGAGAAGGGACAGCTTCTTCATGCATGGAAAATCACATTTCATTTAAAAGGAAGCGGGCATCTTTTGTCTTATCTTGATGGGCAGACCTTTACAACGGAAAACGTTCCTTTTCTGAAATCATATTTCCCTGATGGGAACAAAAATTTTGTCATAAAATGATCGGGTTTGATTTCCCGGAGGGAAAGGGATAAGGGGATGCAAAAAATTCATGTCACTTCGGATAGAAAAAATGGGTATTGGCAGAATGGAAGAATAGAGTTATTATAAACGGGTACATGTTTTTAATTTGTTTTCAGTGTTATCGGAGTATAGGATTATGGGAGAGAGAGACGGTTTCAAGTCCCGCATGGGATTTCTTCTGGTCAGCGCAGGTTGTGCCATCGGCATCGGGAATGTGTGGAAGTTCCCTTATATTGCCGGTCAGTACGGCGGCGCTGTTTTTGTGCTGTTTTACCTGGCATTTTTAGTGCTTATGGGGATTCCCGTCATGACGATGGAGCTGGCGGTAGGACGCGGCAGCCGCCAAAGCGCGGTGCTCGGCTATAAGAAGCTGGAACCGCAGGGAAGCCTCTGGCATATTCATGGATGGTTCTGCGTCCTTGGCTGTTATCTTCTTATGATGTATTACACCACTGTTTCCGGATGGATGCTGGCATATTTCTGGAAGTTTATCAACGGCACGTTCAGCGGCGCTTCCAAAGAAGCTGTAGGTGCCGTATTCGGGACCCTTCTCGGCAGCCCGCTGGAAATGGGCATCTTCATGGCGATGACCGTATTCCTCGGATTTGCTGTCTGCGGGTTCGGCGTACAGCGCGGTGTAGAGCAGGTGACAAAAGTGATGATGATGGGGCTTCTTGGGCTGATTGTTCTTCTGGCAGGCAACAGCCTTATGCTGGACGGCGGTGCCCCTGGTCTTGCCTTTTACCTGCTTCCTGATTGGGGACGGGCGGTTGAGGCCGGTCTCGGTAATGTGGCGGCAGCCGCCATGAATCAGGCATTCTTTACTTTGTCCCTCGGTATCGCGGCTATTGAAATTTTCGGAAGCTACATGTCTGATGAATTTACGCTGACAGGAGAAGCGGTGAGGATTACCGGACTGGATACTTTCGTGGCATTTATTTCCGGGCTCATCATTTTTCCCGCATGTTTTGCGTACGGCGTTCAGCCTGATCAGGGGCCGTCTCTTATTTTTATTACTCTTCCGAATATCTTTGTAAATATGCCTCTCGGCCAGTTATGGGGCGCTTTGTTTTTTGTCTTCATGACCTTTGCCAGCTTTTCTACGGTGACGGCGGTCTTTGAAAACCTGATCGCCTGTTCCATTGATAATTTTGGCTGGAACCGTAAGAAAGCGGTGCTTGTCAATTTAATCATCATTTTCCTGTGCAGCATTCCCTGTGTCCTTGGGTACAATGTTCTTGCAGACATGCATTTCATCGGCAGCCGTGACGTGCTGGACAGCGAAGACTTCCTGGTAAGCAACCTGCTTCTTCCCTGCGGTGCGCTGGTTTACCTTTTATTCTGCGTCACAAAATGGGGCTGGGGCTTTGATCATTACCTGGCGGAAGTGAATAAAGGAAGAGGCATGAAAATGCCGGGTGCCATGAAACCGTATTTCCAATATGTCCTGCCGGTGCTGATCCTTGTCATTTTAATCCGCGGACTGATGTAGGATGGGAAATATAAAGCCGGTTATGGGGAAGCATTTTGGAGGAAAGAAGTATGGAAGAAAGAGACAGTTTTAAATCCCGCCTCGGTTTCATCCTGGTCAGTGCGGGCTGTGCCATCGGTATCGGGAATGTGTGGAAGTTTCCATATATTACCGGAGAATATGGCGGTGCTGTTTTTGTACTGTTTTATCTGGCGTTTTTAATCCTTCTCGGGATTCCGGTGGTTACGATGGAACTGGCTGTCGGCCGTTCGAGCCGCAAAAGCGTGCTCCGCGGTTTTGAAACGTTGGAACCGAAAGGAACGTACTGGCATCTGCACGGATGGGTGTGTCTCATCGGCAGCTATATCCTTATGGTTTATTACACCACCATTTCCGGATGGATGGTTGATTATTTCTGGAAATTCCTGAGCGGTTCCTTTGTGGAAGCATCGCCCGGCAGGGTAGCGGATATTTTCGGACAGATGGTTTCCAGTCCGATGGAACTCATGTTTTTTATGGGACTTACTGTACTTGTAGGGTTTGCGGTTTGTGCAGGCGGTGTGCAGGGCAGTCTCGAAAAAGTGACAAAGTTCATGATGCTCGGACTTTTGGGACTGATTATCCTTTTGGCAGTGAACAGCGTCATGATTCCCGGCGGTGAAAAAGGGATTGCGTTTTACCTGCTTCCCGACTGGGGGCGGGCAGTTGAGGCCGGTCTCGGTAATGTGGCGGCAGCCGCTATGAATCAGGCATTTTTCACTTTGTCTGTCGGTCAGGGTTCCATGGAAATATTTGCGAGTTACATGGATAAGAAGAACAGTCTCGGCGGAGAAGCGGTACGAATTACGGCGCTTGATACCTTCGTGGCGCTTCTCGCCGGCCTTATTATTTTTCCGGCGTGCTTTGCGTACGGTGTGGAACCGGATCAGGGACCGTCCCTGATTTTCGTTACGCTTCCGAATATTTTTATCAATATGCCTATGGGGCAGATCTGGGGCGGATTGTTCTTTGTTTTTATGACCTTTGCCAGTTTTTCTACGGTGACTGCTGTATTTGAAGCACTTATCGGCAACTGTATGGATAACTTCGGATGGGGCCGCAAAAAGGCTGTTTATATCCTTTTACCGCTTGTATTTTTCGGCAGTATCCCCTGTGTTCTCGGATTTAATATGTGGTCTGATGTACAGATTTTGGGATCAAAAGGGATCCTTGATACAGAAGATTTCATTGTAAGTAATCTTGTGCTTCCCATCGGTTCCCTGATTTTTGCCCTTTTCTGCGTGTCGAAATACGGCTGGGGATTCGACCATTACCTGAAAGAAGTGAATACCGGCGACGGCATGAAGATTCCCCGCTGGCTGAAACTGTATTTTCAAATTGTCCTGCCGCTTCTGATTATGGTCATTGCAGCGCGCAGTCTGCTCGGATGATTTGATTTCATGACTCTCCTCAGGGGGAGTTTTTGTTTTGCTGATAGGGTATACTTAAAGCAATGAAAATAAATGGTTTATCCTGTTTATGAAAAAGAGGTGCTGAATGACAAAAGAAGAACGGGCTGAAAAATGGAGCCGGGGCATACCGGAAATGGAGTGCCTGACGCAGCAGGAAAAAGAAGAGATATGCCGGCGCGTTACTTTCCAATTATTGGTTTTAACAGGGATTCTGGCAGGTGCCGCCCTTTGCTGTCTTTCTTTCCTTTCGCTGGAAGATCCGGCGTTTTTTGATGTGTTGAACCACAGTGCGGATAAAGTGAATGAGATTCATAAAAATGTGCATTCCATGGCAAAGCGGCAAGGTGCGGCCGTTATGAGCCTTCCTTATGTGCTTCCCCTTGTTTTGCCGATCGTGATTCCGGCGCTTGCCGTCGTTTATTTTCTGAAGAAGCCGCTGTTGAGAAGGGAAGCGGGGAAATTATCACAACGGTGGCGCTTGGAAACAGATGTGAATACGACTGTGCAGTTTGCCTCGGAAGACATCAAAAAAACAATGGAGCTTCTGCAAAAAGATGATGTGCAGTATCTGATCCTGACGCCGCCTGCGCCCGTCATGGGCAGCCTTTTCATGCAGACCGCTCATGATGAGGGGAATCTGTTTACTCTGGAAATCAGCAAGGCGGAAGAAGGTGGAAGCGTCATTTACGGAAAAGAGAGGCAGACCGGGGAGCAGGTACTGTATGCGCTGCAAAATTACAGGAACTGGAATATCATTCCCGATACCTCCGGCTGGGAAAAGCTGTACACACTTAAAGATACACCGGATAAGAGGAGTGGCGGGGATCCGGCTCATACGCCTGCAGGCGGACAGGATGGAGCGGGCACATTTCTTCGGAACCTTCGCGAAAAGGGGGAGGAACTGCTGAATCACATTTATTGGGCCTTTGACGAAAAAACATATACATCAGTAGACACTTTTTCTGAAGATTTGAAAAGTTATATGGAAGACAACCGTAAAAATTGGAAACCGGAGGAAACCGCTGTGAAAGCGGGAAAAGTCTATATTGTCTATGAAGCGTTTCTTTCCGGAAAAGAAGAACTGCTTGCCAACGAAAAGGTGGTCGATGAATCTGATTTGGACGAGGAGAATCGGATAGACGGCCTGTTTCAGACGGATATAGAAGCTCTGCTGTCCGCAGATAACGGAAGCTGTTTCACGAGCGGGGAGCTTTTGATGAAAGTGCACAACCAGCTGGCAGGGAAAGATTTGGGCGATCATTGTTTTTTCGAAGGACTGGAACGGGTAGAGACGGAGGATGGCATTCCCCGCTGGCGGGTTCGGCTCGGCTCATGAAACCCATGAGGGAATGTCTGATTGACTTTCTGTCATCATAAACATTTATATTATACAAATAAGGTATAATGTGACGATTTAAGTGTAATCCTGAAAGCAAAGTGGTATATTTATCTAAGATGTTCATTTTATTTTTATCTTTGAGGTGATGAAATGGCAAACTACAATCCTTATGAAAATATGCTCCATGTTTTGGACAAGGCAGCCGAAGTTTTAGGTTACAAAAAGAATGATTATGAATTTGTGCGTTATCCGGAAAGGGAACTGACCGTGAGCATTCCGATTACCATGGATGACGGCCATGTAGAAGTGTTTTCGGGGTACCGGGTACAGCACAATACAGCCCGCGGCGCGGCAAAAGGCGGTATCCGCTTCCATCCTGCTTCTGACGAGAATGAAGTAAAAGCTCTTGCCGCATGGATGACCATAAAGAATGCTATCGGAAATATTCCTTACGGCGGCGCTAAAGGCGGTATCAAGGTAGATCCCCATAAACTGTCCCAACGCGAACTCCAGCGTCTGGCACGCGGCTATGTGCGTAAAATTTTCCCGATTATCGGACCTGACAAAGATGTGCCGGCGCCTGATGTAAACACAAACGGTCAGATCATGGCATGGATTGCTGATGAATACGCCGCCCTTTCGGGTAAATGGGAACCGGGGGTCGTTACCGGCAAACCGCTGGCGACCGGCGGCTCTCTCGGCAGAAATGAAGCGACCGGACGAGGACTTCTCTTTACACTGGAGACCTGGTGCGAAAAGAATCATAAAAAGATGGACGGACTCACCATGGCCGTACAGGGATTCGGCAATGTAGGCTCTGTCGGGTCTCTCCTGATCCACCGGCAGGGGGTGAAAGTGGTCTGTGTCGGCGATATTAACGGTACCTGGTACAACCCGAATGGTCTTGATATCGAAGCGATGTATGTATACGCAAATTCCCACGGAAGATCCCTGAAAGGCTATACCGAAGCGGGGGCAACCATCATTCCGGACAGGGACCTTTTCTCTCAGGACGTGGATGTGCTCTTTATGGCGGCGATGGAAAACCAGCTTAATGAAAAGACAATGGAACTGGTGAAAGCGAAACTGGTACTGGAAGGCGCTAACGGCCCGACCACCGAAGAAGCGGATATCTGTTTTGAAAAGAAAGGCATCGAAGTGCTGCCTGATGTCATGTCCAATGTAGGCGGTGTGGTCGGTTCTTACTTTGAATGGGTACAGAACCGCACCGGTTATTACTGGACAGAAGACGAATACAATGAACGGTTGAAAATTAAAATGCGCCAGGGCTATGAAGATGTACTGGCACTGAAAGAAAAATATAAAGTCACTTATCGTCTTGCCGCGTATATGCTTGCGCTCCAGCGTGTGGTAGAAGCGCAGAATACAAGAGGTTTTCTCGGATAATTGAAGAACATGCAAAGAATCGGCTTCCGTAAAGGGGCCGGTTTTTTTATGATAACCGGAGTAAGTACGGTTTTAGGAAAGCAGAAGACGGATTACGGACTGTGGCGTTATGGGGTTCTCCATTCCCATTCGCTTCGTATATACCTGCTTTCTTTGGGGATTTCCCTGCATCTTTGACGGAGGCCGGCGCATATCATATGATATAGAAGTTATGACGGTTATTACGGATTAAAGTATAGGACGAAAGGGGCTGTCTTATGATGGTTGCTTTGAGAGATTGTATGCCTATGACATCCTGGCTTGTGCTGACTATGTATTTTTGCTTTTTCTGTCTTACCTGCCGGTATGTCATCGAAGGGCCGGGCGGGAAGATCTTTTCCGTCATCTCTTTTTTAATAGGCGGTACTGTTATTGCCATGGATACGGGAGCAGGCATTGCGGGAGGCATCATCTGTCTGCTGGGCGTATTGAACCTGGCCAGCCATAAACCGTATTTTGGCCGTAAAGTTGCCCCGCGGTATGTTACGTCATTTTTTTCTACAGATCTGGAATATGATCGGAGGAAGCTGTTTTTCGCCAGTATACTGCTGGCAGTTCCGGTTGTACTTTTCTGCCGCTTCCTGTTTGGAATGGAGTCATTGTGGCTGATGGCCGTGTGTGCTTTCCTTTCCGTTTTCTGCATGCGTGATATCCTTCTCCATTGGGTGGATCCGTTTTGTATCCATGGGAAAGAAAGCAAAATTGTTACGCTCCGTGATTATCAGACGCGGAGGATGAGGGGCAGACATTACCGTCATGTAAATATGAATTTTTTCTGGTTTAAGGAAAGCGGGCCCTATGTGGCGGATGCGTGGCGACAGCGGCTGTTTGTTGATCATATCGGTTCAAAATACCAATGTGTAACGGGAAAGGGCCTTTTTGGAACGGAATATATCGTTCGTGTGCAGATGGCGGAAGACCGTGGAATCCAGTCCCCAGAGCCAATGGGGTATGGGAAAGGGTGGCGTCTTACGAGGCAGATGTATTCTAACTATTTCATGCTTCCTTTTCTACTCATGGGGATACTGCTCATCATCTTGCCGGTGATAGGACTGACCGTGCTGTCTGCGGTAGAGGTATCATTTCCTCCCGGTTATCTTCTGCTTTATGCGGGGCTGCCTTTTCTTCTGGGGGTAATGAGTCTCTTTCTGGGGCTGTGGGTGCGGCGCAGGCAGTCGCGGAATCTGGTTCATCTGGGAACAGGGCGGGAAAAAACATTTCGCCAGTGGGAACAGATCATGCCGGAATTGCAGGAGCTTACAGAAGGAGAAAAAGCGCGTATTTATGATGAAGTAGTATGGAAGATCAGGATACTTGTTCTTGTTGTATTGATCCTGCTGGCGGGGATTCTGCTGCTTGCCCTTCCTGCGGCGTGGAAATGGTTTGTGGAAGTGTATTTCCCTTTGCTGCGATATATTGTGGATTCTGCGGCAGAGATGCCCGATTTGTATAGCGGTTATGGAGTCAGACTGTTTGCTTCATCCCTGTCGCTTCCGGCCATGTTCTTTATTCTGCATTTGGTAGTGAAAAAGATTTTTTTGCGGAGTTTTCTTCATACAGCATGGGAACATGTGAAAAACAAGACATAGTATAAGTTGGATATGGAAAACTTCATTTTATGCAGCAGGGGTCAGGGATTTTCTTGGATAAACAGATCAGGAAAAGAAATCAGCCCCGCAAGCGGAGGATATATTTTCTGCAAAAGAACATAGCCGGAATGGGATACCGGTATCAGAACGGATTTGAGAAAGGAAAGGGACATCATGGATCCTTTTTTGTGGCTTGTGGGATTTGTAATCTTTGCAGAGAGTGCATTTTTTCTTGGCATCTTGTTTGTACTTGCCTTTTACGGCTGGCGTCTGCTCCGCCATATCTGGCAGGGGACAGCGTTTACCGCTTATCATATAGAAAATGAGATACTGTATATCCATAATGTGTTTGAAACTTCTTGTCCCCTGTCCGATATAGAACGGGTGGAAGCAAGGAAAGTACTACTGTACCGCCGCCCGCTGAGTGGGGGCGCCAAGTACTTTATTCGTCTGTATCGAAAAAACGGCAGGAAGACAGGCATGATAATCTGGGGAGAGGGATTTAAGTATTACAATTATGAAAGTGCCGAGGAAAAATTGAAAGAGTTTTTTCAATTGATGGAGTCCCGGGGGATTCCCTGCCGGATGACGGATGGATGGGATTGGTTTTTCCATGTATAAAAAAACAGGGAATGCGTTTTTTGAATGAATTTCACTGAGGCGGTAAAGCGGTATCGGTATGGAAAGAAAGGGTAAATCCGCCTGTATACTGCTCTTTATTATCTCATTTCCGTGTAGAGATGAAATGCTTCCCGCAATAAGACATGCAAAGGTGTCCGTCATCCCCGGCGGGTGCTTTTTTGTTGGACAGAACTATCTTTTCTTTTAGATACAGAAGAGAAATATGTCTCTGCGGAAATAAAAGGCGCATGCGGGGAAACATGAGGACGGCGGGGAAAGCTTTGTGGTAATATAAGTGTGTATAAACAGGTTTGTTCCATTTATTTCCGTTCTGTCATTTGGAAAATATATGAAAGAGAAGGTGTGCACTTTGTCTGACATTAGACGACTTTACGTGAGAAAGAAAGAAAACTTCCGTCAGGGAGAAGAAAGTCTGACTGCCCAGCTGAAAGAAATTCTCGGTGAAAGGATTCATGAAACGGCCATTTACCACCGTTATGATGTGGATCATCTGAGTGGTGACGATTATGAAAAGGCTGTGGCGACCGTTTTCTCCGAACCGCCGGTAGACTCCGTGCAGGCGGAATTACCGAAAGGGGATATGGTGATTGCCGTGGAATTCCTTCCCGGCCAGTATGATCAGCGGGCGGACTCGGCAGAACAGTGCCTTGCTATTGTTACAGGCCGTGACGGTGCCCGTGTACGGTGTGCTCTGGTGTATGTTTTCCATGGTGATTTTACAGACGGAGATCGGGAAAAAATCTTGAAATTTCTTGTAAATCCTGTGGAATCAAGGGAAGCATCTCTGGAAGAAGCGGAAACCCTGGATC
>OKTO01000745.1_pt1 | contig 10632 bp, 10 predicted proteins | sample 1606101 | NCBI WGS metagenome assembly OKTO01 (sample SAMEA3879513, study PRJEB24766) | human gut metagenome | biome: human-associated habitat; feature: feces | place: USA | collected 1985/1987
CGTCACAAAGTAGCCCTTATCGCAGAATCAAATTTGAAATTTGATTCGCGATTCCTCCGACGAAAGGAATCGTCTGCGGAAAGGAGATTAGTATGTTAGTTCAGAAATATAAAGATATGCTGTCCGGAAAATCAGTGATTCGGCAGCTTTCGGAATTTGCTACGGCAAGGGGACAGGAAATCGGATACGAGAACGTATTTGATTACAGCCTGGGGAATCCTTCCGTTCCGGTTCCCAGAGAATTTACTGACCGCATGATCCATATGCTGGCGACGAAGGAACCGTTGGAACTGCACGGCTACAGTCCCAGCCTCGGTATTACAAGCGTCAGGGAGGCAATTGCGGAGAACCTGGAGAAGAGGTTTGGGCTGCCTTATCGTAAGGAGCACATTTTCATGGCATCCGGGGCGGCAGGAGCGCTGGCACATGCTTTTCGTCTGGTGACGGAGCCGGGAGATGAGATCCTGACTTTTGCACCGTTTTTCCCGGAATATCATCCTTATGTGGATCTCACCGGAGCGGTACTGAAGGTGGTTCCGCCCAATCTGGAGAACTTCCAGATCAACTTCGAGGCATTTGAGGAGATGCTGACGGAGAAGGTCAAGGCAGTACTGATTAATACTCCCAACAACCCCTCCGGTGTGGTATATTCCACCCCGACATTGCAGAGACTGGCAGATATCCTGAGAGAAAAGTCACGGGAATACGGTTATATTATTTATCTGATCTCTGATGAACCTTATCGTGAGATCGTGTTTGAAGGTGTAGACAGTCCCTGCGTATCCTATTTTTATGACAATACCATCATGTGCTATTCTTTCTCCAAATCCCTGTCTCTGCCGGGAGAACGTATCGGTTATGTGGCAGTGAACCCGGCATGTGAGGATGCGGAGACCATGATCAATATGTGCGGACAGATATCCCGCGGTATCGGACATAACTGTCCTCCTTCCATTATCCAGCTGGCAGTGGCACAGGTACTGGATAAGACAGCGGATCTGTCGGTGTATGAGACGAATATGAACATTCTCTATAAAGAACTGCTAGACTTGGGATTCACCTGTGTGAAGCCCGGCGGAACCTTCTACATTTTCCCGAAGGCGCTGGAAGAGGATGCCAAGGTATTCAGCCAGAAAGCATTGAAATATGATCTCGTTCTGGTACCGGGTGACAGCTTTGGTGCACCCGGATATTTCCGCATGGCCTACTGTGTGGACACCGAAAAAGTGGAGAGATCTCTGGAAGCTTTGCGTAAGTTCGTAAAGACCGAGTATGCAACTATCTAGATAGTTGCATGGAGAGAATGAGAAAAGCGAATCGTGCTTGCACGAATGAGTCTTTCGATATGCTGATGTGACGAAATAACCACATGAGCAAATAACAAGAGAACTTGTTATTCAGGAAAGCATCGCAGATGCGATTTTGCGAATGGGGTTCTGGATAGTTGCAGAAGCAGAAAGGAGAGTAATGAGAATGTATCAGGCAGGACTGGTATTGGAAGGCGGCGGAATGAAGGGTGTATACACCGCCGGCGTACTGGACTTTTTTACAGAAAAGGGAATTGATTTTTCCCACATCTACGGAGTATCCGCCGGTGCATGCCATATGTGCAGCTATCTGTCCAGACAAAAGGGACGGGCGCTGAGTGTCAGTGTGGATTATCTGGATACGAGACGGTATTGCAGCCTGGAAAGCTTATTGACCAGCGGAGATTTGTTCAATGTGGATTTCTGTTATCACCTGATTCCGGATTACCTGTATCCGTATGATTACGATACCTTTGAAAAATATCCTGGCAAGGCCTACAGCGTGGTGACCAACATCGAGACGGGACAGCCGGAGTATCTGCGTGTCCGTGATATCCGCAAGGATATCGACAAGATCCGGGCATCCGCATCCCTGCCGCTGGTGGCACGGAATGTGAAGATCGATGGGAAGCTGTATCTGGATGGTGGCATCAGCGATGCCATTCCTCTGGAGAAATCTATTCTGGACGGCAACCGGAAGAACATCCTGGTCATGACCAAAGAGGTGGGATTCGTGAGAAAGCCCGCATCTGCGTCACAGCTGGGACTCATAAAACTCAGATACCTGAAATATCCTAAAGTATATGAACTCATGGCAGACCGACATATCCGTTATAACGAGTGCCTGGACTATATTGACAGACAGGAGAAAAACGGTCAGGCTTTCGTGATCAGACCTCATAAGAAGAGTGATGTGGGACGGATAGAGAAAGACAAGGACAAACTGATCGCATTATATGAAGAGGGCTATCAGGAAGCAGAGAACTGCTATGAAGATCTGCTGGCATATCTCGAAAAATAAAAGCTCTGATTCGTCAGAAAATAAAAAAGATAGGAGAAACAAAATGTTAGAAATTATCAAGGCAATTATCTACGGTATCGTGGAGGGCATCACCGAGTGGCTGCCCATCAGCAGCACAGGACATCTGATCCTGGTGGAGCGTCTGATTCCCTTTCAGGAGACCAGTGAAGGCTTCTTCGATATGTTTGATGTTGTCATTCAGTTGGGAGCTATCCTGGCGGTAGTCGTTCTGTTCTGGAACAAGATCTGGCCTTTTTATATGAAGAAAAATCAGCAGACAAAAAAAGGTGGTATTGTAAGATCTAAAAAAGATTTTACGGTAGGAAATGTGGCACTGAGCATGGATGCTTTCTGGATGTGGGTGAAGATCGTTGTAGCATGTATCCCTGCGGTCGTTTACGGCCTGCTGTTTGATGATGCGGTGAGCGAAGCCTTCAAAAAAGAGATCGGAACCAGTGGTGTTACGATCCAGGTCATAGTGGTAGCTGTAATGCTGGTAGTGGTCGGCGTACTGTTTATCGTGATCGAGAATTGGAATAAGGACCGTGTACCTACCACAACAAAATTGTCTCAGCTGACTTACAGAGATGCACTGATCATCGGTCTGTGCCAGCTGGTAGCGGCGGCGCTGCCCGGAACCTCCCGCTCCGGAGCTACGATCCTGGGTGCTATTATGATTGGTATATCGAGAACGGTGGCAGCGGAATTTACCTTCTTTCTGGCGATTCCCGTTATGTTTGGAGCGAGTCTTCTGAAGGTATTGAAGTTCGGATTTGCATTCACGGGAATGGAGCTTGCCTGCCTGCTGGTCGGTACAGTGATATCCTTCATTGTATCCCTGTTCGTACTTCGTTTCCTGATGGGATATATCAAAAAGCATGACTTTAAAGTCTTTGGATGGTATCGTATTGTGCTGGGTATTATCGTATTGCTGTACTTTCTGGTATTCGCATAACAGTTGACAATTATAGGGAAAAGGAATACACTACCCTTATCGAGCGCCGGAATACGGTACTTGTGAGGAGAATGAAAATGTTTTTTGTACATGATTCGTACAGAAGGGAGACGGTAACATGGCAGTAGTTAAGAAAACTGTAGCACCTGTAGCAGCTAAAGTGGAAGCGCCTAAGGCAGAAGTTAAGAAAGCAGCACCGACAACTCCAGTTAAGACAGAAACCAAGACCGCTGTGAAGGAAGAGCCAGCAAAGAAAGCAGCAGCTCCAGCTAAGAAAGCAGAGCCAGCAAAGAAGGCAGCAGCTCCAGCTAAGGAAGAAGTAAAGAAAGCAGCAGCTCCAGCAAAGAAGGCAGCACCTGCAAAGGCAGAGGCTAAGAAGCCCGTAGCCAAGAAGACAGAGTTAAAGAGTGAGATCAGCGTTCAGTTCGGTGGAAAGTCCTACTCTCAGGAAGAACTGCTGAAGATCGCCAAGGACGTATGGAAATACGATCTGAAGCAGAAGGCAGCTGACCTGACCAGCGTAGAGCTGTATGTAAAGCCCGAAGAGAACATGGTTTACTATGTAATGAACAAAGAGATCACCGGAAGCTTCTACATATAATTGTCCAGAGTCAGATAAAATGAGCAAAGTATATGTCGAATGCTTGCATTCGTAAGAATACTTGTGAGCAGGCCCCAAAGTTGAATTTACCACTTTGGGGTCTTCGTATCTATAAAAATGTTAAAGGATGACAGAATGCAGAAAAAATCAGAAAAGATTATTTTTACATTATATCTGTTGGGATTCCTGGCACTGGCACTTACACTTGCACTGTTGCAGCCGCTGGCCAACACACCGCCGCTGTATGGTAATCCGCCGGATGAACATGCGAGATATCTGATCCCGCAGTTTATCTGCAAGTATGGGAAGATCCCTACGGGATGGGAGGAAGAGGTGCGGATTCCGGCCTACGGATTTTCCTATGCTCTGTATAACGTATTTCCCTATATCGTGCAGGGATATCTCATGCGCTTTGTGAGCCTGTTTACGGAATCGGAAGTGGTACTGCTCTATACCGCTAGACTGGTGAACGTAACCTTTGGCCTGCTGATGGCAGTAGTGGTATATTTGATTGGAAAAAGAGTGCTCCGGGATGACCGGTTCCGTTGGCTGTTCTGTTTTGCAGTAACGTACCTGCCGGAGGGATTGTTCCTGCACACTTATGTGAATACGGATTCCTGCTGTATGTTATCCACGGCCATGATGGTATATGCTCTGGTATGCGTATATCAGGATGGTATAAATCTCCGCAACAGTCTGTGGATGAGCGGTGGTATTATTCTGTGTGCTCTTTCCTATTATAATGCCTACGGATATATCGTAAGCTGCATTTTACTCTTTCTGTTGTCCTTTTTGCAGAAGAAGGAAAACGGTGGCTATTCTTACGACTGGAAGAATATGCTGAAATACGGCTGTCTGATCGCCGGAGTAGTTCTGGCGGGGATCGGCTGGTGGTTCATCCGCAGTTATATCGTTCTGGACGGAGATCTGCTGGGACTGGCCACCCGGGAAAAGATGGCGATCCAATATGCGGTGGAGAGTGTCAATCCGCTGACCATGCAGACTTATCAGTCCATGGGTTATACGGTGCTGGAAATGTTCCGGGAACGCTACACACTGTCCGGTCTGTTCCACAGCTTCGTGGCAGCTTTCGGCTCCATGTCCATCTACGGAAGCATCTGGCTGTATCGGGCGTATAAAGCATTTTTTGTGCTTGGCACCGCGGGAAGCCTTCTGTATGTGATCTGCTATAAGAAGCGTCGCAAAATATCCGGAAGAGAATGGTTCTTCCATATTAATATGCTTTATTGCATTTTTATGCCGGTATTTCTGACAATTTATTATGCATACACCACGGATTATCAGAATCAGGGACGGTACCTGCTCCCAGCGCTGCTCCCCCTGATGTATTATATGATAAAAGGAATTCAAAAACTTTCGGAACTGAAGATCAAAGGCAGAACCTTTCCCCGGTGGCTGGTGAATACAGGGGTTGCGATATGTTTTCTGATCCTTGTCGGAGGCACAATAGATATGGTATATGTACGGGCACTTCCCGTATATCTGGAGACAGGACTGGTACTGAAATAGTGCCGGTCCTTTTTGTGTATACGATGAGCCAAGTACAGATTTGTGTTTGCACAAGAATCTGTATTTGGCGAATGAGGCTCTGAATAGTTTTTTTTAATAGTTTGTTTAGAATTATTTTCCGGAAAATCAGTTGACAATAATACCCTGTAGTGCTATTTTAGGGTAAGAAGATGTTAGCACTCCTTTTAGATGAGTGCTAATAATCCCAAAGGGAGTGATGGAATGCAATTGGATGACAGAAAAAGAATTATATTGCAAGCCATTATCCGGAACTACTTGGAAACGGGAGAGCCGGTAGGCAGCAGGACCATTTCAAAATACACAGATCTGAATCTAAGTTCGGCAACCATTCGGAATGAGATGTCAGATCTGGAAGAGATGGGTTATATCATACAGCCGCACACTTCCGCAGGAAGAATTCCTTCCGATAAGGGATATCGCTTCTATGTGGATACCATGATGGCCACCAGAGAGCAGGAAGTCAATGAGATGAAGGATATGCTCTTAGAGAGGCAGGATAAGCTGGAGAACCTGTTAAAGCAGGTAGTTAAGACCCTGGCTCAGAACACACAATACGCCACCATGATCAGTGCTCCGCAGGTACATCGCAACAAGGTAAAGTTCATCCAGCTGTCCCGGGTAGATGCCGGACAGATTCTGGCGGTCATCGTTGCCGAAGGTAATGTGATCAAGAACAATATCCTGGCGGTGAATCAGGAACTGGATGATGAGACACTGCTGAAGCTGAACATTCTGTTGAATACCCACCTCAATGGTTTGTCCATGGAGGAGATCAATCTGGGAATGATCGCAGCAATGAAGCAGCAGGCCGGAATCCACAGTGAGATCGTCAGTGAAGTGATCGATGCCGTGGCAGATGCCATCAAGGCAGACGAGGACCTGGAGATCTACACCAGCGGGGCCAACAATATTTTCCGGTATCCGGAACTGGCAGATCAGTCCAAGGCAAGTGAACTGATCAATGCCTTCGAAGAAAAACAGCAGCTGGGCGGTCTGATCCAGGAGTCCCTGGCAGATGAAGGCAGCACAGGTATCCAGGTGTACATCGGAGACGAGACACCGGTGCAGGGCATGAAGGATTGCAGTGTTGTCACAGCTACTTATGAATTGGGAGAAGGCATGAAGGGAACCATAGGAATCATAGGTCCCAAGAGAATGGATTATGACAAGGTCATAGGAACGCTGCGGACGGTGCAGAACCAGTTGGATGACCTTTACCGCAAAGAATAGACAGATTCCAGAAAGGAAAGTAAGAATGGCAGATCAGGAAAAAGAAATATTAGAGGAAGAAATGGAACAGGATCTTTCAGATGCCGAAGAACTGAAGGAAGAAGAGACAGAAGATGAGGAACCCGTGAGCAAGGAAGACAAAAAGGCAGCAAAGAAGCAGGCAAAGCTGAACAAAAAGGAAGATTCCTACAAGGAGAAGATCGATCAGCTGGAAGACAGAGTAAAGCGTCAGATGGCAGAGTTCGAGAACTTCCGCAAGAGAACCGATAAAGAGAAACAGGCAATGTTCGATACCGGTGCCAAGAGTGTGATCGAGAAGATCCTTCCGGTAGTAGATAATTTTGAAAGAGGCCTGGCAACGGTTCCCGAGGAATCCAAAGAGGATCCTTTCGTAGACGGTATGAACCGTATCTACAAACAGCTGATGACAGAACTTGAGAACATCGGTGTGAAACCAATCGAGGCAGTCGGACAGGAATTTGATCCGAACCTTCACAACGCAGTAATGCAGGTGGAGAGCGATGAGTATGAATCCGGTGTCGTAGCCCAGGAACTTCAGAAGGGTTACACATACCATGACATGGTCGTAAGACACAGCATGGTAGGCGTTGTTCAATAATTTGATTATCACATATTTTTGAGAATAGAAACTATAAAATGAAAACAGAGAATAAAAACAGGAGGAAAATATTATGAGTAAGATTATTGGTATTGACTTAGGTACAACCAACAGCTGTGTAGCTGTTATGGAAGGTGGTAAACCCACCGTTATCGCTAATACAGAAGGTGCAAGAACCACACCCTCTGTTGTAGCATTTACCAAGACCGGTGAGAGACTGGTCGGTGAGCCTGCAAAGCGTCAGGCAGTTACCAACGCAGAGAAGACCATTTCTTCCATTAAGAGAGATATGGGTACCGATCGCGGCCGTACCATTGACGGCAAGAAATACTCTCCTCAGCAGATCTCCGCAATGATCCTGCAGAAGCTGAAAGCAGATGCCGAGAGCTATCTGGGTGAGAAGGTTACCGAGGCAGTTATCACAGTTCCCGCATACTTCAATGATGCCCAGCGTCAGGCTACCAAGGATGCAGGTAAGATCGCAGGCTTGGATGTAAAGCGTATCATCAACGAGCCTACCGCAGCAGCACTTGCTTATGGTCTGGACAATGAAAAAGAACAGAAGATCATGGTATACGACCTTGGTGGCGGTACCTTTGATGTATCTATCATCGAGATCGGTGACGGTGTCATCGAAGTACTGGCTACCAACGGTGATACACACCTTGGCGGTGATGATTTCGATAACAAGATCATTCAGTGGATGCTGGATGAATTCAAGAAGGCAGAAGGCGTAGATCTGTCCGGTGATAAGATGGCTATGCAGAGACTGAAGGAAGCAGCTGAGAAGGCTAAGAAAGAGCTGTCCAGCGCAATGACCACCAATATCAACCTTCCTTTCATTACCGCAACCGCAGAAGGACCCAAGCACTTTGATATGAACCTGACTCGTGCTAAGTTCGATGAACTGACCAGAGATCTGGTTGACAAGACCGCTATCCCCGTACAGAACGCTATGAAGGATGCTGGCCTGAACTATTCTGATCTGGGTCAGGTACTGCTGGTAGGTGGTTCTACACGTATTCCTGCGGTACAGGATAAGGTAAGAGCCCTGACCGGTAAAGAGCCCAGCAAATCTCTGAACCCTGATGAGTGCGTAGCAATCGGTGCTTCTATCCAGGGTGGTAAGCTTGCAGGTGATGCTGGTGCCGGTGATATTCTGTTACTGGATGTAACGCCCCTGTCCCTGTCCATCGAGACCATGGGTGGTGTCGCTACCAGACTGATCGAGAGAAATACAACCATTCCTACCAAGAAGAGCCAGATCTTCTCTACCGCTGCTGATAATCAGACCGCAGTAGATATCAACGTAGTACAGGGTGAGCGTCAGTTCGCCAAAGATAATAAGTCCCTCGGACAGTTCCGTCTGGACGGTATTGCTCCAGCTCCCAGAGGAATCCCTCAGATCGAGGTTACCTTCGATATCGATGCCAACGGTATCGTAAATGTATCCGCTAAGGATCTGGGTACCGGCAAGGAGCAGCACATCACCATTACCGCAGGCTCTAACATGTCCGATTCCGATATCGAGAAGGCTGTCAAGGAAGCAGCTGAATTCGAAGCACAGGATAAGAAGCGTAAGGAAGCTATCGAGGCAAGAAACGAAGCAGACTCTTTCGTATTCCAGACCGAGAAGGCTCTGAATGAAGTAGGTGACAAGGTACCCGAGAGTGACAAGACCCAGGTACAGGCTGATCTGGAAGCTGTGAAGGCTATTCTGGAGAGAACCAAAGACCAGGAGATGAGCGACAGCGATGTAGATGAGCTGAAGGCTGCAAAAGAGAAACTGACCCAGAGTGCTCAGTCTGTATTCACCAAGATGTATGAGCAGGCTGCTCAGGCACAGCAGGGTGCACAGGGTGCAGCAGGCCCTGACATGAATGCACAGGCCGGTAGCAATGCTGGATCTAACGCAGACGATGATGTGATCGACGGAGATTTCAGAGAAGTATAATTAAACTTCACAAATAACGCAAATCGTGGTATAACAGTAAATGCTGTGTAACAGTGATTGCGAATAACAGGTGGCACAGGGTATGCGAAAGCGTGCCCTGTGCATAACCGTTTTTAGATTTAAATGACAGAGGTGCAAAAATGGCAGAGCAGAAGAGAGACTATTACGAGGTCCTCGGTGTAGATAAGAATGCAGATGATGCTGCAATTAAAAAAGCATACCGGGTACTGGCGAAAAAATACCATCCCGACATGAACCCCGGAGACAAGGAGGCAGAACAGAAATTTAAAGAAGCTTCCGAGGCTTATGCCGTGCTGAGTGATCCCGAGAAGAGACGTCAGTATGATCAGTATGGCCATGCGGCATTTGACGGTGGCGCAGGAGGTGCCGGTGGTTTCGATTTCAATGGAGCTGATTTTGGAGACATTTTCGGAGATATTTTCGGAGATATCTTTGGCGGCGGCAGAAGCAGAGGTGCCAGAAATAACGGCCCCATGAAAGGTGCCAACATCCGTACCAGTGTTCATATCACTTTTGAAGAGGCAGTTTTCGGCTGCAAGAAAGAGATCGATCTTACGGTAAAGGAAACCTGTAAGACCTGTAACGGCTCCGGTGCGAAGCCCGGAACCAGCCCTGAGACCTGTACCAAGTGTGGTGGTAAGGGTCAGGTGGTATTTACCCAGCAGTCTTTCTTCGGTACTGTGCGTAATGTACAGACCTGTCCCGACTGTCAGGGTACCGGTAAGGTGATCAAGGACAAATGCCCGGATTGCCGTGGTACCGGATATATTCCTATGAAGAAACGTTATGCGGTGGATATTCCCGCAGGTATCGACAACGGACAGTCTACCCGTATGCCGGGACTGGGTGAGCCAGGTGTCAACGGTGGCCCCAGAGGCGATGTGCTGGTAGAAGTGATCGTAGGTCGTCATCCTATCTTCCAGAGACAGGATTTCGATATTTTCTCTACCGTACCTATTTCTTTTGCAGTAGCGGCATTGGGCGGCGAAGTGCTGATCGATACGGTAGACGGCAAGGTGGTATATGATGTAAAGGCCGGAACCCAGACCGACACCAAGATCCGTCTGCGCGGCAAGGGTGTTCCTTCCTGGAGAAATAAGGATGTCCGCGGTGACCATTATGTAACACTGGTGGTTCAGACTCCCGACAAGTTGAAACCGGAAGCAAAGGAACTGCTAAAGCAGTTCGATGTACTGACCGGAGATTCCCTGAATGCTGTGAAGAAAGCAACGGAAAGCGGAGAGGGAGAGACCAGGGAGAATGACTCCAGGGACGGCAAGAAGAAAAAGTTTTGGAAGTAAAAGTTAATAAATAAAATTCCCCGTAGCCTCGGCTGGGGTAAGAAACGCGGCACGCTCGCACTCTATCGCAGA
>OKTO01000749.1_pt1 | contig 10611 bp, 9 predicted proteins | sample 1606101 | NCBI WGS metagenome assembly OKTO01 (sample SAMEA3879513, study PRJEB24766) | human gut metagenome | biome: human-associated habitat; feature: feces | place: USA | collected 1985/1987
GGGTGAGAGTGAGAGAAAGCGCGCAGATAAAAGATATAAGTTTCTTGCTGTTCATTTTGCAGACCTCCGTCATCAATATTTTCACTCATGATACTCGCCAAAGCTAAGCCCGCCGCCGTCATACGCTTCTGACATTATCGCATTCGGATACTGCCCGAAAACGCCGCCCGAGGGGTCGCTCGTCCACTGCACTGCAAACCCGTCGCTGCCGTTGAGCTGTACCCTCAGCACTATAAAATATCCCGCGTCGGCGTTGTCGCAAAGCGCCTGAGCTATCTTTTTCGCGCCGCCCTCGCTGATACTTTCGGGGTCGCTCGCGTCATACACCTTGTCTGGCGTTACCTGCCAACTTTCATCGCAGCTGCCCGAAAATACGCTGTCCATCGGGTAGCCGCAAGTTTCGGCGTCCGCCAAATTCTCAGCCAAAGCAACATAAGCCGTCTTGCTGTTGCTGTTTGCGGTTTTCAGCTGCGATTTTTTATCGTACTCGGAATCACCAGAGCCGTTCTCAGCGTCAATTTCGCTGTCTGCTTCTTCCATTTCTTCGAGCGTTACAGTTTCGGTATCGTTAAGAGAAGGCAATATTTTTCCGTCAAAACTGTCTAAGTCAAAATATAAAGCCAGATGCCCCATATTGTTTTCACATTCCAATACTATTATCACATATGCCCCAGTGCAGTATGTATATCCGTCGGGAGCATCTTCTTTTTCTTCCTGCAAATACACTTTCATTATTTTGTTTTGTTCCAGCAGCTCGCTCCTTACACTTGCGCTTTCAAAAGTATCGCGGTCATCGTCAAGATTCTCCTGCATATCGCTCTCGGTATCTTCAGGCTCAAGCTCTTTCAACAGCTCAAAATTTGATGCTTTTTTGTAAGCCTCAAAATCGTCAGCTGCTATCGCCTTAGCCAAATTCATGCAGGAGTTTACATATCTGTCGAGCTGCGCCTTATCGGTGTTTACGCCATCGCCGAGTAAGGTCTTGTATTCGTAGTCGGTGTTTATCTCGATATCCGCATCGTCTGCTGCCGCGCCGCCTGCAATAACGTCCATTACCGACTTTTTGGAGTCTGAGGCGCTGTTATCGCCCGTGCCGGCGCTTGCAGAGCTTTTGCTGTCTTTATTGTGTTTTTTGCTTGACAAGTCCCCGCTTCCGCAGCCTACCATACTCATCGCGATAAGCACCGCGCATACCGCCGCTGTTAATTTTTTCATAGTCTTTACCTCCGTTGTGTCTGTATATTTGCATCTATTTGCGTGCAAGATTATTATAGCATTTGTATGAATGCAAATCAAGCCTTTTACGCGCTATATGTGATAAAATCTACATAATAACTAAATAGCTAAGGAGCAGTTTGTATGTATTTTTATCAGCGTATACGCGATATGCGCGAGGATAACGACCTCTCGCAGGAAAAAGTCGCAAAGATCCTCGGCATCACCCGCCAGCAGTACCAGCTTTACGAAAGCGGCAAGCGCGAGATACCCCTTCACCTCTTTATCCAACTCGCAAAGTTCTATAAGGTGTCCGCCGATTACCTCGCGGGTATCGAGACCCACCACGGCTGACCCCCTGCCCTCTTTTATTCTACCATTTTTCGACACACCTTTCAATAATTGCGGCGAAACTTGCATTTTTACGGCGAAATTGACACATATCGAATATTTTGTTAATACTTTTACTCTTATATTTTCCAATTTTCTTGGTTTTCCACTTGAAAAATCTTAATTTCTCCTTATCTTCATTGACATCCACGCTTTGAGATGTTATAATTTATTCATAAAACAAAAGGCAACTCAAACGTTACTGATATAAGGAGATATGCACTATGAAAAAAATATTGGCTGCGGCGCTTGCCGTTACCCTTACTTTCGGCTCTTCTGCCGCCGTTTTTGCTGAGCCTGCGGCTTCGCCCGACCTGATCGACGCTTACGAAAGCCTTCTTTCTGACAGCGCAGATGACAGCTCGCTCGCGGACGATACTGCGGATACCGATGATTCTGCCGACTCTGCTGAAGATACCTCGTCCGAAACAGAGGAGAACAGCGCGGCTGATACTAAGTCTGCCGACGAAAGCGCCGCCGACGTGAACACCGCCGACAGCACCGCTGAGGCAAGCGTGCCTAAGGGTCTGAAATATAAAGCCGACAACGACGGCAATATCACCATCACCGGCTTTAAGAGCAAGGCTAAGTCGCTCACCATTCCCGCTGAGATAGACGGCAAGCCCGTTACCGCTATAGGCGAGGCCGCTTTTCAGGAAAACACCACCCTCGAGAAAATAGTTATCCCCGAGGGCGTTGAGAGCATCGGCGATATGGCTTTTTACGCCTGCGAAAACCTCAGCGATATTACCATACCCTCTACCGTGCAGGACTTCGGCATGTTGGCTTTTCTCGAGAGCGCATGGCTGAACAATAAGGTCGCAGAAAACCAGTACGTTGTGGTAAACGATGTACTCGTAAGCGCAAACTACGTTGTCGGCACGGCTAAAGTACCCGATGGCGTAAAGCGCATAGGCAGCGGCGCATTCGCGGGCGCGCTGGTTTTCAGCGTCAAGATACCTGACAGCGTTACGCAGATAGATGAGGGCGCTTTCATGCTCTGCATGGCGCTTTACCGCATAACCATACCCGCATCTGTTGAAAGCATAGGCGACGCGGCTTTCTCGATGTGCTTATCCCTCGAAAGCGTTGACATCAAGCCGGGCGTAAAGACCATTGGCGAAGCGGCGTTCGCCGCCACCTCGCTCAAGACCGTAAAGATACCAGAAAGCGTAGAGAGCGTCGGCAACTCCGCATTCTCGCTCTGCGATTCGCTCAAGACCGTCATAATCTCTAAGAGCGTAAAGACCATCGGCACGGAAGCTTTCGCCGACTCGCCCGTAAAGAACATCTGGTACACCGGCAGCGCCGACGAGTGGAACGCCATAGAGGGCGATTTCAGAAAAGACATAAAGTCCGCAAAAATGCACTGCAACAAGCCCGAGAGCCTGCGCCTCATCTCCGAAGCGCGCATAAAACTTTCCAGCAGCAAGTACGTTTACGACGGCAAGACCAAGACCCCCGAAGTCCGCGCATACCTCGGCGGCAAAAAGCTCACACTAAATAAAGACTTCACCGTTTCTTACTCCAATAACAAGAATATAGGCATGGCGACCGTTACCGTAAAGGGCTGCGGCGAATACAGCGGAAGCTTCAGCAAAACTTTCAAAATATCCACCGCTAAGCAGAAGATAACCAAGATAAAGGCAGCTAAGGGCGGCTTTACCGCAAAGTGGGAAAAGCAGAGCATGGCTGACGGCTACCAGCTTAAATATGCCAACAATTCCGATTTTGAGAACGGCAAATCGAAGTATGTAAAGACCAACAGCACGACCTCGCTGAGCGTAAGCAAGCTGAGATCGGGCAAGACATATTTCGTAAAAGTACGCAGCTACACCACCGTAGGCGGCAAAAAGATATACGGCGACTGGTCTGACGTAAAGGCCATCACCACAAAGTAAACTGCAATTCATACACATTCGGCATAAAAGCGAAAAGTGATTTTTAGGTACTTATATTAAGAAACGGGAGAAAGCCTTTTTGAAGCTTCCTCCCGTTTTTGATGCTGTTTTACTTTATAAATCCCGCCGCCGCGCAGGTTATGTTGTCTATGCCGCCGTGCGCCAGCGCACTTTTTACAAGCTCTTTCGCGCAGCCGAGCGTTTTGCCCGACATTATCCGCGCTATCTCCTCCAGCGGACACATATCGTAAAGGCCGTCGCTGCAAAGCAGCAGCTTCATGCCGCGCTCGAGCTGTATAGGCTCGTAGGTCTGCGCCGTAAGCCCTCTGCCGTCTACGTCTACGCCCAGAAAAAGCGTAAGCTTGTGGCTGTCGGGGCTGTTTTCCGCCTCCTCGAGCGTGTAGATGTTCGCCATGTACTTGCGCATAGCAAGCGTGTGGTCAAAGCTTATTTGGTCGATGTTCCCGCCCGCGCAGAGGTATATCCTGCTGTCGCCCAACGAAAAGGGGTAAGCCACCCCGCCGCGGATATACACAAGCGCAAAGGTAGTGCCGCCGCGGTGAGAGCCGCTGTTTCCCAGCAGGCGGCATATCTCGCCGTTCACCTCCGCGACGTACTCGTTCACCGCGCCCTCTAATTGGTCGGCGGGCAGGGTGTTGAGCTTTTCAAAAAGCGCCGCGCTGTGCACCGCAGCCGTTTCAGCCGCAAGGTCGCCGCAAGCCTCGCCGCCCATGCCGTCGCAGACTTCCAGCATAAAAGCCCCGCCCGTCATCTGCTCGCGGTAGGTGAGCGCGCTCTTCTCCCGCCGCCTGCGGTAGCCGTTCAGCGAAAAGCTGTCCTCGTTCACCTCGCGCACAAGCCCGCTGTGGGTGCTTATGCTAATATCAAATGTCATATTCGGCATGGCGAACGCCCGCTGTGCCTTTATTTTCAGTTCGTCTTTCTTCACTTTCATCTTGCCTACCCCCTGCGCAAGTTAGGAGTCGTGGTTTCTTATTTTCAGGCTGAGTATGCTCACGACGTAGCAGACGGCGCTTATCAGCGCGCACATTCCCCACGCGCTCATAAGGTTGCCCGCAGTGTGGTCGTAGCAGTCCTCAGTTTCAAGCTTCACCACCTGCGGGAACACCTCGCTGAGTTTCAGCGGAAAAGCGTCGCTGTTTAGGTCGGCGGTGCTGCCGAAAGCGCTCATGCCCCACTTGCTGAAAGTTATGTAAGAGATCTTCTCGCTCCAGCCCGTGAGGTCGAAAAGCACTCCGCTCATTATTAGCTGCAATATCAGCACGAATGGCATTATCGTCATGGCGGTGGTGGGCGTGCCCGCTATCGAGCTTATCATTATGCCCATTATGTCCGCGCCGAATGTGATGAGCAGTATAGTGATGAAATATTCCGCTATCGCGGGCATGATTATGCCATTACTGTTAAAGTCGATAAAAGCCACGCATACCGCCGTCATTATCACCGACTGTATCAAGCAGATGATAAACTGCCAAAGCACGTTCGCCGTGACGTAAGCCGAGATCTTCATGCCGGAGCGGTACTCGGCGCGTATTATCTCGTGCTCTTTGCAGATATTCTGTATAGAGTTGAATATGCCTATCCATATCCCCGCCGAAGCTATCGAGAAAAAGCCCGATTTCGTAGCCTCGTAGGTGGTGAACATATCTTTTCCGACCACCAGCGCCACTATCAGCGAGATTATCGCCGCGAACACTACGAATTTCCAAAACTTCTCTTTCAGCGCTATTCGCCGTATCTTTTTGAAGTATATCGAGGTCTGCGCCGCGAATGATGCGTTATCCAATGTTCCTGCCCCCAGTCAGCATTTTGTATTTGCGGATGTATTCGTCCGCCCTGCCCTTGCCGCCCTCGGCAGGCGGGTTTATCTCTATCATTATGTCCTGCAATCTGCTCACGCCGAAAAACGCCAGCGCGTTTTCCACGCTTCCGTAAAAGGCTAGGTGTCCCGCGCGGTCTACCGAGTTTCGCGCCAGCACTATCACTTTGGTGAAAAGGCTCTTTTTCACGCCGTCTATCACCTGCACCGCGTCGTCCGGCTCGTGGGTTATCACCATTACTATCTTGTTTTCCTGCGATATTTCTTTCAGTATCTCCATCTGCTGCGTGCGCGAAGCCGCGTCCAGTCCCGAATCCGGCTCGTCGCAGATGAATACCTTCTGAAAGCCGACGAGCTGGTTCGCCACCGCCGCCTTTTTCTGCTGACCGCCGCTTAGCTGACCTATCAGCTTGTTTTGGTGCTCTTTTATGCCGACGTGCTCGAGTATATTATCCACCCTCTGCTCGCGCTCCTGCTTGGTGCAGCTTCCCAGCTTTATGCCCGCCGTATCCATCAGCGTGTTGCGCACGGTGTCGTTCTTGCGCAGGGTGAGGAACTGCGGCACCATGCCTATCTGCGATTTCATGTTCTTGAAATTTTTGTATAAGTCCTGCCCGTTGAGTATTATCCTGCCCTCAGCCTTGCTCTCGCCCAATATCGCGCGGATAAGCGTGGTCTTGCCCGCGCCCGAGCCGCCGAGTATAAGCACAAAGTCGCCGTTTTCAAACTCGGCGCGTATGTCTTTCAGCAGGGTCTTTCTGCCGAAGTCTACTTTCTTCGCGCGTATATCCACCATCAGCGCCGAGTGCTCTTTTCCGCCGCCGTTATTGTAAAAAAGCCTGCCGTGGGTCATGACGAGCGTGGTGTTCGCTATGCGTATAACGTCGTTGTCGAAAAGCCGCGTCTGCCGCGAGATCTCTTCGCCGTTCACGCCCACGCCGTTGGTGCTGCCGTTATCCTCTATATACCAGCAGCCGCCCTCGTGCAGCATCATAGCGTGGCAGCGTGAAGCCATAAGGTCGCCCAGCCGCAGAGTGCAGTTCTCGCCCCTGCCGATGCTCAGCGCGTCCATGCGGCTAATATCCAGCGTGCTCCATTTCTCGTTCATATCAAAGTTCGTGCTGAAAACTATCAGCACCGCGTCGGGGTGGGGCGAATGAAGCTCGGCGTGGTCTATGCGGATAATATCGCCGTCTGAAAGGCGGTATGCGCGCGAGCCGCGGTCGTTGTACGGCGCTAGGCGCTCGCCGTTTATGTATGTGCCGTTGTAGCTGTTGTTGTCGATATAGTAATACGCGCCGTCAGAGTCATCGAATATAAATTCGCCGTGGCGGCGGCTGACTATCTGCGAGAGCAGACGTATATCGCAGTCTGCCTGCGGATAATCGCGCCCCAGCGTTTTATCTCCCGTAAGGGTCACCACCGTGGGCTTGCAGAGCTTATCTATTATCAGCAGCGAAGCCGTTTTCGCGGGCTTCGGTTTGTAGTAAATAGTACGGTTCGTATCCATCTTCAAAGCTTCCCTCATTCATATCGTATGTGTATTTGTACAGCTTAGCCTGCGCGCCGCTCTCGCCGTCCTCCATATTCAGCACATAAAACACCAGCAGCACCGTTATCGCCACCGTGAATATCGTGATCATCACAGACAGCACGGCGAAGGGGCTGCGCTTTTGCTTTTTCGGCGCAGGCGCAGGGGCGTGGCGGTATGTTCCACGCGGCGGGTATGTGCCGTACTGCCCGTTCGGACGGTATGAATCGTTTGGTCTGTAAGAGCCGTACTGCCGCGGCGCGGGTCTTTGCCCCGTGGGATAACGCCCGCCGGGGTTAGGGTCATTCGTATTGCCGGCGCGATACTGCGGCGGGCGCTGCTGAGGTCTTGCAGGCGGGCGGCGGTTTATCACCGGCGAAACAGGCGAAACGTTTTGCGGACGGTTTTTCTGCTGCGCCCTCTGCGGCTCTTCGCCCTCGCCAGCGAAACGGTAGCGTAGGCGTCCTTAGCGGCTGGCTTCGGCATTATCTTAGGCTGACAGCGGCTCTCGACCTTGCCGTTATTAAACGCTTCTATTATCTCGCCCGCGTCCTGAAAGCGGTCTTCGGGGCGGTAGGCGCAGCATTTCATAACTATCTCTTTCAGCAGCGCCGAGCCGTTTTTCGGCGGGGGGAATGCTTTTCCGTTCAGCCGCGCGAATATAGCGTCGTTCACCTGATTTTCCGTAAAGCTGCCCTCGGTCAGCGGCAGCATATTGTCATTCAGCAGGTAGTAGAGCGTTATGCCGTATGAGTAGATGTCGGCGGTATTGGCGTAGCGGCGGTTGGTGCGCTGAACGTTCCATACTTCGGGCGCTATGAAGGGCTGAGTGCCCGCGAGGGTAGAGCAGCTGCTCGATTCGCCCTGTTTCGATACGCCGAAATCCCCCAGCAGGTAATCGCCGTTTTCGTCGATGAATATGTTCTCTACCTTTACGTCGCGGTGGAGCATATTTATATCGTGCATAGCTTTCAGCGCGGCGGCTATCTGCGTGGCAAGCTTCTGCACCTGCGCGGTATCCAGCGCGCCGCTCCGCTTCATCTCGTCGGCAAGGGCGGTGTAGTAATTCATCTGTATCAGCACGTCGAAGCCTACAAGCTCGCCGTTATCGCCGCGAATATCTTTTATAGAGTCGGCTATGCAGTGAACGAGGTAGGGGTAGCCCTCGAGCTTGTGCATATTCTTTATCTCCTGCACCACGGCGCTGCGCCGCTGCTCTATATAGGTCTGCGTATCCACATTCTTCGGCTTCAGCGCGTCGTTTACTATTATAGGTATTATCTTTACCGCCGAGTAAGCTGTTTCGCCGTAAAAATCGCGCCGCAGCTTATACACTTTTCCGAAAGAGCCGCCGCCGATAAAGCTTTCTCTATACCAGTTTTCCCAAAGCGGCTCGTAAGAGCTGAGCCTTTCGCCAATATCCTGCATACTTCATTCTTCCCCTTTATTTGAGAATATTTGAGTTTCAATATATTATCTGTCTTATTATAGCATATTTTTTGACAAATTTCAACATGAGGTCATTACAAAAGGTGAGTTTTGAAAACATCATTGTAAAAAAATCATGAACGCGCTTGACTTTGCCGCTATTCCTGCTATAATAAGCAATGTACGATTTCGTACATAAAGGAGAGTATATCTATATGAAAATTAGGTTATCAGATCATTTTACTTACTCGCGGCTGCTGCGCTTTACTCTGCCCTCTGTCGTGATGATGATATTCACCTCGATATACGGCGTGGTAGACGGCTTTTTCGTATCAAATTACGCAGGCTCTACCCAGTTTGCCGCCGTGAATTTTATCATGCCGTTCCTTATGGTATTCGGCGCGGTGGGCTTTATGGTCGGCGCGGGCGGCAGCGCGCTGGTATCTATGAAGCTGGGTCAGCAGCAGAAGGATAAGGCTAACGAGATATTCTCGCTGCTGATATACGCGCTGACAAGCGTGGGCGCGGTGTTCACCCTGCTGGGGATAGCGCTAATGCGCCCCGTAGCTCAGGCGCTCGGCGCGGACACAGATATGCTCGGCTACTGCGTTACCTACGGCAGGATTATAATGCTGGCGCTCGTGCCATTCATGCTGCAAAACGTTTTCCAGAGCTTTTTCGTTACCGCCGAAAGGCCGCATTTTGGGCTGTACGTCACGATAGCGGCGGGCGTTTCAAATATGGTGCTCGACTGGTTTTTCCTCGCGGTGCTGCACAAAGGCGTTGCGGGCGCGGCGGCGGCTACCGCCATTAGCCAGTGCATCGGCGGGATCATACCTCTGATATATTTCATATTGCCAAACAGCAGCGATCTGCGCCTCGGCAAAACGCATTTCGACGGCAAAGCTTTGGCTAAGACCTGCACCAACGGCTCTTCGGAATTTATGACAAACGTTTCTATGTCGCTGGTAAATATGCTCTACAATTATCAGCTCATGCGGCTCACGGGCAAAAACGGCGTTTCGGCATACGGCGTTATAATGTACGTTAGCTTTATATTCGTAGGTATGTACGTCGGCTACTCGATAGGCACTGCGCCCGTTACCGGCTACCACTACGGCGCGAAAAATCATGACGAGCTGAAAAGCATACTGCGCAAAAGCCTGCGCATAATCGGCACGGCGGCGCTCGTCATCGCTATGATCGCGCAGCTTGCCGCGCCGCTTCTCGCGAAGATATTCGTCGGCTACGACCCCGAGCTTTACGCCATGACCGAGCAGGCTTTCCGCATATACTCGCTCTCGTTCCTGCTCTCGGGCTTCAATATCTACGCTTCGTCTTTCTTCACGGCGCTCAACAACGGTCTTATCTCGGCGCTTATATCTTTCGGCAGAACGCTTGTCTTTCAGATATTCAGCGTGCTTCTGCTGCCCGCTATATTCGGGCTTACGGGTGTTTGGTGCGCGATAGTGGTTGCGGAAGCGCTGGCGCTGGTGCTTTCGGCGACTTGTCTGATAAAGCTGAGGGGCAGGTACCACTATGCTTAAAGTCGAGATGAAGGAGATAAACAGTATAATCGGCACGGTGAACGGCATTTACCGCGAGGCTGCGCGAAAGCTCGGCGTGTCAGACAGCGAGCTGAACATACTCTACATGATATACGATCAGGGCGAGGGCTGCCGCCAAAGCACCATCTGCCGAATGACAAATCTGCCGCGCACCACGGTAAATTCATCGCTGCGGCGGCTGGAAAAGGCGGGAATGATCTACCTAAAGCAGGGCGAGGGGCGCAACACGCTGATATACCTGACCCCGCGCGGCAGCGAGCACATGAAGAGAACCGCCGAACGACTGGTAGCGGCGGAAAACGCTTTCTACACCCGCTGGACTGCTGAGGAGCGCGAGCAGTTCACGGCGCTGTACCGCCGCTTCGCGCAAGACCTCGCCGCCGAAGTGGAGAAGATATGAACAATGCAATTTATGAACAGCAGGTGAACAAGCCTGCTGTTTTCGCGTTATAAGCGCCAGTTTCGCCAAAAGCCTTGAAAAGCGGCGGGCTGTGTGGTAATATGATATTGGACAAAAGAAAGAGGTAAGATACCCCGATCTTAATAACAAAAAGTCCCCCCTGTAAATGCAGAAAGAGCCGGCACGCTTTTATTACAGCGAATGCAGGCTCTTTTTGTATAGGCGTTATTCTGTTCGGCAAATTTTAGGCGCGCTCGGCGGATACGGCTGATTCGGCCGGCTTGTCAGACTCGGCGGACTTTTTCTCAAAAAGCTTCATCAGATTTCTTACGGCGGGG
>OKTO01000761.1_pt1 | contig 10500 bp, 8 predicted proteins | sample 1606101 | NCBI WGS metagenome assembly OKTO01 (sample SAMEA3879513, study PRJEB24766) | human gut metagenome | biome: human-associated habitat; feature: feces | place: USA | collected 1985/1987
ATTCCTTCCACTGGTCTGCAAGAGTTCCGCCCAGTGCGCCCATACCTGCTTTGATAAGACCCATAGTAATTTCCTCCTGTATGTTTTATTTGTGCAAACGATAACTTTCTGTTATCGCACGGTTTCCGGTTTCGGTCACGGTACAAGGGTTAGATCCGGGGAGTCGTTTTTCCAGTAAGCGGGACGTGTGTCCCGGCCAAACAACTGCTCTCCGGCGCGGTATTTCAGGCTGCAGCCGCTGGGGCTGCCGTCATCGTTCAGCAAAATGGCCCAGAACTCGCAGGGCTTGCCGTTCGGATCGGTCAATGTAAAATGCAGCTCGGTGCCGTCCTCGGTGCGGCCCTGCGTTCCCTCTGCGGTGCCGGTCAGAATGCCGTTCCACCCGTCCCATTCCACGCTCATGCAGCAGCTGCCGTCCGGCAGGAAGGTCATCCAGCGGATGCCCTTTGCGGACTCGTCTCCGGCGCGGTAAGTGCCCCACAGCCTGCGAGGGATGGCGGTGTAGCCGATGTCATCCCACGCCGTGGTGCGCCGGAACAGATACCACACGGTGCTGCCCTTTTTCGAGCCGGTGGAACGCATCAGCAGCGAGCCGTCCTCCATCATGGAGATGGTCCAGCGGCTTCTGCCGTCCTCGCTGAGACTTGTCAGGTTCCAGCCCTGACTTTTTTCCCCGTCCCAGCCGGTCACAGCGCCGGCATTCAGCTCTCCGGTGCGGGTCTCGGCAGCGGACTGGATCTGCGGGCTGACGTATGTTTCCCGGATGAAGGAGACGGTCACCGTGCCGGTGATCTCGGTCTTTTCCAGCCGCAGGGTAAAGCTTTCGTTGCGGTCGGCGGGGGCATAGCTTTCACCCTGCGTCACCGCCGTGACTGCCATCCACTCGGCCAGCACCTGCTGCTCCCAGTCCTGCGGCAGCGGCTGCGCGTCCAGCGGGATGGTTGGGGCATCGTTCACAAACTCTCCCCCGGACGCGCTGAACCGGCGGACGAAAAAGGTAACGTTCCCTGCCTCGTCAAACGAAAGCGGCAGCTCATCCAGTGTAGCCCACCATGCGGTGTTGCCCTCTTTCAGGCTGCCGGGGGGCAGCAGCCCCCGCTCACAGGCGGTCTGCCGGTCCAGCTCATCCCGGCGCTTCACGTCGCGGTACAGTGCTTCTTCCAGCGCGGCGGGGTCTGCCCCCATGCGCTGCAGCAGCTGAATGGCGGTGAGCTGGTTTCCACTTTCAAAGTCGAAGCACCAGCCATTGTGGAAGGGCGCATCGGTACCGCCGTAGCAGCTGCTGACCACAAGGCTGACGCAGTCGCCGTACCAGCTGGCGTTCCAGTTCATCTCAATGCAGATGTCCCACACGTCCGGGTCGGCTGCCGCCGGGCAGTCGGCGTACTCCTGCACATCGTATTCGTAGAGCCGGGCGATCTCGGCGTTGATGCGGGCGGCATCGGCGCTGTCGCTTTCCAGCCGGGGCAGATGGATGTTCAGCCGGACCTTGCCGCCGTTTTCCGCCTGCACCACCTTTTCAAGGGTGTACTGCTCGGTGATCGCCGCGGTGGCGTGCATGGAATCCGGCGGGGTCGATTTCAGTTCCCGGCTGCCAGCCGGGCGGGCAGAGGCTGCGGTCTCTGCCCCGCAGCCTGCCAGCAGCGCCGCCAGCAAAACTGCCGGTATCCAGCGGAACGCGTTGTGTTTCATGGTGGTTCTCCTGTGTTCTCAGCGGCTCCCGCCGTGGTCAGTTATCCGGGCAGCGGGTCAGCTGCAGCTGGGTCTTTCCCTCGGCAAAGGGGTTCTGCCCGTCGATCATGGTAAGGTTCAGGGTCTCGTTGTACAGGTCGTACTTCACCGCCGCCACAAAGGTGATGCCCGGCATCCCGTCTGCCGTCTCGCTGGTAGAGACGCCCAGCACCATGCCCTCCGGCACCACGCCCAGATAGTTGGCGTAGCCCTGATAGAAAACATTGTTGTCCTGCACGCCCATCTGGACGAGGCCATTGCTTTCCACGTCCATCCAGTTAAACCGGTCGTCCGCCATCTCGTTGAAGGCACCGACAGCCTCCGAGGGGATCTCCTGCCCGTTCCACTCTGCCGTCAGGGGAGCAAGTTCCAGCACAGAGCCATCCTCCTGATGCAGAATTACCTCTTCGCCGCTGCGTTCCAGCGCCACGCCCTGATTTGCAATATAGATAGGGTCCTGACAGACCAGAACATTTCCGGACATAAGGCAGCGCAGCACATCCACATACTCCACCACGCCGTCCTTGGTCAGCAGATAGACCACCGGGTGGAAGGAGGCGCCCAGTTCTCCGATGCACAGGTCGATATACTCATTATAGATGCCAAGGATGGGGTAGGTGCGGTCCTGTTCCAGCCGGATGCCGTAATCCGCGGCCCATGCGGCGGTCTCCGGCGTGCGGCGCAGGGTGATGGTGCCCTGTGTTCCTTCCAGCTGCACCGAAGCGCTGCCGTAGGTATCGGTCAGCACCGTCTGCGGCTGCGGGTCAGCAGCCTGCAGCGGGATCTCCACATCCAGCTGCCGCCAGCCCGACCCGGCGGTGGAGCTGCACCCGCCCCGGAGCACCAGCCGGTTTTGTTCCGGCAGCAGCAGGCACAGGTCCTCCAGCTGGTTGTTTTCCAGCGTGTTCATCCGCATGCTTGCCAGATTGCCGCCGCTGAGCAGGCCCTCGTAGTAGCCGCCCTGCGCCATGTGCCGGTCAAAGGTCTGCATGGCCTGCCGCAGCATCTGCTGCTGCACGGCATCCGGGTCCAGCCCCATACACATAAGCAGCTCGGTGACCGAAAGCTTGTGCCCGGCGGCAAAATCGAAACACCAGCCCTGAGAATAGATGGGGTCGGTACCGCCGTCGTAGCGGAACACCACAAGGCTTACGCAGTCGCCGTACCAGTAGGCGTCCCAGTTGATATAAATCTCCGGGCTCCACTCGTCCTGCTGCGGCTCGATCTCCGGGCTGTCCTCGTACTGTCGGAAGTCTGCCGCATACATGGCGGCAAGCTCATCGTTGAGATAGGCAGCGTCCGGGCTGTCGCACACAAGCTGCGGCACATGGATGGTCAGCTTCTGTGCGCTGCCCCACTCGTACAGCTGGATGGTCTTTTCCAGCGTGAACTGCTCGGTGATGCGGTCTTTTTGTGCTGTCTGCACCGCCGTGTCTGCGGTGCTTTGGGCAGCTGCGCCGGAGCCTGCGGGGGCAGCGGGAGCCGCTGCGCCGCCGCAGCCGGTCAGCCAGAGAGCCGCCGCCAGCACCGCAGCGGCAAGGCGTTTGTGTTTCATGGTCTTTCTCCTGTGTTCTCAGCCGTAGCTGCGGGTCATCTGCAGCTGGGTCTCGCCCTCGGCAAAGGGGTTTTGCCCGGCGATCATGGTCAGGGTCAGGTTCTCGTTGTACAGGTCGTTCTTGAACGCCGCCACAAATCCGAGCTCCTTATCGGCAGCGATGCCCAGTACCACGCCCTCGGGCACAACGCCCAGATACGCGGCATCGCCCCGATAGATGCGGCTGTTGTCCTGCACGCCCAGCTGAACGCTGCCGTCGCTGCCCAGATCCATCCAGTTCCAGCCGTTTTCGCCGGTATAGTTGTAGGAGCCGGTGACGGAATAGGGAATATCCTGCACGCTCCACTCTGCCGACAGGGGAGCCAGCTCCAGTACAGAGCCATCCGCCCGGCGCAGGTTCACCTCGCTGCCGCAGAGTTCCAGCGCCACACCGTTGTTGGCAAAGTAGATGGGGTCCTGACAGACCATGGCATTGCCGAACATGAGGCAGCGCAGCACGTCCACATACTCCACCACGCCGTCCTTGGTCAGCAGATAGACCACCGGGCGGAAGAATCCGTCCTCCTGCTCCCCGATGCACACATCCACATATTCATTGTAGGCGCCAAGGATGGGGTAGCTGTGCTCCTGTTCCACCCGGATGCCAATGTCTCCCCATTGGTCGGTCTTTGGCGCGGGGCTCAGGGTGATGGTGGCCTGCGTTCCCTCCAGCTGCACCTGCACACCATCGTAGGTATCGGTCAGCACCGGGGTGTCAGCGGGGGGCAGCGAGAGCTCCATATCCAGCTGCTGCCAGCCTTCTTCGCAGCTGTACTTACCCCGGAGCACCAGTTGATCCTGCTCCGGCAAAAGCAGGCACAGGTTTTCCAGCTCATTGTATTCCAGCGTATCCATCCGCATTTGCGAGAGCTCTCCGCCGAGACGCAGGCTATCGTAATACGCACCCTGCGCCATCTCCCGGTCAAAGGCCTGCATGGCCTGCCGCTGCACCTGCGCCTGCACTTCGTCCGGGTCCAGCTCCATGCACTGCAGCATCTCGGCTGTGGTGATCTGCCTGCCGGTGGCAAAATCGAAGCACCAGCCGCTGTAACGCCACGGGGCGGTGCCGCCGTAGCGGCTGCGCACCACAAGACTGACGCAGTCGCCGTACCACCAGTCATCCCAGCCCACACCAATCTGCGGGTACTCGCCGCCCGGCTGCCCGGCCTCCTCGCTGTTCTCGAACTCCCGGAAATCCGCCGCATAGATGGCGTTCAGCTCATCGTTGATGTAGGCGGCATCCGGGCTGTCGCATTCCAGCTGCGGCACATGGACGGAAATGCACTGCACCGCTTCCTCCCCCCACACACCCGAAACGTTCTTTTCCAGCGTATACTGGTCGGTGATGCGGTCTGTCTGGGCGGCCTGCGCCACCGCGCCGGGGGTGCTTCGGCTGCTGTCGGAGCTTTGGTCGGCAGCAGCGCTGGGGCTGCTCTGGGTGCCGCCGCAGCCGGTCAGCAGCGCGGCAGCCAGCACAAGGGCCGCAAAGCGTTGGTATTTCATAGTAGGCTCCTTTTCTATGGTGTGGTTCAGCCGTCTCCTATGCCTTGCCACTTGTCGATGATGTAGGCGGCCCAATAGGTCTTGTCGTTGATATCCACCACAGTGATGCCTACCTTATTCACCACCGGGTCGTCCTCATGAAGCCCCGGCACACCGCCGTAGTCCTTGATCAGTTCATCCACCAATTGCTGGAACTGGGCCTCGGTGGCGGGGTAGAGACGATCCATACTGTAACGTTGCTTTCCTTCGTAGTCGAAATCCACGCCTACCCGGTACTGATTGAGCATACGGAAGATGGCTGTGGAGCCGGAGCTGTAACCCGCCTCGTGCAGACCATCCCACATCTTTGCGGCATAGTCGCCCTCCATCCGCAGCCTGAGCCCCTCTTCCGCTGGGAACTCCGGGCTGCCGTTATCCACAAACATCTGCACATCTGCCTGAATGGCGTGTTCCAGACCCTTGCTGTACTCGAACTTGATGTTCTCCACCTTTCGCCGGGCCAGCTCTGCGTTGAAAATGGTCAGAATTTTCTGCCCGTCCCGGATCACAGGGATCGGCGGCGAGGGAGGCGTTTCTGTGGCAGAGCCGGAACTTGTGAAGCCGGAGGAGCAGCTATCGTCACAGGCTGCCAACGCCAGCATCACCGCCGATGCGCCGGAGAGCTTCAGGAAAGTCCGTCGGTCATATCGTTTCATGGGGGTGCTCCTTTCTATAAAGCCCCGGACACAGGGGGAGTGTGCCCGGGGCAAACAGGGGGATGTCTTGTTATCTTATACCTTGTTATTTCGGAACACAACAGCGGTCATGTAGGTCTTGCCCTGAACCACCGGGAGATAAATGCTGATGAACTCTGCCTTGGCGCTATTAGAATTGTCCAGCAGTTTTGCTACAAAAGCCCGAACGGCAGCATCCTCGCAAGAATACGCATCCTCCAGAGCCACCACATTCTCGGGAGACGGTTCGGAGATGCCGGCCATACCTGCCAAACTGTCCTTGCCATACTTGTTCCGTATCTTGTCCTCAAGTCCATTGAGTTCCCCAAAAATGATCTTGTGGTCAGGGTCTTTCAACGTATGCGGTGTCTCGTTGGCCTCTTCAAAAACACGTCCGTAGCACCTTATGGCACCCACCGCATCCTGATTGAGGGTCAGCTGCTCATGGTCAACCAGACCTGCATCAAACTTTTCCTTCCAGACCTTGTTGATGGCTGTCAGCAGCTCGGTTTCTTTGGACGTAGTGGGGGCGGGCGGCGTGGAGGGCCCGCCGCAGCCTGCCAGCGAGAGCGCCACAACAGCTGCGCCGGAGAGGGTGAGGAATTCGCGTCGGTTCAGTTCTTTCATGGGGGTGCTCCTTTCGATGCAATATATTATAGATTACGGTTCGGGATTTGCGGGAAGTCCGTGCATCTCTGCCCCGCTTCAGATCGGTGCAAAGTTTACCATTACCGCCACCGTATAGGTCTTGCCCTTAATGGTGGGGCAGTAGAGCCCGATCATCCACTGCTCGGGATGCGGACTCGCCAGTCCATGCCCGGCCAGATACCGCACAAACTCCCTGACCTCGCTCGGACTACGAGGATACAGTTGCTTTAATTGCATACCGTCATGGGTGCTGTTAGAAACTCCCGCAGTCCCCCGATAGCTTCCGTTTCCATATTTGTTCCTGATTTCCTGTATCATTTCAGACTCACGGAGTTGGTACTCGTGGAATACATCATCAGGCAAGTTCCATTTGCGGTAATCCTCCTCGTCTACTTCAGGTTCATTATTTTCAAAGGGGCTGACTGTAAACTTTGCGAGGTCGGCAGCCTCCTGACAGTAGACCACAGACTTGCAGATATCAAGTTTGGGATTGGGGACTACTTCTCTGTTGACTTCATACCAGACCTCGTTGATGGCTTTGAACAGGGCCATCTCTTTGCTCTCAGAGGCCGGAGGTGAGGGAGGTGCGGAGGGCCCGCCGCCGCAGCCTGCCAGCGAGAGCGCCACAACGGCTGCGCCGGAAAGGGTGAGGAATTCGCGTCTGTTCATCTCTTTCATGGGGGTGCTCCTTTCTGTTTGTCCCCTCTGCTTTTTAGGGGGCTCTGGTTTTGGTATTCTCTGCACTTGCAGTCCGCTCCATCTTATGCTATCCTTATGAATAGAATCCGCAGTCGCCCGTCGACACGTTTTGTGCACAGCGACAGGCTGTCTGCACCGGCGCGGGACCTCTTCTGTTTGTACTGTATCATACCCGGGAAAAAATTGCCCCCTCAGAAAAGCCGTTTTTGGGGGGCAATTCCAAAAATATTTTTGGGGTTTTGGGGCTTCCCCCTCAAAAAATCCCCCCAAAAAGCCCAAAATTGGGGGGATTTTGGGGTGGTTTCCCACCAAAACAGGCAGCTGCAGCCCTGCCTGTGTCGGTTTTCCCCTCTGGCTGCAATGTGCGGAAAGGAGTCATGAAAAATGGAACGAAGGACATTTTTAAAGCTTGCGGCGCTTGTCCCCGGTCTGGCTCTTGCGGGCTGCGGCGGCAGCAAGACCCTGCTTTCTCCCAAGGACCCCACCATGCTCAGCATCTGGCATGTGTACGGCGAACAGGCGGACTCGCCCATGAACCGCCTGCTGACCGAGTTCAACGACACGGTGGGCAGAGAGAAGGGCATCCTGCTCAACGTGACCAACATGACCAACAGTGCCGCCATCGGCGGCCAGCTGCAGGACGCCAAGGCCGGCAAGCCCGGCGCGCTGGACCTGCCGGACCTGTTCTCGGCCCACCCTGCGGACGCCAGCGCTCTGGGCATTGAGAACCTTGTGGACTGGAACGACTGGTTCACCGCCGAGGACATGGCGGCCTATGTGCCCGGCTTTGTGCAGGACGGCATCATTGACGGGAAGCAGGTGGTGTTCCCGGTGTCCAAATCCACCCAGCTCATCTTTTTGAACGGCTCCCAGTACGCCCGGTTTGCGGCGGACACCGGGGCGCAGCTTTCCACCCTTGCCACATGGGACGGCTTTTTTGAAATGGCGGGCGCCTACCGGCAGTGGTCGCAGGGCAAGCCCTTCTGCGCGCTGGATTACCCCCTGCGTCTGGTGGAACTGAACGCACTGGAACAGGGCAGCGCAGAGCTGTACAAGGGCAGCTGGTACGATCTGACCAACGAGACCTTCCGCGCTTCGTGGATGGAGTTTGCCCGGGCGCTGGTGCAGGGCGATATTCTGGTGTCGGACCTGTACTCCAACACGCAGGTGATGACCGGCGAGACGCTGGCAGGTCTTGGCAGCTCTGCGGCCATCCTTTATTACAATGATTTCGTCACCTACCCGGACAACACCACCGAGCCCACCGACCTGCTGCTGGCTCCCCTGCCCCACGCCGCAGGCACCGCCACGCCCCTGATGCCGCAGGCCGGTGTGGGTCTGTGCGCCTTTAAGACCACCGACCAGAAGGCCGAAGCCGCCGCCGTGTTCCTGCGCTGGCTCACCGAACAGCAGCGCAATCTGGAATTTGCCGCCGATACCGGCTACATGCCGGTGTCCAGCGCCGCCTTTGACGCCATTGCGGACTATCCCTTTGAGCAGCAGAGCTATCAGCGGCTGTACGACGTCTACAACGAAATGCGCATCCAGAACACCCCCCTGTCCGAACCGGGCATCGTGGGGTACCACGCCAAGGCCAAAACCTTGTACGACAGCCTGCGCCAGCGCCAGAAGGACTACCCCCAGCGCCTTGCGGACGGCGAAACGCTGGAAGCCCTTGCCGAGGAAACATGGCAGCTGCTGTGTGACAATGCCTGAGCCTGCCGCTCAGCCGGAAAGGAGGGACTTTGATGCACTTTGTTGACCGGCACCGTGAAAAGATCCGCCAAAGCCCCATGAGCAGCCGGCTGCTGTGGGCCTGCCTGCTGCTGGTGGTGCTGCTGGTGTTGACCTTTGGCGCGGCGCTGTTCCTGTTTGCCAGCCTGCACAACACCAAAAAGGACATCAGCCGCAGTCTGCAGATCCAGTTTTCGGTGTTCCAGAACGATATGGAGCGCTATTTTGACCAGCTGGCGGTCATGGGCGTGAACCTGTCCGAGGACATGAGCGCAGAGGTGGACAAGGAGCTTGCTCTGCGGCAGATGTCCTTTGCCCAGCTGAACGACTCCCCCGAGGTGCTGAACGCGCTGGAGGAGAAAATGATCGAGCCGTTGTGCCGCCGCCTGCGCCAGACCGGCTGTTCCGGCGCTTTTGTGCTGCTGGATGCCACCGTCAACACCCGCATGGAGGGAGCAGAGCATTCCCGCGCCGGGCTGTATGTGCAAAAAAGCGGGGCCGACACCCCCACCGTGCCCCTGCTGCTCTACCGCGGCAGCGCCGAGGTGGGCAAGGCCCACAGCGTGATGCCCCACCGCAAGTGGCGCATGGAGTTCCAGACCGACCAGTTCCCGGACTACGACCGCTGGATGACCCCCGGCAGCGCCCCGCTGTACCAGTCTTACACGCTGACCGAGCGGTTCGAGCTGCCCGGCACCTCGGAGGAGGTGCAGTTGTTTTTGCTGCCCCTGCGGGGGCGGGACGGCACGATGTACGGGCTGTGCGGCTTTGAGATCAGCGAGAGCTATTTCAAGCAGAACTTTGCCCAGCCCACCGGCTTTGACCGGCTGAGCTGCCTGCTGGCCCCGGCGGGGGACGGCCTTGCCGCCGATGCCGCCCTCAGCAGCGGCACCACCGGCGGCTACTACCATGCCCCCCGGAACACGCTGGTGCTGCGCAGCATGGGCGGCGGGCTGACCCAGTTGACCGGCCCCGACAGCGCCTATGCGGGCATCTCCCAGCTGTGCCGCCTGAGCGAGAACCAGTCCTACCGGCTGGCGGTGTGCATCCCCATGGCAGACTACCGGAGACTGGTCTTTTCCGGCAATCTGCAGATGCTGCTCATCGGCCTGTTCATCGCCTTTTTCGTGGTGTTCTGCTGCATGAACTTCCACCGTCGCATCCTCTCGCCGGCGTTCCGGCAGTTCGAGGAGGACCGGCGGGAATCTCGGCGGCGGATGGACGAGCTGCAGATGGAGCGCCAGCAGATGCAGACAGAGCTTTCCCGGCTGGCAGACGTGTGCCGCAACGAGTCGGTGCCCGATGCCTTCCAGACCTTTGTGGCGGGCATTCCCACCCTGACCAAGACCGAACGCCGCATCTTTGACGGCTACGCCGCCGGGCTGCGCACCCGGGAGATCGTGGAGCAGCTGGACATCAAGGACAGCACCCTGCGCTTCCACAACAAGAACATCTACGAAAAACTGGGTGTCAGCTCCCTCAAGCAGCTGCAGCAGTTCGTGGCGATCCTGAACTCCGGCAGCGGCAGCGCCCCGGACGAAAAGTGACCCAGCAAGCAATGTTTTCGTCTATACAAAAACAGTTTTTGCGTTGCAAAACGCTTGTTGGGGAACACCCCAAACCCCTTTGATCTGCATTTTCAATGCAGGCTGCGCCTCCCTGCGGGATGCTTTTGAGGATGTCAATCGTCACATCCTACGAAAAAGCCTGTACCTTTTTGGCGCAAGGGTCAATAGAAGAATTTGATGGTTCATGGTACAATAGCAGACGTTGCGTGTTGTGCGGTTTGCACACGAACATAGTGAAAAGGAGCTGCTGAACGTGGATACGATCTATCTGCTGCCCGGTGAGGACCGCTGCTATATAAACTAAAGAACG